>Ga0208565_1000391_pt1 | contig 33653 bp, 30 predicted proteins | sample Sb_taG_7_FD_187706 | JGI IMG/M metagenome (GOLD analysis project Ga0208565, IMG submission 187706) | Peat soil microbial communities from Weissenstadt, Germany - Sb_50d_2_FS metaG (SPAdes) (version 2) | ecosystem: Environmental > Terrestrial > Soil > Wetlands > Peat | place: Germany...
CTCGTCCGCCGCCGCCGCGCGCATGCGCTCGCGATCGAAGCGCGCTCCCGCGATCATCCCGCGCGCGGCCGCCAACGTCAGCGCCAGCGTGTCCGCGGTGTCGAACAGGTGCTCCTTGTCCTCCTGCAGGTCCTTGTTGTAGGTCAGCGGCAGCGCGTGCATGACGCCGTGGAAGGCCGCCAGGTGGCCGACCACGCGCGGCGCCTTCGCGCGCAGCAACTCCGCCGCGTCGGGGTTCTTCTTCTGCGGCATGATCGACGAGCCCGCGCTCCATGCGTCCGGCAACTCGCAGAAGCCGAACTCCGCGCTGCACCACAGCACCAGCTCCGCACCCAGACGCGAGAGGTGGGTGGCGCAGGTGGCGGCCGCGGACAGGTAGTCGAGTACGAAGTCGCGTCCGCTGACCGCGTCGATCGAGTTCGGCGCCACCCCCGAGAAGCCCAGCTCGCGCGCCACCATCTCCCGGTCAGTGTCGAAGTTCACGCCCGCCAGCGCGCCCGCGCCCAGCGGCAGCCGCCCCGCCTCGCGCGCGGCGAACGCGAAGCGCTCGCGATCGCGCTGGAGCATCCAGAAGTACGCCAGCAGGTGGTGGCTGAGGTACACCGGCTGCGCGCGCTGCAGGTGCGTGTAGCCGGGCATCGCCCAATCCAGGTGCTCCTGCGCGCGTTCGATCAGCGCGGCCATCAGCTCGCTCAGCGCCCGCTGATGCTCGCCTGTGCGCTCGCGCGTGTACATCGCCACGTCGGTCGCCACCTGGTCGTTGCGCGAGCGCGCCGTGTGCAGCCTGCCCGCGACCGGGCCGGCGATCTCCGTGAGGCGACGCTCGATCGCCATGTGGATGTCTTCGTCGTTGGGGTCGAAGCGAAACTCGCCAGGCGGCTCCAGCTCGCGCGCGACCTGTTCGAGCCCCGCCAGCAGCGCGTCGCGATCCTCCGCGCTGATGATGGCGCGCTCGGCGAGCATGTTCGCGTGCGCACGCGACTGCGCGATGTCCTGCGGCCACAGCCGCCTGTCGAAGTCGATCGACGCGTTCAGGCGCTGGAAGATGGGGTCCTGGGGCTCGCGAAAGCGCGACACAGGCGCCTCAGTCTACGGACGCCGCCAGCGCGCACAGAGCGCGCGACGCCGACCCGCCGCGCGCGGCCCTCAATGCGCGACCGCTTCCTGCCGGACGCGCTCCAGCGCCGCGCGCAGCTCCGTCGCGACGCGCGCCACCTGGCCCTCGCTCATCTGCGGGAAGAACGGCAGCGCCAGCGAGCGCGCGGCGACGTCCTCGCACACCGGGAACTCGCCCTCGCGGTGCCCGAAGCGCTCGCGGTAGAAGCTCATCAGGTGAATCGCCGGCAGGTAGGGCTTGCTCTGGATGCCCGCCGCCGCCAGCGCGCGCACCGTCTCGTCACGGTCGGCGCCGTGCGGCAGTTGCACGACGAACACGAACCAGCCGCGGCGATCTCCGTTCGTGTCCGCGCACGGCAGCTGCAACCCGTCGATCCCGCTCAGCGCCTCGCGATAGCACGCGGCCACGCGCGCGCGCTCTGCGAGCATCGCGTCCAGGCGCCCCAGCTGCGCGATCCCCAGCGCACACGCGATATCCGACAGGCGGTAGTTGAAGCCCAATCGGTCGTGGTCGAGCCAGCCCATGTCAGGCGCGCGGCCCTGGTTGCGCTCGGAGTCGATCAGCTGCTTCAGCGCCGGCTGCGCGAGCGTCACCATGCCTCCCTCCCCGGTGGTCAGCTGCTTGTTGGCGTAGAAGCCGAACACGGCAGGGTGTCCGCGCCCGCCAACCGCCACCCCATCCGCGTGCACCGCTCCCAGCGCCTCGCACGCGTCCTCCACGATCGCCAGGCCGCGCGCGTCAGCGAGTGCCTCGAACGCGGGCATGTCGGCGGGGTAGCCGAAGATGTGCACCGGCAGCAGCGCGCGCGTGCGCCCGCTCACAGCCGCCGCAGCGGCGTCCGGGTCGAGGTTCAGGGTCACCGGGTCGATGTCCGCGAACACCGGCCGTGCGCGCTCGAACAGCGCCGCGTTGGCCGATGCGACGAACGAGAACGGGCTCGTGATCACCTCATCGCCCTCCCCCACGCCGACCGCGCGCAGCGCCAGGTGAAGCCCTGCCGTGCCGCTGCTCACCGCGCACGCCAGCCGCGCCCCCACCCGCGCCGCGAAGGCGCCCTCGAACTGCTCCAAGCGAGGGCCTAACGACAGCTGCCCGGAGCGCAGCACCTCCAGCACCGCCCGCTCCTCCGCCTCGCCCAGCACGGGGCGAGCGAGCGGGATCGACTCGTCCGACGCGCGCCCGCCGGCGCCAAGGTCGGCCACTAAGCGCCGCCCGTCGCATCGTCCCCGAAGGGGGAGCCGAGCGAGGAGGCGGCCGCCAGCCGCCGCTCGCCCTGCATGCCGTACTCCAGCGAATCCACCAGCGCGTCCCACGAGGCCGCGATCACGTTCTCGGAGACGCCGATTGTGCCCCACACCTCCGCCCCGTCGGACGCGTCGATCAGCACGCGCGTGACCGCGCCCGTGCCCTTCGTCTCATCCAGGATGCGCACCTTGAAGTTGACGAGCTCGATGTCCTTCAGGTGCGGGTGGATCTCGCCGATCACGGCGCGCAGCGCGCTGTCGAGCGCGTTGACCGGCCCGTTGCCCTCGGCCGTGTGCACGTAGCGCTCGCCGCCCAGCCAGATCCGGATCGTGGCCTCCGTGGTCGCGCGCCCGTCCGCGTGCTTCTCCACCATCACCCGCCAGGACTCCAGGCGAAACAGCGGCTCGTAGCTGCCCGCCTCCTTGCGCATCAACAGCTCGAACGAGCCGTCCGCGGCCTCGAACTGGAAACCCTCGTGCTCGAGCTCCTTCACGCGCTCCACCACCCGGCGCGCGAACGTCTCGTCGGCGGCGATCCCCGCCTCCTGTGCCTTCTCCACCACCGTGCCGCGCCCCGACAACTCGGAGATCAGCACGTCGCGGCTGTTGCCCACGACCGCCGGGTCGACGTGCTCGAACGTCTGCGGGTCGGCGCTCACGCCGGCCGCGTGCAGCCCCGCCTTGTGCGCGAACGCGTGCTTGCCCACATACGGTTGCGCCGCATTGGAGCTGCGGTTGAGCAGCTCATCGACGAAGTGCGCCGTCTTCGTCAACCGCGCCAGGCGCTCTGCCGGCAGCAGCTCGACCCCCATCTTCAGCTGCAGGTCCGCGATCAGCGTGATCAGGTTGGCGTTGCCGGTGCGCTCGCCGATGCCGTTCACCGTCCCCTGCACCTGCCCCGCCCCCGCTTCCACCGCCGCCAGCGTGTTCGCCACCGCGCACCCCGAGTCGTCGTGTGTGTGAATCCCCAACGGCACTCCCGGCAACGCTTCGCTCACCACCGCGAACGCGGTCTTTATACGAACAGGAAGCGACCCGCCGTTGGTGTCGCACAGCACCAGGCGCTCGGCACCAGCCTGGGCGGCCACACGCAGGCACTCCAGGGCATAGGCCGCGTCCAGCGCGAAACCGTCGAAGAAGTGCTCCGCGTCGAGCAGCACCCGCTTGCCCGCGCCCACCAGGAACGCGACCGAATCGGCGATCATCGCCAGGTTCTCCTCGCGCGAGACGCGCACCACCTTCTCCACGTGCAGCACCGAGGACTTGCCCACGATCGTGCACACCGGTGCGAACGACTCCGCGAGGATGCGCAGCCCCTCGTCTCGGTCCGCCGCCACCTCGCGTCTGCGCGTCATCCCGAACGCGACGATCTCCGCGACCTCCAGGCGCTCGCCCGCCAGCAGGGCGAACAGCTCCTGCTCCTTCGGGTTAGATGCGGGGAAGCCCGCCTCGATCATGTGCACGCCCAGCTCGTCCAGCGCGTGCACCACGCGCAGCTTCTCCTGCGCGGTCAGCGTCAGGCCGCCGCCACCCATGCCGTCGCGCAGGGTGGCGTCGTACAGTTCGATGCGATTGGTGGTGGCGCTCATCCGGGATGTTCCTTTCGGCCTCTAAGGGTGGGGTAGCGGCGTGTCGTTGCGACCGGCCGCGGCGAACACCCGCCCCCTAGCCGGTCGCGCCGGTAATTCGCTGCGCCGGCGTCAGCGCCTCGCCCGCCGGGGTCTCAAGGTCGGTCGCGTGCACGACGTCCAGCCACTCGCGGTAGCGTTCGCTGCGCCCGTGGATCGCGTCGTCGAAGGCCGCCTGCAGCACGCGCGTGATCTCGCCCGGCCGGCCCGTCCCCACCGGGTGGTTGTCGACCTCGCGCACCGGCACGATCTCCGCAGCGGTCCCCGACAGGAACACCTCGTCCGCGAGGTACATCTCCGCGCGCGCCACGTTGCGCTCCACGACCTTGTAGCCGAGGTCCTGCGCGATCTGGATCACCGATCGGCGCGTGATCCCGTCGAGGATCGAGTTGTGCTGTCCGGGCGTCGCGATCTCGCCATCGCGAATGATGTAGATGTTCTCGCCCGTGCCCTCGCACACGTGACCGTGGTCGTCCAGCAGGATCGCCTCTTCGTAGCCCGCCTTCACCGACTCCACCTTCGCGAGCACGTTGTTCAGGTACTGGCCGCTCGCCTTCGCGTGCGGGATCAGCGAGTCCGGGCTGATGCGCCGCCACGAAGAGGTCATCGCGCGCACGCCGTCGCGCATGCCCTCCTCGCCAAGGTACGTGCCCCACTCCCAGCACGCGATGCTCACGTCCACGCTCGCACCCGCAGGGTTCAGGCCCATCGTGCCGTAGCCGAGCGTCACCAGCGGGCGGATGTAGCACTCGCGCAGGCCGTTGCGCGCAACCAGCTCGAGCGTCGCCGCGCGCAGCTGCTCGTCGGTGTAGGGCAGCTGGATGTAGAACAGCTCCGCCGAGCGGCGCAGGCGCTCGATGTGGTCGGTGTTGCGGAACACCGCCGGACCGAGCACCGTGTCATAGCAGCGAACGCCCTCGAACACGCCCGTGCCGTAATGCAGGCCGTGCGTCAGGACGTGGACCTTCGCGTCCTCCCAGGCGACGAAATCTCCGTTCATCCAGATGAGGTCGGTCGGCTCCACTTTCATTGACTCCTTGACTAATTTAGCGAGGGGCCCGGCTTGGCCACCTGCGGTTGCCTGCGCCACCCTCTATGCGATGTTTTCGAGCACTGCCCTGGTCGCCTGCGCGGTGCCCGCCTCTCCTCCCAGATCGACGGTGCGCAAGCCCGCGTCCAGCGCCCGCTGCACCGCCGATTCTACAGCCGCCGCCTCGCTTTCCAAGCCCAATCCGTGCCTGAGCATCAGCGCCGCCGACAGGAACATCGCCAGCGGGTTCGCGATGCCCTGCCCAGCGATGTCCGGGGCAGAGCCGTGCACCGGCTCGAACAGGCCCGGGTGTCGGCCGGGGGTGGACGGGCTCCCATCACCAAGCGAGCCGTCAGACGAGCGGATATCGCCCCCAAGCGACGCGCTCGGCAGCATGCCGATCGAACCCGTCAGCATCGCCGCCTCGTCCGAGAGGATGTCTCCGAACATGTTCTCCGTCAGGATCACGTCGAAGTGCCGCGGCGCGGACACCAGCTGCATCGCCGCGTTGTCAACGAGCACATGCTCCAGCTCTATGTGCGGGAACTCGCGCGCGTGCAGCTCGCTGACAACCTGGCGCCACAGGCGCGAGGTCTCCAGCACGTTCGCCTTGTCCACGCTCGAGACCCTCGAGCGCGCCGCTCCGAAGGCCGTGCGCGCGATGCGCTCGATCTCTTCCGTCGTGTAGGAGCACACGTCGCTGGCGCTCGTGGCCGTGCGCGTCTTCTCACCGAAGTAGATGCCGCCCGTCAGCTCGCGCACGACCAGCAGATCAGTGCCTTCGATGCGCTCGCGCCGCAGCGGCGAGGCGTCGTACAGCGCCGGCAGCGGCTTCACCGGGCGCAGGTTCGCGTACAGCCCGAGGCCCTTGCGCAGGCCCAGCAGGCCCTGCTCCGGCCGGGGCTTCTGGGGATCCGTCGTGTCCCACTTCGGGCCGCCCACCGCCGCCAGCAGCACCGCGTCCGCGCCCCTGCATGCCTCGACGACCTCGTCGGTCAGCGCCACGCCGTGCGCGTCGATCGAGGCGCCGCCGAACGCGTGCTCCTCGAACTCGAACTCGCCCAGCTTGCTCAGCAGCGCGAGCGTCGGCGCCATGATCTCCGGGCCAATCCCGTCGCCGGGGAGGGTGATGATGTGGTGGGTCATGGTGGCGCGCGACGGTAGCAGGACGGGGCGGGGCGGAGCGCTGGAGCCCACGTCCTAGCCGGTCCAGCCCTCACATGTGGACGATGTGCTACGTTGTATACATGTCAGTCAACGTGTCCGTGCGTCTCGATGACGCTCTCGCCGAGAGTCTGCGTCTACGGGCGCGCGCCGCCGGCGAGACCCTCTCGGATCGCCTCCGTCGCTACGCCGAGGAAGGGACGCGTCGCGAGGAGCATCCGCTGATCACGTTTCGCGACGGGCCGACGGGCCGACGGGCCGGGCTGATCGGCGGCCCCGACGTCTGGGAGATCGCGATGTGGGTGCAGGACCTGGCATCAGAGCCGGACCCGATCGCCACGCTCGTCGGGGACCTGGGGTTCACACGGTCCCAGATCGACGCCGCACTGCGCTACCGCACTGCCTATCCGGACGAGGTCGCCGCGCGCATCGAGCTGCACCGCCGCGAGACAGCCGCCGCTGAGAAGCATTGAAGCTGCTGCTCGACGAGATGTACCCGGCCGCCCTGGCCGAGGCGCTTCGAGCCGTCGACATCGATGTGAGCACCGTTGTCAAGCTCGGACTGGCTGGATGCTCTGACCCCGAGGTCTTCGCCGCGGCTGTCGCCGATGGCTACATGCTGCTCACCGAGAATGTAGCCGACTTCGCGCGCATTTCTGCTGAGCACCTCACCGCGGGCAATCACCATCCCGGCGTGCTGATCGCCCTCTCATCCCGGTTCTCACGTCGACCCGCGGGGGTCGGTGCGCTCGTCGCTGCGATCTGCGCCGTAGTCGATGAAGTGCTCGCGGATCGCATCGTCTACCTGCAAGCACCGCGAGAGGACTGACCACCGTCGCGACGACTACCAGGACAGCCCAACGTAGAGCGTCCCTCCTCACCGCTGAACGGCCCGGCGCTCACAGCGCCGTAGTCACCGGGATACGCGGCGTGCGCTGCTCACGTTCGCCTTCATACGCGTCGATGCGCTGCTCCTCGGCCAGCGTCACCCCGATGTCGTCCAGCCCCTCGAGCAGCCGCCGGCGGATCTCCGGGTCGATGTCGAACGGCACTGCGACGAGCGCGTGATCGGGCCTGTCGGGGTCGGGATAGCGAACCTCCTGGGCGCGTAGGTCGACCTGCCCCTCCCCCGCCCGCGCGAGCGCCTGGCAGTGCTGCTCGTCTAGCACGATCGGAAGTAGCCCGATCTTGGTGCAGTTGGAGTAGAAGATGTCCGCGAAGCTCGGGGCGACGATCGCCTGGAAGCCGTAGTCCTGCAAGCCCCAGGGAGCGTGCTCGCGCGAGGAGCCGCAGCCGAAGTTCTCGCCCGCGACCAGGATCGGGTTGGCGGGCAGATCCCAGTCGGGCTCCTTCGCCCAGTCATAGAACAGGAACTCGCCGAACCCGCTGCGCTCCACCCGCTTGAGGAACTGCTTGGGCATGATCTGGTCGGTATCCACGTTGGAGCGGTCCAGATGGCTCACTCTCCCGGCGATCGTCTCTATCGGTTCCATGTTCGCTCTTTCACGCTCTGTATAGCGATGGCTATACGCTCTCTTGAATAGGACTGCACCACGGCGGCGGTACGACTTTGGTCACCCATCCGACACGGTCCGGACACTGACGCGACACGGTTCGGTCACTCGTGCCACCGACCTCACGCGTCGTCCCCGGAGGGGGACCACTCCCGGATGTCCACGAAGCGCCCCTCGATCGCCGCCGCGGCGGCCATCTGCGGGGAGACCAGGTGGGTGCGCCCGCCGCGCCCCTGGCGCCCCTCGAAGTTGCGGTTGGACGTCGACGCGCAGCGCTCGCCCGGCTGCAGGATGTCGGGGTTCATGCCCAGGCACATCGAGCAGCCGGCCACGCGCCAGTCAAAGCCCGCGTCGCGAAACACCTTGTCCAGGCCCTCCGCCTCGGCCTGCGCCTTCACCTGCTGGGAGCCCGGCACCACCATCGCGCTGACCGAAGAGGACACCTTCCTGCCGGCGACGACCTCGGCGGCGGCGCGCAGGTCGCCGATGCGCGAGTTCGTGCACGAGCCGATGAACACACGGTCGATCGCGATCTCCTCGATCGGAGTTCCCGGCTCCAGCGCCATGTAGTGCAGAGCGCGTTCGGTCGCCTCGCGGTCGGCCGGGCTGTCGAACTCCTCGGGCGCGGGCACCTTCTCGGTGACGGCGCGGACCATGCCCGGGTTGGTGCCCCAGGTGACCTGCGGGGAGATCGCGGAAGCGTCGATCACGACCTCGCTGTCGAACTCGGCCCCGTCCTCGGTGCCCAGCTCGCACCAGTGCTCGATCGCCGCGTCGAGGTCCCCCTCCCCCTCCGGGGACGATGCCGCGCCCGTGGGCGCGCCCGGCCGCGGGTTGCCGGCCTGCTCGCGCTCGCGAAACCAAGCGAAGGTGGTCTCGTCGGGTGCGATCATGCCGGCGCGGCCGCCACCCTCGATCGTCATGTTGCAGACGGTCATGCGCCCCTCCATCGACAGCGCCTCGATCGCCGGGCCGGCGTACTCGACGGCGTAGCCGGTCATGCCACCGACACCCAGTTGGCCGAGGGTGCCAAGAATGAGGTCCTTGGCGGTCACGCCGAAGCCAAGCGCGCCCTCATAGCGGATGCGCATCGAGCGCGGCTTGTGCTGGACCATGCACTGCGTGGCGAGCACGTGCTCGACCTCGCTCGTGCCGATCCCGAACGCCAGCGCGCCGAACGCGCCGTGGGTGGAGGTGTGCGAGTCGCCGCACACGATCGTCATGCCCGGCTGGGTGACACCGAGCTCGGGGCCGATCACGTGCACGATCCCCTGCCGGTCGGAGCCGAGTGAATAAATCGGAACGCCGAACTCGGCGCAGTTGCGCTCGAGCGTTTCCACCTGAACCCGGGACAGCTCGTCCTTGATGCGCGCCGCCACCGGCGTGCCGTCGGTGGGCGTGTTGTGGTCCGCGGTCGCGAGCGTGCGGTCTGGGCGGCGTACGCGCCGGCCGGCCAGGCGCAGCCCGTCGAACGCCTGCGGGCTGGTGACCTCGTGCACCAGGTGCAGGTCGATGTAGAGGAGACCATCGTCGACCTCGTGGGCCTCCCAGATCTTCTCGAACAGCGTCTTTGGCATCTAGCTCCTCCTCAGTCCGGCGGACACGACTGCGAGGAACTCGGCGTCCGCGTCGCGCTCCTTGGGGTTCTCGAAGTGGTGCGGCAGGTCGGCGTCGAACGTGACGCAGTCGCCCTGATCAAGCACATACCGCTGTCCGTCGCACACGAGGATCACCGAGCCGCGCTCGACGAGCGCGGTCTCGCGGCTGCCGGGCTCGTGCATCGGCGGGTCGTCGGGCGCGCCCGTGGCGCCGCCCGGGGCGAGCGTGTGTCGCGAGAGCTCCGCCCGCTGCCCCGGCTGGGAGGAGGTGAGCACCTCGAAGCTGTGCCCGCGCTTCTTGTTGCCCCCGCGCTGGCGCTGACTCGCACGAACAACGGTGACCGCACCGCCCTCGTCGAGACGCAAGAGTTGCGACAGGCGCAGATCGAGCCCCGCGGCGATGCGCGCGGCGACGGTGAGCGTGGGGCTGGTCTCGCCGCGCTCGACCTGCGAAAGCATCGGCGCGCTCACGCCGCTGCGCTCGGACAGGTCGCGCAGCGATAGCCCGGCGGCCTCGCGCAGCGCCTTCACGCGCGCGCCGACCGCCGTCAGAAGCGGCATGCCACTTGCCTTGAGCATGACATACGCACATACGTTATCACAGACAGTGCGGGCGCGTGGGCCGGATCGAGAGCCAATGCTCGCGCCCACTGCGGCGCTCGGCGGCGGCCTCCTCGCCGAGCGGCTGTCGGAGACAGTCACGCCATTGACTTGACGCTCGTCGACTCGCACGCGAGACTCGATCACTCCCGCCCCGGCGAGCCCATGTTCGCCGGGTGATACCGCCACCAGGCGTCACAGCCTGGCTCAAGGGCGGACAACGCTAGACAAGGAGCAGATGCGCAATGAAGCGACTTAGGACCTTGAACTTGATGCTGGTCGCGATGCTGGCTTTCAGCCTCGCCGCATCGGCGAACGCCTGCGCGGAAGAAACAGGTAATCCGTTGATCTTACCCGAACCCACAGAAGCAAAACCGCTGAAATTCACCTCGACTGCTGGGTCGATCACGCTCAACTTCATGAGCCTTGGGCTGGTATGCCTATCGGGTTCGAGCAGCGGAGAATTCACATCGAAACGATTAGGCAAAATCACCATGAGCTTCAGCCGCTGTGAAGCGAAAAACCCGCCTATCAGCTGCCGCTCGCAGGGAGACGAAAGAGGCGTGATCTTATTCATCGAAGCCGACCTGCACCTCGTTGCATTCAAAGTCGGCAGCGAATTACGTGTAGGCGTGGTCATCAAACTGGCGAAAGCCATCAAAATCGAATGCACGGATGGCACGTTCGAATGGAGGGGAAGCGTCATCGCCCCGCTTTCCGGTGTCTCTGGCAAAACGAAAACCGCGACGTTCTCATTCAGCAGCATTCACGAATGCGAACTCGACAAAGAATTCTGTTTCGAAGGCTCCGTCCACAGGAAATTCAAACTCGAATGGGCGAGCAGCTCGGAATTCATGTCTCTGAGCATCGAACGGGCCGATTCCGTGACCTTCGAAACAGAAGTCTTATTTGACTTCTAACCAATCGAGCAGATAGGCGCGTGACACCGCGCTGTGCGGGTGGCGATGCGAGTTCGGCTCGCCGCCGCGCACAGCGCGACCGGACGATGCACGCTCATCAGCCGCTCAGCTGCAGCGGCCCATCGGGTGTTCCGTTGCCGGTCGGCCCGTCATAGCCGGCCTGCGCGTGGCACAGATACCTCTGCCGGCGCGCGCATTTGCCGTTCTTGCCGGCGGTCACGTCGAACAGCGCCGCGGGGTCCTCATAGAAGGACTGCGCCCCGGGCAGCGAGCGCGCGAACGCGCTCGCGTGCGCCTCAATGCCTGCTACCAGCGGCGAGCTGGCGCTGGTGCCGCACACGTTCTCCCAGCCGCCTTCGCGGCTGTTGAACACGGACACCGGCGTCGCGCACGCGCCCACGGCGGCGACGTCGTTCTCCGTGCGCCCCGCACAGCCGAGATCGGTCTGCCACGAGGGCTTCGGGTCGATCGTGCAGCCGCTGCCGCTGCCAAGCCCCAGCTTTGGTTCCCCCCATACGCTCTCCGACCACCCGCGCGCGTCCGTCGCACGGGTGAGGCTGGTGCCGCCGACCGCGACCACGCCGGGCTGGTCGGCGGGAAAGCTGGCCGTGTGCGCGCCCGCGAGATAGTTGTCGAAGCCTTCGTCGCCGGAGGACACGGTGATCATCACGCCGGGGTGATCGTCATAGCGCGGTCCCGCTTCCGCGCATTCGGCTTCGCACGTTTCTTCGGCCAGGCCGTAGCTGTTCGATATCTCCGTCGCGCCGAGCGCGGCGGCCGTGTCGACGGCTGTGGACAGCGCGTCCCAGCTTTCGCCTTCGGAGTCCATCAGCAGCAGATGGCATTCAGGGCACGCCGCGGAAGCCATGTCGAGGTCGAGCGCCTCCTCGGTTTCCCAGCCGTTCGCGCGGCTGTAGTGGGGCGAGTTGCCCTGACCGCTGACCGCGGTGAAGCATCCGTTCTTGCTAGTGCACGGCGGCAGCCCGTAGCGCGAGCGGTACTCGGCGAGGTCCTTTTCCGCCTGCTTGTAGCCGAAGCCCTCCACCAACGCGATCGTCTGTCCCACGCCGCCCGTGGCTGGTATCGCGTAAGCCGAGCGCAGGTCTTCGGGGTCATAGCCGCCTTCTTCGCCGCTGCCTTCCAGTTCGTGCCCGTGCGCGCGCGCAAACGGCGCCGCGGCGGCGCTCGCCCGCGGGTCGACGATCGCGTCGCACAGCCCCTGCGGGCACGCCCAGTGCGGCCTCGTGCTCGACGGCGTGTCGGAGACCGCGAAGCCCGGCCTGAGCGGTGCGGCACCGGCAGCGGCGGGCACGAGCGCGCATGCGAGGAGGGCCACGGCGAGCAGCCGCGTAAGCGTGAGCGTGCGCACACGCCTGCTCGCGGCGGCCCCGCTGCGCGCGGTCACGCTGCTTGGATTGCCCTGCACCTCTCCGATGCGCACAAGACTAGCGGCGCAGGTGCTGCACAACCAATTTGCACGCGCGGTTGCGCGGGGGCAGCCTGTTCGAAACGCTTTCTCAGGCGGTCGTCTCGGGCAGCCCGATCGCGGCGTCGGCCTGCGAGCGCGCGACCGCGACCGACAGCGCCCGCACGTACGCGCGCGCGGCCGCGTCGATGATGTCCGTGGAGACGCCCTGGCCGGCGCCGGTGAAGCCGCCGACCTCGAGCACGACCGACACCTCGCCGAGCGCGTCCTGACCCTCGGTGACCGCGCCGATCGTGAAGTCGCTGAGGACCGGCGCGATGCCGGTGGCGGCGTTGATCGCCTGGAAGACCGCGTCGATCGGGCCGTCGCCTGTGAACGAGCCGCTCGCCGAGCCGCCCTCGGGCAGCGTCACGGACACGCGCGCGTGCGGCGGGCGTGAGGAGGAGGACTCGACGTCGAAGGACTCGAGCACGAAGCCCGGGACCTCCTCGCGCAGCTCGTCGGTGACGAGCGCCTCCAGGTCCATGGCGGTCACCTGCTTCTTGCGGTCGGCGATCTCCTTGAAGCGCTTGAACGCCGTGTTCAGCGCCTGCCCGTCGAGCTCGAAGCCCATCTCCTGCAGCGCTTTGCTGAGCGCGTGGCGACCGGAGTGCTTGCCGAGCACGATCGAGTTGCTGCGCAGGCCGACGGTCGTGGCGTCCATGATCTCGTAGGTCTCGCGCTCCTTCAGCACACCGTCCTGGTGGATGCCCGCCTCGTGCGCGAACGCGTTGCGCCCGACGATCGCCTTGTTCGGCTGCACCTGGTAGCCGGTCAGCCGCGAGACCAGGCGGCTGGTGCGCGCGATCTCGGTCGTGTCCGCGCCCGTCCACAGCCCCAGGCTCGGCTCGCGCGTGCGCAGCAGCATCACGATCTCCTCCAGCGAAGCGTTGCCAGCACGCTCGCCGATGCCGTTGATCGCGCACTCCACCTGGCGGCAGCCCGCTTCCAGGCCCGCCAGCGAGTTGGCGACCGCCAGCCCGAGGTCATCGTGGCAGTGCACCGATACGACCACGTCGTGCAGAGCGGGGACCAGGCGGTAGAGCTCCTCGAACATCGCCGCGTACTCGCGCGGCATCGTGTAGCCCACCGTGTCGGGCACATTGATCGTCGTAGCGCCCTCTTCCAGCGCGATCTCGATCACCTCGGCCATGTACTGCACGTCCGAGCGCGAGCCGTCCTCGGGGGAGAACTCGACGTCCTCGGTGTACTCGCGCGCCTGCGCGACGGCCGCGCGCACCTGGCCCTTGACATCCTCGCGCGTCGTCTGCAGCTTGCGCTCGATGTGAATGTCGCTGGTCGCGATGAACGTGTGGATGCGCGGGCGTTCGGAGTCGCGCACGGCGTTCCACGCGGCCTCGATGTCCTGGCTGGAGGTCCGCGCCAGACCGCAGATCACGGGGCCTTCGACCTCGCGTGCGATCGCCTGCACGGACTCGAAGTCACCGGGGGAGGTGATCGGGAAGCCGGCCTCGATCACGTCCACCCCCAGACGCGCCAGCTGGTGGGCGATCTCCAGCTTTTCCTGCTTGTTCAGGGAGATGCCCGGCGACTGCTCACCGTCGCGCAGGGTCGTGTCGAAGATCAGGACGCGGCCGGCGTCGTTGCGTTCGTTGCGTGCGTCTGCGCTGCTCATGTCGTTCGTGCTCCTTCTCTATCTCGCTTTCCGTTCCTCTCTGCTGGTTATGCGGCTACGCGGCCGCCACGCACTATTCCCCCCGAGGGGGGAGCAGGAGAAGAGAGAGAAGCGAGAACCGAAGCGACATCTGCCGGCTCACGTTAGCACCGACGGCGTCGCTATGCGGCAAGAACAGGGATCCCCCGCCGCTGCTCCTTGGAGCAATACATCGCCGCGTCGGCCCGCTCGACGAGCGCCTCGGCGCTGGTCGCGCCGTCGTCTTCCACGCACGCCACGCCGACGCTCGCGCACAGCTCGAGGCTCCCGCAAGTGAGCATGCAGGTGCCGCGCACGGACTCACTGATCCGCTGCGCCGTGCGCATCGCCATGCCGAGGCCGGAGATGCCGCGCAGCAGCACCAGGAACTCGTCGCCACCCAGGCGACCGAGCTCGTCGCTGGAACGCATCGCGGCTTTCAGGCGCTCGGCGACGTGCACGAGCACTTCGTCGCCCGCGGCGTGGCCGAGCGTGTCGTTGACGGACTTGAACTGGTCGAGGTCGACGAACACGACGCCCGTGGCGGTGGATGCCTGCAACTCCTGCTCCAGTGCCTCCATGATCGAAGAGCGGTTGTGCGCCCCGGTGAGCGCGTCGAAGGTCGCCCGCCGCTCGAGCTCGCGCCGCGCGCGGGCACTGTCGGTGACGTCCAGTACCGAAGCGATCACGCCGGTGACGACGCCGCTTTCGCGTTGCAGCGGTCGCACTTTCATGAGGATGTGCCGCTGTTGGGCGGACGGCAGCGTGGCTTCAACCTCGACCTCCTGGCGAACACCCTGCGCCAGCGCGTGCTCGATGACCACATCGAGGCTCTGCCTGGATTCGTCGGTCAGCGCCTGCAGGAGCTCATCGAGCGTCACGGCCGGTGTGTTGGCGCGCTGTGGCTCGCCCTCCTCGACATGCTCGCGATCGATCGCGCGCGCGTCCATCGGGCCAGGCAGGATCTCGAGCAGTCGAGCGTTGCGGTAGACGACGCGGCGCTCACGGTCGAGCTGCAGCAGCCCGTCCGGCATCTCCTCGAGCAGGTTGCGCAGCAGCTCCTCGCGATCCTGCAGCGCCTCCTGTGCCGACATCTCCGCGGACACGTCGATGCACTCCGCCAGCACGCAACGCTGCTCTGGGTCGCTGAGATAGCTGTGGAGCGTGGTGTCCACCCACAGCCAGCTGCCGTCCTTGCGCTTCATGCGGATGCGAAACATCTGCGTCCTGCCCGTCGCGACGGCGGCGATCCAGCCCTCGATCACGCGCGCCTGGTCCTCGGGATGAACCCTTTCAAAGGTGGGGTGGCCGACGACTTCCTCCCTGCTGTAACCGAACATCTGCAGGTACGCCTCGTCGCAGTCGAGGACGTTTCCCTCTTCGTCCTGCTTGCGGGTGCAGAACCGGGGTGTCGTCGAGAGTGACGCCGACGGAGCGACCCTCGACTCCTCGTCCTCAGGGGCCTCGTCGCAGGGCCACATCATGTTCAGCACGATGCCCCGGTTGTGGCGCATGTCCAGCATGAGCACGTTCATCCACTGGCGCGGATCGGTGCACAGGCGCGCTCGGACCTCGGCGACCGCCTCGCTTCTGACGCGGATCCACGCGTTGACCATCGCCATGCGGTCCTCGGCCACGAAGAAGTCCATCCCCGAGCGCCCCTCAGTCGCGAGCACGGGACGACCCTCAAGTCCCAGTTCCTCAGGCACTGGCACCAGCGCGGCGTCCGCGCGTTGCGCGTAGACCACCGCGTTGGGGTGCTCGCGCAGCAGCGCCTCAGCTGCGCGCGCGCCGGTCCTAGCGCGCTCCTGCGCCCCGGCGGAGGCCGGCTGTGGGGCTGGGATCGTGTCGTCGCTCGACTGCATAGACCTTCACTGACCGATCGGTCGGCGCGGGTCGCGCAGTGAGCTGCGCTCGGCCCTCTCGACGGATGGTCTCAGCGTGCAAGAGCCCGCCCAACGCCCGCCGAAGGCGGTCGATGGTCAAGTCAGGCAAGGACGCAGCGAGCGTGGCGTGCTTGGCACGCGAGCGAACGAGGACGCCGCATGACGAAGGCCATCGACCGCCTCAGGGAACGAGCACGACCTTGCCGACGTTACGCCGCTCGGTGATCATCGTGTGCGCCGCGCCCGCCTCGTCGAAACCGAACGCGCCCGCCACCACGGGGTCGATCGTGCCGTCGTCGAGCATCGCCCGCAGCGGCTCGATCCACGGCGCGAGCGTCTCGCGGTCCTTCCACAGGCTCAGCATGTTCAGCCCGATCACGGCCTTCGATTCGGACATCTGCTTGATCATGTTAAAGCGCGGCATGCGCAGCACCGTGCGCAGCGCCGTGAGGAGGTTGCGCCGCTGCCCGGAGACCAACGCGGAGGCGCCGAACGCGACCAGTCGCCCCCCGGGACGCAGCAGCGAGTAGCTCAGGCGGAAGCTCTTGCCGCCGACCGCGTCGAGGATCACATCGAACTTCGGCAGGCCGCGCTCCCAGCCGGGCTTGGTGTAGTCGAGCGCGTAGTCGACGCCAAGCTCGGTGATGCGCGCGTGCTTGCCCGGCGAGGCCGTGCCGTAGACCTCGACGCCGACGCGCTTGGCGATCTGCGTGGCCGCAATGCCGACGCCCCCGCCGGCCGAGTGCACGAGCACGCGCTCGCCCGGCTGCAGGCTGCCGTAGCCGATCAACCCCGCCCACGCGGTCGCGTAGTTGACGGGGACCGCCGCGCCCTGCTCGAACGTGAGCGCGTCCCCCAGCGGGACCACATCGGATGCGGGCACGACCGCCTGTGAGGCGTAGCCGCCGAACTGCGTGCCCGCGAGCACGCGCTGGCCTACCGTCAGGTCGGCCACGCCCTCCCCCAGCTCGAGGATCGTGCCGGCGACCTCGTAGCCGACGACGCACGGGGTCTTCGGCGCATCCGGGTACAGGCCCATGCGCGCCATCACATCAGCGAAGTTCACGCCCGCCGCTGCGACCTCGATGCGCACCTGGGCGGGTCCCAGTTCAGGGTCGGGGCGCTCCTGCACCTGCAGCACGCCCGGGCCGCCATGCTTGGTGATCACCACCGCCCTCATCGCCAGCAGCACACTACCCCACGAACCGCGATCAGCGGCTCTCCTCAGGATCCGTCTATCCCGCGAGCTCGACCGACCAGCCGTTCTCGAAGCCCCCGGAGGCGACGATCTCCGCCACCACGCCCTCGGGCACCTGCGCGTCGGTGGTCACGACCATCGCCGCCAGCCGCCTGTCTTCGCCGTCGTGTCCATCCGGGGTGTGCCCGACGGCGGCGGAGGCGATGTTGATCCCGTGCGCCCCGAAGATCGTGCCGACGCGGCCGATCATGCCCGGCAGGTCCTGGTAGCGAAACACGGTCACGTGCGGCGCGAGCTCGATCGTCAAGCGCCGCCCCTGCACCTCGACCAGATGCGGCACGCGGTTGGGACCGATGCCGGTGCCGGCCACCGCCACGCGCTCGGCGCCCGCGACGACGGTCACGCGGATCAACTCGTGGAAGTCCTGCGCCTCGGAGACGACCTTCTCCTCGAAGACGATGCCCCGCTGCTGTGCCATCGTGGGCGCGTTGACGAGGTTGACCTGCTCCTCGGTGCGGCCCTGCAGCGCACCGACGATCACCGCCAGCCCGAGCAGGCGCGTGTCGAAATCGGCGATCCGCCCGAGGAACGCGGCCTCGATGCGCTCGATCGAGCTGCCCTCCGCGAGCGCCATCGCCAGCTGTCCGAGCTGCGTGGCCAGCGGCAGGAACGGGCCGAGCATCTCCATGTCCTCCGCGCCGATCGCGGGGATGTTGACCGCGGTCGAGACGACCCCGCCGGTCAGCGCCGCGACGACCTGCTCGGCGCTCTGGTAGCCCGCGCGGTCGGTCGCCTCGGCGGTCGAGGCGCCAAGATGCGGCGTGACGACCACGTTGGGGTAGCCGAACAGCGGGTGCTCGGTCATCGGCTCGCTCTTGAACACGTCGATCGCCGCGCCGGCGACCTTGCCGGAGTCCAGCGCGGCCAGTAGCGCGTCCTCGTCGATCAGCCCGCCGCGGGCGACGTTCAACACGCGCACGCCGTCGCGCATCTTCGCGAACGCGTCCGCGTCGATGAAGCCGTCCGTCTCGGGAGTCTTGGGCAGGTGGATCGTGATGAAGTCAGCCTGCGCATACACCTCATCGGCGCCGTCCGCCTTCTCCACCGCCAGCTCGCGGTAGCGCTCGGAGCTCACGAACGGGTCGAACGCGAGCACGCGCATGCCAAAGCCGCGCGCGCGCTGCGCGACCAGCTGGCCGATACGCCCGAAGCCGATGATGCCGAGCGTCTTCTCGTACAGCTCCACGCCCGAGAACTTCGAGCGCTCCCATTTGCCGGCGATCAGCGACGCGTACGCCTGCGGGATGTTGCGCGCGAGCGCCAGCAGCAGCGCCATCGTGTGCTCGGCGGCCGTCACCACGTTCGACTCGGGCGCGTTCGCGACCACGATCCCACGCTGGGTCGCGGCGACGACGTCCACGTTGTCAACGCCCACGCCCGCGCGCCCGATCGCTTTCAGGCGCTCGGCGCGAGCGATCAGCTCGGCGGTCATCTTCGTCGCCGAGCGGATCACGATGCCCTCGTATTCGCCGATGCGCTCGCTCAGCTGCCGCTCGTCCCAGTCGACGCCCACGTCCACATCGAAATGCTCGCGCAGCAGCGCCACGCCCGACTCGCCGATCTTCTCCTTGACGAGCACCTTCGCACGCCGGCCGTTGCCGGCCGCGGCCTCGTTCGCCGTCCCCGACGCCGCGGCGCTCACTGCGCGACCCTCTCTACAACAAAATCGATACACGCGGTCAACGCCTGCACGTCTGCCGGCTCGACCGCGGGAAACATGCCGATGCGCAGCTGGTTGCGCCCGAGCTTGCGGTAGGGCTCGACGTCGACGATCCCGTTCGCGCGCAGCGTCGCCGCGACCGCCGCCGCGTCGATGTCCTCGTCGAAGTCGATCGTGCCGACCACCTGCGAGCGCTTGGCCGCATCGGCGACGAACGGCGTCGTGTACGGGGTCCGCTCGGCCCAGCCGTACAGATGCTCGGAGGATGAGCGGGTGCGCTGCGCACACCACGCAAGCCCGCCGTGCTCGAGCATCCAGCGGACCTGATCGGCGAGCAGGAACAGGGTGGCGAGGGCCGGCGTGTTGTACGTCTGGTCCTTGAGCGAGTTCTCCAGGGCGGTGTTCAGCGACAGGAACTCAGGGATCCAGCGTTCGGATGCGTGCAACTGCGCGATCCGCTCCTGCGCCGCCGGGCTGAGCAGCGCGATCCACAGCCCGCCGTCAGCGGCGAAGCTCTTCTGCGGCGCGAAGTAGTAGGCGTCGGCCTGCGAGACGTCGACCGGCAGCCCGCCCGCGCCGGAGGTCGCGTCGATCGCCACCAGCGCACCATCCGTGCCTGATGGCCGCAGCACCGGCACCATCACGCCGGTCGAGGTCTCGTTGTGCGCCCACGCGAGCACATCCGCGCCCTGCTCCCCCTCCCGGGACGATGCCGGGGACGATGCGGCGAGCGGTCCGAGCGCGGCCGGGTCGGGGGCGTCTCCCGGGTCGGCGGAGACGATCAGCGAGTCCGCCAGGAACGGCGCGCCGCCGGTCACCTTGGCGAACTTCTGCGAGAACTCGCCGTAGGTCAGGTGCGCCGCGCGCTGCTTCACCAGCCCAAACGCCGCCGCGTCCCAGAACGCGGTCGCGCCGCCGTTGCCGAGCGCGACCTCGTAGCCGTCGGGGAGCGAAAACAGCTCGCGCAGGCCGGCGCGGATCTCGCCGACGATCGACTTCACCGGCTGCTGCCGGTGCGAGGTACCCATCACCGCCGCGCCCTCGCCGGCGAGGTGCGCGAGCGCCTGCGGGCGCACCTTCGAGGGGCCGCAGCCGAAGCGGCCGTCGCCGGGCTTCAGCTCAGCGGGGATTGCAAGTGTGCTCTGCGGCTCGGTGATGCTGGAAGGCATTGCGGGCTCCTCGCTGTCGGACCTCGAGGGATGTCGATGATCGGAGGTTGCCCAGGCGCGCGGCGATGGAACCCGTCGCTTCCCGGTGGTCGATTCCACCTGAGCGCCAGTTGCGACGAGGAACGCGAGTGTAGCGAACGACGAGCGGATCAACCATGCCACAGAACCTCGCGCTCGCCGGTGCTCGCCGTCCAGCCATGCGGCAGGCGACTGGGCGCCACACCGGCCGATGTCTCCGCGGCGAGCAGGCAGAACTCCGGCGCCGGGCCGAGCCCGAGGCAGCGGCGCCACAGGCCCCCCACGCGTGGGTCCATGCCATCGCCGAGCAGCGCCGCCAGCGAGGGGTTCTCGTGCCCTCGCGTGCGCGTCACCCACACGGCCAGCCGGACCGCGTCCAGCCGTGTGTTGCCCTCCAGGAAGCGATACACAGCGCTGGCGGCAGTGCCCGCGAGCGTGGCCACCTTGTCGTGCGCCCCGAGGTGGCCATGCGAGACGGCCGCCTCCTCCATCACCCCCACGGCGCTCCAATCATCCAGCAGGTACCAGTCCTCATAACCACCGGCGCCGCTCTCATCCTCCCCGCCGCCGAGCCACGGCAGCTCGTCAGCGCGCAGCGCGGCCGAGCCGCGAAAGCCGCTCGGGGGTCGATGGGCGAGCGAGCGATGGAACTGCTCCAACGCGCGCTCATACGCGGCCGGATCGACCTCCGCGGCGGGGCGATGCCATGAGATGTACGCGAGCATCGGCAGGCTCCAGTCAGGCGCCTCGGGCGGGCGGGCCTAAAACGAGGGCTTGATCCAGTCCATGTGCGAGCGCAGCTCGGAGCCGACGAGCTCGACCTGCGTGTCCGCCTGCTCGGCGCGCATGCGCTTGAAGTTCTCCTGACCCGCGCGGTTCTCCGCGATCCACTCGCGCGCGAAGTCGCCATCCTGGATCTCCTTCAGGATCTGGCGCATGCTCGCGCGCGTCTCCTCGGTGATCACACGCTTGCCGCGCGTGTAGTCGCCGTACTCGGCCGTGTTGGAGATCGAGTAGCGCATGCCCGCGAGGCCCTTCTCATACATCAGATCGGCGATCAGCTTGAGCTCGTGCAGGCACTCGAAGTAGGCCATCTCGGGGTCATAGCCCGCCTCAACGAGCGTCTGGAAGCCCGCCTGCACGAGCTCTGAGGCGCCGCCACACAGGACAGCCTGCTCGCCGAACAGATCCGTCTCCGTCTCGTCCTTGAAGCTCGTCTCGATCACGCCGCCGCGCGTGCAGCCGATCCCCTTCGCGTACGCGAGCGCCAGCGCGCGCGCGTTGCCGCTCGCGTCCTGCTCGACGGCGACCAGGCCGGGCACGCCGCTGCCTTCTGTGAACTGACGGCGCACCAGGTGGCCGGGGCCCTTGGGCGCGACCATCGCCACGTCCACCCCAGCCGGCGGCTCGATCTCGCCGTAGTGGATCGAGAAGCCATGCCCGAACAGGATCATGTTGCCCTCCGCGATGCCGTCGCGGATCTCCGCCTCCCACACCTGGCGATGGAGCTCGTCGGGCGCCAGGATCATCACTAGGTCGCCGCGGCTTGCCGCCTCCACGACCGCCAGCACCTCCAGACCCTGCTCGCGCGCCTTCGCGACCGATGAGGAGTCCTCGCGCAAGCCGACCACGACGCTCACGCCGGAGTCCTTGAGGTTCAACGCGTGCGCGTGGCCTTGGGAGCCATAGCCGATGATGGCGACGGTCTTGCCGTCGAGGAGCTTCAGGTCTGCCTGGTCGTCGTAGATCATGCGGGGCAGGCTATCCGAAGCGCGGCGCGAGGGCGGACGGCGGCGGGGTTGGCGACGGCGGGGGCCGGCGACGGCGGGCGTGACGATCGGATGCCGTGCGGGGAGCGTCCCACGCGCTGCGGAAAACCACGCGGCGACGCACGGCCTTCCACGGAAGACGCCGCCCACGGTCGGCGGTTGACTGGGACACATGAAGAACGCGATCGTGGTGTACGAGTCGGTGTACGGAAACACGCGCGCCCTCGCGGAAGCGATCGCCGCGGGGCTCGACGCCTCCGTGCTCCCGGTTCAGAAGGCCGGCGACGCCGCCGCGGAGGCGGAGCTCGTGGTCGTCGGCGGTCCGACGCACATGCACGGCCTCTCAACCGCGCGCAGCCGTCAGATGGCTGTCGCGGGCGCACACGAGGACGGCGGCATGACCGTCGAGCCATTGGCCGATCAGGAGCCGGGGCTGCGTCGATGGCTGAGCGAGCTTCCTCGCTGTGACGGTCACCGTGCGGCCGCGTTTGACACGCGCCTGGACAGAGCGCCCTGGATGACGGGGATGGCGGCGCGCGGCGTGGCTCGACGCCTTCGCCAGCACGGGTTCGAGATGCTGGGTACGGAGAGCTTTCTGGTCGAGGACGCGGAGGGTCCGCTGGAGCAGGGTGAGCTCGAGCGGGCGCACGCGTGGGGCGAGCAGCTCACCCGACTGCTCGCCGACACGGCCGCGCCGGCCGTCGCGCCCGGCAGCTGAACGGCGGCGAGCACGTGTACCCGGTCCAGTTCTCCGTCGACTACCCAGACCGCGCCCTCGACCGGCTGACGAGCGCTCTGCGGATCTTCTGGGTGATCCCGATCGCGGTCGTGCTCGGGGCGATCGGCGGATACTCCGCACAGGTGAGCGGCGGCTCGACACAGGCGACCACGATCGCCGTCGGCGGCACCGGCCTGCTGTTCCTGCCGCCGCTGCTGATGATCGTGTTCAGGCAGCGGTACCCGCGCTGGTGGTTCGACTGGAACCTGCAGCTGCTGCGCTTCGCCAACCGCGTCGGCGTGTACATGGCGCTGATGGACGACCGCTACCCCTCGACCGAGGATCAGCAGTCTGTGCACCTGGAGTTTCCCTACCCGGACGCGCACGACGGGCTCAATCGCTGGCTGCCGTTGGTCAAGTGGCTGCTCGCGATCCCGCACTATGTCGTGCTGTTCGTGCTCTACGTCGGCGCGGTCGTGGCGGCCATCGGCGCGTGGTTCTCGATCCTCTTCTCGGGCCGCTATCCGCGCTCGCTGTTCGACTACATCGAAGGGGTGATTCGCTGGCACAACCGCGTGATCGGGTACGCGTTCATCCTCGTGACCGACGAGTACCCGCCGTTTCGGCTGCGGCCCTGACGCGCCGTGCGGAGGGCAGGCGGCTACGCGATCGCCCTCACGCCTCAGCGCAGGCCACAAGCGTGCGCCCGGGTATCTCCAGCGTCCCGTCCTCGGACGTGTAGGGCGCGAAGCGCTCGGCGAGTGACGCCTCGATCTCGGCGATCTCGCCGGCGGGGCGCGAGAGCACAGCGTCGTGGAAGCTGGGCGACATGTCGAGCGTGCTCTCCCACAGCTCGGCGAAGCTCGCCTGGCGACGAACGAGATCGAGCGCGTGCACGCGCACGTCGAGGAAGCCGGCCTGCGCGAGCAGCTCGCGCACCAGCTGTGTGTCCGCGAGCGCGAACGGTCCGGGCGGGCTCGGCGCGCCTGGGTTCGGCGGCGTGGCGAGGCCGCGCGCGATCAGCTCCTGGGCGGGCAGCAGCGCCCATGGGTTGTGTTCGAGCTTGTCCCACACGGCCAGCGCCACCCGCCCGCCGGGGCGCAGCACGCGCCGTGTCTCGGCGAGCGCGGCGGCGGGGTCGGCCATCAGCATGTAGCCCCAGCGGCAGAGCACGGCGTCGACGCTCGCGAGCGGCAGATCGATCCATTCGGCGTTGAGCACCTGGAACTCGACGTTGCTGAGCCCCAGCTCGCTCGCGCGCTCACGGGCGCTGTCGAGCATCGCCTGCGCCTGGTCGGAGATGATCACGCCACCAAGCGGAGCCACGAGCGCGGCGGCGAGCATCCCCGTCTCGCCGATCCCGCCGGCGAGCTCCAGCACGCGCTGGCCGGGCTGCGGAGAGATCGCCTCGATCAGCCAATGGGAGACCGCGCCGGCGAACTGGCGCATCAGCTCCTGGCGACGCTGCCAGCCGCCGGCGGCCGCTTCCCAGCTCTGGAGACTCGCCTGACGGTAGGCGTTCGGGTCAAAGCCCGCCGCCCGGCCGCCGGCGGGTTCGCGTTCGCCGGTGCTCATCGCAGCTCCCTGCGCAGCAGCTTGCCCGAGCGCGTTCGCGGCAGCGGCTCGTCGCTGAGCATGTAGTCCTTGGGGATCTTGTACGGCGCGAGCGTACGCGCGCAGTGGGCGCGCAGCTCGCCTAGATCCAGCCGTGTACCTGCGCGTGCGACGACGATCGCTGTTACCGCCTCACCCCACTGGGGGTCGGCACGCCCGAGTACCGCCGCCTCCGCCACCAGCGGGTGGGCCTCGAGCACGGCCTCCACCTCGGCCGGCGCGACGTTCTCGCCGCCGCTGATGATCGTGTCAGCCTTGCGCCCGCGCACCCACAGGCGCCCGCGCTCGTCGAGCTCGCCGAGGTCGCCGGTGTGCAGCCAGCCGTCCTCGGACGTCGACGCCGGCGCGACGGTCGGCCCCGCGATCAGAATCTCCCCCTCCCCCGGCTGCCCTGGCGTGGCCCCGTCGATTCGCACGCGCGTGCAGAATAGCGGCGGCCCGGCGCCCGCCGGCACAGTGTGTGCGCGCGCGGCGTCGATCTCCCCCTCCCCCGTACCGGGACGATGCGGGGACGATGCGGCGACGGGCGTGCTGGTGGCCTGCGAGCAGCTCTCGGTGAGACCGTAGGTGAGGCTGACGGGCACGCCCGCGGCGTGGGCGCGCGCAAGCAAAGCCGCCGGGACAGGCCCGCCGCCCGTGAGCGCGCAGCGCAGCGAGGGCGGATGCGCGAGGCCGCCGTCGAGCAGTCGCGCGAGCGTGGTGGCGACGAGGCTGACGACGGTCACGTGCTCGCTGCGCAGAGCGTGGGCGACGCGCTCGGTGTCGAAGCGCTCGTGCACGACGGCGGTGGTGGCGTAGATCGCCGAGCGCATCAGGATCGACAGCCCGCCGACGTGCGAGAGCGGCAGCGCGCACAGCCAGCGCTCCCGCGGATCGAGGCCGAGCGCGACGGCGGAGCCGAGCGCGCTCCACAAGAAGTTGCCGTACGTGAGCTCGACGGGACGCGGCGCGGCGGTGGTGCCGGAGGTGTGGAGCACGACGGCGGTGGCGTCGAGATCGTGGGTCGGCGCGGCTGACGATCGCGCGGGAGCGGCGCCCTGCCCGAGCGGCTCGGCGAGGAGCACGTCGGCGCGGTCGGTGATGCGCGCACGTTCGGCTGGGGATAGCCGCAGGTCGACGGGGACGGCGATCGCGCCGAGCAGCAGGCAGGCGTGCAGCGCCTGCGCGAAGTCAAGGCCGGCGGGCAGCGCGATCGCCACGCGCGCGCCGCGTTCGGCGCCACACGCCTGCAACTCGCGGACGCCGAAGCGCGCGGCGTCGTACAGCCGCGCGTAGGACCACTGCCCGTCGGGCGTCGCGAGCGCGGTGTGTTCGCCGCGCGCGGCGGCGGCGCGAGCGAGCCATGCCTCGACCTCCATGCACGACAGGCTAGTTGCTGTTGCAGCTAGCCTTCGCGCGGTGAGCATCAGCTGGATCCCCGCACACGCGCCCGCGCCCGACGCGCTGGCCGACATCCGCTATGAGAAGTCGGCGGCGCCGGCGCCCGGCATCGCCAAGATCACGATCGCCCGCCCGGAGGTCCGCAACGCGTTTCGCCCGCGCACGGTGATCGAGATATCCCAGGCGCTCCAGGACGCGCGCGAGGACACGGAGATCGGCGTGATCATCCTCACCGGCGAGGGGCCGGACGCGTTCTGCTCGGGCGGAGACCAGCGCGTGCGCGGCGACTCCGGCTACCTGAACGACGACGAGGCCGGCAAAGCCGGCGTGGGGCGCTTCCACGTGACCGACCTGCACATCCAGATGCGCCGGCTGCCGAAGCCTCTGGTGGCGATGGTCGCGGGCTATGCGATCGGCGGCGGGCACGTGCTGCACCTCGTGTGCGACCTGACGATCGCGGCCGACAATGCCCGCTTCGGCCAGGTGGGCCCGAAGGTGGGCTCCTTCGACGGCGGTTTCGGCGCGGGCCTGCTGGCGAACCTGGTGGGGCCGAAGAAGGCGAAGGAGATTTGGTTCCTGTGCCGGCAGTACTCGGCGCGGGAGGCGCTGGAGATGGGCCTCGTGAACACGGTCGTGCCGCTGGAGCGCCTGGAGGAGGAGACGGTCGGCTGGTGTCAGGAGATGCTCGCGCTCTCGCCGTTCGCGCTGCGCCTGTGCAAGGCGAGCTTCAACGCGGCCGAGGATGGGCTGTCGGGGATCCAGCAGCTCGCGCACGACGCGAACCTGCTGTTCTACGGCAGCGAGGAGGCACAGGAGGGCCGCGACGCGTATCGGGAGAAGCGCAAGCCGGATTTCTCGCGCTTCCCCAAGCGGGCCTAGTGTCGCGGCCCTGTGGTGAGCGCCGTCCGGTGAGGACCGTCCAAGTGATGACGGTCAGGTGAGCCCGATCCCGTCGGCGAGCGCTGTGCGCATCTGGGTGATGGCGGCGCGTGTGCGCACGCTGCCGGCGGCGGTCGCGCCGGTGCTGGTCGGCACCTCGCTGGCGTTGGGGGCGGACCACTTCCATCCGCTCGCGTTCGTGGCGGCGCTGCTGGGCGCGGTGTTCATCCAGGTCGGCACCAACTTGTCAAACGACTACTCCGACGCGCGGCGGGGAGCGGACACGGAGGATCGCCTGGGCCCGGTGCGGGTGACGGCGGGTGGCCTGGTCCCCCCCAGCCAGGTGCTGTTGGCGACGTACGTGACGTTCGGGCTGGCGGTGGCGTGCGGCGCGTACCTGGTGGCGGTGGCGGGACCGGAGCTGTTGGCGGTGGGCGCGGCGTCGATCCTCGCGGGCGTGCTGTATACGGGCGGTCCGCGTCCGTACGGCTATGAGGGGTTGGGAGAGGTGTTCGTGTTCCTGTTCTTCGGGATCGTCGCCGTGACAGGCTCGTATTTCGTACAGGTGCAGGAGTTGCCGTGGCAGGCATTCGTGTGCGCGGTGCCAGTGGGGCTGCTGGCGAGCGCGATCCTGGTGGTGAATAACGTGCGCGACCTGGAGACCGATCGGCGCGCGGGCAAGCGCACGCTGGCGGTGCGCCTGGGGCGCAGGCGCACGCGCACGCTGTACGTGGCGATGGTCGCGGGCGCGTTCGTGACGGCGCCCGTGTCGTGGGCGTTCGACTCGATGAGCGCGTGGCTGCTGTTGCCGTGGGCGGTGGCACCGTTGGCGGCGCGCCTGGTGCGGGTGGTGCGCACGCGCGTGGACGGCCCGGCGCTGAACGGCGCGCTGGCGGGCACGGGCATGATGCAGCTGGTCTTCTGCCTGCTGTTCGCCGCGGGGATCCTCGCGAGCGGCGGCATCGGCTCATGAGCTTCGAGCTCGGCGGGAGCGGCGCGTGAGGCTGGAGATCGAGCATCGGACGCTGACGCTTCGCAGCCCGCTGGAAACCTCCTACGGACCGGTGTCCGAGCGCGAGCTGCTGATGGTGGCGCTGACCGGCGAGGACGGCGTGACCGGGTACGGCGAAGCGGCGCCGCTGGAGCCCTACGACGGCGTGAGCCTCGTGAGCGTGCGGCGCGCGCTCGAGCGCTACGCGCCTGTGCTGCGCGACGCGCGCGGCTCGGGCGGCGCGCAGCTGGTCGACGCCTGCCGCCAGGTCGAGGACCTGCCGCAGGCGTTCGCGGCGATCGACCTGGCGCTGTGGGATCGCGCGGGCCGCCTTGCCGGCAAGCCGGTCGCGGCGCTGCTGAGCGACGACGCGTTGACGCGCGTGCCGGTGAACGCGACGATCTCCGCGAGCGGCCGTGCGGGCGCTGCCGAGCAGGCGGCGAGCTCGGTGCGGGACGGCTACACGTGCGTGAAGCTGAAGGTGGGGATCGGTGACGACGCTGGGCGCGTGGCGGCGACCCGCGCGGCGCTCGGTCCGCGCGTGGCGCTGCGCCTGGACGCGAACGGCGCGTGGGACGTCGAGGAGGCGGTCGCGGCGATCGACGCGCTCTCACCGGCGGGACTCGAGCTCGTCGAGGAGCCGACGCACGGCCTGCAGGCGATGCGCGAGGTGCGCGAGCGCGTGGCCACCAGAGTGGCGATCGACGAGACCGCGGCTGAGCTCGGCGCGCTGAGCTCGGGCATCGCCGACGCGGTGTGCCTGAAGGTCTCCAGGTGCGGCGGCATCGGCGGCCTGCTGGCCGCGGCGGCGCTCGTGCGCGCTAGCGGCGCGGACGTGTACCTGTCATCGACGCTCGACGGTCCGCTGGGGGTGGCCGCGGCGGTGCACGCGGCCGCGGCGCTCGCCTCACGCGGGCCGCTCCCGCACTGCGGGCTGGCGACGCTCGGCCTGTTCAGCGGCTTGGAGGAGCGGCTGGCGATCCGCCACGGCGAGATCGTGGTGCCGAGCGCGCCGGGGTTGGGCTTAGAACCTCTTTGAGCCGCTGCAGATCCGCAATCCCGGTGCGTAGCTTGAGCGCCTCGGGTCCGCGCTCCCTACTGATGACAGCGCCGGCGAGCTGGCCTATGGTCGTGACCAGGACGGTTGGCCGTGAAGCGCAACGCCCAGGCGCGCAGCGTCGGCCGAGCGGCCTTCCGTGAATGCAGCAGGAGCGGGACACGTCCCGCGAAGGAGGCAGATCCCGATGCCAGAGACCAAGGTTCAAAGGCGCACGCCGGCAGCCAAAGCGCCAGCGCGCAAGCCCGCGGCTCAGAACCGCAAACAGGCGCAGACGAGCGCGGTCGACCGGACCACCGAGCTCTCCGAGGAAGTGCTCAAGTCGCTCGAGTCCGGGCAGCGAGCGGCGATCGAGGCGGTGCGCAAGTTCGTCGACACCGTCGACGAGAAGCTGCCGACACTCGGCGAGCGCCCATCCAAGCGGGAGGACATCGTCGACGCGGCGATGGAGATGGCCGACCGGCTCGTGCACACGCAGTACGACTTCCTGCGCAATGTCGTGCAGAGCGCCGGCAAGGCGCTGCGCAGATCAGAAAACGGGAAGTAGGGCGCCTGCTGGCGCGACCGGCGAGACGGTCGGCCGCGCCCAGCGTCCCGCTCCACTCAGCTGTGGCCGGCGAGCAGCCGCGCGACCGCCTCGGGGTTCTCGAGCGTCAGCCGGTGAGCGCCGGCCACGACGCGCAGCTCGGCGTCGGGCAGCAGCTCGACCATTCGCCGCCCGAGCGCCTGGAACTTCGTGTCCCTGTCGCCGACCACGACCGTCACGGGCATCTTGAGCTCGCCCAGGCTGTCCCACAGCGGCCGCATCTCCCCCGTGCCGATTCCGCGCAGCACGGCCGCGAGCGCGCCGGGCCGGTTGCGCCTGAGGTCGGCGCGCGCGAGCACGTCGAGGGCGGGCGGATCCTCGGCGAACAGCGGCTGGCTGCACCAGCGCTCGATGAACTCCTCGAACGGAATCCGCTCGAGCTCGTCCGCGAGCCGGCGGTCGGCGCGACTGCGCCCGGCGCGCTGCGCGTCGTCCTCGATGCCCGCTGTGCTCGCGACGAGCACGAGCCGCGCCACGCGCTCTGGAGCGGCGAGCGCGACGTGCAGCGCGACGCGTCCGCCGAGCGAGTAGCCGCACAGAGCGAAGCGCTCGGGGCTGAGCGCGAGCACGTGCTCGACGCATCCGGCGAAGGTGATCGGGCGCGGCGCATCGGCGGCGCCGCCATGCCCGGGCAGGTCGAGCGCGAGCAGCCGGTAGCGTTCGGGCTCGAGCGCCGAGATCACGCCGTCCCAGGCGTGGCGCGTGCCGCCGAACCCGTGCAGCAGGACGACGTTCTCAGGCCCGCGCGAACGCATCGGAGGATCCTAGGACCGTGAGCACCCGCCCATGACCCCCGCCACCGACATGTACGTGCTGCTGCGAGCGTTCGTCGATGAGCTGGCGCGCTGCGGAATGCGCGCCGCGTGCACCTCGCCGGGCTCGCGCAGCGCCCCGCTCGTGCTGTCGCTCGCGCGCGAGCCGCGCGTGCGCTGCTTCTCGCACATCGACGAGCGCTGCGCCGGGTTCTTCGCGCTCGGGCTGGCGAAGGCGTCGGGGCTGCCGGTGGCGGTGGCGTGCACGTCGGGGACCGCGGTCGCGCAGCTGCTGGCGGCGGCGGTCGAGGCCCGCGAGGCGCGCGTGCCGCTGCTGCTGCTGACGGCCGACCGCCCGCCCGAGCTGCGCGCGAACGGCGCCGGCCAGGCGATCGACCAGCTGAAGCTGTACGGCGACGCCGCCAAGTGGTTCTTCGAGATCGACGCGTTCGAGCAGGCGAGCGAGCAGCGGCTGCGCTGGATGCGCACGCTCGCGTGCCGTGCGTACTGGACGGCGCTGGAAGGCAGCCCCGGCGCGGTGCACCTGAACTTCCCGCTGCGCGAGCCACTGGTGAGCGACGATCAGCTCCCCGAGGATCGCACCGGACGCGACAACGGCGCACCCTACGTGCGTCGCACGCCCGCGCGTCCGCAGACAGAAGCGGGCCGTGCGTCGCAGGCCGACCCGCTGCCTGGCACGCCCGAGGCGACCCTGCAGGAGCTGGTAGCGGGTTCGCGCCGGGGCGTGCTCGTCGCCGGACGCCACGAGCGCCTGACGGCGCTGGGGCAGGCGGCGAGCGCCTTCGCGCAGGCCGCCGGCTGGCCGCTGCTGGCCGATCCCCTTTCGGGCGCGCGCCGGGGCGCGTCGGCGATCGCCCATTACGACGCGCTGCTGCGCGACGATGGGTTCGCGTCCTCGATGGCGCCCGATCTCGTGGTGCGGGTGGGCGATCTGCCGGTGTCAAAACCGCTGCGCTCATGGCTCTCAGAGCTCGACGGCACGCGCCAGGTGGCACTGGATCCGGAGGCCGCGTGGCAGGACCCGGCGTCGGTGCTCTCGCACTCGCTCGCGCTCGAGCCCGCCGCAGCGCTCAGGCAGCTGGCCACTTCGCTCACCGGCGGTGGTCGGCAGGGCGCAGCGGCGGACGACGAGCCACCCGACGGCAGCGACCGGCGCACCGGTGCCACCGAGGCGGACTGGCTGGCGAGCTGGCGCAGCGCCGACGAGCGCGCGGCCCAGGCGATCGTCGGCGTGCTCGCTCAGGAAGGGTTGTCCGAGCCGGCGGTCGCGGCCGAGCTGGGCGTGCTGCTGCCGGCGCAGGCGACGCTGTTCGTGGCCTCCTCGATGCCCGTGCGCGATATCGAGACGTTCTGGCCGGTGCGCGCGGACCCGCCGCGCGTGCTTTGCAACCGCGGCGCCAACGGCATCGACGGCACCGTTTCATCGGCGTTCGGCGCGGCCGCGCACGGCCCCGGCCCGGTCGTGCTGCTGATCGGCGACGTCGCCCTCGCGCACGACATTGGCGGCCTGCTGGCCGCGACGCGGCTGGGGCTGAAGCTGACAATCGTGCTGCTCGACAACAACGGGGGCGGGATCTTCGACTTCCTCGCGGTCTCGCGCGTGCCTGACCAGGACATCTACACGCGCCACGTGGCCACGCCCACGGGCCTTGACTTCGCTGCCGCCGCGGCAACATACGGGCTGGCCCACGAGCCGGTGCGCAGCGTGCCCGAGCTGCGCGGCGCGCTCGAGCGTGCGCTTGAGCCGGCGGCGCGCTGCACGTTGGTGCACGTGCGCACCGACCGCGTCGAGAACGTCGCGCTGCATGCCCGCGTGTGGGAGGCGGTGTCGCGGGCCCACCGCGAGCAGGCGCCGTGAGCCGGCCGCACGCGGGCGCGTGCAGCGAGGCCCGCGTGGCGGTGATCGGCGGCGGCGTGGTGGGATGCGCGGTCGCGCATGCGCTCGCGCGCCGCGGCGTGGACGCGCTGCTGCTGGAGGCCGAGGAGGGGCTGGCGCTGGGCGCGAGCGGCACCAACTCGGGCATCCTGCACACGGACTTTGACTCCGAGCCCGGGACGCTCGAGACCCGCCTGATCCTGCGCGCGGCGATCCTTCACGCTGAGCTCGAGCGCGAGCTCGGCGTCACAGTCCACCGCTGCGGAGCGGAGCTTCGCCCGCGCGATGAGCGCCAGCGAGCGGCGGTGGCGCGGCTGGCGGAGAACGCCGCTGCCAATGGCGTGGAGGCGCGCGTGGACGAGCGTGGCGCGCTGATCGTCCCGGGCGAGGCGGTCACCGATCCGGTCGCCTATGTGCACGCGCTGGCCGGCGCCGCGCAGGCGGGCGGCGCGCGCGTGATGCTGGGCGCGCGGGTGAGCGGGCTCACACGCGATCCGGACGGCCTGCTGGCGCTCGAGCTAGAGAACGGCGCGCGGGTGCGGGCGCACGCGGCCGTCAACTGCGCGGGCCTGTTCGCGGATGAGATCGCGCAGCTGGCGGACGAGAGCCCGGTGAGCGTATATCCGCGCAAGGGCGAGTTCCTCGTGTTCGCGCCGCCCCCGTCCGGGCCGCCCGCGCGGATCCTGTTGCCGGCGCCGTCGGCGCTCGGCAAGGGCGTGCTCGTGTTCCCAACGGTGGACGGCCTCCTGATCGCCGGGCCGACCGCGCGCGAGTGCGAGGACAAGCGCGACTGGTCGGTCGAGCCGGACGCCCGCGAGCTGATCCTGGCGGGCGCGCTGGCGATGTTCCCAGCGCTCGAGCAGGCGCGCGAGCTCGGCGCATACGCGGGGCTGAGGCCAGCCGGGCGCGAGCGCAGCTACGTGATCGAGCGATCGGGCACGCTGCCCGGGCTGATCCATGCCGCCGCGATCCGCTCGACCGGCCTGTCGGCGGCGCTTGGGATCGGCGAGCACATCGTGGCGATGCTCGCGCACGAAGGCAGGATCGAGCCGGGGCGGTTCGTGCGCTGCCGGCGCCGGCGCGCGCCGCCTCGGGCGAGCACTGGTGGCAGCGCGCGGAGCGCCACCATCGCCTGCGCTCGGCGAAGCACGGCGCCACCTCCCCCGCGCTCGAGGGCAGGCGCTCCTCCGCTGGTGCAAACTCTCCCACTGAGAGGCCGGCGTCGTGAACGGCCCGCTGCTGCTCGGCATCGACGAGGGCACGACGGCCGTCAAGGTGGCGCTGTTCGACCTCGAGCTGAGAGCGGTCGCGCAGGCGCGACGGGCGGTCCCGCTCTCGCATCCACATCCCGGCTGGGTCGAGCAGGACCCGGAGCTGATCCTCGAGGCGGTCGTGGACGCGGTCGCGGAGGTGCTCGAGCAGGCCGAGGGGCGAGCGGTGGTGGCGGCTGGCCTCGACCATCAGGGCGAGTCGGTGCTCGCCTGGGACGCCGAGGATGCCAGAGCCGCTGACGCCGGTGATCGTCTGGCAGGACAAGCGCCAGGAGCAGCTCTTGGGGACGGTTGAGCGCGAGCTCGTGCTCGAGCGCTCGCGCCTGCCGCTGGACCCCTACTTCTCGGCGGGCAAGCTCGCGTGGCTGCTCGCGCACGACGAGCAGGTGCAGCGCGCTGCCGAGCGGGGCACGCTGCGCATGGGAACCGTCGACGCGTTCCTCGTCGACCGCCTTGGCAGGCGCTTCGCGACTGACCTGTCGAGCGCTTCGCGAACACAGCTGCTCGCGTTCCAGGGGCGCGACTGGGACGAGCGGCTGCTGTCGGCCTTCGGCGTCGAGCGCCGCTGGCTGCCCGCGCTCGGCCCCACGTTCGGCGCGCTGGGAGAGCTGCGCCACGAGCGCTGGCCGCTGGCGCTGCCGGCGAGGCCGACGCGACCGTGCTCGGCGCGGCGATGCTCGCGGGCGTCGGTGCGGGCGTGTTCGCGAGCCTCGATCACGCGGCACAGCATCTAACGCCGGGACGGGTGATCGCTCCGCGTGGCGATGAGCGCGAGCGTGGCGCCCGACGGGAGCGCTGGCGCGCGTTCGTGCAG
>Ga0208565_1000392_pt1 | contig 33643 bp, 30 predicted proteins | sample Sb_taG_7_FD_187706 | JGI IMG/M metagenome (GOLD analysis project Ga0208565, IMG submission 187706) | Peat soil microbial communities from Weissenstadt, Germany - Sb_50d_2_FS metaG (SPAdes) (version 2) | ecosystem: Environmental > Terrestrial > Soil > Wetlands > Peat | place: Germany...
CTTCGACCTGATGGTTATCGAGCAGCGAACCGGGCGTACGGCCGACGAGGGCCTGGCGCTGTTCGTCGAGCGTTTCCAGCCCGAGTACCCCCAGCAGGCGGTCAACCACGTCCTGCTCGGCCTCGGTCACTTTTGACGACGTCGATCCCGACGACGCACTGGATGACATCGGCATAAGGAATCGTTATAATGAGGAGGTGCGCTGGGAGATCTTGCTCCTGGAGCCGGTCAACGACTGGTTTCTCGCTTTGTGCAAAAACAACCCGCTCACGGCGGACAAAGTTGAGGAGGCACTCGACGAGCTGGCGACCTGTGGCCCACAGCTTGGCAGGCCGCTGGTCGACCGAATCCATGGCAGCAAGATCCATAATCTCAAGGAGCTCCGGCCCCGGGTGCCTGGCAACGCCGAGGTGCGGCTGCTTTTCGTGTTCGACCCGGAGCGGGAGGCGATAGTGCTGGTCGCCGGCAACAAGGCGGGGCGCTGGAGCGCGTGGTATGCGGAGGCGATCCCGCTTGCTGAGGAACGGTACGCCGCCTACCGGCGGGAAGTTGGCGGGGAGGAAGAATGAAGGCGGTCCGCTGGGAGGACACCAAGCGCCAGGTGCGCGAGCTGAACCCGGACTGGGACACCCCGGAACGGACGGCAGCGCGCGAGCGGAGCCGCGCCGCGCTGCGCGCCGAGCAGCGCGGCTACCAGCTCGCGCAGTTGCGCAAGAACACCGGGGTCACCCAGGCCCAGGTCGCGGCCATGATGGGCGTCTCGCAGGCCCGCGTCTCGCAGATCGAGCACGGCAAGGTGACCGAGGTGGACGCTATCCGTGGGTACGTCGAGGCCCTCGGCGGGACAGTCGATGTCGTGGCACGCGTGGGCGACTGGACGGTCAAGGTCGCGTAGAGACGAAGACCACAGACGCAGCGCCACCATATTGAGAGCCATCCCTACCTGGTGGTCGGGACACTACGGTTAGTGCGTGGACGAAGGCCCGGAACCCGGCGCGCGGACCTCATCGTGAGGGACGAGAGCGGACCTGTGGCGCTACTGGAGATCAAGGTAGGCGCGACCCAGCATGGTGACCAGTTCGCACGATATGACTCCTGGGCAAAAGCCCAGACGCCTCCAGCCAGGTGCTATCTGATCGGCCTTGACGGAGGACCGCTCGACGCTCCTGGCGACTGGACGGTCGCGTTTACTCTCCCGGTCCTACTGCGCCGCTGGCTTCCGCCGCGCCGTATGACTTGAGGCAGATCCGGATGGCCGGGCGGGAGCCTGCTAGATGTCCATCATGGCGTGTACCCGCCCGGATGAGATGGCGGCTAGCAGCCGCTGGTGATCCTGCTCGTTCTGGTCGGCGTAGGCGAGGGCGAAATCGGCGATGGCATGATCGAAGCGCTCGCCACCGCCGAGGTAGCCCGAGATGAAGGATGCTCGTCCAGTCCTGGCGTGCGCCCGGGCCAGCGCCCACCCGCACAGCCGGGCGTAGTAGGCAAGCTGCTCGGCGTCCATCGCGCTGACGTCCATGCTCCCCTTCATGTCACGCAGTTGCCGAACGTAGTAGTCCCTGGCGACGACTCCGTCCGCCGGGATGCCGCGGGTCCAGCCGAGGAACGGGTCGGACGCCGCTTGGGTCAGCCGCTGGCCCTTGACCACCCGCTCGCCCTGGTGTCTGTAGCTGCTCGGGCCCGCGAACGGCGCGAGCACCGACTCCTGTGCCTCCTTGAGCTGGAGGAAGAGCGGCTCGTCATCGCGGTCGCCCATGAGCAGCAGGACGAACGCCTCGGTGCCGACCGACCCGACGCCCACCACCTTGCGCGCGAAGTCGCCGAAGTAGTAGCGGCTCAACACCTCGCGCGCGTCGGCCTGCAGGGTCTTCTGGTACCCGCCGACCGCGCTGCGCAGCTCGTTGAAGATGCCAGGGTCAAGCTCCACCGGATAGCGAACGATCACCGGGAAGTCCGGCTTGATCCGGTACTCCCCGTCGACTTGATCGCAGAGCTTAAGCAGCGCCCTGCGGCCGGTCCGCTGGTATGCCTTATCGATGTCCCGGCGGCGGCGGCGCACGGCCCGCTTCGGTTGCAGCGTGTCGAACACGCTGGCCACGTACTCTACGTCGATCCTCGAATACCAGACCTCGAGGAAACGCATCCCAGCGAACTTCGCCATCTCCGTGCGGTAACTGTGCACGCAACGCCGGGCCGCCTCCCGGCCAGCCCGGTCCTTGCAGCCGTTATCCCTGGCCGCGACGGTGAAACTGGCGGCCAGCCGCTTGACGTCCCACTCGAACGGGCCGGGAAGCGTCTCGTCGAAGTCGTTGACGTCGAAGACCAGGCGCCGGTCAGGCGCGGCGAACATGCCGAAGTTCAGCAAGTGCGCGTCACCGCAGCACTGCACGTGAATGTCGGTCGTCGGGGTGTGCGCGAGGTCCCAGGTCATCGGCGCCGCGGCGCCGCGGAAATAAGCGAACGGCGAAGCGGCCATCCGGCCGTAGCGGATCGGCACCAGGTCGGGCACCCGCTTCCCGGCCTGCTGCTCGAGAATGGTGATCGGGTCGGGCCGGTCCGACGGTGACACCCAGGCCGCGTGACTCAGCCGGGGCACCTTGGCTCGCCTGGTTCGGCCCTCGGCGTGCCACTCCTGCGGCGTGAGGACTTCATGTGGCGGAGCGAGCACACCGGGTGACAGACGGGTCATGAGGTACCGATCCCCGATTCCGTCGGCGCCACTCCCATGGCTTTACTCTCATCCAGGGCTTATCAGGCATCTGACGCTTCGGATCACCAGCAGGGCGCCAAGGCCACGGTCTATCCCGAGCTGGATGAGCGGCTGATCGAGTTCATCGCCAGCCAGCCGGTCTTCTTCGTTGCCACGGCGCCATGCCTGACCGCTTCGGACCAGGGCGGGCACGTCAGCAGATGCAGCGGATCGACGAGCCATCATCGTGGTCAAGGCGGACCGGATTGCCGACTCGTGCGGCTATGCCGTGCCGGAGATGGAACTGACTCAGGAGCGCGACCTGCTGACCCGCTGGGCCGAGCGCAAGTCCTCGGACGAGCTCTCGGCCGATCGCGACGAGCGGAACGCCGTCAGCATCGACGGCCTTCCCGCACTCCGCTTAGCCTGCTATCTCTTACAGTTGGCGCATGCGATTCGCGCTGCTCAACTCCGGGCTCGGGCTGATGGCCGCGGCCAGTGAGCTGCACCGGCTCCGCCCGGACGCTGACCTCGTGGTCGCTATGGACCCGGACGGGATGCCCTGGGGCCCGCGCACACCGCAAGACATCGCCGAGCGCTCGCTCGCCATCGCACGCACGGCGGCCGAGTACGCGCCCGACGTGCTGGTGATGGCCTGCAACACCGGAACCGTGCATGCGCTGGACGCGCTGCGGGCCGAGTTCGAGCCGCGTATCCCGGTCGTCGGCACGGTGCCGGCGATCAAGCCCGCCGCTGCTGCCTTCAGTTCGGTCGCCATCTGGGCGACCGTCGGCACCACGGCCAGCGAATATCAGCGCAAGCTGATTGCCGAGTTCGGCGGTTCGGCGACGGTCACTCCGGTCGCCTGCCCTAACCTCGCGGCCGCCATCGACGCCGGTGACGAGGAGGCTGTCGCAGTGGCGGTCGCCGACGCGGCCCTCCGGACGCCGACCGGCTGCGGTGCCGTGGTGCTTGGCTGCACCGAGTACGAGCTGGCGGCGGACCGGATCGAGCCAGCCGTGCCTGGCGCCGTGCTGTTCGGCTCGGCTGCCGCGGTGGCCGCGCAGGCGCTGCGCCGGGCGCAGGGCGCAGGCCCATCCGAGCCGACCGACGGTGCCCGGGCGGGCAGCCTGCGGGTGCTGCTCAGCGGCCGTCCTGGCGAACTGCCGCCCGCGGCACTGCACTACCCGCAGGGCCGGGCCCTGGCCCAGCTCGCGGCCGGTCACGATCCAGCCGCCGGACTCCCGGTCTAGTCCGCTCGCCGGACTCCGGCGTAGCTAACCCTGGCGCCTGGCGTAGGCCGCGGCGACCTGCTTCGGAGTCATCGTCAGCCGGGCGGCCGATGGCGGCAGGCCGGCATGCAGGGCTTCGGCGATCAGCAGGGCCATCGAGTAACCGGGGTCAGCCTGCAAGGCCCGCTCGATCGCGATGCTGGCCAGCGCCCCGTCACCGGCCTGCCAGGCGGTGAAGGCGAGCAGCGCGGCCGGCGCTGGCACGTACTCGGCGGGCAACTGCCTGACCAGATCGGTCCACAGCCGCTGGTGCGCTTCCCGGAATCCCGGGTCCATCCTGGCCCAGGCGTCGTCCCTGACCCGAAGATCGGTCAGCGCCAGCCCGAGCCAGGCGATCTCATCGAAACCAGCCAGCTTGCCGCCGCGCCGGTACTTGCCGATGGCGCTCCGGACCGCCCGCCGGCCGGCATCGGCGACCGCTCGCAGCACGTCGCCGTCTCCCGGCGTCCCGAGAGCATCGTCGATCAGCTGGCCGGCCCGACGCAGTGCCCGCTCGATGGCCTGGCTGATCCGGTCAGCGGACTCGACGGCCGGCGCGAGGGTCGCCGCCAGCGCGGCACGGTCGGTCAGCGCGGTCAGACCGGCGGCGGTTAGCGCCGACGCGGCCGGGTGATCAGCCGGGTCGAACGGCACCCCGGCCGGCGGGCAGCAGCTCGGGTCTTTGCACAGGTAGGACCAGTAGCGGCCATCCTGCACCCGAAGCATGTCCCGGACGGCGATCCGGGCCGAGCGCAGGGCCGGAGCCACCACGTCAGCTACCGGAGTGACCGCCGGGCCTGAACCGTATCCGATCACGACAGCCATGGTCAGGTGCTGGCGGCTGAGCACGACGGCCGCGTGCGCCGCGATGTCGGCTGCCAGCTTGTCGTCCGGCGGGTCGGGAAGGTCGTAGCGGAAGGCAAGCCTGATCCGTGCGTGCGGCCCGCCGACACCCAGCACAACCAGGCTGTTCGTCGGATGGAAGCCGAGCAGGTGCGGAACGACGGCCAGGATGCCGTCAGCAGAGCCGACCCGGACCCGGCAGCGCGGAGCTCCCTGAGGAGTGGAGTGAGAGTCTGTCATGCGGCCAGGCTCGCCGGGAGGTACGACAGGATTTCGCTTGAATCCTCCCCGCGGGTTCGCGGCCTGTTGACAACAGCTGAAAACAGCTGAAAACAGCTGACCACAAGAGCGGTTTTCCACAGTCGCCTGGAAGCCTATTTACATCGTTAGCAAACCTGGCCCGCGGTTCGCGACAGGTAGCTCGCCCGCGACAGCTAGCTCGCCCGCGACAGCTACTCGGCACGTCAGCTACAAAGCAACGCCGAGCAGCGCATCGACCGCGTCCCTGACCAGCGCGATCGATCCGGCGGGGTCACCGTCGGCGGCTCCGCCAGGACCGCCGGAGCCGCTGGTCCCGGCTGCTGAACCGGGAGTGCCAGCCACGATCACGGCATCCGCCCACGCGTCCACGACGGCAACGGCGCCCGGGGCGTCCAGGTCGGCCGCTAGCCGCTCACGGATCGCGGCGAGCACCGGCGCGCCGGGCGGGACCACTTCGCCCAGCCCGGCCGCTCTGCCCGACCCGAGAGCCACCGCCATGCGCCATCGATCCAGCCGGGCCGTGGCCGCGGTGAGCCCGTCGTCGGTCCAGTCCCACTCTTGCCGGTAGTGGTGCGTCAGGATCGCCAGCCGGATCGCCATCGGGTCGGTGCCAGCCACTCGCAACCGGGATACGAACACCAGGTTGCCCAGTGACTTGGACATCTTCTCCCCGTCCAGTCTGACCATCCCGGCATGGGCGTACCTGCGGGCGAAGACGTCTGCCCCCTGATCGGCCAGCGCCACCCTGGCGTGCGAAGCGCTCATCTCGTGGTGCGGGAAGATCAGGTCGGTGCCGCCGGCCTGGACGTCAAACGTTGCGCCCAGGTAATGCGTCGCAATCGCCGCGCACTCCACATGCCAGCCAGGTCGTCCCGGGCCGAACCGCGATGCCCAGGCCGGCTCGCCAGGCCGCTCGGCCCGCCAGACCAACGGGTCAAGCGGATCCTTCTTTCCCACCCGGCCTGGATCGCCACCGCGCTCCGCCGACAGCGCCGCCATCGCGTCGCGATCCAGCCTGGAGATCGAGCCGAACCGCGGGTCGGCCGCCCGGCTGAAGTAGACATCTCCGTCCAGGTCATAGAGCGCACCATGGGCAGCAAGCGCGCCGCTGAACTCCTCGATCACGCCCAGCGCCTCGACCGCCCCGATCAGGTAGTCCGGCGGCAACACCCGCAGCGCCGTCATGTCCATCCGGTACCGGTCGATCTCGCGGTCGGCAAGTTCGCGCCACTCGCGGGAGTCCCTGGCCGCGCGCTCGAGCAGCGGGTCGTCGACGTCAGTCACATTCTGGGCATAACGCACCTCGCGCCCGGAATCACGCAACGCCCGCACGAGCAGGTCCCAGGCGATGTAAGTCGAGGCATGGCCGATGTGGGTCGCATCGTAAGGCGTGATCCCGCACGCGTAGAGCGTTGCCGGCCGGCCCTGGGCCGCCGGGGCGAGCCCGCCGCTCGCCGTGTCCCAGATCAGCACCTCGGGGGCCCGTCCGGGCAAGCCGGGCAGGCTCGCGGCGGGCCAGCAGTCCATGGCGGTAAGGCTATCGCTGCCAGGGTCCGGTCCGGCCGGCCGCGTCCGCCTGCTCGAATGAGTAGGCCAGCGCGAGCAGCCGCGGCTCGCTCCAGGCGGGCCCGATGAATGAGATGCCAACCGGTAGCCCGCAGACCTGGCCGGCCGGCACGGTGATCGACGGGTAGCCGGCCACCGCTGCCGGATTCGAGGTGCCGAACTCATGGCTGTCACCGAGCACGTGGTCGGTCAGCCAGGCCGGGTTGCCGGTCAGCGCGAGCACAGCGTCTAGCCGGTGGCCGGTCAGCGCACCGTCGATCGCCGAGCGGGCAAAACTGCCCGCAGCGGCCCGCGCCTGCTGATAGTCGCTGCCGGACCGGCCCGTGGTCTGCTCCGCCTCCTCGAACACTTCCTGACCGAAATGAGTCAGCACGTGGCTTGCGTTACGCCGATTGAATTCGATCAGCTCGCCGAGTGTCATCGGGTGCTCGCCGCCGAGTCCGGCCAGGTACGCGTTCAGGTCATCTTTGAACTCGTGCTTGAGCGCGAGGAACTCCGGCTCTGCGATCCTGTCGGCGCCGGTCAGCTCGACCGGCTCGATGATCTCGGCACCGTGCGCGCTGAGCTTGCTCACCACGCGGTCGAGAACGGCGCACGCGGCCGGGATCGCCTTGGCCGAGCCTTCGCGCCAGACCCCGATCCTGGCGCCGACCAGCGCGGCCGGGTCGAGGAACTCGGTGTAGTCGGCGCGCTGGCCGGACGCCGGCTGCGTCGCCGGATCGGCGGGATCGGTCCCGGCCAGCGCGCCGAGCAGCACGGCGGCATCGGCGACGCAGCCGGTCATCGGCCCGGCGGTGTCCTGGGCCAGCGAGATGGGCACGATCCCGGTCCGACTGATCAGGCCGAGCGTCGGCTTCAGCCCGACAATGCCGCAGGCGTGCGCCGGGGAGAGGATCGAACCGTCGGTCTCGGTGCCGACCGAGAGCGGCGCCAGGCCGGCCGCGATAGCGACCGCCGATCCCGAGCTCGAGCCCGACGGGTTGCGGCCGGCTCCGTACGGGTTCACCGCCTGACCGCCAAGGGTGGACCAGCCGCTGCTCGAATGGCTGGACCGGAAGTTCGCCCATTCGGACAGATTGGCCTTTCCGGCGATAACCGCCCCGGCGTCGCGGAGCCTGGTGATCAGGAAGGCGTCCGAGGCGGCAGCGCCGAGCAGCGCGGGCGAGCCTGCCGTCGCTGGCTGGTCCTGTACCGCGATGTTGTCCTTGATCAGCACCGGCAGGCCGGCCAGCGGGCCGAGTTCGGCACCGCTTGCCCTGGCCAGGTCGATCGCGTGTGCCTGCTCGGTGGCGTCGGGGCTGACGGAGATGACCGCCCCGAGGGCCTCGTTGAATCGCGTGATCCGGTCTAGGTAGAACCGCATCAGCTCGGCGGCAGTGAGCTGTCCGGAAGCCATGGCCTGGCGAAGCCCGGCGACAGAAGCACTGCCCACGCTGATGCCGATCCGGCCGATGGTCTCGCTCAGAGATTCAGAATCCGACATGGTGGAAGACTAAATAGGGGCGGTCTTTTCCTGCTACGGGGGGTACGGGCATGGATTCGGCGCGGGGGCGGCGAAACCGGGCGCGGACGAGGCCGACAGTGGTATTTCGCGAAGGAATTCGACGTCGCGGTCTCTGTCGAGTCGGGCAAGCCGGAGTCGGTGATCTCCGATGCCATCCAGACCAGCGCGGCGATCAACCCGGGGAACAGCGGCGGTGCGCTAGTGACGCTGTCCGGCCAGGTTCTCGGAATTCCGACGCTGTCGGCCCGCGATCCTGAGCTGGGCGGCGCGGCGCCTGGTATCGGATTCGCGATACCGGCGAACACCGTGCGGGATATTGCCGCCCAGCTGATCTCCAGCGGCAAGGTCACCAAGTCGGACCGCGCCTCGCTGGAAATAACCGCGAGCACGCACAGCAGCTCATCAGGCCAGCCGGACGGCGTAACCGTGGACGCGGCACGGCCGGGCGGCACGGTCACGGTGGAGATACTGCGCAACGGCAAGCCGATGCAGGTCAAGATCACCCTCGGATCGCTGACCAGCTGAGCCCCTGCGTTCTCCTAGAATGCGCGAATGACCTTCAGGATCGGCACCCTAGAGTTCGCCCCTGCGATCAGCAATACCGGGCTGCTCGCCCCGCCGGTGGCCGCCGCTATCTCCGGCCCCGGCTGGCCGCTGCCGCCCGACGCGGTCGGTGTCGCTGAGATCGACCCGGAACTCGCCGACACCGCCGCATTCTGCGATCGCTACCAAGTTGCCCCGGCTGAGTCAGCCAACTGCGTCGTCGTGGCCGGACGACGTGACGGCGAGGTCAGATACGCCGCCTGCGTAGTGCTCGCCACCACCAGGGCCGACGTCAACGGCGTGGCCAGGCGGGTGCTCGACGTCCGCAAGGCCTCGTTCGCGGCCATGCAGACGGCGGTCGAGCTGACCACGATGGAGTACGGCGGCATCACCCCGATCGGGCTGCCGGCCGGCTGGCCGGTCCTGGTGGACGCGGCCGTCGCGATGACGCCGCAGGTGGTGGTCGGCAGCGGGATCCGCCGGTCCAAGCTGGCCCTAGCCGGGAAGTCGCTGGCCGACCTGCCGGCGGCACGGGTCATCGACGGCCTCGCGCGCTAGGGCAGCCAGGACACCTTCCCGTGCAGCAGCGCGTAGCCGATAAAGGCGCCAGCGTCGATCAGCGAATGCGCCACGATCAGCGGCATGACCCGGCCCCACCGGCGGTAGAGCAGGGCGAAGATCACGCCCATGGTCGCGTTCCCGATGAACGCGCCGTAACCCTGGTACAGGTGGTAGGAGCCGCGCAGTAGCGCGCTGAGCGCGATCGCCCTGACCGGCGACCAGCCGAGCTGGTCGAGCCTGAGCAGCAGATAGCCGATCACCAGGATCTCTTCGAGCAGGCCGTTCTGGATGGCGTTGAGCAGCAGCACCGGAATCCGCCACCACACCGCAGGCAGTGCTTCAGGGACGACATTCAGACTGAGGCCGAGATGAAACGCGGCCAGGTACAACCCCAGGCCAGCGCCGCCGATCACGGCGGCGACCAGCGCGCCACGGGCCGCGTCTCTTCCTGGCTGGCTGGCGTCCAGACCGATCAGCGACGGCGGCTCGCCGGAGCGCGCCATCAGGTAGAGCACCAGCAGCACCGGGGCCAGCGTCTCGGCGGTCCCAGCCAGCTGCAGAGCCAGATCCAGCCAGTGGTTGGCGGCCTGTGAGCCGACTAGAAGCGCATGCTGGCCGGCCAGCGGCTGCGGCGCGAGCAACGCTCCGACCAGGCGCAATACCGCATTGAGTGCGCTCGCTCCCAGCGAGACAGCAAAGACCGCAAAGATCTCCCAGCGCAGCAGCCGCGGCTGCGGCGGGCGTAGGCTGGTCTCTTCCCCGAGCGCCACCTGATGGACTCTAGCTGGTGCCGGAAGCTCGCAGCCGCTGCCAGAGCCGCCAGATTCACCCCGGCGCTCGCGGACAGCCGGCCATCGGGAGACAGACCGTCGGGCTGACTTCGCGCATGCTCCGCCGCCACGGCGGTAGAGCTGGATCGGCCGGAACGAGCAATGAGACAAAGGTGGTCCGATGATCCGTGCAGGCCGTAACGGAAACGGCCGGCCGAAGCCCGCAGGCACCGAGGCGTCCTCAGGCACCCCAGCGTCGTCCTCCGGCCCAGCGTCCTCCGGCCCAGCGTCCTCGGGCACGGCGTCCTCAGGCACGGCGACGACGTCCGTCGCCACGGCTGGCCCGGCCACGGCTGGCCCGGCCACGGCTGGCCCGGCCACGGCTGGCCCGGCCACGGCTGATCCCGCCACCACTGACCCGGCCACCGCCACCAGCCCGGCCACCGCCACCACCAGCCCGGCGACCGCGACCACTCGCCTGCGCCGCGGCGCCTGGGCCAGAATCCGCCGTGCGACCGGCAAGAGGTGGTTCCGGCACTTCGGCCTGCTGCTGATCTACGAACTCCTTGGGGTCGCCGCCACCTGGCCGCGATTCACCTACCTCGCCGACGGCAAGCTGCCGAGCACCCAGGACGTCTCTGGCTTTGTGTGGAATCTATGGTGGACGGCCCATCAGCTGGCGCACCTGGGCAACCCCTTCGTCACCACACACATGGCCGCTCCGGTTGGCACCCAGCTCGCGTTCAGCACCCTGATGCCGCTGGCCGGCTGGCTGATGGCCCCGATCACCTTGTGGTACGGCCCGTCCGCCACGTTCACGGTGCTGACGATCATCACGCCCGGGTTGCTCTGCTATGTCATGTACCGGGCTGCCCGGCTCTGGCTGAATGTGCCAGGAGCACTCGTCGCCGGGGCCTTCTTCGGCCTGGCCTCGATGCTGCTCTGGCAGAACTGGTACCACGTGAACATCGCGATGGGCACCATCTTCCTGCCGATCACGCTGGAGGCCGCGGTCCGGCTGCGCCGGAGCTCGGGAACCAGGCCGGCCGTCGCCCTCGGTCTGGCTCTCGGCACATCGATCCTGATCAGCCAGGAGAGCACGGCCGTCGCGGTGATCCTGGCCGCGGTGATCCTGATCCCCTGGCTGGCCGGGATGCTGATCACGGACCGTGCCGCGATCCGCCCGATACTGCGACCGCTCGGCATCGGCGCGCTGATCGCGCTTGTGGTCGCAAGCCCGCAGCTGCTGGCCATGCTGCAGCAGATACTGGCCGGCGGGGCGCACCCGCCCCCTGGTGAGTTGTCGCTGAACTACACCACATTCGGCGCCACCCTGCCTTCGCTGTTCGCTCCTTCGCCGCGGCTAGCCAGCTACGGTCTCGCCGGGCTGGCCTCGGCGTACAGCTTCAACCAGCCACTTGAGGCGCTGCCCAGCTACGGCGCTGCGCTCAGCGGGATCGCGCTGCTCGGCGTGGCGGCCGGCTGGCGGCGGCGCAGCACCTGGTGGTTCCTGGCCCTGTGGCTCGGCTGCACCGTGCTCGCGCTCGGGACCAGCCTGACCTTCGGCGCGAACTGCAATGTCAGCTCGGCCCACCCAGGCACCGAGTGGGGACGCTCCTGCCGCCAGTACCTGCCGCTGCTGACGCACCTGCACTGGGTGCTGGTCAGGCCGCAGCATGGTCCGCCGTTCTGGAGCCCAATCGCGGTGTCGAACCTGATGCCGTACACCTGGCTGGTCCGCATCCCCTTGCTGTCCGGCCTGCGCGAGGCCGACCGGTTCGCCCTGGTCGGCCTGATCGGCGCGGCCATGCTCGCCGGACTCGCCGTGCAGTGGCTGAGCAGGCGCACCGCGACCAGGCCGCTGATCGCCGTCGTGGTGGCACTCGGCGTGCTCGAAGCAGGCTGGTCAGGCGCGGGCGGACCCGGGGACGTCGGCACAATGCGGACCACAATGCCGCAGCTTGATCAGATTCTGACTAAGGATCGCAGCGCATCGATCGTGGTCGACGTCCCCTACGGGCTGCGCGGCGGAGTGCCGCTGGTCGGGGCCCCGATCCCGCCGCAAGCGCTGCTGATCGCGACGCATGACCAGCATCCGCGGGCGATCTCGTACACGGCCTGGGTGTCCGGCGCGACGAAGATCGCGGTCGAGCGGCACCCCTTCTACGCCCAGTTGATTAACGTCGAAGACGGGACGCCGTACACCAGCCTCTCCAGATCGCAGCGCCAGGCGGCACGCGCCGACCTGCGCAAGATGCACGTCGGCTGGGTCCTAGAGTGGCGGGACTTCTGGACCAGTCACCACCCAGGCCAGCGATACCACAATGTCGATCAGTATCTGCAGAGTGTGGGCCTGCGGCGCACCCATACTGTGTGCATCCAGGCATCAAGTAGCGGCTGTTCCACCCTCGATCAGGTCTGGCTGTACCAACCCGAACAGCGGTCCGGGCCGTAATGCGGGCAGCGGCTCGGGCTGGATGGCGGGCAGCGCCGCGGTCAGCCGGCGCCAGGCCAGGTCGGCGCCTGAGGCGAGGCAGCCATCCACCACGGCACTCGTGCCGAGTGCGCTCACTCTCATCTCGGGGAGCACCGGCGCCATCGGGCGGAGTTCGACGGTCACGGCGGCGGCGAAACCGGGTGCCTGCCCGATGCCGCCGCCAAGCACCACCAGGCCAGGATCAACCACGGTGATGATCGCGCAAATCGCCTTGGCCACCAGCCCAGCCTCGGCGGTCACGACGGCCGCGGCCCGCTCGTCCCCGGCCGTCGCGGCGGCGAATACTTGCCGGGCAGAGGTCATCCGCAGGCCGGCTCGCCGCGCCGCGCGCACGATCGCGGCCGCCGAGCTAGCCGCCTCCAGACTCCCCCGTTTGCGTACCTCCTGAGCGCCTGCGCCCCGGTTCCCTGAACCGCGAGCGCCCGCACTCTGGGCGCCCGCACCCTGGGCGCCCGCACCCTGGGCACCCGCACCCTGGCTACCCCCGATCGGCAGGAACGCGATCTCGCCGGCCACCCCGTGCGCCCCCCGGTGCAGCTGGCCGCCAAGCACCAGGCCCATTCCGATTCCGGTGCCGATCGAGACGAAGGCGAAGCTCGGGAACTCCCGGCCGTGCCCGTGCTCCCGCTCGGCGAGTGCCGCTGCATCGACGTCGTTCTCCACCACCAGATCCTGGCCGAACGCCGCACGCAAATCGGCCAGCACCGCATGCCGGTTCAGGCCGGGCAGACCGCCGGACAGCGCGATGGCATCACGCCTTGGGTCGTAGACCCCAGGACAGCCGAGCACCGTCTGGGTGACTTGCGCCCTGGAAATCCCGGCTGCCGCGCAGATGCCGTCGGCCAGCCGGATCAGCTCACCGACCCGCTTGGTCACGCTGGCCGCCGGTGACCGGGACTCTGCCTTCGCCCGGATCTCGCCGGTCAGGTCGGCAAGCGCGCCGCGCAGGTACTCGTGGCCAAGGTCCAGCCCGAGCACATAGCCTGCCTCTGGCCTGATCTCGTACAGCACGGCCGACCGCCCAGGCACGCCGGTGCGCTGTCCGGCGGCCCGGACCAGGCCGGAGCGCTCGACATTGGCCAGCGCCAGCGAGACGGTCGGCTTGGACAGCCCGGACAACCGGGCCAGGTCGGCCCGCGAGCAGAGGCCAAGCAGGCGGATCTGGTTGAGCAGCAGCTGCTCGTTCATCGCCCTGATCAGCTGCGGGCGGGCGGCCTGGCCAGCCCCGGACTGGCCAGCAGCAACGGGTCCGGAGTCGGGCTGGCCAAGCGCGGGCTGGCCAGGACCGGGCTGGCCAAGGACGGACTGGCCAAGGACAGGCTGGCCCTGGGCGGTCAGGTGCCGCGGCATCTGGTTCATCTAGCGCAGGTAGGCGAGCTGCTCGCCGTGCAGTTGGATGTACTCGGCGATCAATTCTCTGGCTGCCGTGATCCCCGGCACAAGCGGATGCTGAGCCAGCGCCACCGCTGCCAGGCTGGCGTCGCCCGACCTGGCCGCCTCGACCGTGGCCCGCTCATACTCCTTCACGGCCATCACCAGTGCCCGTGCCGACCTGGGCAGATCACCAGCGGTCAGCTTCGAAAGGCCATCGGTATCCACCCGGGCAGGAACCTCCACGACGTCGTCCGGGTCGAGGAAGTCCAGGCTCTTGTCGTTGCGGACATTGACGATCACATCGCTCGTGCCGCGCCCGGCCAGGCCGTCGATCACCCGCAGCGCCAGACCCTCGTAGCCGCCGATCTCATCGGCCTCGATCGGCGCCGTGCCGCGAGCCGAGCGCGCCGCCCGCGCCGCCGCCTGCCCGCTGTCACCTTCGATGTCGGTCCGCATGTAGGTGTCGTGCCTGACACCGAGCAGGTTGGCGTAGGCGGACCAGGCGGCGCGGGTGTCGCCGGCCGCGAAGGCCCGGCCAATCGCGGTCAGCAGTTCGTCGTTCAGGCGCTGCACGTCCTGGCCGCGACTGGATCCGGCCCTGGCCACCCCGTCCAGGTACCGCCTGGCGTCGTAGTAGTAGTACACGTACTCGGTCGGGATCGCGCCGACCCGGCGCACCAGATCAGGGTCGAACGCCGCCAGGTGATGATCGAAGCGCTGCAGTTCCTCGAATCTGGCCAGCAGCTCGGGCATCCGCTCCTGGTCGTCTACCGCGAACGAGCTGACCCAGCCCAGATGGTTCAGCCCGGCGTAGCGGGCCGCGACCCTCGGCTGGCCGACGTCAGGTCCTGGCGCGGCGCCGGCCCGCAGGAACGCCGCCAGCTGCGCGATGGTGCCCGACGGGGTGTCGCAGACCCCGACCGCCTGCACCTTTCCCTGTGCGCTGATCGCCTGAGTGATCAGGCCGGCCGGGTTGGTGAAGTTGATCAGGACGGCCGCCGGAGCGCACCGGCTGAGCAGCTCGCAGTAGGAGAGCACCACCGGGATGGTTCGCAGCGCCATCGCGCACCCGCCGGGGCCGGTGGTCTCCTGGCCGACGATGCCCCGCCGGAGCGCCACCTGCTCGTCGATCACCCGGCCGCGGTCACCACCCACCCGGATCGCGGAGAACACATAGTCCGCGCCGGTGAACGCCTCAGCGGCGTCTGCCGTCACGGTCACCACCCCTGGCTGGCCAAGGACCACGGCAATCTCGGCAGCCAACCTGCAGGTGGTCTCCCGCCGCACGTCGTCGGGCTCGAACAGGCAGATCTGGTCGAATGCCCCTGGCCTGCTGGTCAGCACCGCGCGGACGAACGCGGGCATCCGCACTCCGCCGCCGCCGAGAATCGCTAGCTTCATGGCCTGCGCTCCGTGACTCGTCCCTGCCACGGCGCGGCGAGCGCTGCGGCTACCTCTTTGACCACCACCGGTCGCAACGGCCAGCCCCCGCCAATCCCGGCCCCCCCGACCTCGCCCACGGCGCCGAGCCGACCGACCGCCTGCGACCCGGCTGCGTTACCGGCGACGGCTGCCTCGACCACGGACGCCCCACCGAGCAGCGCGGCGATCATCGCGCCGGCGAAGCTGTCGCCGGCCCCGGTGAGATCGGCGACCGTCACCTGGCTGACGCCGTCGCTGACTTCGGTGACCGAGCCGTCCGGACCGATCACCAGGGCGCCGGCCGCGCCGCGAGTAACCACCAGCTGGGCGCCCCAGGATGAGGCGGCAGCGATGGCCGGCCCGATCGCGTCCGTGCCGGTCAGCCGGAGCAGTTCGTCAGCGTTGGGCACGAAGATGTCGGCGAGTGCGGCGCACTCGATGATGATGTCGCGCTCGGCGCGCTCGTCACCGAGCGACATGTCTAGCACGATCTTGGCCCCGAGGCGGCGCGCGTCGCGGAGGAAGGCAGGCACCCCCCGGCCCGCGTGCAGGTAGCACCAGGCCGGCCGGTAGCTGCGCAGTACCCGCCGCCAGCGCTCGACCTCCGGCCGCTCCCCGGCAGCGGGCGGTGGAATGTGCGTCACGAAGCCGCGGTCACCGCCGAAGTTCAGCACCACGGTGATCCCGACGGAAGGCCGGTCGACTCGCGCGGACGGGGACAGGTCGACGCCGACCGTGCCGCAGTGCTCGGCCAGCACCTCGGTGCCCAGGTCATCGCCGAGGACGGTGCACAGGCCGGCCTGCACCCCGGCGGCGGCTGCGCAGGTCGCGCTAGTGACCGCGCCGCCCAGCGAGATCGCGAACTCGTCGGTGAAGACTTCCTCGCCTGGCTGCGGCAGCTCTCTGAGGTGCCCGAAGACCAGCTCAAGGAAGACCGATCCGAACGAGATCATGTCCACTTCAGGCACTCCCGAACTGCGCGCCGACGTCTGGACCGCCGCGGTATCTGGAGCGTCGGCTGCGCCAGATTACGTTTCGGCTACGGGCTCTGTTACGGGTCAGATAGTTAGGATACTGTCCTAACTATCTGGAACGATAGCTTGTTGGCGGCATTGTTACTGAACTGGCAGGGTCATGGACGGATACCCCCCCGTCGCCGGCGGCAGCCGGGCTCGCGTCGCGACCCGCGCAAGACGCGGCTTCAGCGCAGATCATGATTGCGATCTGGGTCGCTATTCCGGCATCAGACTCGCAGCACGTATATCGTGCAAGTCACGCGAGCCGCGTCAGAACATCCAAGACAAGGGCGTTCGGGATGTTCAGGGCCTTCAGGATGTTGCTTCTGCTATCCGAATTACCGGAATCACCGTATTCACCGGCATAATCACTCGCGGCGACGCTGCCGCAAGCAGCAGTCCGGAGAACTCTCCGGCTGGTCACCGTCCGGCGCAAGCGCGAGCCGAGGCGGGCATCCCGATCGCGCCGCACCGAGCATTCACGCAGATGCGCAGAGCATTCACCGAAGGGCCAAAGCCATGAGACGCCTTACCATACTTGGGGTCGTCGTCACATCCTGTCTGCTGGCGGCAGCCTGCTCGTCCAGCTCGAACACGGGGCCATCATCCACCGCCAGCGGCGTGCTGACCATCGACAACGAGAGCGGCGGGAACTGGACGTGCGACTTCAGCCCGTTCAACCTGTCCTACATCTCGTTCTCGCTGGGGACGGTCTACGAGCCGCTGGTATTCGTCAACACGCTGCAGAACGCCAAGGAAACCCCCTGGCTGGCTACCAAATGGGTCTGGAGCAACGGGAACAAGACCCTGACGTTCACTATCCGCAACGGCGTGACGTTCACCAACGGCACCCCGCTGACGGCCGCCGACGTGGTCTACACCTTCAACCTGCTGAAGGCGAATAAGGTCCTGGACATCAACTCGGTCTGGTCGGTGCTGTCCAGCGTCACCCAGCAGGGCTCCAACCAGGTGGTGATGAACTTCAAGACGCAGGCGGTGCCGTACTTCTACTACATCGCCGACCAGATCGGGATCGTGTCGCAGCAGATCTGGTCGAAGATCTCCAACCCGGGGAAATACCCGGACACCAACCCGATCGGCACCGGGCCTTACCTGGTGAGCGCCAAGAGCTGCTCACCGCAGAACATCTCCTACAAGGCCAATCCGCATTACTGGCAGGCCGGCGAGCCGAAGGTCGGGACGGTCAACTACCCGGCGTTCCTCACCAACGACACGGCCAACACGTTCCTGGCCAGCGGCTCGGCGCAGTGGGGCAGCCAGTTCATTCCTGACATCAACAAGTTCCTGGCCGCCAGGCCGAGCATTCACTGGTGGTTCCCGCCGGTCGCCAACGTAACCCTGTTCATCAACCTGACCAACCCGCTGCTGAAGAACGTGGCCGTGCGCCAGGCGATGGCCTACGCGATCAACAGGGCGCAGGCGTCAAAGCTTGGCGAGTTCGGGGAAGAGCCACCGTCGAACCAGACCGGCATCGTCACGCCGACGTTCACCAGTTGGCTCGACACGGCACAGGCGGCAACGTTCGGCAACAACTACGCCTACAACCCGGCGAAGGCCATACAGATCCTCACCGCGGCCGGCTTCAAGCGAGGATCGGACGGCATCTTCGCTAAGGGCGGGCAGAAGCTGTCCTTCTCCATCCTCAACAACGGCGGGTTCTCCGACTGGGTGAATGCGGTAGCCGTGATCGTGGCTGACCTCAAGGCGGTCGGCATTCAGGCAACGGCGCAGGATCTGTCATCGACCACCTACTCCGCGAAGCTCTATGCCGGCCAGTACCAGCTCGGCTACGGCAGCGAGACCGGCGGGCCGACCCCGTACTTCGAGCTGCGCCAGTGGCTGTTCTCAGCTAACTCGGCCCCGATCGGCACGCCGGCCGGGTCCAACTTCGAGCGGTACAGCAACCCGGCCACTGACGCGCTGATCAACTCGTTCGGGGCGACCACCAGCCCGGCGGCGCAGCAGCAGATCGTGAGCTCACTTGAGCTGATCATGCTGAAGGATGTGCCGGTCATCCCGGTCACCGAGTCCGTCGACTGGTTCCAGTACGACACCAGCAGCTTCAGCGGCTGGCCCACGCCGGCCAACCCGTACGCGCAGCCGGCCGCGTACAACTACCCGGACTGGGCGCAGGTCATGCTGCGCCTGGTGCCCAAGAAGTAACAGCCAGCCCGCGGGGAGGCTCCTCGCCTCCCCGCGGGTCCAGCGCCCCACCTCAGGACTCCGGCAGCGAACCAAGCGCTGGCCGGCTAGCCGGATGAACTCAGCGCCGCGATGATGAGACGGGGAGGATAGGGCATGAGATTCGCGCTTCGCCGCCTCGGCTTCTTCTTGCTGACCCTGTGGGCAGCCCTCACGCTCAACTTCGTCCTGCCCCGGCTGATGCCGGGAAACCCGGCCGTGGCGATGATCGCGAAGTTCAAGGGCGGCGTATCCCCGCAGGCGCTCAAGGCGCTTGAGACGCAATTCGGCGTGCAGACGCACCAGAGCCTGATCAGCCAGTACGGGAGCTACGTGGGCAACATGGCGACCGGCAAATTCGGCGTCTCGCTGTCCCAGTACCCGGCCTCGGTCGGGCACATCGTCATGGACGCGATCCCGTGGACCCTCGGCCTGGTCGGGATCACCACGATCTTCGCCTTCTTGCTTGGCACCGGGATCGGCATCCTCGGCGCCTGGCGGCGGGGCGGCCTGCTGGACAGCATCATGCCCCCCACGTTCGTGATCACGTCGGTCATCCCGTACTTCTGGCTCGGGCTGGTACTGATCCTGATATTCGGCGTGCAGCTCAAGTGGCTGCCATACTTCTTCAGCTACGACTACACCCTGACGCCGTCGTTCTCGCTGTCGTTCATCGGGAACGTGATCGAGCACGCCATTCTCCCCGCGGTCACGCTGCTGATCACCACGATCGGCACCTGGATCCTGACCATGCGGAACACCATGATCACTACGCTGGCCGAGGACTACGTCAGGATGGCGAGGGCCAAGGGTCTGCCCAGCCGGCGGATCATGCTGGATTACGCCGCTCGGAACGCGATCCTGCCTAATCTGACCGGGTTCGCCATGTCGCTGGGATTCGTGCTTGGCGGCGCGATCCTGATCGAATACGTCTTCAACTATCAGGGCGTCGGCTACTGGCTGCTCGCCGCGGTCGACAACGAGGACTACCCGCTCATGCAGGCGCTGTTCCTGCTCATCACGGTAGCCGTGCTTGTTGCCATCTTGATCTCTGACATCGCCACCGCGGTGCTCGACCCACGGACCAGAGACGCGGGATAGCCATGGCAATGATCCGCCCACTATCTGCACCGGGCCCGGACCTCCCGGTCCCGGTGAGCCGGTTGTCGGCGCGCAGCAGGAATCCAGCCGTGCGCGGCCTCCAGCGCATGACGACCGCGATCCGGTCTAACCGCAAGGCGACCTGGGGCTTCGTATTGCTGGTCCTCTTCTGCCTGGTCTCGGCCTTCCCTTGGGTCCTCGCGCATGACGACCCGAGCGCCATGATCTACCCGGTCAGCCTCGGCCCGTCCGCGCACCATCTGCTCGGCACGACCGGACTCGGGCAGGACATGTTCGCCCAGCTGATCTGGGGCGCCAGGCCGGTACTGCTGATCGCTTTCGGAGTCGGGCTTGGGGCGACCGGCATCGCCGTGCTGATCGGGGTCGCCGCGGCCTACCTGGGCGGATGGTGGGACGCGGTGCTGAACCTGGTGGTCGACGTGCTGCTGGTCATCCCGCTGTTCCCGCTGCTGATCATCATCGCCGGCTACCTGCACAGCGCCGGCACCCTCGTCATGATCGCGGTGATCACCTTCACCGGCTGGTCCTATACGGCCAGGCAGCTCAGGTCGCAGGCGCTGTCGCTGCGGAACAGGGACTTCCTCGAAGCGGCCAGGGTGCGCGGCGAGCGGCGGCTCTACATCGTGGTCGTCGAGATCATCCCGACGATGACGTCGCTGATCGTGGCGAGCTTCCTGACCAATGCGCTGTACGCGGTGCTGTTCTCCACCAGCCTGCAGTTCATCGGCCTGGGTGACCCGACGGTCGTGAGCTGGGGAACGATGCTGCGCTCGGCGGAGAACAACGAGGCCTTTCAAACCGGCCAGGCCCTGTGGATCATCGCCCCTGGCCTGTGCATCGTCGGACTCGGCGCCGCCTTCGCCCTGCTCAATTACGCATTCGACGAGATCGGGAACCCGGCGCTTCGGCCGTTGAGGAGGGCCCGTGTCAAGCGGAGCGGCTGAGCCAGTGCCTGCGATGGCCGATACAGCCGCAGGCGTCCGACGCGGCCGATTCCGCAGGCGCCTCGAGGCGGTGCCCGGGCTTCAGGCAACCACCGGGGCTACTTACCAGCCTGAGCATCCGGACGCCATTCTCGACGTGCGCGACCTGTCCGTGGAGTATCTGCTTGACTCCGGGACCGTGGTCGCGGTCGACCGGGTGAGCTTTGCCCTGATGCCCGGGGAGTTCGTGGCGATCGTCGGCGAGTCAGGCTGCGGCAAGTCGACCCTGCTGTTCGCTATCGCACAGCTACTCTCCCCGCCAGCGGAAATCATCGGCGGCAGCGTGACCTTCGCAGGCCGCAACATGGTGGAGCTCACCGACTCCGCGCTGAACGCCATCCGGTGGAAAGACCTGTCCGTGGTGATGCAGAGCGCGATGAACGCGCTCAACCCAGTGAAGTCGATCGGAGCCCAGTTCAAGGACGTGATGCGGGCGCACGGCGTGACCGCCAGGCAGGAGATCGCGAGCAGATCAGCCGAGGTGCTCCGGATGGTCGGCATCGACCCCATCCACCTGGACAGCTACCCGCATCAGCTGTCCGGCGGAATGCGGCAGCGCTCGATGATCGCGATGGCGCTGCTGTTCACGCCGGAGCTGGTGATCATGGACGAGCCCACGTCAGCACTCGACGTGGTCGCGCAGCGCTCGCTGATGGTCCAGATCGCCGAACTGAAGGAGCGATTCGGCTTCGCGGTCATCTTCGTGACCCACGACATGTCCCTGGTCAGCCATTTCTCCGACCGCCTCATGGTCATGTATGCCGGTCAGGTCGCCGAGCTGGGGCCGACCAGGCAGCTGTTCGACTCACCTGCGCATCCATACACGGTGGGCTTGATGGACGCCTTTCCCTCGATCAGGGGACCGCGGCGCCCGCTCAGCGGCATACCAGGCAGCCCGCCGGATCTGGCCAGGCCGCCGCAGGGCTGCCGGTTCGCGCCGCGCTGCCCGAAGGTCATGGACAGATGCCAGGCCGACCCGCCCGGGCTATACCAGGTCGACGGCATCGATGTCCGCTGCTTCCTGTACGAGGGCGCCGTCGGCGCGGACCGCTGGAGCAAGCCATGACCGAGCTGACTGCCCAGCCCGGCGGACCGCAGCCGGACGCCGCGCCAGCCGTCGCGGCAGCGCCTGGCGGCCTCGCAGCGGAATCGGGCACCGAGCCGCTGCTGCGGACCGAGGGCCTGACCAAGCATTTCAAGATCGGCAACGCGCTGTCGCAGCGCACCCTGCATGCCGTTGATGAGGTCAACCTGCAGGTCGGGGAGCGGCAGATCGTCGCCCTGGCCGGCGAGAGCGGCAGCGGCAAGTCCACGATCGCCCGGCTGCTCGCCAGGATCTACCAGCCCACGGCCGGCGAGATCTACTTCGAAGGCAGGCGGCTGTCGGCGATCAGGTCGCGGGCGGATCGGCTCAGGTACAGCGGCCTGGTCCCGATGGTGTTCCAGGATCCGTTCGCATCCATCAACCCGGTGTTCCGGGTCTCGCACGGAGTCATGCGCGGCCTGAAGCTGCACCGTCCGGAGCTGTCGAGAGAGCAAAGGTACTCAGAAGCACAGCGAATGTTCGAGGTGGTCGGCCTGACTCCGGCCGTCGACGTGCTGCAGCGTTACCCGCACGAGCTCAGCGGCGGTCAGCGGCAGCGGGTCGGTTTCGCCCAGGCCCTGGTCATGCGGCCGAAGCTGATCCTCGCCGACGAACCGGTCTCGATGCTCGACGTGTCCATCCGGATCGGCCTGCTCAACCTGATGGTGCAGCTGCGCGACGCCGAGAGCGTGTCGATCCTCTACATCACCCATGACCTGGCCAGCGCGCGGTACGTCGCCGATCGCCTGATCATCATGTACGCGGCCATGATCGCCGAGTCCGGGCCGGTAGAGGAAGTCCTGGCCAACCCCAAGCACCCGTATACGCAGCTGCTGCTCTCCGCGGTCCCCGATCCGCGCGCCCCGCTCGGGGTCAGCGCGGAGACCGATCGCGGCGAGCCGCCGAAGGTTATCGATCCGGCGCCTGGCTGCCGATTCCGGCAGCGCTGCCCGCTGGCGATCGAGGTCTGTCACTCCGTCACGCCCCAGCTGCAGGCCATCGGCACCGGCCACGAGGTCGCCTGCCATGTCGCGCAGTCCGGGGCAGAAGTGAAGGCGTTCTGATGAAGGTCGCTGTGATCGGCGGGGGGTCGACGTATACGCCTGAGCTGATCGACGGGATCGCCAGGCTGACCGGCCAGGTCAATGTCGACGAGCTGGTGCTGGTCGATCCGGACGAGGGCAGGCTGGCTGCCGTCGGCCCGGTCTCCGCCCGGATCATGCGGGCCTACGGGCACCCCGGCGACCTGCGCTGGACCACCGACCTCGACGACGGGCTCGACGGCGCCGGGGCGGTCCTGCTGCAGCTGCGGATCGGCGGCCAGGCGGCCAGGCAGCGCGACGAGACCTGGCCGCTGTCCTGCGGCTGCATCGGCCAGGAAACCACCGGGGCCGGCGGGCTGGCGAAGGCGCTGCGCACCGTCCCAGTGGTCACCGAGATCGCCGAGCGCGCCCGCGCCAGGGCGGCGGCCGATGCGTGGATCATCGACTTCACCAATCCGGTCGGAATCGTCACCAGGGCCCTGCTTGACGCCGGCCACCGGGCGATCGGCCTGTGCAATGTCGCGATCGGCTTCCAGCGGATCTTCGCCGGCCTGCTCGACGTCCAGCCCGAGCAGGTCAGCCTGGACCATGTCGGGCTCAATCACCTGACCTGGGAACGGTCCGTGCTGGTCGACGGCACCGACCGGCTGCCCGCCCTGATCGCCGCGCACGGTCAGGAACTCGCTGCTCTGATCGACCTCCCGCTATCCGTTATCGAGGAAATAAAGGCGATTCCTTCGTACTACCTGCGTTACTTCTATGCGCATGACCAGGTGGTCGCCGAGCAGCGGACCAGCCCGACGCGGGCCGAGGAAGTCATGAAGATCGAGCGCGAACTGCTGGCGATGTACGCCGACCCGGCGCTCGATCACAAGCCGGAGCTGCTGAGCCACCGCGGCGGGGCGTTCTACTCCGAGGCGGCGGTCGCGCTGCTCGCGTCGCTGGTCAACGACACCGGGGACACCCAGGTGGTCAACGTGCGCAACGGCGGCACGCTGCCGTTCCTGCCCGATGACGCGGTGATCGAGGTGCCTGCTGTGATCGGCGCCAGCGGGGCCGCACCGCTCCCGGTCTCCCCGCTCAGCCCGCTGATGCGCGGCCTGGTCGCTCATGTCTCCTGCTACGAGGAGCTGGCCGTGCAGGCCGCCCGCCATGGCGGCCGGGAGCGAGTCGTCGACGCGCTGCTCGCACACCCGCTGGTCGGTCAGTGGGACCAGGCGGCCGCGCTTGCCGACCTGCTGCTCGCGGAGAATGCCGCCTTCCTGCCCTGGGCGGCCGGGCAAGCCGGCCAGAGTTCTGGCGGAGCTGCCCTGGGCCAGCCGACGGCGGGGCGGTGAGCGACGAACTCGCTGCCGTCGTCGCGGTCGACGGGGGCAACAGCAAAACCGACCTTGCCCTGGTAGCCGCCGACGGCACGCTGCTCGCGCTGGTGCGCGGCCCCGGGATGCCCATCCGGCTGTCCGATCAGACGGTGCAGGTGATCGGGGAGCTGGTCGGCTCGGCGGTCAAGACGGCCGGCCTGCCGGCCGATCCTGGCACGGCGGTCGCCGCGCACCTGGTGGCCTGCGTCGCCAATGTCGACCTGCCCGTGGAGGAGCAGCAGCTGGAGGCGATGCTCGTCGGGCAGGGCTGGAGCCGGTCCACGCTGGTCGCCAACGACACGTACGCGGTGCTGCGGGCCGGCCTGGATGACGTTCCGGCGGCGGGCGCCCGGCGGCACTGGGGCGTCGGCGTCACCTGCGGCACCGGGATCAACTGCGTCGGCCTGGCCCCGGACGGGCGGACTGCCAGATTCCTGGCGCTCGGGAAGACCACCGGTGACTGGGGCGGCGGGTATGGCCTCGGCCTTGAGGCGCAATGGTTGGCGGTCCGGGCGGCGGACGGGAGGGGCCCGGAGACCGTGCTGCGCCAGGCGGTACCCGCGTACTTCGGGCTGGACGAGCCCAACGACGTCGCCGTGGCCATCCACCTCGGCCAGATCTCCCACGATCAGCTGGCCGGGCTGCCGCCGCTGATCATGAAGGCCGCCGACTCGGGCGACGAGGTCGCTCGCAACCTGGTGCTGCGGCTGGCCGACGAGATCTTCCTGCTGGCCAGGAGCGCGATCCGGCGGCTCGGACTGGGCGGGACAGCGGTTCCGGTGGTACTCGGTGGCGGGGTACTCGCGGCCGGCCACCCGCTGCTGATCGAACGGGTGACCAGCCAGATCATGGCCGAGGCTCCGGCCGCCACGGTCCGCGTGGTACGGGAGGCGCCGGTCGCCGGAGCCGTGCTGCTCGGGCTCGACCTGGCCGACGCCGAGGTCAGCGCGAAACAGCGGCTCCGCGACACCTTCGCTGAGCAGCCAACGGCAACCGCCCAGGCTGACTGCTGCGGGTAGCCGCGGCTGGCCGCGGGACGGCAGCCGATTCGGTAAAGTCTGCTGTCCAGGGACCTCCCTATCGCGCCGGGCTCCCGATCGAAGGACACCGTGACCGCTCCGCGCCGGATCCGTGGCAAGGCAGGCAGGCGCCGCCGACGCCGGGTCAAGACCAGAACCCTGGTGGCCCTGTCCGTGGCCGCCTCCGCCCTGCTTATGGTCGGCCTTGGCGCGGCGGCCATCGCGTCCAGGGTGTCCTGCACCGGCAACTCGGTGCTGATCAACGTCGCGGCCAGCAGCGACATCGGGCCGGCCGTTCAGTCGATCGCCCAGTTGTTCAACCGACAGCATCAGGCGGCAGGCGGGCGTTGTGTGCTCGTTCAGGTCAATTCTGATTCCTCCGCCGCCGAGGCCGCGATCATCGACGGCCAGCAGCCGACCGTCGGACAGCCGCCGATCGACGCGTGGATCCCGGATTCCAGCCTCTGGGTGGCCGAGGCACGCACGCTGCCGATCGGCGCCCAGACGGTCAATCCGGCCGGGTTCAGCGTCGCGCGCTCCCCGCTCATGATCGTCATGCCGACCGCGGCGGCGGCCCGCACGCCCGCGTTCGGCAAGGACGGCTGGCGGCTGCTGTTGCCTGCGTCAGCGGGCGGGCCGCGACGGCCTTCGGGTCTGCGAGTGGATCTGCCTGACCCGTCCCAGAGCGCGGCGGGCCTCGCTGCCCTGATCGAGGTCAGCAGGCTGCTCGGTTCCGGCCCGGCGGGTCGGGTTAATTTCACCAGATTCGTGTACTCATCGGCGGTAACATCGTATTTCGATGATCCTTCGTCGCTGGCGTCCTTCGTCAGCCAGGCAGCACCGTCGGTGGGCGCTTACCCGGTCACGGTCACCTCTGAACAGGCAGTCGTCGGCTACGACGAGGCGAACCCGCGTCAGCCGCTGGCGGCGACCTACCCGACCGGCGCCAGCTCGGCACTGGGGAGTCCCGAGCTCGACTACCCGTACGTGCTGACCACCGCCGACCACGCACGGCTGGCCGCGGCGCGGCTATTCGGGCAGATGCTGCGCGGAAGCTACGCGGCCACCGTGATCAGGTTCGCCGGCTTCCGCTCGGCCAGCGACGCGCCCGATGCGTTCCCGGCGTCCTTCAACCTGGGCAATCAGCTGCTTCAGCTGGCGCCTTCCGCGTCGGCCGCCGAGGTGCTGACCGCCCTGGAGGTCTGGGGCAAGCTCGCGCTCGGCTCCAGGGATCTCGCCCTGATCGACGTCTCGGCAGCGATGGGCAAGTCGGCCAGCCCAGGCGGCCCGTCCTTCGAGCAGGTGCTGGACAAGACGGCAACTCTCGGGCTCGCGCTCTTCCCCGATACGACGCAGCTGGGGCTGTGGGAATTCGCCGACCATCTCGACGGCGCCCTGCCGTACCGGCAGCTGGTGCCGATCGGTCCGCTGCCGGCCAGCATCGGCGCGGCCAAGATCACCAGACGGCAGGAGTTGACGCTCATCAACGCCAGGCTGGCGCCGACCGGCGGCCCGCAGGTCGCGCTCTATGGCTCCATCCTGGCTGCCTACCAGCAGATGCTGGCTACCTACCAGCCGAAGTTCGTCAACTCGGTGCTGGTGCTGACCTCGGGCGTGGAGAACGCGCCGGGCGATATCACCGCCCGGCAGCTGATCAGGAAGCTGACCGCGCTGTACACGCCGAGCAGGCGGGTTGCCGTCATCATCATCGAGTTCGGGACCGGCGGCGACTTCGGCGTGCTACAGCAGATCGCGGCGGCGACCGGCGGTCAGGCCTATCCGATCACCAACCCGCTCCAGGTCGGCAAGGTGTTCTTCCAGGCCGTCGCGCACCGGCTGTGCAACCCAGGCTGCGTCGCGCCGTAGCTGGAACGACCGGGTCAGCCCGGCCCGAACGGGTCAGCGTCGAGCAGGTGGTGCGCCCGCGCGATCAGCTTGGGCACGGCGGGCCCCTCCCGCTCGAAGCCTTCGCCGACGGTCTTGTTCTGCAGGAATCTCGCGTGGATGCCCTCAAGCACGGCGGCCAGCTTGAAGCAGCCGAACGCCAGGTAGTAGCCAATGCCGGAGACGTCACGACCGGTCAGCTCCGCGTACCTGGCGGCGACCTCGGCCCGGCGCAGGAACCCAGGCATCGAGGTCACCGTCGCGCCGACACTGATCTGCGTCGAGGGATCGTCGTCGGGGTCGGCCCAGTACATCAGGGTCAGTCCCAGATCGGCCAGCGGATCGCCGAGGGTGGACATCTCCCAGTCGACCACCGCGGCGACGGCTGGCTCGGGCTTCAGGGTGACGAGCATGTTGTCAAGCCGGAAGTCGCCGTGAACCAGCGTCCCCTCCTCGGACTGCGGCAGGCCGGCCGTGAGCCGCTGGACCAGCGAGTCGTAGCCGGGCATCTCCCTGGTGGCCGACAGCTCCCACTGGCGCTGCCAACGAGCCAGCTGCCGGGCCAGGTAACCGTCGGGCCGACCGAATCCGGTCAGCCCGACGGCTTCGAAGTCGACCGCATGGATGGCGGCAAGCATCTCGACCAGCCGCTCCGAGAGCTGCCCGGCCTGGCCGGGGGTCAGGTGAGCGCCGTCCTCGGTGGTGCGCAGCACTTCGCCGACCACGTACCGCATCAGGTAGAAGGGCGAGCCGATCACGTCAACGTCGGCGCAGAAGGCGATTGGAGCTGGCACCGGGATGGCGGTGCCTGACAAGGCGGTCAGGACCCGGTACTCCCGGCTCATGTCATGCGCCGTCGGCAGCACGTGACCGAGCGGCGGCCGCCGGAGCACCAGGATGCCGTCGCCGAGATCCAGTCGGTAGGTCAGGTTCGACCGGCCGCCTGAGATCAGCTGCACCGCACGCAACGGCCCGCCAGCGGTCCCGGCCGCCACGTTCGCGCTGATCCAGGCGGCAAGCCTGGTTGGATCCGCAATTCCAGGGACGCTGTGCACCCAGCTACCGTAGGGCATTATGAACCCCTTTCGCGCCCTCTCCAGCACCGAACGCACCACGCTGCACCGGCTGCGCGAGCGCGGTCAGACCGACCGCGCGGCGCTGCACGACGTTCTCGATGCCGGCCTGGTCTGCCATCTCGGGGTCGTGATCGACGGATCGCCGGTCGTGCTGCCAACCGGGTACGGGCGGATCGGGGAAACCCTGTACCTGCACGGTTCATCGGCCAACCGCTCCTTCAAGTTCGCGGCCGGCCAGGACGTCTGTGTCACCGTCACGCTGATTGACGGGCTGGTCTGCGCCCGATCCGTCTTCCATCATTCGATGAACTACCGCAGCGCCGTGGTCTACGGCACCGCGCGGCTGGTCACCGACGACGCGGAACGGCTGAGCGCGCTCCGTGCCGTCTCCGAGCAGCTGATCCCTGGCCGGTGGGAACACTCGCGGCAGCCAACCCGCAAAGAGCTGGCCGCCACCGCGGTGATCGCGCTGCCACTCGACGAAGCCTCGGTCAAGGTGCGGAGCGGCTGGCCCAAGGACGACGACGAGGACTACGAGCTGGACGTCTGGGCCGGGGTACTGCCAGCCGCACTGACCTTCGGCCCGGCCCTGCCCGATCCGAGGCTGGCCGACGGCGTCAAGATGCCCGAGCACATCGTGCGGCTGCAGTGGCGGGCGCGGGGCGCGAGCCAGGCCGACTAGCCCAGGTCAGCCTCTCGGGTGCCTGACCTGGCCTAGGCTAGAGCGGTGACTGACCGACTGGTCTGGATTGACTGTGAGATGACCGGGCTTGATCTTGCCAGCGACGCGCTGGTCGAAATCGCCTGCGTGATTACCGATGGTGAGCTGGCCGAGCTTGACGACGGCATCGACCTCGTGATCAAGCCGCCCGCCGAAGCACTCGGCCAGATGCCCGACCTGGTGCGCCAGATGCATACCAGCTCCGGCTTGCTGACCGAGCTGGCCGCCGGGATCACCCTGTCTGAGGCGCAGGAGCAGGTGCTCAGTTATGTGCGCATGCATGTTCCCGAGGCAGGCAGGGCTCCGCTGTGCGGCAACTCGATCGGGACCGACCGGTCCTTCCTGGCCAGGGATCTGCCCGAGCTTGACGGATACTTGCATTACCGGATGATCGACGTTTCCAGCGTCAAGGAGCTCGCCAAGCGGTGGTTTCCGCGGGCTTACTTCGCCAGCCCGGTGAAGGTCGGCGGGCACCGGGCGCTGGCCGACATCAGGGAGAGCATCGCCGAACTGCGGTACTACCGCGAGACGGTCTTCGTGCCGCCGCCGGGACCTGACACGGCGACTGCGCGCCAGATCGCGGCCCAGCTGGCGGCCGGAGCCGGGGGTGATGCCGGAGCCGGGGGTGATCTTGGAGTCGGCCAGGATCTCGGCGTTGACCACGAATCCGGTTCTGTTCGGTGACCCAGTCCCGGTATGCTTCCTGATGCCGCCTGGCGAACTCACGCTGGCCTGCTCTGCACGGGCAGGCCTTGCTGATTCGGCCCGGCGGCGATGGTGGGCGTAGCTCAGTTGGCAGAGCGCCAGGTTGTGGTCCTGGATGTCGTGGGTTCAAGTCCCATCGTCCACCCCAGTAAAACCGCAGGTCGGGAACCTGTGCCGGAATCATGGCACGGGTTCCCGACCTGTGGTGATCGGCGTACTGGTTCGATCACCGACAGTCCCTGAACGACACCTGGAGCGGTCACACCTCCGGGAGCCGGCAAAATGATTACTGGAACTGGTACTACTACTATTACAGCAACGGTTATCACGTCAGCCCGAACCTGGACTGGGTCAACGCGAATGACCTGCATACATACGTCGGCTCCAATCCGCATAGCTCGGCCTACGACATCGGCTGGCACGGTGCTTCCGGCAGCTATAGTGCGGTGAAGAGCTACGACATTAGCAGTATGCTCATCGGGGATCTGCACTTCTACCACTGGGCCGGTGACCAGGCGGGGCGCCAACGCCTTCCTAGCCGGGCGGCGATCCATCCCGGATCTTGTCGAGGACCCACAACCTGGTACTCGTGCCGAGAAGTCTCAAGGGGTCCTTACTGCGGATCCGCAGCTGAGCCGGGATAGCGCCACGGGGAATCTCTGGTGCGAGCAAGACGAGGCAGCCGCCCGGCCGCGTTACGCGCACCATCTCGCCCAGGCCCTCGGAAAGCCATGCAGACATCGGACCCTGAACATTGAATTGCCGACCGAAAGGGAGGTTGGAGACCACCGCGCTGACCGCGGAGTCTGGCAGCTCAAGCTGGCGAACGTCCCACTGCTTCACGCTCGCCGCAGACGCGTTTCTTCTCGCTATTTCCACCGCCCACGGGTCGATGTCACCGCCTCGGACATCGTCCCAGCCAGCTGCGACAGCCTCGCTGAGGATAGTGCCCGAGCCGCAGCACGGATCAAGCAGGATGCCGCTGGGTTCGCCGGCCAGGCTCACCATTGCTGCCGCGACCGTGGGCCGCAATGCTCCTGATCGTTCGACCTCACGTCCATCATGCTGGCGCATCGACGCATCCGACAACCTGAGTCCGGCCACGAGCCGACCGGCCTGGTATTCGCTCACCCAGACCTCGATCTGAGCTGGATCACTGAATCTCCACTTCGGCTTCTCGGCGGAAATCGATTGAGTGAGCGCCTTTCGCAAGTCTGTCCGGAGGAACGAACTTTCCTGGAGCACCCTGGCGATCACACGGTAAGTCATCCTTCCCGCCAGGGGGCGATGATCCGCCGCCCAGACGGACAAAGCCTTCTCGACTCCCTCCGGGCGCCATATTCGCCTGGCGATGGAATGCGGCTTGTCGCCGCTGGATCGTATCGTCCGGCCGACCTCCACAAACAAATCCTCGATTGTGCGCAGCGACCAGAGAGCCTCTCGGTAGCCGCGGTCGACTTCAAAAAGGATGAGGTCGGAGCGCCCGTCGAATCCGACGTCGGTGACCTGGACCCCAGGAATACGGTCCATCATGCGGCTGATAAGTCCCGCCATACCCGGTACAACAGTCACAAACATGCAAGTTACTCCCGGACGCACCTTTTCCTGAGACTCCGCGGCCGGACCACGTGCAGCCTTCTCGCGGTTCTGCCCGTGGATACGTGGCACCGACGGCCCGGATTTCCGGGACCGGGTGCGATCACTCGTTGGCATCCGACTGTCCGCTGAACGGCCCGCTCGCCTAGCCTCAATTCGCCAGTCGCGCGCACAGACGTCGTGAGGAGGCCTCTGGGCGGGCCTGAGTGTCTCAGTATGCACGCTCGAAGGGTAGGCGATGATCTCAGCGCGCGTGGCAGTCGCGCGAGGCGATGTCATACCAGGCCCGGGATCGCAGCGACGGGGAGGCGTTGCGGGTCGTGGTCTAAATGACCAAATTCTTACGCGATGCCATGATGTGACTGCTGCGCCGAGAACGAAGCCTGCCAGGCACTGATCTAGCTGATAAGGAGCCGCTATGCCGCGCTCAGTTGCTAGCCGGGAACCCTGCCGCGAAATTGGCGGGCTGGCGCCTGGCGCAGGCGTGCGGCAGGATGTCCGGATCGGCGCCGTTCGCAGGCGGGATGCTCCCCGGTTCGACGGGCCGCGGGTGGTTGTGACTGGCGGTGCCGGGTTCCTGGGGAGCCACCTGTGCGATGTCCTCCTGGTGGCAGGCGCGCAGGTGGTCTGCCTGGACAACTTCCTGACCGGCACGCCCGCCAACGTTGCGCACCTAGTCGGCCGCGATGACTTCCGGCTCCTGCGGCCCGATCTCACCGACTTCGTGCACGTCCCCGGCCGGGTTGACGCCATCCTCCATTTCGCCTCACCCGCTTCCCCGGCTGACTACCTCCAGTTGTCGATTCACACGCTCAAGGTTGGCGCCATCGGCACCTGGCATGCCCTCGGACTGGCCAAGGAGAAGCAAGCGCGGCTTCTGCTGGCCTCGACGTCGGAGATCTACGGCGATCCGCAGGTCCACCCCCAGCCCGAGGACTACTGGGGCCACGTCAACCCCGTCGGCCCACGCGGCGTGTACGACGAGGCCAAGCGTTACGCCGAGGCCATGACCACTGCCTATCGCACTAGCCAGGGTGTCGACACCGCGAATCGTGCGGATGTTCAATACCTACGGCCCGCGGATGCGCCCTGGTGATGGCCGGGCCATCCCGACATTCATCCGCCAGGCTCTCGCCGGGGAACCCCTCACCGTAGCCGGTGACGGATCGCAGACGCGCTCGGTTTGCTACCTCGATGACACCGTCGACGACGTCTTGCGCATGCTCGCCAGCAACCTCACCGGCCCCGTGAACATCGGCAACCCCGACGAGCGCTCCGTGTGTAACGGCGCAGGCATCCCCGGTACCGCCGCAGGAACAACCGGCTGGACTGGCACCTGGGCCTCGGTCCACCGCGTAGGTAGTTCACCGGCCACGCGCCCGTGGGGTCTCATGGCCAAGGAGCGGGAGACCTCCTGGCCGGCACCCGGCTGGTGGCGATCGCTGCGCTCCCCCACCGAGTAGACGCTGGCGGAGATCTGGTCCCAGCAGCTAGAACGCGACGCGGTCTGCGTCGAGCAAGACTTCTTCGCCCTGAGCGGTCACTCCCTGCTGGCCATTCAGCTGATTGCCGGGCGGGGGACATCTTCTGCGTGGAGCATCCGCTGACCGCCCTGTTCGCGAGCCCGACAGTGATCGCGATGGCCGCGGATATTGATGAGCAGCTGACAGATCAGGGTAGCCGCAGGCTCAGCCTGGCCTTTAGGAGGAGGCGCTCAGCCTGGCCTATCGGAAGCTAGGAGTCACAGGCGGTTGTTGCTAGGAATAGGCGTCGAGGCCGGCGGACAGGTCGCGGCCGCGCAGGCTCATCATCACAGGTCTTGCGGCGGCGGCAGCGCCCTACCCGCATCGCAGATCGCCTCACCGGTGCTGGCCGACACGCTGTGCGAGGCCACCCTCGGCTTCGACCATGTCTCGCTGGACCGGGACGGCCGCATGTCGGTCTCGGTCTGGCCGGGCCTGGCCAACTGCCCAGTCTGGTCTTACTGGTTCCCGCTGCTCTGCTGGCTGTCACCGGAAACCATGCGGCCGCTGCCGCTCGCCGGGCTGGCCGGGGCGCGGTTCGTCTACCCGGTGGAACTTCGCTACGAGGTGTACGAGTGGTGCGCGGATGCCGCTGCGGACGAACTGTTGGCCGTCCTGCCGCCTGCTGTGCAGCAGGCGGTCGCCGAGCGTCGGGCCCTGGTAGTCCTGTCCTCAGCGCACGAGGGCCTGCTGCACTATGCGCCTGGCTCGCCGCATTCTGGCTTGCTACTCGACCGGCTGGCCGCCTTCGCCCGGTGCTACGGGCTGTCCGCTGATCAGTTCTGGTACGTGTCAGGCAACCTCGACGTGGCGGCCGAGGTACTGGCCTGGTGCCAGGACCGGAACCTGCATGCGCCACGAGGCGCACTGGTGTATCGCCCGCGCAGCGGGCACGGACTGGAGGAGGTGTCTGTGGGTCTGATGGCTTACCTGGATCCGTGAGGTGAAGGGGACGGCAGCATGACAGGAAACCGGCAGCCGCGCCCAGGCGTACGGGGCGGCGTGCC
>Ga0208565_1000394_pt1 | contig 33393 bp, 29 predicted proteins | sample Sb_taG_7_FD_187706 | JGI IMG/M metagenome (GOLD analysis project Ga0208565, IMG submission 187706) | Peat soil microbial communities from Weissenstadt, Germany - Sb_50d_2_FS metaG (SPAdes) (version 2) | ecosystem: Environmental > Terrestrial > Soil > Wetlands > Peat | place: Germany...
GCGCAAGGAATCTTCGAGCAGTTGCGTGTGGAACTAATCCCCAAAATCAAAGCGCTGTGCCCCATGACGGAGCAAGAGCCGGTCGCGCCGCCGGCCCTGCCCCCAGCGCCACCGGCGATCGCCGTTCGGCCCCAGCCGGTGCAACGCCCGGCTTCCCGCGTGCGAATCGTGGCCATCGGAATTTCCACCGGCGGACCCAACGCGCTCCATTCGCTGATTCCGAATTTGCCGGGAAACTTCCCGGTGCCCGTCGTCATCGTGCAGCACATGCCCGCAGTTTTCACGCGCCTGCTCGCCGATCAACTCGCCAAGCGTTCGGCCCTTGATGTTCGCGAAGGCGCATCCGGCGCGGTCATCAAGCCCGGACAAGTCTGGATCGCGCCGGGCGGCCGTCACATGCTGGTCCAGCGCAATTCGAATTTTGTGCAGCTCGTCACCAACGAAGGACCGCCCGAAAATTCTTGCCGCCCGGCCGCGGACGTTCTCTTCCGCTCCGTCGCCGATTGCTTCGGCCGCGATACGCTTGCGGTAGTAATGACAGGAATGGGCCGCGATGGCACCAGCGGATGCGAGAAAATTCGCAGCGCGGGTGGACAAATCATTGTCCAGGATCAGGCGAGCTCGGTAGTTTGGGGAATGCCAGGAACGGTAGTGCAGGCAGGACTGGCCGATCAGATCGTGGCGCTTGACCAACTTCCGGAAGAAATCTGCCGCCGCGTCGGATTGTCGAGTCGCGTCAGGCCTCTTGCGCAAACGCGAGCCGACTGAACGCAGCGACTTACTCCGAGCGGAGAAGAATTAAAACCGCGAAACCACCCACAGTGACCCGCCGATGGCCACAAGGTCTTCAACCACGGCGATGACAAAATCGGGCGTGCCGGTCGCCTTCACCAAGCTTCTGCGCGCGTGATAACCGCCGAACGTTCCGGCCATCGCCCCGGCAATTCCCAGCAGCGCGCCGATCACGACACCCTGCGCACCGGCCGCGGCGATGCATGCGCCCGTGAACCCGCCTGTAATGGCGCGCGCAGTCACTTGCATCGGCACCGTGCGGCTCGGAGTTTTTGGCAGCTTGTCATTGACCAGCTCAAACAGCGCGAGCAGGCTGAAAATAATCGCGGCGGGCAGACTGCCGACCCACCAGAGCAGATGCGGCAGCTTCAGCCAATCCGCATGCGCCGCCAGCGAAGTAGCCGCCGGCGGAGTGAGCGACCGCAGTCCAGCAAGAAATCCAATTAGAAATGCGAGAAGCAAGACGTAGAGGGCACCCATGGCAGCCCAACTCTCACACCACCGCACTCGATTGTCAATGAACCTGGCCGCAGGATATGGTCGGGGCGCGCGGATTTGAACCGCGGACCTCCTGCGCCCAAGGCAGGCGCGCTACCAGGCTGCGCTACGCCCCGACTCGGCGTGCACCTGGATTATACGGCAGTTGCTCTAATGCTTGGTGTTCATTGGCGAGCGATTGCTTCTCATGCCTTCCCGCGCAAACTGCTCCAACACGCCTGCCTTATTAAGTCCGAGGGTTGCTTTCGAAGGGGGCGCCGTTCGGATTCCGCGTCTCAGTAATCGACGCCACGCCAGTAGTTCGGCGTATCAACAATTTCGTAGCGATTGGGGTCGGCCTTGACAAGCGCCTCGGCTGTCGAGTTCCAGAACGTGCCGTGCCCAATCGTCCCGTTGTTGTACATATTGTTGTCCTGCACCACGGTCTGATCGAGCAGGTAGTTGCTGAATCCCTGCCCGTTGCGCGAAATGGCGTCTTCCTGCCGCTCAAACGAATCGTTGCGCATCGCTTGCACTTCTTCGGCGTTCCTCATGCGCTCCGTAGCCTCCGCGCCAATCTGATGAATGCGCTCCACTTGCCGCTGGCTCTCCTGAATCAGCGCCTGAGTATTCTCATTCATGCGCTGCGTCGCAGCCGCCACCTGCTGGTTCAGCGTTTGCTGATTTACCTTCCAACTGTCGATGATTGCCCGCACCGTGCTGCGTTCCTCCGCCGCGACTGCATTAGGCAGCAGAGTGTGGGTCAGCGTCAGGGTGTATCCGCCGTTCGGTCCCGGGTTGCCCGCGGTCATCACATCCATGAACGTTTGCATCCCTCGTCCGTCCAAATCCATTTGCCCTTTGGCCTTCACGCACTGGACTCCCGGCGGCGTTTGCATGGGCTGGAGTTCTTCCACTTGGATCGGCGCCGGTCCCAAGCCGTTGGCGCGCCGCCATGCTTGAATGATGTCCGTAAACGATCTCGCCAGATCGCCGCGATAGGGATAAATGATCGTGCCAGGGAGATGTGGAATGATCGACGAACGCGGATTCGTCGGGTCGATTCCCATTCGACACATCCCCAGGGCGAGCAGTTCGCCGTGCGGCCCGGTCAGAATCATTGTCCCACTGCTGCTGCGCGTATCGAACACCCAGCCATCCGGCACGCCAACCACGGCGGTGCCGTCGGCCGAGGACACCATGCGCAGCGGAGGCGCAGCAGCGGCTGAAGGCTCGATCGAAGCCGGAGTCGAAGCCGCCGGGACATCAGAGCGCATCGCAACGTTTGTAGTCGCCGCCGCGCCGCCCGGGCGCCACTCGGCGAAAAGCTCCCGCAACATCGGGTTCACGGTCGTGCCGAATCGCGACGCCTCGTCGGTCACCAAAGCTGCCTCCACCTGCTGCGACCCAGTCATTGCCGCCATGAGCAGCCCGGCTACTTTGACGTTTCCGGCGGGATGGTTCACCACGGTGAAAAAGACTCCCACCGTTTCCGTGCCGCGGAATTTGAAGACCGGGCCGACCAGCGGGCGCTCGCCGCAATCGTTGTGCACGGCGCGCAGCACCGCAGCCATGCCGCCTGCTTGCGTGGTGGCGCCGTCCACGATGCCATATAAGATTCTGCCGCCTTCAGGCGAGTTCACCGGTTTCAGCGCTGTTTGCGAAAACGTGCTGAGCGCAAAAATCGTTATCAGCAGGATTACGACAATTACGGAAATCGAAAATCGAACGTAAGGGTTCAGCATGGTCATCACCTTCTCTCGCTGACACTCACCCCCGGAACTTCGTGTCGCCCCAGAACCCGCACGACGCCGGGTCACTGCGGCATGATGCACGTGGACTTCCCGCGTCCAAGAACGGGCAGAAATACCCGGCTGCCCCTGATACAACGATAGCCAGAAGAAGCAATTTTTCAGTGCCCGAGGTCACGCAAGCAGGTGACCGCCGTCAGCGGCGATTTTCACTTCCTGGGGAATCCTTGATTCATCCTGCTGCAATGCTAGCCGTCGCGCGGCAGTGTCCTGATCCGAGATCGCGTGGAATTCGGCGGGAGGTGGGAGCCCCCGCATTCATGCGGGGGAGGAGCGCTTCAGCGCTCCGAAAAAGTGGCGCATTTAACGAGGCGCTTTAGCGCTGGGCAGTTCGGAGCAACCCCGTCAAGCAGCTTCATACGAGAGATGTTGCTTTCGAATCCCATCTAGGAATTAGAATCCTCGCCGTCGCCCCGGTGCTATGCCTTCCCGCGGGTCTTGCGCTAAACTTCCGCATCTGTCAGGGAGCTAGCCGCGCGTGTCCGACGATGAAATAAAACCCGGCGATCCAGGCGACGCCTTTACCGAAGGTCCGACGCTCCCGATCGAAACCCAGGCGCCGACCGCGGCGCGCACCATTGATTTTGGCGAATCGGTCGCCGGCGCGGTTATCGGCTCGTATCGTCTGCTTGAATTAGTCGGCGAAGGCGGCATGGGCGAAGTTTGGCTCGCCGAACAAAAAGTTCCGGTGCGCCGCCGCGTCGCTCTCAAGCTCGTGAAGCCCGGCATGGACACGCGCGAAGTGGTCGCGCGCTTTCAATCAGAACGCCAGGCCCTCGCCCTGATGGATCATCCGGCCATCGCCAAAGTTTTCGACGCTGGCTCCACGCCGCACGGCCGCCCGTACTTCGTGATGGAGTACGTCGTCGGCGTTCCCATCACCACCTATTGCGATGAACACAAGCTCACGACCCGCGAACGCCTCGAGCTCTTCATCCGCGTCTGCGAAGGCGTGCAGCACGCGCATCAGAAAGCCATCTTGCATCGCGATCTAAAACCTTCGAACATTCTGGTCAGCGCCGTGGACGGCAAGCCCGTTCCGCGCATCATCGATTTCGGCTTGGCCAAAGCCACCGCGCAGCGCCTCACTCCCGATACTCTCTACACGCAGGTCGGAATGATCGTAGGCACGCTCGCCTACATGAGCCCGGAGCAAGCCGATTCCGCCGGCGTTGACGTTGATACGCGCACCGACGTCTATTCCCTCGGCGTAATTCTCTATCAGCTTCTCATCGGTTCCTTGCCGCTAGACTTCACCGGCACTCCACCCGATCAGTTCCGCAGCCGTCTGCGCGAAGAAGACGTGCAGCGCCCGAGCACCAGGCTGCGCACGCAAGGCGATAAATCCAGCGTCGCGGCGCAAAATCGCAGCGCCGATCCCCCCACGCTCATTCGCCAGGTGCGCGGCGATCTCGACGCCATCACTCTCAAGTGCCTCGAAAAAGATCGCGCCCGCCGCTATTCCACTCCCGCCGATCTGGCCGCGGATATCGGGCGATATCTGCGCAATGAACCGGTCGTCGCGCGCCCGGCAAGCGTCGCCTATCGTGCGCGAAAATATATTCGCCGTCACCGGTTTGCCGTCGCCGTGGCCGCCAGCGCGGTTGTTCTGCTGATTGCCGGCGGCATCGCGCAGACCCTCGAGCTGCGCCGCATTAGACGCGAGCGCGATCGCGCCGACCGCGTCACCCAATTTATGACCGGCATGTTCAAGGTCTCCAATCCCAGCGAAGCCCGCGGCAACGACATCCGCGCCCGCGAAATTCTCGACAAAGCCTCGAAAGAAATCGACACCGGCCTCGCCAAAGATCCCGAGCTGCAAGCGCAAATGATGCATGTCATGGGCGTCGTCTACGATAGCCTCGGCCTTTACTCCAAAGCGGAATCGCTCTTCAGCCGCGCCGCCGATATTCGCCGCCAGACTCTCGGCACCAAGAATCGCGACACGTTGGCCTCGATGTCCAAACTCGCCTACGTGCTCGACGAGCAAAGCCGCTATCCGGAAGCCGAGAAGCTGAATCGCGAGACGATGGAGCTGCGCCGCCGCGCTTTCGGCCCAAAGGATCGCGATACGCTCCAGTCCGCCTCGCAGCTCGCCTTCGTTTTCAACGATGAAGGCCGCTTCCCCGAAGCCGAGAAGTTGAATCGTGAAACCCTCGAAATCGCCGAGCGCGAGTACGGGCCTCAAGATGAAGAGGCGCGCATCGCCCGGCAGCATCTCGCCATCGACTTTGCCTATGAAGGCAAATTTCCCGACGCAGAAAAATTGTTTCGAGAAACCTACGAATATGACCGGCAACAAAAGGGCGACGACGACCCAACGACTCTCGGCGATGCCAACAATCTCGGCGCCATCCTCTCGCAACAAGAGCGCTGGACCGAAGCAGAAAAAGTTTATCGCGATGCGCTGGCGATCAAATTGCGCGTCGAGGGTCCCGAGCATCCTCAAACGCTTTTGACCATGGGCAATCTCGCGCAGGTTTTGGTGAACGAGAAGCGCTACCCCGAAGCCGAAAAATTGCTGCGCGACACCTTCGCCGCCAAGCTCAAAACGGTCGGCCCCGAACATCGCTCCACTCTCGTCACCATGGGCAATCTCGCCGAGCTTCTCCAGATTGAAGGCAAGAACGCCGAAGCCGAGACTCTCGTGCGGCACACTCTCGACATCGAACGACGCGTCCTGGGCCCCGATCATACCGATACTCTGGTGACGCTGAAAAGTTTGGGCACGATTCTGAAGAGCGAGAAGAAATATCCGGAATCAGAAAAGGTCTTCCGCGACGCGCTGGCCGGACGCCGCCGCGCCCTCGGCGATGATCATCCAAACACCGCCGAATCCGCCTACGATGTGGCCTGCGCCCTGGCGCTGCAAGGCAAGCGCGACGAAGCCTTCACAAACCTGCAATTCGCCATCGACCACCAGCTAAAACCCGATCTCCGCAAAGGCATAGAAAAAGACGACGATCTAAAATCCCTCCGCCCCGACCCACGCTTCGCCGCGCTGGTAACCAAAGCCCAGCAACCCCCGCCCGTCGCCACCGCAAAATCCGACTAGCAATGCGTCATGTAGCACAGCCACTCCTGGATGTGTCGGCCACCCACCGCGCCGCACTCCCGCGTGAGCCTCCGTAGCGCCACCTGCCAGCCGGCATCTTTGACTTTCTCCGCCGGACGTTGCTTAGTTAAGCGACGGAGTTCGCCGGGAACCTGCTAAATGATCAACGGAATTCGGTGGGAGCCCCCTGCTTCAGCAGGGGGAGCTGGACTTCAGTCCAGCGAAATTACGCTCGCTCGTGAATTCGGCTTTAGCCGCGGGACTCAGCTTGAAATTAAGCTAACGCCGCCCAATCCTACGGAAAAATCAATCCACCCTTCGGCTTTGAAACGTAGGCGCGCACACTCAACGTCTAAACTATGAAGCTGCACACGCGCCCAGGATTGGTCGAGGACGATGCCTCAACTTGGGACGTGTGCCCCGTCGGGAGGAAGCATGACCAAGCGTCTAAGAGCCGCCGTCCTTATTTTCGGTCTCGCAATGCCTCTGCTGTCCGGTCCCATCGCTTCGGCGCAGCAGAAAAAATCAGCGCCTCCCGCGCCAATCCCTGCCCAAATCCTCGCAGCGAAGAAGGTCTTTATCGCCAATGGCGGCGGAGATGAATCTCACACCGAGGAAGTGTCCTATAGCGGCGGGCCAGGCCGCGCATACAACGAGTTTTATGCGGCCATGAAAACCTGGGGCCACTACGAACTGGTCGCCACACCGGGCGATGCGGACTTGGTTCTCGAAATACAACTGACCATTTTTCAACTCCAGCGTGTGCGCGTGCTGTCAGACGATAATCCGGCGTTTGATTCCCAACTTCGGATGGTCATCCGCGATGCGAAGACCCATCAGGCGTTGTAGGGACTAACCGAGCATGTGCAGGCGGCCGTGCTGCAAAACAACCGCGACAAAAACTTCGAGCAAGCACTGGCCGCGGTTGTCGCCGAACTGCAAAGAATTAGCCTGCAATACTGCGAGAGTCAGGAAGAACCTAAGCCGGCCAGTGTTCTTTTTGAATCGACACTCGGCGGCTGGCCCATCCACCGTTTCTGGCAAGTGCCCGATGGCAGTTAGTCATTTGCGATCAATCCCGATGAAATTGAGAGCGCACGGAGTCGCGGGTGAATAGGACCCACCACCAAATGCTGAGTGGTACCAAGAGTCCAAACAATATCTCAACAATTTGGCGAACAATGTTATAAGACCTGGGAATTTTCGACTCGTCGAGAATTAAGAAGAGAGCGCACCAGAAAAGTGGAAAAGTTGCAAGGCAAAGGGTGGTTGTTCTTGCCCACTCCCGGAGGCGCAAAAGTCCAACTGAGGCGACGATCCCAGCCAAGCTGAACAGAAATGCGGATCCGTACACAATCGACACCGTTGGCGAGTTGCGAAGTTCAAAGATTCTAGCTGCGCCCCAAAGCGCGATCCCTGACAAGCATAGAATCGGCAGAGAACCGAAGAATTGAAACGCCGCGACTGCTATGACAGAAGCAGTCGGTCCGTTACGAGCAAGCCGAGGGCTAGAGGAATCTCCGTGCAGTTCATTCGCATCGGTGGTCGGAGGGGACACGGGCTTCTCTCAGAAGGGTATAACGCTTATCTGGTCAGTTGTTGAGAAATCGCCGGGTGCCATGCGCCGGCGTCGCGCGTGAGTCTTCGCAGTGGGCTCGGGGTTCACCACCGGCCCGGTTTGGCCCTGGTTTTTTTCCTGTTACCGCGCAGTCTGGAGCGCAATTCTGATCTGCAATGTATCGACACAGTTCCGACCCGGCGCGAGGGGGACGAACAAAACCGAAAAAAAGAAAATTCAAAGCCGCAACCGAAACCCCCACCCTGGAAACCCGCGAGGATCGGTCGCCCTAAAATGCAAACCCGTCGGAAAAGGCTGGCCCACCCCGCTTCGAGTACCAAGAATCCCGCGGCCAGCCCATCGCCAATCAGGGCTGCGCATTGACATCCCCTCTCGCCATGACTACGCTTTTCGAGCTTTACGTTGGAGGCATCATGAAGGCCGCAAAATTCGCTCTTCTCGCTTTCATCTGCACTTTGTCGCTCGCACCAGATTTGCTCTCTGCTCAGGAGCCGCAGCACCATCACGACGGCGACGAAAAACTCGGCACCGTCTCGTTTCCTACCTCCTGCGCTCCGGCAGTCCAATCCCAGTTCGAGCGCGGCGTCGCCCTTCTGTATTCCTTCGAGTACGAAGTAGCCGACGCGCAATTCGAGGAAGTCGCCAAAAAAGATCCGCACTGCGCGATGGCTTACTGGGGACAAGCAATGACCCTCTACCACCAACTCTGGAGTCGCCCCAGCAAAGCAGATCTAGCCCAAGGCGCCGAACTTCTCGCCAAAGCGTGTTCGCTCAAGCCGCCGACCAGCCGCGAAAACGATTACATCCTGGCGCTCTCCGTCTTTTACTCTGACACCGAAAAGCTCGATCACAATCAGCGCGCCGACGCTTACGCCGAAGCCATGCGAGGTGTCCACGAACGCAATCCCAACGACCACGAAGCCGCCATCTTTTACGCGCTCGCGCTTCTCGCCTCAGGTCCCGAGCGCGACCCCAATCTCACCAATGCCAAAGCTGCCGTTGCGATCCTCAATAAGCTCTACGACGAGCAGCCAAATCATCCGGGAATCGCGCACTACATCATCCACAGTTGCGACAATCCGGCGATGGCCAATCTCGCTCTTCCGGCCGCGCGCAAATACGCGAGCATCGCGCCGTCTTCGCCTCACGCCGTGCACATGCCTTCGCACATCTTCGCGCGCCTCGGACTTTGGCAGGACGACATCAACTCCAACCTCGCAGCCATTCGCGTCGCCGACAGCATGGCTGCGCATCATTACGTGATGCATCACAAAGTGCATTCCATGGACTTCCTCGAGTACGCGTACATGCAAATTGGCGACGATGCCAGCGCCAAGGCGATCATCGAGCAGATCGCAGCGATTCACCCCGAACAAATGGATCCCGAATTTCAGAACTATTTGCTGGTGCGCCAGGCGGAAGGGCCCGCCAAGTACGCTCTCGAGCGCCGCCAGTGGAAAGAAGCGCTAGCCCTGCAACCCAGCGCTGGCGCGCCGCCGGACGTTCAGTTGGTCACTTATTGGGGACGCGCCGTTGCCGCTGGCCATGTTCACGACGCCGTCGCCGCGCAAGACGCGCTGAAGCATTACGACGAATTGCTCGAAGCCACGCGCAAAGGCCCTCGGTCCTACATCGTCGACGGCCTGAAGGACGAGCACCAACTGGTGCAAGCCTGGGCCGCCTACGCCGCGGGCAACTCCGGCGATGCGCTTCGCCTGCTGCGCGCCGTTGCCGACGACGAGGACAAAGCCGGCAAAGGCGAAACGGGACTGCCCGCCCGCGAAATGCTTGCAGACATGTTGCTCGACCTGCAGCGTCCGCGAGAAGCGCTGACCGAGTACGAAATTTCCCTGCGCACCGACCCCAATCGTTTCAATGGCCTCTACGGCGCAGCGCAGGCCGCCACCCAGGCCCAGCAAAAAGAGAAAGCGGCCACCTACTACACCCGGTTGCTGAAGAATTGCGAAGGCATCCGCTCCGATCGCCCCGAGCTAGCCCAAGCGAAAACCCTCCTCGTCTCTGCGGGCAGTATGTAGCCGCGGCGGGTGGTGCAGCCCCATCCGGCGGTTTGCCGTGGGTGGCCGATCCTTCCCGGTTTGCGGGAAGGGTCGGGGTTTCGGCCACGCCTTTCCCTTTTCCGCGCCTTATCGCCTGCTGATGTCTCTTCGAATCCCCGCAACTCGTTGCGCGCCGCAGCTTTATCGTTCCCTTCTCCAATTTCAAATTTCCAATTTCCGCGCCCGGGCGACCCCATTTTTATATCCGATGTACCATTGACAATTGATAATTGTTGTACAAGCATAATCCTGTAGTCCGCAATTAGTTAGCGCGGGGCCGGCTCGTCTGAGCTTGCCGTTAGCCGCGCCGAGCAATTTAAAAACGGTTCCGGGCTCGGGTTTGGGCTCATGATTCAGCCCAACTAAGATACGTGATTCAGCCCGGCTAAATAAAAGGAGGGTTACGAAGATTCCCGGCGCAGCCGCCAATGGCCGCATTGGCCTCGACATCGCACCGCACTTCGCGGGCGCAATTCTTCCCATCGTATGCGACCCGAAAAAGCTCCGGCGCCCACAAAGAATTGCGTCAAGGGAACATCGCAAAGTGCTTCGGTTAGAAACTACCCCGATCCTTTGTTTTCTATAACTTGCGTGTCGTTTTAATTGAACCCTTGTTTCGGTTAGATGTTACGGCGGAGCGAATGAAAATCGAACGGCGCTCGCAACGCGACGCCTCAATTGACGCGCGCTAGCGATTCACATACCGTGGCCGATTCGCATCAGCCCGGAAGCGGATCTGAATTCCGAGGCGGGCATCGCGGCTAGCACGATGACTTGCCACAGTGGAGGGACCTTGGGGACTACTGAGCCGGATTTGCCGAAGCCGCACATTGTGATTTTGGGGAAGTCGGCGGTGGCGCAGACTTTGGCGCGATTGGGTAAGGCGATTGGCTACGAAATTTTTGTGACGGCGCCGGGGATCGCGAAAGAGAATTTTTCGTCGGCGGACGCGATCGGCGAGGATTTTGATTTGACGCGATTTGGCGTGACGCCGCAAACATTTGTGGTTGTTTCGACGCAGGGCGAGTTGGATGAAGTGGGGTTGGAGGCGGCGGCGCGAACGGACGCGGCGTATGTCGCGTTCGTGGCCAGCAAGACGAAGGCGCAGAGGATGTCCGAGGAATTGCTGGACAAAGGAGTGTCCGCCGGACGAGTGGCGGCGGTGAAAGCGCCGGCAGGGCTGCAGATTGGGGCGGTTTCGCCGGAGGAGATTGCGGTCAGCATTCTTGCGGAGATCGTGCAGGTGGGACGCAGCCGGGCGGGCTCGCCGAAAGCGCCAGAAGCTGCAGAGTCAAAAGACCCGGTTTGCGGAACGATGGTGGAGGTGGCGAGCGCGAGATACAAAACAGAGCGCAAAGACCGCACCTATTACTTTTGCTCGAGCGGCTGCAAGCAGAGGTTCGACTTCGATCCCGCCAAATACAAGCGCTCGGCGAAATGAATTTCCAGGCTTCGGGATTTTCTGTCAGACGGTCTTGTCCTTCGAGTAGCAGAGCTTTTCGAGATTGCACTCGATGCAGCGGGGCTTACGGGCCTGGCAGACGCGGCGGCCGTGCCAGATTAGCTGGTGTGAGAAGAGAATCCATCTTTCCTGCGGAATAATTTTCATCAGGTCTTGCTCGATTTTTTTGGGATCTTCGTTGGCGCTGAGATCGAGGCGCTGCGAGAGGCGCTGGACGTGAGTGTCAACGACGACGCCTGAGGGAATGCCGAAGGCTGTGCCGAGAACTACGTTGGCGGTTTTGCGGGCTACGCCGGGGAGCGTCAGGAGTTGCTCCATCGTTCGCGGGACTGCGCCGCTAAATTCTTCGACGATTTTTTTGCTGGCGCCCATGATTGACTTGGTTTTGTTGCGGAAGAAGCCTGTTGGGCGGATGTCTTGTTCGAGTTCCTTCGGCGTTGCGTAGGCGAAGGCTTCTGGAGTGGGATATTTGGGGAAGAGCGCGGCGGTGACTTGATTTACGCGCTCGTCGGTGCATTGGGCGGAGAGGATGGTGGAGATGAGCAATTGGAAGGGGTTGTCGTGGGTTAGCGCGCAGGTTGCGGCGGGGTAGGATTCATCGAGTTTTTCGAGGATTTTAGTTACGCGTTTTGGATCGGTGCCGCCGGCTTTTTTCGCGGCGGGTGATTTTGGGCGAGTGGAACGTTTGACGGGTTTCGAGCTGCGCGCAATTTTCTTGGATTTTTTGGCCATGGCGAGTTGGAAATATAGCACAGCGGAACGAGCAAGACTCACCGCAGAGACGCAGAGAGTGCAGAGAGATTCGAGATGGATTTAGCGGGCGATTAGTAGGCTTTGGGCGAAGGGCCATTCGGAGTCGACCCATTGGGCGCTGCAGCGGTAGCCGGAACGTTCGCCCATAGCTACGACCTCGCGGCAATTATATTTGTGGCTGCTTTCGGTCCAGATGGTTTCGCCTGCTTGGATGGTGCAGGAGAAGGCGGCGCCAGGAATGGTGACGACTTGCTCTTCGCCGGCGCGGAGGTGCATTTCAACGCGGCGCTCGTCTTCGTTGTAGCGAACGGTGTGCTCGAAGCGGCTTAGATCGAAATCGGCGCCGAGTTCGCGATTGATGTGGCCGAGGATATTCAGATTGAAGGCCGCGGTGACTTTTGCGGCATCGTCGTAGGCCGCGAGCAATTGATGAACCGGCTTTTCGAGGTCGGTCGCGACGAGCAGCGCATCGCCGGGAAGCAGGATGTTGCGCACCTGCTGCAGAAACTTTTCGCCGGCGGGCCGATCGAAATTGCCGATGGTGCTGCCGAGGAACAGGACGAGGACGCGTTCGCCGGATTCGCGGCGCGCGGCTACTTCGAGAAGGCCATCGAGATAGGCGCGCTCGAAACCCACTACGCTTACGGAATCCAGGTGGCCCAGTTCCTGCCAGCATCGCGACAGAGCGGTTTTTGAGATATCGATCGGGAAATATTTCACCGGTTGGCGGGCGGCTAGCGCTTCCAGGACCCAGCGCGTTTTGGCACCGCTGCCACTGCCAAGTTCGGCGACGATTACCGGCGAAGGCAATTTCTCGACAATTTCCGGAGCGTAGAGGCGCAACAAGCGCGCACCGGCGCGGCTCAAGCCGTATTCGGGCAACAGGCAGATCACCTCGAAGAGCGCTGAGCCGATTTCATCGTAGAGATATTTAGAGGGCAGCTCTTTTTGCTCCGGGAGCGACAGGCCGGCGCGGACTTCGGCGGCCATATCCGCTACTGCGGTCTCTGCGATGCGTTCGATCAATCTTGGGCGGGCGGTAGCCATGTCAGTCCTCCACGCAGCGGAACTTGGCGTAGACGTAGGGATAGTGCGGCTGGAACCAGTTGCGGAAACTGCGGCGCAACATGCAGGCGGCGGTGCGCGGCGAGCCGCCTTTCATCACGAAGTGCTTGCCGTCGAAGAAATCGGCGGAGTAGCCGCGATAGAAGGGAAAGGGCTCGAAGCCGGGCAGGGGACCGAAGGGCGTGGCCGTCCATTCCCAGCCGTTGCCGAGAAGATCGTGGACGCCGAAGCGGCTGGCGCCGAAGGGGTGCGAAGTTACCGGCGTGGGATCCCAGGCCGCGAAATCGAAATTGCCGCGCGAGCGATCCGGCGGCTCGTTGCCCCAGGGGTAATCGAGTTCGGTTGCGTCGCGGGTGCCGTAGGCGGCGCGGTGCCATTGGGCCTCGGTGGGCAGCGACCTGCCGGCCCAGCGGGCATAGGCTGAAGCTTCCGCGTGGCTCACGTAGACCGGAGCGTTTAGCGGCAGCGGATATTCTTCGAACATCCCGTGGTAATTCCAGCCGTCGCGGCCCTCCACCCAGAGAAAGGGATATTGCAAAGCTTTTTCGGATTTCCAGGCCCAGGCTTCGTCGCCCCAGAGGCTTTGATCCGAATAGCCCGCCGAGCGGACGAATTCGAGGAATTCGCCGTTCGTTACGGGATAGGCGCCGATGCCGAAGGCCGGGACATGAGCGGTGCTGGATTCGAATTCGTTGTCCCAGCCGAATGGTGACGCCGGATCGGCCGTGTGCCCCGGCACGCCATCTGGATGGCGGAGGGTGCCGAGAGTTGCGTCGCCTTCGGGAATTTGCACCGTGGTGAGGCGCTCGACGCCGATGGGCCTTGCGACGCGAACGCGATCGGCTTGTTTCCTGTCGTAGGGAAGCTGATGGAGTAGGTAGGCCAGCGTTTCGGCGTGCATCAGGCGGTGCTCGATGGCTACGTGCACGAGCGTGCCGCCGGCGACTTCGCGGCTGGGTTCGGGTCCGGAGAACGCTTCGGCCAGGTTGCTATCGATCTTTTCGCGCACGGCGGCGACGTAGCGGCGGACGGCGCGTTCTTTCGGCCAGTCGGATGGCGTGTCGGTGGGCAGATTGCCGCCGACGGGGTCAATGCCGAAGGCGAAGAGCTTGTCGAAGGCGGCATTTTCGGGCGCCAGATCGAATGCGCCGCGTCCGAGTAGGTTCCAATCGAAGGCTTCGAGATGGCCAAGATAGAAGATCAGGCGGTGGCGCTCGGGGATCGGGCGGTCGTAGAGCGCCGCGGGCGCGATGCGCTCGAAGAGTGCGTCCGTGTTAGCGCGCGCGTCGGCCAGACGATCGAGCAATGGCGCGAGAGGCTCCGGCGCACGACTTGGAGAAGCCATGGATCACCTCAGGGCAGGCTGGAGAGCGCCCAATTAAAGACCTCTATTGGATTCATGGCAAGTAATTTCGTGGCAACGAAAGTTGGACGCGGGAGGGCAGGGATAAGTTACTGACAGCGAAGCGCGTAGGGCGATTTCACGTGTGAGTATTCAATTAATTTTCGCCGCGCGCTTCGGAGCGCCGGCAGCTTGCCGGCGTTTTTTGACTTTCTGCGGACACGTAACAAATTCATCGATTCAACGCGATCGCGGGTTTGCGCGTCTGGCCGGGGGAAAAAATCCCGCTGTTTACGATTGCGCGCGTACTGGAGTTCATCGCCATTGCCGCACAAAAACGCCGGCTGCCAGCCGGCGCTACGTGGGCACGACGCGTTTGCGGGCCAGGCGGTAGATGGGGTAGCTGGCTAGCAGGATTAGGAAACCGTAGAGGCTGTTTCGCGTGTCACTGACTATGGCTCCTGCTAGGAATGCGAGCGATCCTGCTACGGCTGCGGCGGTGGTCCAGGGATAGCCCCAGGCGCGATAGGGGCGCGGAGTGGAGGGCTCGCGCTTGCGCAGCCAGAAGACCGCGAGATACGAGAGCGTGTACTTAGAGACGTAGAAGATCGTCGTGACGGCCAAGGCTTTGTCGAACGAGCCGCTCAGCAGAAACGCGATCGAAACCACCGTACTTACGAACAGCGCTGCGGATGGAGTGCCGCCCTTATTCACGCGAGTGATTCCGCGGGCGCCCCAGCCGTCGCGGCTCACGGCGAAGAGGACTCGCGTGGCGCAAAGCTCCGCGGCGTTGATCACCATGAGAGCGCGCACGGCCGTGTTGCCTATAGCTCCGAAGATCGTCTGGCCGAGAGCAGCAACCGGCAGATTCTCCTTTGCGACGCCGGTGACGCCGAGCACGTGGAACAGCGCGGCATTGATCAGCAGGTAGATCGCGCTCAAGAGGAAGACTCCGTTGAGCATCGAGCGCGGCATCTCGCGCCCGGGATTGCGGATCTCGTCGCCGAAATAAATGGCACCGTACCATCCGTCGAAGGTGTAGATGACCGGCTGAAGGACGAGAACGCAGGCGAAAAGCAGCGGCCATCCGGAGGGAATCGCGCTGAGTGCGGCGGCGGGAGCGTGAGCGACGAGCGAGGGATGCGGGCGCAAATATGCCGCGGCGATCAGGCCGAAGAAGACCACCGCGGTGATCGCGCTGGTCACGTCTTGGAATCGGCTGCCCCAGCGGATGCCGCGCCATTGCAGGAGCGCTAGTGCCACGATCACGGCGGTGCCAGTGAGAATCGGATGGGTCAGGCCGGGAAGCAGATCGCGGCAGTATTCAGCGAGCAGAATCGCGGCTACGGCGTTCGCGCCGCAATTGCTCAGCCAGTCGGTCCAGCCCACGACGAAACCAATGTAATCGCCAAAGGCGCGGCGCGTGACGGTGTAGTAGCCGCCGGAACTCGGGAGCATCGCGCCCAGTTCGGCGAGCGACCAGGCACCGAGCAGGGAATAGATCGCGCCTAGAGTCCAGGCCAGCATGATCAGCCATGCGGATGGAAGGCGGGCGGCGATCTGCGAGGGGGTGCGCATGATGCCGGCGCCGATCGAGTTGCCAAGAGTGACGGCGATTCCGAAGGTTACTCCGAGGATGCGCAGCAAGCTTCCGGTGGTAGGGGCCGGGTTCGGGCTGGCGGCAGTCGGGTCCATTCTTCCTTGTAACTCTGCAAATTCGACCGCGGGAGATCATGCCGAAATGACGGCGGCGGAGAATACCAAGGAAACGCGTGCGTGAGGATCAGGAGAAGTGATTCCGGCTATCGCAGTCGATGGAATTTGTGGCGCGATTTTCCCCCTACCGCGATCCCTCAGGCGATGGCGGATTCCGCTTCGGCGATCGATGCGTAGGAATCGAAAAGCGGATCGACACCGGTCAGCTTGAGAACGCTTTTAACGCGGGGATTCATGCCCACGAAGGCGAGCCGCCGTTTGGTCTTCTGACAATGCACGTAAGCGCGGACAAGCGCGCCGATGGCCACCGAATCTACTAATGGTACGTCTGAGAGGTCGATGATCATCCGCAGGTCGCTGACGGCGAGCACTGCCTCCACCAATTTCGGCGACGATTCATGGGTGATCGGGCCTTTTAGATGCAGAATTTGCAGGCCTTCGGATGCGCCAGGCTGTTCGATTACGCGAAATGGTTCGTTGGGCATGGGGCGCATTCTATGCTGGTTCGGGGTTGGGTTGGTAAAGAATTACTGCGCGGTGTGGCTGGCGCGTTCTATGTTGAGATGAAGTGGCTTTATCGACATCGTGGCGATTAACGAGGCTGGTTGAATTTATAAACAGCCGGATCGGGTCGCACGGAGGCAAATGGCTGACGATTTCGCAGGGGTTACGCCCGCGGGCGCGGCAAGCGGCGCCCCTACGGCAGAGAAAGTCAACTGCCGCCGAGCAAATCAACAGAGCACGATGACTTCAGTTATTTTGGGCTGCGGTTTAGATGTATGGTTCAGGTGACAGGAGAAATTGCAGGAGCTTGCGGAAGTCGCGGCCTCTGTGGCTGTATTCGTTCTTTTCTTGGCGCGAAATTTCGGCGTAGGTTTTGTGCAGCTTTTCGAAATAGAAGATGGGATCGTAGCCGAAGCCGCCGGTGCCGCGCGGTTCCTCTGCTAGGACGCCTTCCACCGAATCTGAGAAGACGGCGATGGCGCGGCTGGCTTGGGCCAGCGTCAGGACGCAGATAAACCGGGCTTGGCGCTCGCTGCCCCTTTTACCGCGCATTTCCGCTAGCAACTTTGCGACGCGCTCGGCGTCGGTCGCGTTTGGTCCGGCGTAGCGGGCTGAATGTACCCCTGGTGCGCCGCCTAGCGCGGGGACGACCAAGCCGGAATCATCCGCGATGACTGGTTCGGAGGTGAATCGCGAGTAGTAGAGGGCTTTGCCGGCCGAATTTTCGGCAAATGTGCGCGCGCTCTCATCGAACGGGGGCAGCGCGGCGATACCGGGGACGCTTTCCAGTTGAATGAGTTGATCGCCGGCGAGTTCGCGGTATTCGCGGAGCTTGCCGGGATTCGAGGTCGCTACTTGCAGACTAACGAGCTTGGGCACTGAATTTCATGTGCAGCAGCTCGCGTTGGACCTGCGTGAGGTGCTCGATCCCGGCGGCGGCTAGCTCGAGGAGTTGCTGCATCTCGTTGCCGGTGTAGGGGCGGCCTTCGGCGGTGGCCTGGACTTCGACGAAGCGGCCGCTTCCGGTCATTACTACGTTCATGTCCACCTGGGCTTGAGAATCTTCCTCATAGTCGAGGTCGAGGAGTAGTTGGTCGTTCACGATCCCGACGCTCACGGCTGCTACCGAGTCCTTCAGAGGCACCGTGCGCAGTATGCCCGCTGCGACCATCCGTTCGAGCGCCAAGGCCATGGCCACGAACGCGCCGGTGATGGAGGCCGTCCGCGTGCCGCCGTCGGCTTGGATCACGTCGCAATCTAGCCAGACGGTGCGCTCGCCGAGGGCTTTGAGGTCGGCGACGGCGCGCAGAGAGCGGCCGATGAGCCTTTGGATTTCGAGAGTGCGGCCAGATTGCTTGCCGCGGGTGGATTCGCGCGGGGTGCGCTGCTCGGTGGCGCGGGGAAGCATGCCATATTCGCTGGTCACCCAGCCTTTGCCCGAGCCTTTGAGGAAACCCGGAACGCCATCATCGACGGTGGCGGTGGCGATCACGCGCGTCTGTCCGGCTTCGATGAGGACGCTGCCTTCCGCCGTGGTGATGAAATCCGGCGTGATTTTGATGGGCCGCAAGTCTTCCGGTGAGCGATCTTCCGTGCGCAAATGTCATCTCCCAGTTTTTGTAGCGCCGGTCCCGCGGTGGGACAGGCGGTGACGACTCGCGTCGAAGCGGCTTCAGTTTGCCGGGCGAATTCGGTGGTGTCAACAAAAGCTCGCCGCGGCGCGGGCGGAGCGAGCTCGACGGGTACGGCGCATACTTTCTCGCTTAGAAAAAACTTTTGCTAACTCGAAAATTTTTCTTGCACTGGCGCACAATGCTTGTATTCTTCGCTGTGCGAACTCGCTCCGGACTTGGGCCCGAGTGAGAGTGGGGATCGCTCGAGGAGGAAGCGACAGAAATTGAGTACGGTTTCGCTGCCCGCCACCGCGCGTCCGCGCGTGATTTCCCAAATCAAGAAAAAATCGGCAAAGCTGACGCTCTGGCCGCTTGTCGCTGCCACCTTTTTCATGGTGTCCGGCGGGACGTATGGCACGGAGGATATTGTTCATGGCGCGGGTTATGCGAAGGGCATCCTCATTCTGGTGCTTACGCCGCTGCTTTGGAGCCTCCCGACCGCTTACATGATCGGCGAGCTTTCGAGCGCGATTCCGGCCGAGGGCGGATATTACGCCTGGGTGCGCCGGGCGATGGGGAATTTCTGGGGATTTCAGGAAGCGTGGTTGTCGCTGGTGGCCAGCATTTTTGATATGGCGATTTATCCGACGCTGTTCGTCGCTTATCTCACGCGAGTGGTGCCGTGGTTTTCGGTGGGGAATCGCGGATTGATGGTGGGGCTGGCGATCGTCACCGTGTGCGCGATCATGAATATCGCCGGAATTCGCGTGGTGGCGATTTCTTCGCTGTGGCTTTTCTTTTTGCTTTCGGCGCCGTTTGCGCTGATTGTGATTCTTGCGCCGTTCAAATTTGGAGCGCTCGGCGGCGCCGCGTCTGCCGGCTCGTCCACAACGCTGGGCGTGGATTTCATCGGCGGAATGCTCATCGCCATGTGGAATTACATGGGCTGGGACAATGCTTCGACGATCGCGACCGAAGTGGACAAGCCGAAGCAAGTTTATCCTCGCGCGATGATTTTGTGCGTGGTGCTGGTTTCGCTTACTTATATTGTGCCGATTGCGGCGATGTGGCTTACTGGCGCGCCGGCGTCGGCTTGGGAGACTGGCTCGTGGGCTGATCTTGCGGCGCTTGTGGGTGGGCAGGGACTGCGCGTGGCGCTGGTGCTGGGTGGAATGATGAGCGCGTTCGGAATGTTCAACGCGCTGGTGATGAGTTATTCGCGGTTGCCGCTGGCGATGGCGCAGGATGGCATGCTGCCGCAGATTTTCGCGAAGAAGAGCGAGCGCACGCGGGCGCCGTGGGTCGCGATTGTGGTTTGCGCGATTGGTTGGGCGCTTTGTTTGGGGTTGGGCTTCGAGCGCCTGGTGACGATTGATGTGCTGCTGTACGGGACGAGCCTGATGCTGGAATTTGTGGCGCTGATCGCGCTGCGCATCAAGGAGCCTACGCTGCGGCGGCCGTTCCGAGTTCCCGGTGGGCTGCCTGGGGCAATGCTTGTTGGCGTGTGCCCGCTGCTGCTTCTTGGGTTTGCGATTGTGCGCGGCGGTGCGGAGCAGGTGCTGGGGATGAGCAGCCTCGCGTTTGGACTACTGCTGATCGCCGGCGGGGTCGTCGCTTACGGAGTCAAGTCGCTCTTCCAGTCCGAGGAGACGCTTTCGGTGATCGCGCAGAAGCCCGTGGATCCGGCGTAATCTCCCGCCTCACGATGCGGCCTCCGCTTTGTACTTCACCTTCCCCCGTGGCATCCTTGTTGGCTGATGGCATCCGTTGATTACGTGATTGTCGGGGCTGGTTCGGCTGGTTGCGTCATGGCCGCGCGGCTTTCCGAGGACCCGAAAGTACACGTCGCATTGCTGGAAGCCGGCGGTGCCGACGATCGCCGCGAAATTCGCATCCCCGCCGCATTTTCGAAACTTTTCAAATCGCCGCTCGATTGGAATTACGCGACCGAGCCGCAGGAACATCTTCACGGCCGGGCGCTTTACTGGCCGCGCGGGAAAGTTCTCGGCGGGTCGAGCTCGATCAACGCGATGATTTACATCCGCGGGAATCCGGCGGATTACAACGCCTGGGAAGCGCAGGGAAATCCTGGCTGGGCGTTCGACGAGGTGCTGCCCTATTTTCTGAAGTCGGAGGATCAGGCGCGTGGAGGCTCGGAGCTGCATGGAGTGGGCGGGCCGCTGCGCGTCGAGGATTTGCGGACTGTAAATCCATTGTCGCGCGCGTTCGTGGAGGCGGCGGTTGCGGCGGGGCTTCGTGCGAATTCGGATTTCAATGGCCCGCGGCAGGACGGCGTCGGCATTTATCAGGTGACGCAGAAGCGCGGGCGGCGCCAAAGCGCGGCGGACGCATTTTTGCATCCTGCGCGCGGGCGCTCGAACCTGACGGTAGTACCGCATGCTCACGCCACGCAGATTGTGCTGGAAGGGAATCGCGCCGCAGGCATCGAATATGTGAGCAGCGGGCAGGAATACACACTGCGCGCGGAGCGGGACGTAATCCTCTGCGGAGGCGCGGTGAATTCGCCGCAGCTTCTGATGCTTTCCGGCATCGGCCCGGCGAAGCAACTCGAGCAGCACGGAATCGAGGTCGCGCTCGATCTGCCCGGCGTGGGCGAAAATCTTGAGGATCATCTTTTCTTGCCGGTGGCTTACGAATCGAAGCGGGCGGTGAGCCTGGCGAACGCCGAATCGATTGGCAGCATGCTGAATTACGTTCTTTTCCGGCGCGGCATGCTGACGTCGTGCGTTGCCGAGGCCGGAGGATTCCTGCGAACGCGCCCCGATCTTGCTGCGCCGAATCTACAGTATCACTTCGGGCCGGTTTACTATCTCAAGCATGGCTTCGAGCGGCCGGAGGGCCACGGATTTTCCATTGGGCCGACGCTTCTGCGGCCTGCGAGCACAGGTCGCATTCGTCTGCGTTCCAATTTTCCGATGGACCCGCCGTTGATCGAGCCGAACTATCTTTCGCATGAAAGCGAAGTGGATACGCTGGCTTTTGGGATTGATTTAGCGCGGCGGATTGCCGCGGCCGGACCGTTCGATCGTTACCGCGGCAAAGAATTGTTGCCGGGAGCGGGCGTCACTTCGCGCGCCGATATTGCGGCTTATATCCGCAACGCCGTCGAGACTGTCTATCATCCGGTCGGCACGTGCAAGATGGGAAGCGATGCGATGGCGGTGGTGGATTCCTCGCTGCGCGTGCGCGGGATCGAGGGGCTGCGCGTCGCGGACGCTTCGGTGATGCCGCATGTTCCCAGCGGGAATACGAACGCGCCGACGTTCATGGTCGCGGAAAAAACTGCGGACATGATCCGCCGCGGAAACTGAATCGCGCGCGCGGCTCGCGCACGCGGAAATTTTTGATATCCTCTCAAATCGTGCAACGATTCGGCCGCCGAAGTTCCATTCGCCTCTTTGCTCTTTTCCTCGCTGCTGCCGCGATTCCGATCGTGGCCGCGCAGACGCAGGCGCCGGCTCCGGCACAACAGCAGCCGCCTGCCGCGGCGCCTCAGCAGCCTGCTCCCGCGCCAGCCCCAGCTCCGCCACCCGCGCTGCCGCAGCGTCCCGCGTTTGCGGTGATACTCGATCCGGGGCACGGCGGCGCTGACAATGGCGCGCGGGGCGCGTCGGGCGTGGTAGAGAAGGACATCGCGCTTGCGCTCGCAAGAGCCACGCGGTTGCAGCTCCAGCAGCAGGGTCTTCATGTGCTGTTGACGCGCGATTCGGACGACGACCCTTCATTCGATGATCGCGCGACGCTGGCCAATGCGCAGCGCTCGGCGCTGCTGGTCAGCTTCCACGTTTCATCGACTGGCAAAGTCGGCAGCGTGCGCACCTACTACTACGTGTTCGCTGCGCCCAACGCTTCTGTGCCGGACGCCAGCGCGAAGACGCCAGGTGCATCGGCGCCGCCGCCGCGCGCTCTCGCCCATCTGATTCCCTGGGACCGCGCCCAGGAGAATTTTTCGAATTCGAGCCATCGCCTCGCCGATGCGATTCAAGCGGAATTGGTGAAGAATTTTCCCGGCTCGCCGGCGACTTCAGTAGGAATTCCGCTGCGCGATCTTCGCTCGGTGGCCGCGCCCGCGGTCGCGGTGGAGCTTTCGAGCGTGACGGTGGCGGACCGCGGGGCGCTTGAAGCGATGTTCACGCCGCTGGCGGCAAGCGTCGCGCGGGGCATCGTCGCTTATCGATCGACGCCGGAAGCCGGAGCGCATTGATGTCGCGAAACATCAAAATCACGCTGGTTTTCCTGGGTGTAGCCGTCGTCGTCGGCCTGCTCAGCCTTCGCGGATTGCACGAACGCGTCAATCGGCTGGCGCGGGACGAAGCTACCGAAGAACAGGCGCGCCGCGCCGTCGTGAGCGCGCCGATCACCACGCCGACCGATGCGCCTTCGAACGCGACAATCTACTGGGCCGCGCCCGGCGCTCCGGGTCAGCTCGCCGCGGCGCAAATTCAATTGCAGCTTTCCTCCGACGCGGCCATGCGAGGCAAGCAAGTGATCCAGGCGCTGATCCAGAAAACTCCGTCTCCCGATCAGCGGACGCTCCCAGCGGATGTGCAACTTCTCGCGTTCTACGTTCTGCCCGACGGCACCGCCATCGCGGATTTTTCCGATGAATTGAGCGTGGAAACGCCTTCGGGGATTTTGAGCGAACAATTGGCGGTGAATTCGATCGAGCGGACGCTGGAGGCCAACGTGCCGAGTCTGCATCGCTTGCATATTTTGATTCACGGGCAGGAATCGGAGACGCTGGCCGGACACGTTGATTTGACCGGATATTTCGATTTACATCCGGCCACACCGTAGCGTCGGCGTCCCTGCCGGCATCTTACGAAGAACCAATGGGCACGGGCGGTCATCACGCGCGGATCGCACCGGCAAATCAGCGTTTTTAGTTTGAGTTTGAGCTCCGCGCACGATTGCGGTTGTCGCGGGTTTGCGTGGTCGTAAGATGCCGGCGGGGACGCCGGCGCTACTGGGAAGAAACCGATCTCGACTCACTTCGTTTTTTCCAAAATTTCCTCGAACATTCGAATGGTCGCCGGGGCATGTCCCGCATAGTGATTGTTCGCGTACGCAAAGATGCTTACGCCGCGTTTCAAAATTATCCGGCATGCCTTGGCCCATTCCGAAAGCGCGCGGCGGCGGTCTACCACGGTTTTGCTCCAGGTCTTCGTCACTTTCTCGATTCCGTAGCGATCGCCCAGCCAGCGAATGTAAGTGAAATCTGCAGTGATCGGATCGAAGCGCTGAAAGAGTTGATCGACCGGCGGCATCCACGGATGGTCGATCAACGCCAGGGCGATGCCGCACTGCCGCAGCGAGTCCGCCAGCACGGGCACGAGGAAATTCTTATTGCGCACCTCGACGACGAACTGGTAGCCCTTAGGCACATCCCCGAGGAACGGCCAGAGCCGCTCGAAGAAATCTTCGGGCTTCGCGAATTTTTTCTTGTTGAAGTAGGGAAATTGAAAAAGCAGCGAGCCTAGCTTTTCTTTGAGATGGTCCATGGCCCGGAGAAACTGCTTCAAATCGTCGCCGGAATCTTCCAGCATCTTTTCGTGGGTGATGACTTGCGGCACTTTCGCGGAAAAAACGAAGCCGTTCGGCGTCACGTCGTACCATCGCTTGACCATCGCCGGCGAAGGAATCCGGTAGAACGTGCTGTCCACCTCGACGCTGCCAAACTGCGTCGCATAATGCGAAAGGTAATCCGCAGGCTTCAATCCCGCGGGATAAAAGACGCCTTCCCATCCATCCGCTGTGAACGCCGAAGTTCCCAGATGAATCTGCGCAGGCTTCGCCATAGTCCGGCAATTGTAATTCAGTTGGCAGCGAGGACGTAGCCGAGTCTCGCGTGCGGCAGCTCGCCAGCGGGCGGCGTCTTACCTCTTCGGCAATTACCCCCAGATTGACGCTAGAGGAATGAGCATGGGACACTCAGCATAACGCGGGTGAGTCAGGGAGCCGGGAGCAAAACTATCTCGCGAGGCCTTCATGCGCCGCAATTTCCTCAAATCGATCCTGGGCGTAGTTGTCTTGGCGCTGAGTCACCAGCCGGACGCTCGAGCGCAGCAATCGGGCGGCGCCGCGGGAGCATCCAACGCTTCGCCGGCTCCTAATACGCCGGCGCTGCCGCAGGCAGGAGCGATCGCGCCGGGAGCGCCGCCGTCGCCCGAGGTCGCGGCCTTGCAGCTTTATCGGACTGGAAAATTCGAGGCCGCCGCTGTCGCCTACACCAAGCTTGCAGCCGCTGATCCGGCGCCGGCGTACGCAGGGCTCGCCCGTGTGTACCTGAAAGAGAAAAGGGTAGCGGACGCTGCTGCTGCCGCAGCGAAAGCCATCGAGGCCGGACCAAGGTCTCCCGATGCTCACGTGGCCCACGCCGAAGTTCTGTTCCGCCAGGGGAAAATCCCCGAATCCGAAAATGAACTCGTGGACGTAGTTAACAGCGGCCAACATAGCGCGCGGGCCTATCTCGACTTGGCTGAAGTGGATGAAGCGGCGTCCTTTTATGGGCGCGCAAAATCCATGATCGAAATGGCCCATCGCGTCGACCCGGGCGATCCGGACATTCGCCGCGAGTGGCTTTTTACTCTGCCGCGAGCCGAGCGCCTGAAGGAACTCAAGGATTACCTTGCCGGTGAGACTGACGATGACGCCGAGGATCGCGCCGACTTGATGCGGATCCTGACTTTACTTCAGGACGAGATAGCCGAGCCGAAGCGCACATGCCGGCAAATCAACAAAGTCAGCTCTACCGAGACGCGTCTCGAACCCTTGCTGGATGATCCCCAGCATCTGCGCGGCTACGGACTGGCAGTGAATTTCAACGGTACATCCGCAAAACTCATGCTTGATACCGGCGCAGGCGGCATTCTCGTCGATCGCCACGTCGCTCAGAAAGCGGGCATCAAGCCTATTGTCGAGACACAGATTGGAGGAATCGGCAGTAAAGGTGAAGCAGGCGGCTATTTGGGCTACGCCGACTCAATCAAAATTGGCGACCTCGAATTCCATGATTGTCTCGTCGAGGTGCTCGACAAGCGCTCAGTTCTTGATGACGACGGTCTGATCGGAGCCGACGTTTTCGCGGACTATCTCGTGGATCTCGACCTCCCCGACCGGAAATTCCGTCTGAGTGAGCTTCCAATTGCCCCCGCGGAAACGTCGAGCCCGGCCGGACTGCAAGCGAGCAGCGAGGATCGCAACGAATGGCACGACCCCTACGTTGCGCCGGAGATGAAATCCTTCACTCCAGTGTTTCGATTCGGCCACATGCTCCTCGTTCGGACGTGGTTGAACAACGCGCCGCCCAAGCTGTTCCTTCTCGACACCGGCGCCTTCGACAACATGATTACGCCGGAAGCAGCGCGTGAGGTGACGAAGATACGCGGCGACGACTCCGATGTCATTAAAGGATTAAACGGAAAAGTCGCGAAGGTCTATACCGCGGACAAGGTTAAGATTCGTTTTGCGCACTTTTCGCAGGAACGGGAAGACTTGATCGCTTTCGATCTCTCCAACATCAGCGATGGCGCTGGGACCGAAATTTCCGGCACTCTCGGGTTCGCCATGCTGTGGGTGCTCGACATCAAGATTGACTATCGCGACGGCTTGGTGAATTTTACCTACGACAAAAACCGATTCCACTAGAATTCCAAGATTTTTTATGAATCCAGACGGCGTCCCGCGCGCGGATCCAGCGAATTTCGACGGAACGATCCGCGCCGCTCTACGCCTTCGCTCGCGACGGCGGAAATCCATCGTTCTCGCCGCTTCGAAAGCCGATGGCCTTGTGGGTGCCATCGCAGAATGGCTTGTTCTTCGAGCCGCCGCAGCGGCAGATCCACGCGTCATCGCCGCGAAAGATTATTTCGCCTGCGGCGTTTTCAATCCGCAGCTTGCCCTGCACGTGCAGTGGGCCATTCAGCCGCGGCGAAATCCTCATCGCGTCGCCATTGCCAGAAGCGCTCGTCTCGGCGGCATTGTCCTTGGCTCGAGCGGCGATTCCCGCGTCGCTGAATCCGATCTTTGAATGCGATCCGTCGCAGAGCGGCTTGTTCTGCGAGGCTCCGCACCGGCAGATCGCCGCATGCGTATCCGAAAAAATCGCGCCACCATCCTCCGCGTCAATCTGAATCTGCCCGCGAAAATAAAGTGGCCCATCCGGCGAAATCCGAATCACGTTCTCGGATATTGGCTTCTCCTCGGGCGTTGCATTCCGCGCGTCGGTCACTCTCGCTCCTCGTTCCCGCGCACTATACACCCGAAGCCTTACCCCGCAGACATCACCCCGGCTCCATTCGTCCGGCATCCGCGTGCCGCTCTACTACACGCGTTTTGCCATCTTCAGAAGTACCTTAATTTACCAATCTTTTGCGCACTCCATGATTGGCCTAAACGGCTCAGAATGTTACGGTTAGCGTAGATCTGGGCGTGTGAAATCCCTTCACGACCCCGCTCGGTTGGCGTCCCGATTGCGCTATCACTGTCGAGTGCAGTTTGAGGAATATCAGGAGCGCGCTGATAACCGGCCGCTTTTTGCCGATCCCAGAATCGTGGGCCGGTGCAGCGACGTCGCTCATTGAGAGTCCGGATCTGTGCCCGGCTCGATCGAGAGAGAAGTCATGAAAAAGATTCTGTGCCTTTCAATCTTCCTGTTTCTTCCGGCGATTTCACACGCCCAAACGCATCCCACCGCCGGCATGAACGGCAACAATACGAATAGCTCCGGCTCAGGCGGATTCGGCGGCGGTTATGCCTCCGGCGGATCGGTCAGCGTTTCGCCGGCCATGGTGCGCCACCACGGCGTCGCCAACGGCGTGACGGCCTACCGCAATCCCGGCTCGTTCGAATTGACCGAAGTTCTCCCGTGGAAACAAGCCGTTGCTCTCGGCCAACCGAAGCCCGAGAAAGATCTGGCCACGATTGCCCGCGAAACTCGCGAGGAAAAGGCCAAAGAGAACACTCCGGCTCGCGTCACGATGACCAACTAGCGCGCTTCGCTCTCAGACACTGATTTTCAAGCAGGCTTAATTTTGGACAGGAGAAGTGTGCCCCATGAGCGACCGAAACGACCGTCAACCCTTCATCCCTCTCTGCAACGAAGAAGCGCACCTGCAGCGGGAGCGCGCTCGCGGCCTTGCTGACAGACTGACCCAGGCCGACAAAGATTTTCTGCGCGACCTGAAAGTCAAACCGTAACCTGCCGGGCGCGCTCCGCTGGGTGGTACTCTCGTACCGAACCGGTGAACGCCGGAATTTTACTTCTGTGGTGCGGCGCTCATCTGCGCAAATGTGACGTAATGCCCCGCAGGATCCTTCACGCCAATTTCCCGCGATCCGTAGAATGTAGTGCGCTCGGGCATCGCTACTTCAACGCCCTTCAGCGCGCCAATGATTCCGTCCAGATTCTCCACCTCGACATATAGAAACGTAGGGCCCTTCCGCACCGCTTGCGCAGTGGCCGGTGGCGCATCTTTGTCGGCGCTGGCGAAGGATTGATACATCAGCTCGACGCCGCCCTTCTGCACGATGGCAAAACCGAGCTTGTTGCCGTCCGGCACTTCGACGGTTTTCTCGAAGCCGAAGCGCTCCACCCAGAATTTCACGCACGGTTCGATTTCCGCCGCAAACAGTACAGGGGTAACCTTCTTCACGTTCATCGCTTTCTTCTCCTGGGGCCGTGGGCGTCCCGTCGTCGCGGTTGCAAGCAAAGCCAGGACAGCCAGAGCCAAAAGTGTGCTGCGCATCTTTAATTTCCTCCTTGACAGTACAACTAGTCTAAATTAGACTAGTGAACCGTAGCACGACCATTTCATCGTCGTCAAGGAGAAAATTCATGGCCTCGACACCACGCCGTCTCGCAGATCTCGGTTCCCTCGGCCCCGCCATGCTTCGCGATTTTGAGTTGCTCGGAATTCGCAGCGTGGCGCAGCTCGCGCGCCAGAATCCAGAAAAACTTTACGAGCGCCTATGCGTCAAGACTGGCCAACCTGTGGACATCTGCTGCCTGGATGTATTCAGCGCGGCGGTGGCGCAGGCGCGCAATCCGCGTCTTCCCGCCGGTCAACGCCAATGGTGGTATTGGAGTCGCAAGCGAAAGGCGCGCGATGCCCGCAGCTAAGCCGGATCGTCGCGGCCTGACCACGCCCGACCTCGTCCTGCTGAGCCTGCTGGCCGAGCGGCCGATGCATGGCTATCAGGCGAATCTCGAACTCGAGCGCCGCGAAGTCCGCGACTGGGCTGCCATTTCGAAGCCCCAGGTTTACTATTCGCTCGAAAAACTGGCGCGCCTGGGCTACGTCCACGAGGCGCAATCCGATGAAGCCGTAGCCGGTCCGGAGCGGCAGGTTTACGCCACCACCGCGCGCGGCCGCGCCGCCCTCGCCGACGCGCTCGAGCGCGAAGCTTGGACCACGCAGCGCGAGCGCCCGCCGTTCCTAACCTGGATGGCGCTTTCCTGGCAAGCGCGCCCCGGCGTTTTCACGCGCCAGCTTCGCCGCCGCGCCGCGTTTTTGCGCAATGAACTCGCGCGCGAGCAAGCCACACTCAAATCAATTCTTCAGGAGGTCGGCCACGAGTTCCACGAGGCCGTGTGGATGGTCACGCTTACAATCGCGCAGTTTCGCACCGAGCTGCTGTGGCTGCGCCGCCTGCAGCAAACGCATCGCCACCGCGCTCCGGCGCGCAATCCCGACTACGCCGGGGAGACGAAAGACTAAGCCCGCGCGGATTCGCTTTACGCTGCGCGCGCTGCCGCAGGTTTGCTTCCTTTGCTCCACTGGTAGACGGAGTACGCACTGCCGCCGATCGAAATCGCGACGAGCGCGATCATCACGTGCTCGAACCACGGCGATTCGGCCTGCCTGATAATCCACCGCCCATAGTGAATGGCTAGCGCAGCCTCGATCGTAAAGCGCGCTAATCTTCCGACGCCGACAAAACTCAAGAGTTTAGTTCGTGGATACCGGAATGCCGCTGCCGCCGCCACGAACGCCGTAAATGGAAACGGCGGAGGCAAGAGCGATGCTCCCAAGAGCGTCCACGCAGCCCGCTTTTCCACCTGCTTCCGGATGTAGTCGAGTTGTTTGCCCGAGGCGAACTTCTTCAGCCCGCCTTCGCTCTTGCGGCTGATCCAGTCCGTAGCGAAACATCCGATGAGTGATCCTGCCGTAGCCATCGCCACGTAATAGAGCACGCGCTGGTGGTAGCGCGCGCACAACGCCAGCACGAGCAAGTCATTGCCCATGGGCACAACGAGAGGCGACGAATCGAATGCGCCCAGCGTCAGCAAGCCCAATCCGCCGGCATGAAATAAAGCGCGGGCGATCATGTGAATGATAGGTCTCATGGAATTTGGCATCGGCGATTAGATGATGCCGCCACCCTCGTGGTCAAGAAATCCTCTGACAGTTTGGACGATTGGATCGTTTGCGGGTCACTTCTGCGGCAGGGCGCCGCGGATCGGCGTGATCTCACACTCAGGGGCCTTCGGATTGGCGCAGCAGGCAAAGATTTTCTGCACGCTCGCGGAATAAATCTGGTCCCACTGCTTCTCGGTCATCGAATTTCCCGGCGGCATCCAGTGCGAATTCGGATATTGCTTGGCCCAATCATCGCTGCCGTGGCTGGTGACGATCCCGACTGCCTCGCGCACCGTTTGCCGGCACGTGGTGAGATTGCCGATGCGATGGCAACCGACGCAGGTGTTGCCGCGCGTGCTGATCGCCGACGGTTTCTCCCATGCGCGAAAAACTGCACCGATATCGTTCGCATACTCGCCGAAGGGATCGGCGGGAAGCTGGCGCGTCTGCGCGATGTAGGGCGAATACATAAAAGGATCGCTATCGTGGCAGGTGACGCAGTTTCCTTTCGCCGTCACCGCCGGCGCATTCCAGAATTTCTTCCCGATGAGCTCCTCAGGCGAGGGCACGCGCGTGCCGAACAAACCGCGATTGGGAGCGAGCGGCTCAGCCGCCTGCGCCTGAAACCAGCACGTGCTGCCGGTATGGACGTTGTGCGAGATCACGTCCACTTCGTCGAAAAGCTTTGGGCCGCGGTCGCGGATCTTTTTTTCGCGGCAAATCGCCACGATCTGTGCCTGCGCATCGTCCCGCAGCACGATTGCGCGCGAAAATGGCACGCAGCTTCCGTCTGTATTTTCGCCCGCCTGGTATAGCAGGGAAGGCCGGTCGCAATCCATCTGCGGCTGGTAGCCAGGAGGCGACTGCAGGTTTACGGTAATCGGAATCTCGGCGCCCTTCTGGCAGTCGAACTCCTGCACCGGAGCAATCTTGCGCGCACATTCTTTTGCGTACGCCGTGATGTCCTGCGCGGCCGCTGGTTGCACGCACCGCAGCGCGAAAAATGCGGCGGCGGACAGCAAGAACGCAGCTCGAATCGCGATTCGGCGAATTGTTTCTTGGTTGTTTGATCGTTTCATGTGCGTTCGATCATTTCACCAGGTCCGGTGTTTCAAGAATCACTTTGCGCATCGCCTCACAATAACGCACGTAACCCGTGCAACGGCAGACGTGCTGTCCAATCGCTTCAAGCACTGCCTCGTCCACTTTGCCGCGCTCGACGGGAACGCGGCTCAATCCATCCAACAGGATTTCCCCGGCCATCAAAAATCCCGGAGTGCAATAGCCGCACTGAAATGCAAACGCTTCGAGCACGGCAGTCTGCAGCTTGCTCAATCCATTCTCATCCGCGAGCCCTTCAACGGTGCGAATGCCCTGGCCATTGACAAGCTCGACCGGCGTCGAACAAGCGAGCATTGGCACGAGATGCGCTGTCGGCACGCGCTGCACGGCCACGGTGCACGCGCGGCAGACGCCGATGCCGCATCCGAATTTCGTTCCGGTCAGTTCCATTTCATCGTGCAGAAAATCGAGCAGCAGCATGTTCTTCGGCACTTGCCGCGGCTCGGTCTTGCGGCCGTTCAAGATAATGGAAACGGAGATGGTTTCTTCGGCCATAATTTTACGAACCCAAGCTCGCCCGGATTTTCTCCGGCGTGATCGGCAAATCGCGGAAGCGCCTTCCGGTAGCGTGCGTAATGGCATTCGCAATCGCCGGCGCGATGGGACAAAGCACCGATTCCGCGATTCCTTTTCCCTTGGCGTCCGGACCATTCGCCGGCAGCATGTTGAGCTTCAAATGCTCGAGCGGCATGTCGCCCGCGAGCGCCAAGCGATAGCGATTCAAATTCCAAGTCCCGTCGCCCGCGCCGCCCAGTTCCGGCGGCAATTCCTCGAGCAGCGCGTACCCAATACCCATAGCCACGCCGCCTTGGAATTGTCCGCTCAAAAGATCGGGCTGAATCACGCGTCCTGCATCGAGGAAGAGTTCGAGAGCTTTCACCGCAACGTGTCCGGTCACCGGATCCACTTCCACTGCCACGAGCGCGCCCGACGGCGCATACAAGCTGCGGCCGTAATTCGCCGAATCCTTCGGCGGCGGAATCGTATTGCGCCGCGATTGAAACTCGTAATCCGCCGCCGGGCGCTCCGCACGGCGCGCCTCTGCCGGCCGCTGGCCGTGTTGCGCGGGCACAAGTTCTGCAAGCCCCGGGGCTTCGCGCGTCGCCAGGCCATCAATCGGCCATTGGTAAACCTCGTCGTCAATTTCATAATCCGCGCTGATCCACTGCGCCTGATAGACGGCGTGCACCACCGCCCCGATCACATTGCCGTCGGCGTAAGCCCGGCGCGCAACATCCTTCAGCGGCAACGGCGGCAGATTCGGCGCCACCAATTGCCCGTTCTCCCAGTGCGAGTCATCAGGCTTCAAATCTGCTTTGGTCTTTCCCCAAAGCGCGAGCGCCGCGGGCCAAAGCCCGGTTAAGAAAATGACTCTCGAGGCTTGCTCCACCACGTGCACCTGCTGAAACGCGGTCACGCTCGCGCTCGATGAGAGGGCCCACGCTGCCGTCCACAGCGGATTGTCCCACTCCAGCTTTTTGCCTCCCGATATCATCGGCAAATTCGTATCGAAGAATGGCACCTCACCCATCTTTATTTTCACGGCGTTCGCGCCGAATGACTTCGCGGTGGAAATCGCGAGCGTCGTTGCAGAGCCAGTCCCCGTATCCACGCAGTTCGTGATCACCGCGACGTCGCCGTTCACGCCAATTTCCACCGCCGCCATCATCCCATCGCAACCGACGCCGTAAGCCTGCATCGCTAGCGCAAATCCCACGCCCCAAAGTTTCGACGACCCGGCGCGTTTCGCCTTGTCGGCGTTGCGCCCGCTCCACAGAGGCGTTGCAGCCGCCAGCTTGCAGATTTCTTCGAGCCGCACATCGTCGCTCAACTTGTAGCCAGTGACAGTCTCATCGCCTTGGTGCAGCACGTTCTGCTGTCGCAGCTCGATGGGATCAGCTCCCAGCGACGCGGCAATTTCATCTACGAGCGACTCAACCGCAAAAAATGTCTGCGGCCCACCGAATCCCCGCATCGACCCGCCCGTTACCCCATAGCTCGACATCGCCTGCGAATCCACCGAGGCAAGCGGGAAGTTGTAGCTATTTCCCGCGGAAAACGCCGAGAGATCGGAGACGAATGGGCTGTAATTCACCTTGCCGCCGCCGCGCAGGGCCAGATGATTTTCGAGCGCCGCGAATTTACCTTGAGCGGTCACCGCGATGGTGACTTCTGAAGTCGAAGCATTGCGCTTGATTCCCGATTGAAACTGCGCGAAACGATCGTTCGCAATGCGCACCGGCCCGGCCGCATAAACTCCGGTCACCGCGAGCAGAGCGAGGAACGGCGAAGTATCTCGACCCCCAAATCCGCCGCCGGGATAGCAGGGATAGAGCTGCACGGTTTTCACCGGGAACACGCTTCCGTTGAAGAGCGCACCTGTTTCCGAGCCGGCCGAAGCGATATCGCCGTTTGTGGATTGCGTGCCCAGCAGAAGTTGCAGCGTTTGCGCTTCGGAGTCGTACCAGGCGAGCCCCGTTTCAGGCTCGAGAAACATCGGATCGACCACCTGCGTCGTATACGTTTGCTTGAAGAGCTTCAAGCCGCCGGAGTTCATACGCTCGCGGATTTTCTCTCGATACTCTTTCGCTTTCTGGTCTTTGGGTTTCTGCCCGTTCGGATCGGTTCGCCCGTCCTTCGTTTGCGAGAACTCGTCCTCGAAGC
>Ga0208565_1000397_pt1 | contig 33204 bp, 27 predicted proteins | sample Sb_taG_7_FD_187706 | JGI IMG/M metagenome (GOLD analysis project Ga0208565, IMG submission 187706) | Peat soil microbial communities from Weissenstadt, Germany - Sb_50d_2_FS metaG (SPAdes) (version 2) | ecosystem: Environmental > Terrestrial > Soil > Wetlands > Peat | place: Germany...
GCGGCGCAAATCGACCGGGTTCCAATCGATTGTGGCGCGCCCTTCGACCATCACTTTGCCGCTTGTGGGCTCGAGCAGGCGATTGATCAGGCGCAGGGCCGTCGTTTTGCCGGAGCCGCTACGGCCGAGAAGCACGAGGGTCTCTCCGGATTGAATTTGCAGGCTGAGCGTTTCGAGGATGGCCTGGCCCGTCGGCGCGGAGAACTGCACGTCGCGAAATTCAATGGCGACACCGTCTGGGCTCGCGGCAGTCATCGCGGCGAGGCTAACAATCCGGCGCGAAGCGTGTCAAATTTCTGTCATGTGCTTGACCCGGCACACATTTGGTCTTATATCTTGCGTCCATAAATGCCCAACGAGAAACTAATCACACCTCGCGATGCAGCTCAGATTCTTGGGATCAGTTATCCCACGCTCAAGCAGTGGATTTACAAAGGCAAGCTGAAGACGGTGAAGACTGCCGGAGGGCATCATCGCGTTCCCGAGAGCGAGTTGGACCGCTATCTCAGCCGCATCACGGAGAAAGCGCCGGTGCCGGAGAGGCGCTCGGGTTTCCGGCGCATCAGCGGAAGAAATCAGCTGGTGGGGCGCGTGGTGGAGATCAAGATGGAAGGATTGATCGCGCAGGTGCGGATTTCCATCGGCGGGCAGCACATTACTTCGATCATTACGTCGGATGCAGTGCGCGAAATGCGGCTAAAGAAGGGCGAAACCATCGCGGCGCTGGTTAAATCTACCGAGGTTATGCTCATCCGCGTCTAGGCCGCGACCCACCCGCGAGGATCCGCGACGCTTAATCCCATCGTGCTCATCGACACCTATTTGCCCAAGTATGACGAGCGCTCCTATCACGAGGCGCGCGTGAAGGCCGATCGAGTGACGGCGTTTGCGGCGCTTCGGGCGCTTGATCTCGAGAAATCGTCGATCGTTCGCATGCTATTCGCTCTTCGATCTCTTCCGTCGCGGTTTCGCGTTCAGGATCGGGCGGTGAAATCGCCGCGGGTGGCGCGTTCGTTCGTCGAGTCGATGGTCGAACTCGGCTGGGTGATACTGGAGGAGGCGCCGGGGCAGGAACTTGTCGCCGGCACAGTCACGCAGCCGTGGGAGGCGACGGTCAGGTTTCGAGGTCTCTCGCCCGCTGAGTTTGTGGCGTTTGGAGAGCCGGGATTTACGAAGATTGTTTGGAATATCGCGGCGCGCGAGGGCGACGGCGGAGCGATTATCAGCACGGAGACGCGGGTGCTGGCGACTAGCCCGGGAGCGCGGCGGAGGTTTCGCCGCTATTGGCTCGTGGTGCGTCCCGGCGTCAAATTGATCCGGCGCATTGCGCTTGGCAAGGTGCGTCGCGAGCTGCGCCGGGCGCAAAAACGGCATCGCGCGTGATTCGACGCTGCATCTGACAGGCGCGCGCCTTCACTGAGAGTTTCTCGCATCCCATTTCATCCGGCGGCGTGGTAGTGTTTGCCGTTTATGGCCGCCGATTCCCGCGACGAAAAATCCGCCAGCCGAGCCGCTGAGACGCCGCATCGAAGCTGGCTTTGGAACAAGGATCTCGCGCCGATTCCTCTCGAGCGGCGGACCTGGGGGACTTACAACTACGCGGCGTTGTGGGTGGCGATGAGCGTCAACATTCCGACTTACATGCTGGCGAGCGGGATGATTGCCGGCGGGATGAATTGGAAGCAGGCTATCTTTACTGTTTTTCTCGGCAATGTGATCGTGTTGATTCCGATGCTTTTGAATGCACATGCCGGTGCGCGCTATGGAATTCCGTTCCCGGTGTTTGCGCGCTCGTCGTTCGGCGTGCTTGGCGCGAATATTCCGGCGGTCTTGCGGGCGCTGGTGGCTTGCGGATGGTTCGGGATTCAGACTTGGATTGGGGGCGAGGCGATCAATACGTTGCTGGCGGCGCTGATGCCGACGTGGAATCATCCGTGGTTGTGCTTTTTTCTTTTCTGGCTGTTGAATCTCGCCGTGATCTTGCGCGGCATCGATACGATTCGCTCGCTGCAGGGGATCGCGGCGCCGGTTCTGCTGATCCTCGGGCTGGCGATGCTCGCGTGGGCTTACCAGAAGGCCGGCGGATTCGGGCCGATGCTTTCTACGCCTTCGAAATTTCATACGTTCGGCGAGTTTTTCGCGTTTTTCATTCCTTCGCTGACGGGCGTGGTCGCCTTTTGGGCTACTGTGGCGCTGAATATTCCTGATTTCACGCGCTATGCCAAGGGGCAGCGCGAGCAGGTGCTCGGCCAGGCGCTCGGGCTGCCCACGACGATGACGCTTTATTCCTTCATCGGCGTGGCCGTGACTTCGGCGACGGTGGTCGTATTCGGCGCGGCGATTTGGGATCCGGTTGTGGTTCTCAGCCGGCTTGGGAATCCCATTGCCGTGGTGGTGGCCATGATTGCGCTGCTCATCGCTACGCTGAATGTGAATGTGGCCGCGAATGTCGTTTCGCCCGCGAACGATTTCTCGAATCTTTATCCGCGGCGGATCAGCTTCAAGATGGGGGGCGTCATTACTTGCCTGTTGGGCATAGCGATGCAGCCTTGGAAATTAATGTCGAACTACGGGAGTTATATCGTCGGTTGGCTGGTGGGATATTCGAGTTTCCTCGGGCCGATCGCGGGCGTAATGATCGCCGATTATTACGTCGTGCGGAAAAAGATCATCCTCACGGAAGATCTGTATGACCGTCACACCTTTTACGAATTCACTGGCGGATTCAATTGGAAGGCGATTGGCGCGCTGGCGGCGGGAATCGTTGTGGCGCTGGCGGGGCTTGAAGTCAAGGCGCTGAGTATCCTTTATCACTATGCGTGGTTCGTTGGGTTCGGCGTGTCGTTCGTCTTGTATCTCGCGTTGATGCGACCTTCGTCTGCTCACCACAAATAGCAGGAAAGATTTGCTAGCTGCGATCGAGAAATTTCTGGATGCGGCGCAGCACGTTGAACAGCATCGACGGCGTTAGCTTGCCGGTGAAAGTATTTTGCTGGCTGGGATGGTAGGAGAGAAATAGCTTCGGCAGATTTTCCGGGAATTCATAGATAGCGCCGTGGCGGAACGGGTAGGCGGCGAAAGTTTGAATGATGCCGCGATGTTTGAGCAGCGCGAGATAGGATTTCATGGCGATTCCTCCGAGCGCCAGGATTGCGCGGGGCTGCAGGAGGCCTAATTCGGATTCGAAATACGGGCGGCAATTTTGCAGCTCGGTTGGAAGCGGCTTGTTTGCCGGTGGGGCGCAACGCAGCGTGGCGCCGATGTAAGCGTTGCGTAATTCGAGGCCGTCGCCACGCTTGATGGACTTCGGCTGGCTGGCGAATCCTGCGCGGTAGAGTGCTTTGTAGAGAAAATCGCCGGAGCGATCCCCGGTGAACATGCGGCCGGTGCGATTTGCGCCGTGGGCTGCTGGGGCGAGGCCTAGGATATAGAGTCCGGCGCGAGGATCGCCGAAACCTGGGACTGGCTTGCCCCAATAGTCCCACGCACCGAAAGCGCGGCGCTTTTCGCGGGCGACTTTTTCGCGGAATTTGACGAGGCGCGGGCATTTCCGGCAAGTGATGATCTGCGCGTTTAGAACTTCGAGTGATTGGTATGCCATCGAGGCGCCTTACAGCTAGGTGCTCTTTCCGTTCGTGCAGCAGTTCGATAGTCTAACGGATTACGGAACCTTTGCGTCCGGACGGGAATCTATTATGGACGGGGTCCGGAGTGAAAGCGTGACGATGGCGAATGCCGGCGAAAAAATTCTGATTTTGGATACGCAAGAGGACTCGAGCCAGAGCCTGGTCGAGATCTTTCGCTCTGCGGGATACGACGTCGACGCGCTGCCGCCTAGCGCCGAGGGCCTCGATCGGGCACGGCAATTGAATGCTGCGTTGCTGATTCTCGATCAGTGCCTTCCCGGAGTTCCCTGCCAAGAGATTCTGACGGAATGGAAGGGCGCGGCGGCGACGCGAGATGTGCGCGTGATTTTAATAGTTGCCGGCGGAGCGGCCGAGCGCGCTTTGGCGTTCGATCTCGGCGCGGATGACGCGGTGTCGCGGCCCATCGGCCCGCAGGAATTGCTGGCCCGAGTGCGAGCGCAGTTGCGCGCGAAGCGCGCTGCGGACGAACTGCGCCAGAAAGTGGCCATAGCGGTCGAAGGCCAGCAGATCGCGCATACGGCGTTCCAGGCGCTGGCGGTCACCGAGAAAATGACCAAGGATGCGTTTACGCTGGACCGTGCGCTGAAGATCGGAGTCTCGGCGGTTTTCATCATTGCCGCAGTGATGGCCGGAATTTTCTTTCTCTACTCCCACAGCGCGCAAAAGGCGCAGAAGCGCGCGAACGCAATCATCGCTCGCCTGGAAGACGGCCTGAAATCTCGACAAAATCTCGCTGCTGACGCGCAAAAGCTGCGCAGCCAATCACCCGCGCCATCGGCCGCGGCGCCGCAGCGCGATGAGCTGCAACAAAAAGCGGATCAGCTCAAGGCGCAGATGGCCACCGCCGACAAGCAGCAACTCAAAGACTTGCAGCAGCAACTCGCTGACACCAATGCGCGACTGAAGAAAGTCGAAGCCGAAGGCGGTTCCGCCGAAAGTATTATCGGCGCGAATGTCGCAAGCGTTTGCCTCTTGCACATTGCAGTCGGCTTCAACGAAAAGGCAAGCGGCAAGCGCTTGCGCTATGCCGGACTGAATCCGCAGGGCGAGCCGATTCAAGATAGCGATGGCGATCCGATTCTGACGCTCGAAGGACCTGGGCCGGAAGTGCGGCTCGATGTGTTCGGGACAGGATTTCTCGCGGGGACTAATGGACGAGTGATCACCAACCGGCACGTGGCGCAGCCGTGGTGGAAAGACGAGCAGATGAATGCGCTGATCAATGAAGGCTACCAGCCGGAAATTGCGGCGATCCGAAGTTATTTCCCCGGTTCGCCGCGCGCGTTTCACGCTGAGATCGAGAAAATTTCGGACAACGTGGATCTGGCAACCATGCGCGTCAATCTCGAGGGACTCGGCGTGCATGCGCTGACGTTCGACGATAAGGCCGCCGACGCGAAATCCGGGGAGTCGATCATACTGATGGGATACGCGGCAGGGCTCGCAGCGATTCTCGCGCGCACCGATGAGAAGACGGCGCAAGATATTACGACGAAGAGCGGCGGCGACGTATCGGCGATCCTCGATGAGCTGGCGCGGCGCAACCTCATTCGCCCGTTGATCACGCAGGGCCACGTGGGCGATGTCCTGCCCGACAAGATCGTGTTCGACGCGCAGACCACTGTGGGCGGTTCCGGCGGGCCGCTGCTGAATTCCAACGGCAAGGTCATCGGAATCACCTATGCGGCGCTGGAGGGATTCGGCGGCTCGAACTTCGGAATTCCCGCGCGCTTCACTGCGCCGCTACTGCAGTAGAGATCGCGGCCGGTGCGCGGCGAGCTTGTGTCGAGGCGAGATTTTCCACAGACGGCCTCAAATTGACATCGTTGCGACGCGCGACTAGCATAGTTGCAGCGATTTCACCTGCCAGTGCCGGGGAAAACCCGGATTGCTCATGAGCGACGGAAACAATTCAGGGAATATCCTATTGCGAATTCGCGATGCGCGGCGCGAAGCCGTGGAACACCGCAAGCGCGTGCTGCCGCTGGTGGCGCTGAAGATCGCGGCCGAGCAAAAGGCTTCGGCGGCGCGGGATTTTGCCGCGGCGCTTACGGCCAACCGCATCAACGTGATCGCCGAGCTGAAAAAAGCTTCGCCGTCGCGCGGATTGATACGCCAGGATTTTCATCCTGCGCAATTGGCTGCGGAGTTTGCGGGAGCCGGCGCGGCGGCGCTCTCCGTGCTGACCGAGGAGGAATTCTTTTCGGGCTCGCTGGTGGATCTCAAAGAGGCGCGCGTGGCCGTGTCAATTCCCGTTCTGCGCAAAGATTTCATCATCGATCCGTGGCAAGTGTGGGAAACGCGTGCAGCCTGTGCTGACTCGTTTTTGCTGATCGTGTCTTTGCTCGACCGAGGTTTGCTGACCGAGTTGCTGGAACTCGGGCGGCGCTTGAAAATGGAGCCGCTCGTCGAAGTACATTCGCCGGAAGAGCTTTCGCTCGCTCTGGAGTGCGGCGCCCGAATCATCGGCGTCAATAATCGCGATTTGACCAATTTCGAAGTGCGGCTGGAGACGGCGCTAGCGATGGCCGGGCAGATTCCGGAATCGTGTGTGGCTGTGGCTGAATCCGGAATTCAATCGAGCGAGGATCTCGAAAATCTTGCGCGCGCCGGATACGATGCGTTTTTAATCGGCGAGCATCTGATGAAGCAGGCTTCGCCTGGCGATGCGCTGCGCGGACTGCTAACCGGCGCGGTGGCGAAGCCCGCGGAATCGTGAGCGGCGGAGATGGTGCGCGTCAAAATTTGCGGGATCACCAATTGGACCGATGCGCGGCTGGCCGTCGATGCGGGCGCCGACGCGCTGGGCTTCAATTTCTATCGCGAGAGCCCGCGCTACATTGCGCCGGATGAAGCGCGAACGATTGCGACGCGGCTGCCGCGGCGCGTTGTTCTCGTGGGCGTATTCGTGAATGCTGCCACGGAGGACGTGCTGCGCGTGGCGCGAAACGTGGACTTGAATGCTCTACAACTGCATGGGGAGGAATCGCCAGCGGAGGTTGCGCGTTTGAGCGAATCGTATCCGGTTATAAAGGCGTTTCGCGTCGGGGGCGGCTACAAGGCGGGACGTCTCGCGCGCTACGGCGGCGCTAGCGCGTTTCTGCTCGACGGCTTCGATCGGAAGCGGCGGGGCGGCACGGGCAAGACATTCAATTGGAGCGTGGCAAAGGCGGCGAAGAAATACGGCGCGATCATCGTCGCGGGGGGCTTGAATCCTGAGAATGTGGCGCGCGCGATTCGCGAGGCGCAGCCTTTCGGTGTGGATGTTTGCGGCGGCGTGGAAGCACTTCCGGGCAAGAAAGATCCCGAAAGGCTGCGCGCGCTGATGGAAGAAATTGAACTTGTTCGAGATGGAGTGGCGAGAACGTGAGCGCTGCGACAGTCACGATGCCCGATAAGCGCGGCCGCTTTGGGCCGTTTGGAGGGCGTTACGTCCCCGAAACGCTCGTAGCGCCGCTCGAAGAGTTGGAACGTGCTTTCAACGACGCGCGAGTCGATATGTCTTTTCGCGAAGAACTCGATGGGCTTCTTCGCACATTTGCCGGGCGGCCGACTCCGCTGCATTTTGCCTCGCGGCTCACCGAACATCTCGGAGGCGCGCGAATTTATTTGAAGCGCGAAGATATGCTTCATACCGGCGCGCACAAGATCAACAACTGCCTGGGACAGGGCCTGCTCGCTGCGCGCATGAAGAAGCCGCGCCTGGTGGCGGAGACTGGAGCTGGACAGCATGGAGTGGCGACTGCGGCAGTGGCGGCGCGGCTCGGGCTTGCGTGCACGGTTTACATGGGCACGGAGGATATGGAGCGGCAGCGGCTCAATGTTTTTCGCATGCGGCTGCTCGGCGCCGAAGTGGTTGGCGTTGATTCCGGGAGCCGGACGCTGAAGGATGCTATCAATGAGGCGATGCGCGACTGGGTGACCAACGTGCGCACGACGCATTATCTTCTCGGATCCGTCCTCGGCGCGCATCCTTATCCGTTGATGGTGCGGGAATTTCACAAAGTCATCGGCGAAGAAGCGCACGATCAGATTCTTCGCGCCGAGAGCCGCTTGCCGGATTATCTCTTTGCATGCGTCGGCGGCGGATCGAATTCCATCGGCTTGTTTCACGCATTTCTTCAAAATAAAGCGGTGAAGATGATTGGCGTAGAAGCCGGGGGGCGCGGCAAGGGGCTGGGCGAACATGCTGCGCGGCTCGCGGCTGCGGCGGGATTTTCGGGCGCGCGCCCGGGCGTTTTGCAGGGGACTTACACTTATGTGCTGCAGAATGCGGACGGCCAGATTTCCGCGACACATTCCGTTTCGGCCGGGCTTGATTATCCGGCGGTCGGGCCCGAGCATGCGTGGCTCGCGCAGGAGGGCCGCGCGGAGTATACGGCGGTGAGCGATGAAGAGGCGCTCGAGGCTGCGAAGCTGCTTTCGAGAATCGAAGGAATTATTCCCGCGCTTGAATCGGCGCATGCTATCGCCGAATTGATTCGCCGGGCGCCAAAAATGCGCCGCGACGAAATCGTGATCCTGAATCTTTCCGGACGCGGCGACAAGGATATGGAGACGCTCGCGCGCCATGTCTAAGGCCACAACATCGCTCGAATCGAGCGCCGGCACCGGCCGAATCGCGCGGCGATTCGCCGAGTTGGCGCGGCGCGGCGAGCTCGGGCTCGTTGCTTACTTGACTGCGGGCGACCCGACGCTTGAGGCGACGGAGAAAATCGTTCTTGCGGCGGCCGAGGCTGGCGCGGACGTGATCGAACTTGGTGTGCCGTTCAGCGATCCGCTTGCCGACGGGCCGACGATTCAGCGCGCGAGTGAACGGGCGCTCAAGAGTGGAACTACGTTGGCCGGAATTCTCGCTCTCGTTGGCCGTTTGCGGCAGAAGACCGATGTGCCGCTGATTCTTTTCAGCTACTACAATCCCATTTTGCAGATGGGCCTCGAAAAATTTGCCGCGAGCGCGGCGGCATCGGGCGCCGACGGCGTCCTGGCAACGGATCTCACGCCGGAAGAGGCTGGCGACTATCGCGCGATTCTGAGGGCGCACGGTCTCGACACGATTTTTCTTGCAGCGCCAACCTCGACTGATAAGCGCCTTGAACGCATTGCGGCGGCTACGTCCGGATTCCTGTACCTGATTTCACGGACCGGCGTCACCGGCACGCGCGACGCTTTGCCGGAAGAGCTGCCGGCACTCGTGCGCCGGGCGCGGAAAGCGACGCGGCTGCCAATCGCCGTAGGCTTCGGAATTTCGCTGCCCACGCACGTCTCGGTTCTTGGCGGCATCGCCGACGCGGCCGTGGTTGGCTCGGCGATCGTCGCGGAAATTGAAAGAGCGGCGACGCCTGAGGCCGCTGCGGAGGCTGTCGCAAACTTGATTCGCACATTGAAGCAGGCTGGCAAATCCGGAGTCAGCCATCGCGGAATCCCGGCCGGGAGCAAAAATCCATCATGAGCATCGATGATTGGCGTCGCCGCATAGATGAGATTGATTTGAAACTCATCGCGCTGCTGAACGAACGCGCGCGCTGCGCACTCGAAATCGGCCGCGAGAAGCATCTGCAGGGATTGCCGGTTTACCAGCCGGCGCGCGAGAACGAAATTCTGGCGAACGTGGAGCGCGCGAATCCCGGACCGCTGGCCGATACGGCGATCCGGCGCCTGTTCGAGAGAATTATTGACGAGGCGCGATCGCTCGAGCGCGCCGCGCAGCATGAAGATACGGCCGCGGCTTCGGACAAGGAACGTCCGAAGAGTAGATCCTGAGATATTCGAATTTATAGCCCAGGGAGATACAGCAATGGTTGTGGTGATGCATCCAGGATCGAGCGACGAACAAATCCAGCACGTGATCGACCGGCTCGTCGGCAGCGGATTCGATGTGCACCGCTCGACGGGAGAAACGCATACGGTGTTAGGTGCGGTGGGCGTGCATCCGGATTTCGACACGCGGGATATCGAATTGCTGGATGGAGTGCGCGAAGTGGTGCGCATCACGCAGCCGTACAAGCTGGCGAGCCGCGCTTTTCGGCCCGAGGGCACGATTGTGGATGTGGGCAAAGGCGTGCGCATCGGCGGCACTGAGGTTGTGGTGGCCGCGGGGCCGTGCGCGGTGGAATCGAAGGCACAGATCGATAGCATTGCGGATTCGGTTGCGCAACTCGGCGCGAAACTTCTGCGCGGCGGGGCGTTCAAGCCGCGGTCGTCGCCGTATTCATTTCAGGGTCTGGGCGAAACGGGATTGAAAATGCTGCGCGAAGCTGCTGACCGCAACGGCCTGCTCGTCGTCAGCGAGGTGATGGATCCGTCGCAAGTCGAGCTGATGATGGGCTACGTGGATGTGCTACAGGTCGGCGCGCGAAACATGCAGAACTATCATTTGCTGCGGGCGCTGGGCGAGGTGCGCAAGCCGGTGCTGCTGAAGCGCGGGATGTCGGCGATGATTGAGGAGCTGCTTTTGAGCGCGGAGTACATCATGTCCGGCGGAAATTACAATGTGATTCTCTGCGAGCGCGGCATTCGGACGTTTGATACCAATACGCGAAACACGCTCGATATCGCTGCGATTCCCGTGATCAAAAAACTTTCGCACCTGCCGATCGTCGCCGATCCTTCGCACGGCACTGGACGCCGCGATAAAGTCGCGCCGATGGCGCGCGCCGCCGTTGCCGCCGGAGCTGATGGATTGCTGATCGAAGTTCATCCTGATCCTGAACATGCGCTTTCCGACGGCGCCCAGTCGCTTTACCCCGATCAATTCGAAGCGCTGATGCGCGAACTTCAAATTATTGCGCCGGTAGTCGGGCGACGGATGGCCTGAGGAATGGCCGACTCCACGCGGTTCCATCGCGTCGCGATTCTGGGCACGGGACTGATTGGCGGCTCGTTCGGACTCGCATTGCGGCGAAATTTCCCGCAAAGCGTCGTCGTCGGCTGGGACAAGCCGGCGGTGCTCGATCGCGCGCTCGAGATTGGCGCGATTTCGGAAGCAAGCTCGAGCCTCGAATCCGCGGTGAGCGACGCTGATCTAGTTTACATCGCGCTGCCAATCTCAGTAACGCTGGAATCGCTTCCCGCGATCTCTGCAGCGGCAAAGAACAGCGCTCTGATCACCGATGCTTGCAGCACGAAATCTGTGATTTGCAATCTCGCCGAGAAAGTTTTCGGGACACGCGCGCGATTTCTCGGGGGCCATCCGGTTGCTGGAAAGGAAATTTCCGGGATCAATCGCGCGACACCGGACCTATTTTGCGGCGCGCGCTATGCACTGATCGCGACGCTGGAAGATGATGACGCGCGCGTCACGGAATTCACGGCGGTCGTGCGAACGCTGGGAGCCGAGCCGTTGTTCTGCGATGCGGAAACGCACGATTGGGCGGCGGGAGTGGTCTCACACCTACCGCAGCTCGTCGCGGTCGCGCTCTCGCGCGTTGTTCTCGACGAGACCGACGAAACTGGGCTGCCCGCGTCTCTTGCTGGAAGCGGCTTGCGCGATACGGTGCGTCTCGCGGGCAGCCCGTACGCCGTCTGGCGCGATATCTGCCTGACAAATTCCGACAATATCGCGCGCGCACTCGATCGCGTATCTCAAGCCATCGATTACTTGCGGACAAATCTGACGACCCACGAACTCGAAGGCGAATTCGCCTCCGCCAACGAACTCTACAAAATCCTTCGCACCAGACGCGAGTAGATGCATTAGACTCTTCTGTTTCCGCTACCCGACAAGGCATCGCTAACGCACGAACTCAGGGAGATTTCGCATGGATAAACGCGTGGCCAGCGCCGACGCCGCCGTCGAGCGCATCCGCGATGGCGCGACGATCTTGATGGGCGGCTTCGGCCTGTGCGGCATTCCGGAAAATTTGATCGACGCTCTGCGGCGCAAAGGGACAAAGGATCATACGGTGGTCTCGAACAATGCCGGAGTCGATGATTTCGGCATCGGGCTCCTGCTGCAGAGCAAGCAGGTGAAAAAAATGATCGCCAGCTATGTGGGCGAAAACAAAACATTCGAACAGCTCGCGCTGAAAAAAGAAATCGACGTCGAATTGAATCCTCAGGGCACGCTGGCAGAGCGCATTCGCGCCGGCGGCGCCGGAATTCCCGCGTTTTTTACCCTCACGGGATACGGGACGCTCGCTGCCGAGGGAAAAGAAATTCGCGATTTCGACGGCCGGCCGCATGTGCTGATTCCCGCTCTGCGCGGAGACGTGGCGTTCATCAAAGCCTGGAAGGGCGATCGCTGGGGCAATCTCGTCTATCGAAAAACGGCGCGGAATTACAACGCGGTCATGGCTACCGCCGCGGATTACGTGATTGCGGAAGTGGAAGAAATCGTCGAGCTGGGCCAATTGAATCCTGATTGCATTCATACGCCGGGAATTTTCGTGGACGCGATTTTCCAGGGCTCCGGCTACAAGAAGAGAATCGAGCGGCGCACGGTGCGGAAGCGGTCGGCATGAATTGTTACGCGGCAAGCAGGAGGCGCTGATGGCAGCAGAAATCGATAAACGCGAAATCATCGCGCGGCGCGTGGCCAAAGAGCTGCGCGACGGCTATTACGTGAACCTCGGAATTGGACTGCCCACTCTGATTCCGAATTACTTGCCGCCCGGCATGGAAGTGGTGCTGCAGTCCGAGAATGGAATGCTCGGCATCGGTCCTTATCCTTATGAAGGCGAGGAGGACTCCGATCTCATCAACGCCGGCAAAGAAACGATTACGGAAATTCCCGGCTGTTGCTATTTTTCGAGCGCCGAATCCTTCGGCATGATCCGCGGTGGCCGCGTCAACGTCACCGTCCTCGGCGCGCTGCAAGTGGACGAAACCGGCAATCTCGCCAATTGGGCCATCCCCGGAAAAATGTTGAAAGGCATGGGCGGCGCGATGGACCTCGTTGCCGGAGCGAAGCGCGTGATCATCGCGATGGAGCACAGCACGAAGGATGGCGAAGCGAAAATTGTGAAAAAATGCAGCCTGCCGCTCACCGGCGTCGGCGTGGTGGATTTGATCGTTACCGAGCTCGGCGTTATCGAGGTTACTGCCGAAGGCCTGGTCCTGCGCGAGGTCGCGCCCGGCGTAACACCCGACGACGTTCAAAAGGCGACTGAGCCGAAGCTGCGAGTGGCTCCCGACTTGCGCTCAATGACCGGCTGAAAGCGCGTGTGTGAAAACGTGACAAGACGGACCTCAGCGGCTAAAGCCGCACTCAAGTTGCGGCATTTGTGGCACAGCTGAAGCCGTGCCCTGACAAGACGTCGTAGTTGTCACACAAACTCTGAGACGCCGCGTCGGTGTTCACTCTAGCGCGAGTTTCATAACTCGGCGGCGTGCATTGCCGCCTCTGCTGCGATACCATCCCTTCAGCAGCCCTGCCGACAGGAGCGTCATGCAGCCGAATTCGATTGTTGTGGTGAGCTTGCACAGCCCGAAGGAGAAATTCTGGGGGCAGGTGGTTGAAATCTCCACAGCCGGCGTCACGCTGCGCGGCGTCGATTTGAGCAGCTTTGACGATTTCATCCGCGAAGTGGTTCACCCCGAGGGCGAGCGCATGGGACTGCCGACGGTTTTTTTCCCGCTGCTGCGCGTCGAACGCATATCGCTCGACGAATCGCGCGGCTCGATACCTTCCATGGCGGATATGTTCCATCGCAAAGTCGGACTCAGCGTCTCTGAGTTTCTCGCTCAGTTCGCCTGACATGCGCGTTGAAGATCTCACCAGGCCGCTCAAAAACAGCCGCATCCTGACGGTTCCGAACCAGCTCACGTTTTTGCGGCTGGGATTCCTGCCGTTTTTTATTATCGCGCTGTATTCCGATCGCTATGATTGGGCTCTCGGAATCCTGATCGCCGCGGGAATCAGCGATGGGCTCGATGGACTGCTCGCGCGCGGGCTCAATCAGAAGACGCCGCTCGGCGCGTATCTCGATCCGATCGCCGATAAGCTGCTGATGTTTTCGTCCTACTTCGTCCTGGCGCTGAAGGGAAAAATCGCCTGGTGGATCACCATTCTAGTGCTCGGCCGCGACGTCATTCTTCTCACTGCGAGCGCCGCGATTCTTGTCACCGTGGGCTACCGCCCGTTTCCACCGAGCATCTGGGGGAAGATCACGACAACCTTGGAGATACTGCTCGTTCTGCTAGTGATCCTGCTGAAAGTATTCCCGAGCAATTGGCTGATGACGATGCAGCGCACTTGCAGCTACCTGGTCGCGTTCTTCGTGGTTTTCTCGGGATTGCACTACTCGATCGTGGTATCGCGGCGTCTGCACGCCGGCGGCTGATTCAGCCCGCCCGGAAATACGTCAGCGCCATCAGCGCAAAACTCACCGCTATCGCCAGACCGGCTCCCCATCCCAGCGCATTCGCGACGCGGCGATCATGTAAATCGACCGGCTCGCGCGCGGGCATGATTCTTCCTAGGAGATAGCCGGAGACTGCTCCGCCGATGTGCGCGAAGTTGTCGATCATTCCAGCGCCGAGAAGCCCAAGCACGGCGATGTAGATCAGCCAGCGGATTAACGAGCCCCGAAGCATTTGCAGAGAAGCGTTCTGACGGCCGCGGGTGAGAGCGAGCAAAACTCCGATCAATCCTAGGAGCGCACCCGAGCCGCCGACGCTATGAACTCCGACCCAACTGCTGAGCAGGTAGCCGGCGACGCCGGTCGCGACGTAAATGAACAGATAGCGAGCTGAGCCATAGACTTCTTCCACGAGCGGGCCGACATCCATCAGAACCCACATGTTGAAACCGATATGGAGCAGGCTGCCGTGAAGAAAAATCGCCATCACGAAGCGCCAGGGCTGCAGGACATTCACGAACAACGGCCACGAGCTTCCGAAGCGCGTCAGAACCTGGCCGTCAATCTGGCCCAGTTGAAACAATGCCCCGAAGCCACCTCCATTAGGCGCTTGAAAGCCATGCAAGCGCACGGTCAGCATGAGCGTCACGGCGTAGAGAATGCAGCTGAGTGTGAGAATGGCGTAAGTTACGGGCGAAGTCGTGGGCATCAGGCGGCTGAGCGTCTTGCTCGCGGCAGCCAGGGAGAACGTCATGCTTGCGCCGCACTGATGACAACGGGAAGCGGTCGCGCCGACCAGCGTGCCGCACGAGGGGCAAAGGCGCGGGCGTCCTTCCGCCTTCTTTCCTCCGAAGAACCAGGCTACTTTTTCGCGGAGCCGGTCGAGCTTCCAGCGCCACCGCAGCGGGAGGGGCAATGGGCTTCCTTGCGAGAAATTTTACGCGTCCCTATAATACCGGAAAATGAGGAAGAAAAATTGAAACGGGACGCGGCGTGAAGAGCGGGCAACGCGTCGCAATCCCTGCCGCGCGGACTGCTTCCCGATCCCGGAACTCGCTGCCCAATACTTCGCGCGCATTAACGCTCTCTGTCATGGCGATCGCCATTTTGCTTTCCAGTTGCTCGCATCACGCCTATTCACCGCCTCCGCCCGCGCCGCCGCCGTCAGCTACGCAGCCCGGCGCGACGCGGCCCGCGCCATCGCGTCCATCTGGGGCGCCACCGCGCGGCCAGCCCGCTGTTCCGGGTGAATACGTCGAAGAAGGCGTGGCTTCGTGGTATGGCGATCCGTTCAATGGTCATCGCACTTCAAACGGCGAAATCTACGACATGTATCAATTCACTGCGGCGCATCGCACGCTGCCCTTCGGCGCTGTCCTACGCGTCACGAATCTCAGCAACGGCAAGCAGACCGAAGTGCGCATCAATGACCGCGGGCCGTTCGTCGGCAATCGCATCATCGACCTTTCGCTCTCAGCCGCGCGGGCCATCGACATGGTGGGACCGGGGACCGCGCAAGTGCGCATTGAGATGCTGGGCGGGCCGAGCCCAACGGTCGGCGCGTTCGGCGTGCAGGTGGGCGCATTCCTGGTGAAAGAAAACGCGGATGCGCTACGCGATCGCCTCGCGGCGCAATTTTCGCCGGTGATCGTGGTTCCCTACGACTCGCCGAATGGGCCGTATTTCCGCGTGCGCGTGGGCCGCGTCGCCACGGAGGCAGCAGCCGGCGACCTGGCCAGCCAGTTGCGTGCCGCCGGACAGAGCTATACGTTCGTCGTCCGCCTCGACAACTGACGCGGCGGTCCTACTTGTGCCTCATTTCGTAGACGCCGTCCCAATCCGACGGCGGCGGCTCCGCGATGAATTCCTTGCAGCGCGCCAGGGCGACCTGCGCCGGGCCATCGTTCGGCCAGCGCTGCAGGAACTGCTCGAAGCGGCGCGCAGCTTCGGCCCAATTGCGCTCAATGTAGGCGGCTCGCGCCGCGCTGAATTCTCCCGCCATCGCGACGATTTCCTCCGGGCTCGTCTCATTGCCGAGCAGTTCGTAAATTCTCACCGGCTTCAGCTTGCCCTTAACGCGAATTAGGTCCAGCTCGCGCGTCACAAACTTCGCATCGCCGAACAAGCCCACCGTGAATTCGGAGAGCACGATGCGCGTGCCGAATTCCTTGTTCAGCCCTTCGAGGCGCGATGCGAGGTTCACCGCGTCCCCGATGGCGGTGTATGCGAACCGGCGTTTCGAGCCCATGTTTCCCGCCGACGCGATCCCTGAATTGATGCCGATGCCGATTTCCAGCACCGGCCGGCCTGCCGCCTTCCACTCGGCCTGCATCTCGCGCAACTTGGCCAGCATATCGAGCGCCGCGCGGCAGGCTTTTTCGGCGTGGTGCGGTTCCTCAAACGGCGCGCCCCAAAAGGCCATCACCGCGTCGCCGATGTATTTGTCCAATAGGCCGCGATTCTTGAAGATGACTCCCGTCATCTCCGTCAAATACCCGTTCAACAGATTGGCCAGTTCCTGCGCGTCGAGCGCTTCGGAAATCGATGTGAACCCGCGGATATCGCTGAAGAGCACGCTGAGCTCGGTCTTTCGCGGCAGCACCTTATCCGGATCCGTCTGCAACCGGCGAATCACTTCCGGGCTCACATACTGCTGGAACATGCCGCGCAATTGCCGCTTTTCCTGCTCTTCAACCAGCACGCGGTAGAGCGCCACTAGGCTGACGTTGGGCACTAGCGTAAAGGCTGCGGGGATGATGAAGTTCAGCCATTGATCGTGAACGAACGCCGAATAAACGAACCAGGCAAAGGGAATGAGCAGGAGAAATCCGAAAATCAGCCAGCGCGGGCGAACCAGCGCAAGCCAGATCCCCAGCGGAATGCCGAACAGGAAAATTACGATGACGTCGGTCAAAGCCTCGTGCGGCCCGCGGCGCAAGAAATGCCGGTTCAGGATGTCATCGATTACGTTCGCGTGAATCTCGACGCCGGGAAAATCCACTCCGCCGAAAGGCGTCGCGCGCAGATCGCCGATGCCCGTGGCCGACGCGCCGACGAGCACGATCTTGTCGCGAAACTCGCCGGCGGAAAATCGGTGCTGCACGACATCGGCAAACGAAACATAGGGATAAGTCCGCGGCGGACCCTGATAATTGATCATCATCCGCCCGACGTCGTCGGGATGGACCACGAGATCGGGGCCAAACTCGATGCTCGCGATTCCGGCGCCGCCGAAATTCAAAACCGTCTTCTCGTTCGGCAAATTGAGATAGAGACGCAGCGTCTGGACTTCGAGCGAAGCGTAAAGATCCCAATTGGCGCGATTCGGATCGCGGCCATAAGGCAACGCGAGCAACGATCGGCGCACCACGCCATCCGGATCGCCGACGATATTGAAAAAGCCGCAGCCGGCTTTATCGCCCGAAAGCGCCGCCGTAAATGTCTCGGTGTTCGCCTCGGCGCCTTTTGGCAGCAGGGCGAGATCATCGAAGTCTTGAATCAACCGGACGTACCCGGCCGAGCCTCCCGCCGAAGGAAGCGCGCGAACCTGCGGGAATGGAAAGAAGGAAATGAGATTCGCGTAACGATCGAGCGCCTCGGGCGAAACGCCCTGGAGATCCGCGGAGGTGTAGAGAAAATAGTTGCCGAGCACGACCTTACCAAATCGTTTGATCGCGTCCGCAAGTTGCTGATCGTAGTCGTACTGCTTCTCAAGCTCCGCGATTTTCTGCTGCACGTCCGCGCTGGCGGTCTGGCCTTTCGATAATCCCTCGAGCAGCGTGCGCAGAGGCAGTGAGGTGGCGTCCGGCTTGCTGAAAGTGATGTCGAACGCGACGACGCTCGCGCCGTCGTCGCGCAGCGCGTCGAGCATTTTTGCAAAGTAGATTCGCGGGAAGGGCCACTGGCCCAGCGCCTCCTGCGAGCGCTGGTCAATATCGACGATCACGATGCGCGAATCTGGATGGACGCGGCCGCGCAATCGAAAGCGCGTGTCGAGGCTGTCCAACTCCAGCCGCGTAATGAAGTCCGCCAGCGGCGTGCGCGCTTCGCCGATGAAAACGAAGTAATAGACCGCCAGCGCCGCGAGCGTCACCACCAGGCTGATCGCCAGCGAGCCCGAGTGCTTCTTCCATTCGCGAAAAATGCCGGTGAGTTTCTGGAACATTCTTATGGCGCCGTTTGCAAGAAATCCGCGAAAGGCTAACAGACCCCCATGCCTCGCACAAGGCGGCGGACGCGGCGCCTGCTGCCTAATCGCGCAACTTGCTATCGTCCCGTCACATTCCGTTATACTGAGCCGTCCAAGCCCTCAAATTTCTCATGCCCACGACGAAACAAATTTGGTTTTACGAAGGGTCGGCCGCCGAGGCAGTTGCCAAGACGCTTCGCGGCCGTTATTCCCTTCAACGCGCTTCGAAAACGGGAAAGAAACTCGTTTCGGCCGGTGCAGCAACGCCGAGTGAACGCCCCGCGGTCTGGCTCATTGATGCGTCTCCGAACGGCTCCGCGCGATCGAAGGCCGGAAAACGGCAAGCCGGCAGGAGTCAGAGCATCGGAATTTACGCGGGCGATGCCGGCAGCGTGCGCAAAAGCGCACTCGCCGTCATTCCAGCGCGGGCTGCGCCCGAACAAATCGCGCGCGCAGTTGAATCAGCCTTCGAGAAACTCGAATTTGCAACGCGCGATCGTCGCAGCCAAGACACGCAAAAACGCACCGAGAAAGAGCTGCAGGAGCTTCTCCAAATCGGCGTCGCGCTTTCCGCCGAACACAACGTCGATTCCCTGCTCTCTCTGATTCTTAGCAAGGCTCGCGATATCACCAACGCCGATGCCGGCTCGCTCTACCTCATCGAAGAATCCGAATCCGGCGAAAAACATCTCCGCTTCAAGCTCACGCAAAATGACAGCATTCAGTTTTCGTTCAAGGAATCCACGATCCCGCTTGCCGAATCCTCCATGGCGGGCCACACCGCTCTGCGCGGCGCCGCCATCAATCTCGCCGACGCGTACAAGGTTCCACCCTCGCGCCCGTATCGCTTCAACGATTCCTTCGACCGCAATTCGGGCTATCGCACGCGCTCGATGCTGACTCTTCCCATGCGCAACGCGCGCGATCAGATTCTCGGCGTCCTCCAGCTCATCAATTGCAAGCGCAATCCAGCCGCGCGCCTTCATAGCGCCGCAGACGTCAAGCGCGAAGTCGCTCCTTTCCCCGCCAGCGCCGTGAAACTCGGCCTTTCGCTCGCCTCGCAAGCCGCAGTCGCCTACGAAAACAGCAAGCTCTACGATGAGATCCAACGCCTCTTCGAAGGCTTCGTCGGCGCCGCGGTCACCGCAATCGAACAGCGCGATCCTGCGACCTCCGGCCATTCTTTCCGCGTGTCGTCCCTCACGCTCGGCTTGGCGGAAACCGTGGACGCGGTCGAGACGGGCAAGTACCAAGCCGCGCGATTCACGCACGAGCAAATGAAAGAAATCCGTTACGCCGCGCTGTTGCACGATTTCGGCAAGGTCGGCGTGCGCGAAGATGTTCTCGTCAAAGCCAAAAAACTCTATCCCTGGCAGCTCGACCTGGTGAAAAGCCGGTTCGATTTCATTCGCAAGGAATTCGAAGCCGGAACCTCGCAGCGAAAACTGGATTTGCTCCTCGAACGCGGTCGCGAGGCCGCTGCCGCTGAACTCGCATCAATCGACAAGGAATTTGCGCACCGCCTCAAGCAAATCGACGACGATCTGAAATTCGTCCTCGAGATTAACGAGCCGACGGTCCTGCATTCAACCGTCCTCGACCGAATCAACAAAATCGCGCGGCAAACCTTTACCGACGGAAAAGGCGAGCCGCAACCTTTTCTGAGCGCGAATGAAGTCACGATGCTGTCGATCCCCCGCGGCAGCCTGGACGACGACGAGCGCCGCCAGATCGAATCGCACGTCAATTTCACTTTCGATTTCCTGGCGCAGATTCCCTGGACCCGCGAAATGCGCGGCATTCCGCGCATCGCCCGCGCGCATCACGAGAAATTGAACGGCACGGGATATCCCCTGGGCCTGCGCGAGCCCGATATTCCGCTCCCCACCAAAATGATGACCATCTGCGATATCTTCGACGCTCTCAATGCGGCCGACCGGCCCTACAAAGCCGCCGTGCCGGTCGAGCGCGCGCTCAAGATTCTCGAAGAATCCGTGCGCGACAACGAACTCGATGCGGAGTTGTTCCGTCTCTTTCTCGAAGCCAAAATCTACGAGCGAACCGCCAAGTGATCCGCCCAGCGACACTAAAATTTGCGCCGTGGCTCGCCGCAGCGTTTCTGGCTGCGATTTTCGCCGTGCCCGCGGCGCGCGCACAGGCGCCCGAGCCATCGCAAATCGTTTTGCCTTCAAGAGTGGTGGCGACTCAGCCCGCGACGCTCGCGGTCCTCGACCGGCTCGGACGTCTCGTCCCCAAGGCCAACGTCACGCTCTCCGACGGCACGCCGACAGAAACCGACGCCACCGGCCGCGCCTTCTTCACCGCGCCGTCAACTCCAGGGGTTCTAATCGCGCGGCTCGCGGGACATCACGAGGTCGCGGCGGCGTCGGTGATTCTCCCCTACACGAAATCCGATAAGACGCAAATCGATTGGGCGCCGTCGCTTGTCTCGATTCACGATCGCTTCGATGTGCGCGGCTCGGGCTTTCGCGGCGACGCGGTGGGAAACTCCGTGCATTTCGGCGAGCAGCCAGCGCTGGTGCTGGCAGGCTCGCCCGCCGCTCTCGTGATCCTGCTCAATCCGGCAGGTGCTCCGGGCACCGCGCAGCTTTCTGTCGCGACGAGTGGCCCGCCGGCAACGGCAACACTCGCCGCGCTAGTGGTCGAGTTCGATACGGGCGGCGCGACTCTCGCGCCCGGATCGAAGGCCGCACTGATCGTGCGCATCCGTGGCACCGATCAGCCCAGGGAAATGGATGTGGAGAATCTCGCTCCGGCGGTGCTGCGTTTCGCTCATGGCGATTCGGAACACGTACGCACGCGCGGCGGGGTGGACAACTCGGCACTGATCAATGTCCGCGCCTTGCATGCCGGCGATTTTTCGTTTCGTGTGCGACTGACTTCGAGAGATCCGAACTCCGTGGATTTTGAAGCCGCACACGCCTATCTGTTGGCGGCCCAAAAGATGTCACAACATCCTTGGACAAAGCGACTGGATCCTCTTTTGGCGCGATTGGAGCGTCAGAAACCTGATGCGCGGAAAGCGGTGCAAGATATTAATCGCCTGCTCGCGAACGACCCGCCAGAAACCGAGGCGTTTCTCATGACCGCGGCTCGCGATTCGCTGCTTCCCCGGTAGCGCCGGCGTCCCTGCCGGCATCCGGCGAGAGAAACTCCATCCACGTGCAGCAGTCACGCGCGGATTGCGGCGGCCAAACCAGGGCAGTTGATTTAGCGGTGTAGTCCGCTCACCATCGCAAGGGTTGCGGACATCGGTGGTCGTAAGATGCCGGCGGGGACGCCGGCGCTACTGGAGCCTTGCTGCAGATCAATTGAGCGGGTCCTTCTCCGCTCCAGCCGGCAATGCCTCCGGAAGATTTCCTTCCGACATCTGCTCGAGCGTGCCGCGCGCGCGCTGCAGCCTCGATTCGGCTTCCTCGTAATTTTGACCCGCGTTGTGCAAATGCGTTCCCAGCTTTTCAAATACCGTTACGAATGCTTCCATCTGCCTCTCGAGTCCGGCCAAACTAGCCATCAATTTCCTGGCATTCTCTTCCACCTTCATGCCGCGCAGGCTCATCGCGATGGCGCCGAGATACGCGAAGCAAGTATTGGGCGAAACCGCCAGCACGCGCTTGCCGCGGCAATAATCGTCCAATCGCCCGCCTTTGCCGTCTTCGGTCATCAGCATTTCGTAGTAGACGCTCTCCGACGGCACGAACATCAGCGCGTAATCAAGCGTGTGCTCGTCGGGCAGAATATATTTTTCGCCGATGGAGTCCGCATGCTTTCGCACCGCGCCGGCAAATTCGCGGCGAAAGTCTTCACCGGATTCCAAAAAACGCCGGTAAGCATCCAACGGAAATTTTGAATCGATGCACAGAATTCGTTCTTCGAGCCGCACGATCGCGTCGACGATGTCGCCGGTGCCGAATCGAAATTGCGTCTCGTAAGCCGCGCGCGGCAGCGCATCCTCCAGCAATTTCTCAAGCGTCGCCTCGCCGAATATTCCGCGCGATTTCGCGCCGCCAAGGATCGATTGCATCGTCTGCGTCGCCTGCGAAAGATCCTCGCCCATCTTCTGCACTTCGCCGACCTGCTGGCTGAGCTGCCGCAGCGTTTCCGTCGACGATTGCAGCCGGTTGGCCACTTCGCGCTGCGCATCCATCGCCAGCTTGCCCGAATCCGCCACGCCTTTCTGCAATTCCTGCCGCACCTGGCCAAGCTGCTGCATCACTGATTGCGTGAGCTGCCCGAGCTGCACCGTGACGCCCTGCGTCTGCGAGGCGATGTTGGCCTGCATTTCCTGGCGCATCGCGGCCATCTCTGCCGCCGCGCGCTTTTCGCCAAACCACACCACCGCGCCCACAAGCGCTGCCAACACGATCACCGCAAGAGTGAGTTCCGTGCCGCTCATCACGTCACTTTAACTCGAAAGCTCATCGAATGAAAATTCCAGGCCCGCTGTACATAGCTTCGGGGAGCTGCAGCGCAAAGCGCGCCGAGGCTCCCCGAAATTTGCTACGCCAAAAGCTACCAGTTGATCTTCAGCGCAATCTGGAACGTGCGCGGATCGAGCGCCGCGGTCGGCTGTCCGGCATTACAAGTCGCGTTGCCCGCCGTCGTATCGCAAAGCGGGTTCACGTCCGCCACATTGAAGCGATTGAACATGTTGAATCCGTCCGCGATGATCTCCAGGTTCCAGCGTTCGTTGAATTGAATCCGCCGTGCGAGGCGCAGATCGATATTGAAATATCCCGGACGCGTGAATGAATTTCGCGCCAATGTGCCCGTGCAGCCATAGAAAGGCGAAGGCACTGCCGGGAAGGAAAATGTTGCGCCCGAAGGATCGATGCAGCGCGTCGGCAACGTGAATTCGACGCCCTTCACAAATGGCGAAGTTACCACCGGGAATCCCGGCGGCACCGGAGATCCGGCCTTAAGTGCATCTGGCCGGTTCGTCGCCGTGCCGAAATCGAGGTTGGGATCAAATCCAGTAAGCGTATTGTACGGACGCCCCGAAGACACTTCGATGATCGGCGCCACGGTGAAATCGCCGAAAATCTTCCTCCAGGCGGAATCGCCGCTCTCTCCATGCGGGCTCAAGAACACAGCGCTCGAAATCCAGCGGTGCCGCTGATCGAAATCCGAATTCCCGCGATCCAGAGCCGGGAAATTGTTGTCCTGCGGATTCAGCAGCGTCGAAAGATCGGTCGAATCGTCGATCGAATGCGAATAGGTCCAGCCGGACATCAATTCGAAATGCTGCGAAAACCGTTTCGACACCGAGACGGTCAGTGAGTGATAAACGGAATTGCCGGCAGACACCTGCGGATCGATATCGCTCCAGGGAATCTGAACTCCCGGCTTTCCTTGCGGAAATCCCCCCAAGGCCGCCAACCCAACAAGGTTGGCATAGCCGCCGACGAGCCCCGCGAAGGAAGGGTTCGGCCCTGACGGCCGGAAGAAATTGAAAACCGCGGGCGTACCGATAGCCCCAATCGGCGTCGTGCTGCAGGTCGAGTCGCCAATCGGAAACGCCGTCGCAAGAATGTCGGGCACACTCACGAAGACGCTGCCGCCGCCCGGCGTCATTTGGCAACCCGCCGTTGACGGCACGCCGATCGTGATCGGATTTGTCAGCGGAGCGACGAGGCCGGAGAGCACCGCGTTATTGTCATTCGCCGCCAGCAACTCCGGGTTCGCGGTGTTGATGTTGCGCGTATGGTCTAGATGCACTCCGTGGGTGTAGTTGTATCCCACGCTCAGCTTCCAATTCTTGCCCAGTTCGCGCTCGATCGCCAGGTTTCCCTGCTCTGCATAGGCATACTGAAAATTCTTCTGCACCGGAATCGTGAAAGGAATGAAAGGCAGCGGGAATCCCAGCCCGCCATTCGCCGTTAAGTAGTTCTGATTGGTGAAGAGCGAATTCGTGAAAGTCGGATTGAATCGCTGCAGGTTCGGCTGGAAGCACATCGAAGGAACCGCAGTGGAGCAACTTGCCAGAGTGCCTGTCAGCAAGCCCTGGAAAACATTCGTCGCATTCAGCGCGGTGAAATTGAATGGATTATCCACCGAGCAGCCAAGAACGGTGAGCACGCAAGGACTGCCGCCCGCAGATTCCAGCAGCGTCGAAGCGGCGCCGTCAAACGCATTCGCGAGGAACGCGAGCGCCAGCGGCGGATGATCGTAGAACAATCCAAAGCCGGCGCGAATTACCGTCTTGCCGTTGCCCCAGGGATCCCAGGCGATGGCCACGCGCGGAGCAAAATTATTTTTGTCGAGCGGAATGCCTTGAATCACGCCAAAAGCTTTTTCCCCCGCGTCATTGAGCGGATTCGCCGCCGGGAATATCGGATTCCATTCGATGTCGTAGCGCACACCGTAATTCAGCGTCAGCCGGCGATTGATCTTCCAGCTATCCTGCCAGAAAAGCCCGAGTGCTTTGTTGTTGAAGGGATGATTCGAATTTCCGATGCCCTGAATGTATTCCTGCGGAATGCCGAGTCCGAAAGCCTGCACGGCATTGAACGGACCCGCCTGTTCCGGCAATCCGAGCGCGCCCGGGTCGACGCTTGAGAACGTATAAACGCCGCCATAATTCAGCTCGAAGATTTGCTGCGCCCCGGTGCGAAGTTGCAGAAAGTTGAAATCGCCACCGAACTTCATCGTGTGCGTGCCCTTGGTCCAAGTCAGATCGTCGGCCCACTGGAATCGACGCTCGATGCGATCTTCGGTCGAGAAAGGCTCGCGTCCGAAAAACGCGAACCCGTCAATATTCACCGCGGGTGAATCGCCACCCGGCAGATTCGAAAATCCGTAGTGCAGGCCTCGCCGCGCATATTGAAAGCGAAACTCGTTGAACATGTCGTCATGAAATGAGGTCGCGTGCTGCCCGATAATCGCCAGATCGCGCGTCTGCTGCAGCGAGGTGCGATTCCCCGAGTTCTGCCCGAAGTTCTGGTTCTCTGCGTTCACCTGAATGCCGGTGAAGAGAGACGGCGAAACGCTGGCGCGAATGAAGGAAGTGTTCTTGCTGTTCCAGATGTGATCGAGCTTCAGCGACCAGAAACTCGTCCCTTCCTTCGTCGGATAATTTCCCAGGAGCGAAACCAGCCCGGCATAGCTCCCCGGCAACGGTGCGCCGTCGAAGAATGATGTCGGTCCCCCAGGCAAATTGCCAAGCAGTGCCGTTGCAGAAGCGAGTCCCGTCAAGCCCGCCGCCTGCAGGAGAGCCGCCTGCTGGCCGGTGGGCGCGCCGCAATTGGTTCCCGTCAGCGCCGCGCCATAGAAAGTTCCTTGCGTCGGCGTCATCAACAAATTCCCCAAACATGGAATTGCGGCTGGCGCGAGCCCGAAATTGTCCGTGCCGATATTCGTGAAGCCAGTCGCCTGGCTGCGAATCGTCTCGTACGAAAAAAAGTAAAATGTTTTGTTCTTCTGAATCGGCCCGCCCAGCGTCGCTCCGGCCTGCACGCGCGTAAACGATTGCTTCACAGCCTTGAACAACACCGACTCCGACGTCCGATCAAACGTCCCCGCAACCGAAAACGGATCGCGCGCCTGCAGCGCCGCCAGCCGCAAGAAGCCGAAAAGATTACCGTGAATCTCATTCGAGCCCGATTTCGTCACGATATTCACCACGCCGCCCATGGCCCGCCCGTATTCCGGCATGTAGTTGCTGGTGATGACTTGAAACTCCTGCACCGCCTCCTGCGACACAGTCGCGCGAACTCCGTTCGTCGAATTGTCCACCGCATCCGCGCCATCCACGGAAATCTCATTCGACCGCCCGCGCTGCCCGCCGAAATTCAATCCGCTCGTAGGCGCCGCGCCGATTGAAGGCGTGTCGTCACGCGCCGATTGCGGCGTCAGCAGCGCGAAATTGATGTAGTCGCGGCGATTGATCGGCAGGTTGTCGATCTGCGTAGGCGTAATCGTCTGCGAGACGTCGCTCTTCGTCGTCTCCACCAGCGCCGCTTCCGCGGTCACGCTTACCGTAGTCGTCGCTGACTTCAACGAAAGCTGCGGATTGTATTCCGCGGGCTCGCCCAGCGTCAGCACCAACCCGGTGCTATCCAGCTTCGCGAATCCGGCCGCCTCGATCGAGACCGAGTAGTTCCCCGGGGCGAGTCCGATCAATTCATATCGTCCGGCGCCGTTCGTCACGGCGGTCCGCTCCGCGCCGGTAGCGTTGCTCGTCACCGTCACTTTCGCGCCATTCACTGCCAACCCCTGCGGATCTGTCACGGTCCCGGACAGATTCACCGTATTGATCTGCGCCCACAGCGAGCCCGGCACCATCAGCAGCGAAAATCCAGCCAGCACCGCCAGCATCACGCTCATCGTCCGAGCTTTCATCGGCACACCTCTCGCATGCGGATTAAACGGACTCCACAAAAGCTGACAAGTCGCAAGTCGCCCGTCTGAGACGGAACTGAAATAGAGACCCCACATCTTATGCGATGGCTTGTACTCCCAGGGCAATGCCATTGCAACAGGAATGTTTCCCGCTAGCGTTAAGATTGCTCAGAAGTACAACTCTGGGAAGGAAGTACGCCGCGACGGACCGAAACGTAGGACTGAGGAATGGGGCAATTCTCGGACGCTGAACCGACGGGCTGCTTAGGTTAACTGCACGAGCGAATCGCGGCTCGTAGAATCTCCCGGCCCGATCGTCTGCGGCGCGCGCCAATTATCAATCGCAGCCACTTGATGCACGCACGAAACCGTGCACCCCGGCGCGCAACCTTTCTTCGTGAGGTACTCCCGCCGGCGCCGTTCCTCGCTGTATTCCGCCAGCGGAATTCCCGGATAGCCGCGCTGCTGTGAGCAATAATGCACCAGCCCGTCTTCGCAAATGTAGAGGTATCGCGACCCCGCCCGGCAACGCCAATCGTTTTCTTTGCCCGCGGCAATATTGTGCTGAAATTGATTCACGCGCGAGAAAGACGTCTTCCCCAGCGCCATGATCTCCTCGAATATTTCCCGCTCGCGCGTCCCCAGCGGCTGCAACTGCCCATTGCCGTCGTGAATCAATCCCACGGTTGATGTAAATCCGAGCTGAACGGCCCGGTGCGCCACGCGCAAGGCATCTTCCGGATCTTTCACTCCACTGCCCAGCACCGAATTGATGTTCACGTGAAATTCAGCGTGTTCCGCAAGCAACTCGAGCTTCTGATCCAGCACTTTCAGGCTCTTCTTCGAAACTTCATCCGGCATGGCGTTATCAATGCTGATCTGCAAATACTCCAGACCAGCCCGATTCAACCGCTCGATGCGTTCCTTCACCAGCAAATAACCGTTCGTAATCAACCCTGCAATGATTCCATTTTTCCGAATCCGCGCAATAATCGCATCCAAATCCGGATGCAAAAGCGGCTCCCCACCGCTAATCGTCACAATCGATGTTCCGAACGAGCCGAGCCGGTCGATCCGCCGGAACATCTCCTCCGTAGGCACCGGCTGCGAGAAATCGTCGAATTCGTTGCAGTAAGTGCAAGCCAAATTGCACCGGCGAATGGGAATAATGTGCGCCAGCAACGGATGCCGCGTAGAGAGCAAACCCTTAGCGATCATCCGCGCCTCGCGCAATTTCCGGTGCGCCGCCAGCAGCTTCCGCCGAATTGTCTTTCGTGCCGTCAAGTCAGAATCCGTCGTCTGTTGGTCTTCTCCGCGCCCTCTGCGTCCCTGCGGTAAGCCCCAATCTATCTATGCTACAACACCTCTACCCACGCAGTCCGCCCTTTCGATGGCTTGTAACCGGAACATTCGATAGCATAACCGGCGTGAAAAAAGCGAGATCCGCCAACAGCTCATCGCGAACGAAACGCAGGCACGCTCCAGAAACCGTCGAAGCGTATTTAGCCCGCGTCCCCGAACCTGCTCGCAGCACTCTGAACAAAATCCGGGCGGCGATTCGCTCGGCCGTTCCGCCCGAGGTGACCGAGGTCATCAGCTACGGAATCCCGGGCTTCAAGCACAAACAGGTTTTAGTGTGGTACGCCGCGTTCTCCAAGCATTGCAGTTTTTTCCCTACCGCTGAAATCATCGAGGCATTCAACGCCGAGCTCAAAGGCTACCCACTCTCAAAAGGCACCATCCAATTCCCCACCGACCGGCCGCTTCCCGCGGCATTGGTTAAGAGAATGGTGCAGGCGCGCCTGGCGAATATCGAGAAGAAAAAGGCGCGTTGACCGCTCGCCACGCCTGCTTAGACCCGCGTCTTGCCGTTATCTGAATAGGCAAGCCCCGCTTGCACCCTACCAGTGCAGGTGGTAATTTCGCGTTTACTTCATTTTTTGCCGTCCAGCAGTTCGGACGCCCGGAATCCCCGGGGCCGGGAGTCGCCCGCCGCGCAGGAGTTTGTTTGGCACCTTGGCTTGCTAACGATCAAAAACTGCCTCACGGGCGGTTAGTTCTCCTCTCCTATCTCGCCGTTGCAATGACGCTGGTCCTGCTCTTCGGATTCTGGAAGCTGCAAGTCATTCAATCCGGCCATTTCGCCGATCTAGCGGAAAAAAATCGCGTTCGCTCGATTCCCATCATCGCCCCGCGCGGCACCATGCTCGATCGCGAAGGCCGCGTCCTGGTGGATAGCTATCCATCGTTCAGCATCCTTCTCCTCCGCGATGATCCCAAGCTCCTCGAGAAGTGCCTTCCGCAAGTCATGGAAGGTCTGGATATCTCGCCCGACGATTTGAAAGATCAGCTCGAGGCCGCGAAATTCGAGCCCAAATTCCAACCAGTGGTGATCAAGCCCGAAGCCACGCAAGCCGACATCGCCTTCGTCGAATCTCACCGCGCCGATTTACCGGTGCTGGAATTGATGATGGTCCAGCGCCGCCGGTATCCGCGCAACGGCTTTTTCGCCAGCGCCGCAGGATACGTCGGCGAGGTTTCGCCGCAGCAACTGGCAGCCAGCGACGGCCACTATCGCCCCGGCGACATCGTCGGCAAAGCCGGCCTCGAGCGCCAATATAACGACACGCTCGAAGGCACCGACGGCATGCGCCGCGTCATCGTCAATAGCGTTGGCAAAATGGTGCGCACCCTCGATGACGTCGAAGCCGTCCCCGGCAAGCCGATTCAAACGACCATCGACTACGACTTGCAGGCCGTCGCCGAAGCCGACCTGGCGGGCAAAGAAGGCGCCGCCATCGCCCTGAATCCGCGTACCGGCGAAGTTCTGGTCATGGTCAGCCACCCGACGGCCGATCCAAACGATTTCGCCGTGCGCATCAATCCGCAAGAGTGGGCCGCGCTGAATACCGATCCAAAGACGCCGCTTCTAAATCGCGCCATTCAGGCTCAGTTGGCGCCCGGCTCAGTCTTCAAAATCGTCACCGCCACGGCCATGCTCGAATCCAAAGCCATCCCGGAAAACATGACGGTTTTCTGCCCAGGATACGGCACCTTCTACGGCCGCCAATTCAAATGCTGGGTCTACGGCAAATCCAGCCACGGCACAGTAGACTTCCACAAAGCCATCATTCAGTCCTGCGACATCTTCTTCTACACCGCAGGAATGCGCCTCGGTATCGACAAGCTATCCTTCTACGGCAGCGGCCTAGGCCTGGGCAAAAAAACCGGCATTGATCTACCGGGCGAAGAATCCGGACTGATGCCGTCAGAAGAATGGGCGCAGCGCGTCTACCATCGCAAATGGTATCCCGGCGAAACGATTTCAGTCGCGATCGGCCAAGGCGCCGTCATCACCACTCCCATCCAACTCGCGCGCATGATCGCCGGCGTAGCCAACGGCGGCACTTTCGTTCAGCCGCACCTGATGAAAAATCTCCCGAATCCGGTGGTCACGCACTTCCCGCTCTCCGACGACACCGTCCAAAAAGTCACCGATGGAATGTACGGCGTCGTCAACGAACCCGGTGGCACCGGCTATAGCTCGCGCATCCAGAACGTCGAGTTCTCCGGCAAATCCGGAACCGCACAGGTAATCGGCTACGACGTCCGCAGCCGTCTCGGCAAAGAAAAAGAATTCAAGGACAACGCCTGGTTCGTCGGCTATGCTCCGCGCCGCGACCCCGAAATCGTAGTCACCGTCCTCGTTCAGGGCGGCGGACACGGCGGCGAAGCCTCCGCTCCCATCGTGCGCGACATCGTCAAGAGGTACTACGAAAAGAAGAACGGCGTGCTACCGCCGCAGGAACAAACCACCACGCAGAATCAGTCAACTCCGCAGCCGGCCAAACCTCAAGAGCCCGCCGTCGCTTCCATAGGGGCCACCAAGCCATGAAGGAAGGCCCGCGCACTCACGACTTCGACTGGACCCTGCTGGCCATCGTCGCGGCGATCTGCCTGATGGGCATGCTGGAGATTTATTCCGCAACTCACGACAGCCCGATGGCGGGAATGCACTGGCGGCAGGCCATTTGGATCGGCATCGGCATCATCGCCATGTTCATCGTCTCGCGGCTCGACTATCACACTCTTCTCGATCAAGCCCCGTTGCTATATCTGATCGGCATCGTCGCTCTTCTCGTCGTGCTGGCCATCGGCCATTCGCGCTTCGGCGCCCGCCGCTGGGTCAGCCTCGGGGGCGGCGTCAATTTACAAGTGTCGGAAATAATGAAACTGGTTATAATCATAGTGCTGGCACGTTTCTTCAGCGAAGTCCGCACCGATCGATTAACAACTGCGGATCTCGTGAAGATCGCGGGAATCACGGGCTTGCCCGTCCTTCTCGTTTTAGTCCAGCCCGATTTGGGGACGGCCATGGTTCTCGTCCCCGCGGCCATCGTCGGCGCGTTTCTGGCGGGCATTCAGTGGAAGCACCTGGCAGTGCTCCTCGCCTTCATCGTGCTGATGATTCCGGTGGGCTGGAAAATGCGGACGCATTTGAAGCCGTACCAGCAGCAACGCATTGCGACATTTATCCATCCCGAAGACAACCCCCGCGGAGCCGGGTATCAGATTCTCCAATCCGAAATTGCTGTCGGCTCCGGCGGATTCTGGGGCAAGGGCTTCGGCAAGGGCAGCCAGAATCAATTGGGCTTCGTGCCCGTCCGTTACTCGGATTTCATTCTGGCCGCGATGGCGGAAGAATTGGGATTTGTAGGAGTGCTTCTCGCTTTGTTGCTCTATTTGGGATTGCTCTTGCGCCTCATCGACAACGCGCAAAAGGCGAAAGATCGCGCCGGAATGTTTGTCGTGATGGGCGTGGCGGCCATCCTGGGGTTTCACGTGCTGGTTAACTCGGCCATGGTGATCGGCTACGTGCCGGTCACGGGCATTCCCCTGCCGTTCATGAGCTATGGGGGATCGTCCACCGTTTTTCTGTTTCTGGCTTTGGGCTTGGTGATGAACGTTCGTATGCGAAGGTTCGTCAATTGAGGCCCGCATGTTTTCGCAGTCGTTATCCGCAGTTACTCGGAAGCCCGGCATTGTGACCGGGACAACGAAGAAGGAATCTAATTTTCGCTTGGGTAAGCGCTCGGTGCACGCAATCCTGAACAAACAGCAGAGTTCCCTCCCAGCCGGCTGGCCCGCTTGCGGGCCTGGCAGGGCGTGGCTCGCCGCTTCGCGCGGTGTGATTGCCTCCCGATGCGCCACGAGGAGTTTTCATGTCGAAGGAAATGGTCATTTCTGCGACCCCGCACGAGACCCGGGTCGCCATACTCGAAGAAGGTCAGCTTTGTGAGATATACGTCGAGCGCGAAAAAGAATTTGCGTTAGTCGGTAGCATTTACAAAGGACGAGTCACTCGCGTGCTTCCCGGCATGCAATCGTCCTTCGTGGATATTGGCCTCGATAGCGACGCCTTCCTCTACGTCAGCGATTTCCTCGAGGAAATCGAAGACCTCGATCATGTGGTCACCACCGTCGAGGATAAAGAACACAAAATGGAGGACCAGGGCGGCCAGATCTTCACTACCGATGCCGCCGGGCACACCGCCGCGCTCGAGCCTACCGACGTCGAGCCGGCCCCGGCCATTACCGAAGCTTTGCCCGGCGAATCCATCAGCGTCGAAGACGCGCAGCCTCGCGCGGGGACGCAAGCGCCGTCGTCCCGTCCTCCGCAGCAATATTCTGGACCGCGCCACGACACTCGTCCACCGCGCCGCTTCGAAGGCCGCGGGCGCGATAATCGCGGCGGTTTCGGCCGCGGTGGTGGCAGAGGCCGCGGCGGACGCGACAGCCGCGGTGGACGACCGGGCGGAAGTTCCCGCTTCGGCCGCGACCTCCCTCATTCCAAGTACGCGTCGCACCGCCCCTATGAGCCTGAGGGCGAAACCGCGGGCAGCGCGCCTCCCAGCGATTTTGTTCCAGTCGTACTTCCTGGCGAAAACCTCTCTCGGTTCAAGGACGCGCCTCCCGCAACTTCGGCGGCGGTCGCTGCTCCGACGGTCGAAGCTCCCGAAACGCACGCTCCGATGACGCAAGACCCCAGCACCGTTCAAGAAATCGTCGCGCCGCCGGTTCAAGACCCGGTTCGAGATCCTGTTGAACAATTTGAGCGCGCGCCCCGCTTCTCCGAACAGCGATTCGCGACTCATTCCGGGGCACTCGACGCGCTTCCGGGCGAAACGCTCCGCCGCCCTGAACCACCGCCCCCTCCTCCCGCCGCGGAGGAAGAACGTGAGGCGTCGCATCACGAAGAATTCGATCGTCTGGCTGCAGGCGCGATTGAGCGAGCCCGCACTCCGGAACCTGAAATCCACGCGGCCGAGCCAGTCGCTGCTCCAGAAATTCCATCCGATCTGACTGAAGAAGAAGCCACGGCTCTCGCCGAACACGTCGCCGAAGCCCAACTCGAAGAAGCCGAGCGCGCAGAACGCGAAGCGCGCGAGGATTCCCACGATGAGAACGTTTCAGCCGCCGATCTCTCTTCCGGGGAAACGAGCGAGGATTATTCCACTGCGGAAGAGCGCGCCGAGGATTCCTCAGAACGAGGATTCGCAGCCGGCGAGCACGAATCCACAGAAGAGGAATCCACCGGCGAGCAGGATGCCTCCGCCGAAACCGGAGAGGAATCTGCGCAGGGCTCTGCAGCCGCCGATGCAACCGAACCCGGCGCTTCTCCCGAAATCATCGTCCCGCTCGAAGG
>Ga0208565_1000398_pt1 | contig 33153 bp, 35 predicted proteins | sample Sb_taG_7_FD_187706 | JGI IMG/M metagenome (GOLD analysis project Ga0208565, IMG submission 187706) | Peat soil microbial communities from Weissenstadt, Germany - Sb_50d_2_FS metaG (SPAdes) (version 2) | ecosystem: Environmental > Terrestrial > Soil > Wetlands > Peat | place: Germany...
ACCGAGGCCGAGCAGGACGTGGTTGACCGCCTGCTGGGGGTACTCGGGCTGGAAACGCTCGACGAACAGCGCCAGGCCCTCGTCGGCCGTACGCCCGGTTCGCTGCTCGATAACCATCAGGTCGAAGTAGTCACGCAGCTCGCCGCGGTCGCCGACGACCTTGAGCTTCATCGCCAGCAGGTCGCTGAGCTGCGCAACATGCAGGCCATCGACCTCCTTGGGCGGCTCAAGAAGGTGCTGCGGGCGGCCCTCGTCCGCGTGCAAGAACTGCACCTTGGTGGCAGAGAAAACGCCGTTGAGGGTCCCGGGCACGCGCTCGGTGACGGCGAACGGGCCCGCTGCGGACAGGCGCCGGGTCAGCTCGTCGAGATCGACGCTGCCGTGGTGGAAGAAGAAGTCCAGGTCCCGGCTGATCCGGTGCCCGAGGTGAACGGCGATGGCCGTCCCGCCTCCGAGGTACGCGTCCGGCGGTACGAGCGGGGCGATGGCGTCCCACGTTGCTGCCGTGTCCGGCGGGAGGAGTTTCCGGACGCGGTCAGACGGCATGGGGCGCGTGCCGGGCGAGGTTATGCGCGAGCGCTCGCCGGGCCGGCTCAAGGCCGCGCGCCGCCGCCGCGTGCTCCCACGCGCTCGCGGGCAGGTTCACCGTTCCCCAGGCCAGGCCATCGGGATCGAAGGACGTGATGAGCCGCCGGGCGATGAACGGCCCCGAGTTCGCGACATCGAGCTGGGCAGGTGCCGCGTTCCAGAACAGGTGGAGCAGGTGCGGGGGAACCCGCTTGACGTGCGCTCCTTCGGGGCGGGCGGGCATGCGCACTCGGGCGATCACCGGGGCGAGCGCCAGCCATCGCGGCGACCCGAATCGGACCTGGTACACCGTCGCCTCGGCGGCGTGCCCACGGGCGATCATCATCGGTGTCTGCGAGATGAGGCCATCGGAGTTGAGCCGGGCGAGAGCGCGAGCGGTGGCAGTCGGCGAGACACCCGCCCGCCGTGCGGCCTCACGGACGGACGCCACGCCCCGCGGTGACCGCGACAGCGCCGCGAGCACCTGGACCTCCACCCGAGACAGGCCGGGCACCGGCGGCGTGACGCCCAGCTCGGCGGCGAGCTCGTCCACCTGGCGCGACGTCAGATGGACGACCCCCGAGGCGGCACGCTTGACGGGCATGCCAAGGCGATCCACGGCCCGTCGCACCCGCGGCGCCGAGGTCCCCAGAGCCCGAGCCGCAGCGGCAAGGCTATAGGTGTCCATATCGTTATGATAGCTGATCTCATACGCCGGAGCAGTGCTCGGGTCCAACCAAGCGGCATCAACTGCGAATGCGACCTGATCCCATTCGTTCACTTGTTCTTCCAGCTCAGCTAGCATATTTGCGGCTGGCACACTCCTGCGTGGTGTTGTTCATCCAGGCCGTAACGAGGCGGCCTCGCGCTCTTCCATCAGTTCGGCGATCGCATGCGCGCCGGGATCTGGCTCGGCGCGCAGACCCGCGATCACGCCGGCCCGGTCAGCCGGGTCACGGTTCTGGCTGAGCTTGTCTTTCGCCTCGATCTGGGTGACCAACAGCTCGACGCCCACGATGGCACGCAGCCGACCTTCGATGTATTTCGCCGGGGCGTCCTGCACCCACCAGCGGCCATGGCGGTCCTGCTCATGGCGTTCGGTCAGTTGCGTCACGATGGTCCGGAGCCAGGCGGCATCACGGTGGAAGCGGACCGGCCCGCTGAAGTGCACGGCGGTGTAGTTCCAGGTGGGTACCTGCCGGCCGTGCTCGGCCGTGCTCGGATACCACGACGGCGAGATGTACGCCTGCGGGCCATGCACGATGGCCAGCGCCGGCACCTCCGGAACTGCCATGCTCCACTGCGGGTTGGCCAGCGCCATATGGCCGAGCAGCCGACCGTGCTCGCCCGCTGACCGGTCCCAGATCATCGGCAGCAGACTGGCCACCAGCCGCGCGCCGTCGAATGTCACCAGGTCGGCCGCGCCAACCCGGTCGACGAAGGCCGCGATCTGGTCCGGGTCGTGGGCTGCGAAATGCGCCGGTACGTACATACCGCCAGGCTATCCGCCCTGCCAGGTCGGCCCAGGCCCGGGCCGAGCCGCGCGCCTGTGCAGAAGTCTGTCCCAGGAATAGACGAGAGGGACCTATCCGGCTTCTCGCGGATCCAAATTGCGTGGTGTACGGACTGGCTGCTGTCCGCATCCCCGCGTCCTGTGGGGTCCCTCTCGTCTCCTTCATAACACCATGCCCGCCCGACCCGCAGCAGGGCCTAACGACCTCTCCGGCCGGGACCTTCGGCCTGATCCGCCGACGCCGCCAGCTCCAGATACCCCTGCGGCTCGCCGCAGCCGCGCGCCGTCGGCTCGTTCCAGCTCGTCGATCGCCAGCGCGACCTCGGCGCGGGCTTGCTCTAGGCGCGGGATCAACCGATCCCTGATCGCCCGCAGCCGGTACCTGGTCGTCATCGTCTCCGCCTCAACAATGCGCAGCGCCTGCGCGGACACGGCATGCCTGACCGCCGCCGCGAGAGCGTCCTGGTGCGCCCGCCTGGCCTGCTCAACCGTGGGATCGGCCCACGGACCCTCCGCAGTAGCCGGTGAGTAGCGGCCAGCCGCCGGATGACGCACGCCGATGGTCACCGCGTAGCTGATCCGCACCTGCGCATAACCGGCACCGGTCGCCAGCCTGAGCGCGCGCTCGCCACCGAGCAGGGCCGCGAGCAGCAACGTCCGCTCTGCCTCGGCACTGCACCGGTGCCAGTCCTGCTCGGTCTGCGCGGCAGCCGCCCGGAGCCCGCCGAGTTCTGCCTGCAAGATCCTCAGCTTGCGGTCGAGCAGGTCAGCACCTCGGCGAGCAGCGCCAAGCCGCCGGTCCAGCCAGAGTCGACCGGCGCGGCCTGGCGGCACCGCGAGCCGCGTCCCGGTCATCGTGACCCTGGCCCTTCCGGCACCGGGTCAGCCGCCCGTGGGTAGTACTGGTCAAGCGCCTTGGCCGACAGCATCGCGAGGTCGCGGCGCGGCAGCACGCCAAGTACCCGCCAGGCTCGCCGCAGGGTCTCCTCCAGGCTGCGGCTCTCGGTCTGCCCCTGGCTGATCAGGTCGGCCTCGAAGGCCAGTTCCAGCTCCTGATACCGCCGGTCAGACTCGCTCAGCGCGGCCGTGCCGATCAGCTCGGACAGCTCGCGTGCTCGCCGGGCGGCGGCCAGCGCGGCCAGGGTCTGAGCCGCCACATCCAGGTGGTCCTCCCTGGTCCGGCCGGGACCAGCGCCGCTGCGCATCAGCCTGGAAAGCGAGGACAGCGCATCGACCGGCGGATAGATGCCGCGCGCATGCAGATCGGCGGACAGCACGATCTGGCCCTCGGTGATGTACCCGGTCAGGTCGGGAACCGGGTGCGTGATATCGCCGGCCGGCATGGTCAGCACCGGCACCAGCGTCAGCGAGCCCGGCATGCCGCGGATCCGCCCGCACCGCTCGTACAGCGAGGCCAGGTCGCTGTAGAGGTAGCCAGGATAGGCCCGGCGGGCGGGCAGTTCGCCGCGGGCGGCCGACACCTCGCGCAGCGCCTCGCAGTAACTGGTCATGTCTGCCATCACGACCAGCACATGCCGTCCGAGGCCGAACGCCAGGTGCTCGGCGACCGTGAGCGCCAGCCGCGGCGTCAGGATCCGCTCGATCACCGGCTCGTCGGCCAGGTTAAGCAGCAGCACGAGCTCCCCGGCGGCCGAGCGCTCCTCAAGCGTGTCCCTGATCGCGGCAGCATCGGCGTGGGTCAGCCCCATCGCGGCGAAGACCACGCTGAACGGCTCGCGACCCGCCGACGACTGCGCGGCGAGCTGGCCGGCCAGCTCCAGGTGCGGCAGCCCGGCCACCGAGAAGATCGGCAGCTTCTGGCCGCGGACCAGCGTCATCAGCTCATCGATCACCGACACGCCGGTCAGCACCGGCTCGGCGGGCGGCTGCCGGGCCACCGGGTTGATCGGGAGCCCGGTGACCGGCACGCTCAGCTCGCCGGTCACCGGCGGGCCGCCATCTCTCGGCTCGCCGCGTCCGTTGCATACCCGGCCAAGCCACTGCGTTCCGACCCCGAGCCGCAGCGGGCTGCCGGTGAACTCGACGCTGGTTTGCGCCGGATCCAGGCCGGCCGTGCCCTCGAGCACCTGGACTACGGCGAGATCGCCGTCGGTCTCGAGCACCAGGCCGTGCCTGACCTGACCACCGGAGAGCCTGATCGTGGCGAACTCATCCCAGCCCACTCCGGTCACCCCGCGGACGATCAGCAGCGGCCCGCGCAGCTCAGCGATCGCGGTGAATTCCGGTCGGGCCCACTGCGTCATGCCGACTCCCCCAGCCCGGCGTCACGCGGCGCGTCGTCGAGCGCGTTGAGCGTGGCCAGCATCGCCTCCGCGAGTTCCCGCACCTGCGCCGGCGTGCCAGCGTCCTCCTTGGCCCGCAGGATCGGGGAGAAGTCCTGATCCTCGATCAGCGCGGCGGCGACCCCGCGCTCGACCAGCTGCTGCAAGCACTGCGCGACCGAGAGCACCGCGCTGACCAGGGCCGCTGCCCTGGCCGGATCGCAGTAAGCGTCGGTCGCGCTCAGCGCGCTCTGCTGCAGCACGGCTTCCCTGGCTAGCCGCCCGGCCAGGATTGCCATCCGCTGCCTCGGCGGCAGCGCGGTGACTCCCATCAGCTCGGCCAGCGCGCCGATCCGGTCGGCCTCGACCAGCAGCTCAGCCAGCTGGGCCCGGCGCGCGGTCCACTCCGGATCACCGCGCCTGGCATGCCAGCCGCCGACGGCAGCTACGTCCCGCGAGAACGAGCCCGCCCACGAGATGGCCGGATAGTGCCTGGCGTAGGCCAGGTCGCGGTCCAGCGTCCACAGGCACCGGACGAACCGCTGGGTGTAGGAGGTCACCGGCTCGGTCATATCGCCGCCAGCGGGGGAAACCGCGCCGATGATCGTGATCGAGCCCTCCCAGCCGCCGGCCGTGCTCACCCGCCCGGCCCGCTCGTAGAACGCGGCGAGCGCGGACGAGAGTCCGGCCGGATAGCCCTCCTCGGCAGGCATCTCCCCGTTCCGCGAGGCGAACTCGCGTAGTGCCTCGGCCCACCGCGAGGTGGAGTCGGCGACCACCACCACGTGCAGGCCCATGTCCCTGAAGTGCTCAGCCACCGCGGCGCCGCTGTAGATGCTGGCCTCCCTGGCCATCATCGGCATGTTCGAGGTGTTGGCGATCACCACGGTGCGCTGCGCCAGCATGCCGCCGGTTCTCGGGTCGGTCAGCCCGGACAGCTCGGTCAGCATGTCGGCGAGCTCGTTGCCGCGCTCGCCGCAGCCGACGTAGACGATCACGTCAGCGTCGCACCACTTGGTGATCTGCTGTAGCAGCACCGTCTTGCCAGTGCCGAACCCGCCGGGCACCGCGCACGTGCCGCCGCGGCCGACCGGGAAGAGCACGTCGACCACCCGCTGGCCGGTCTGCAGCGGCGTGCCGCCGTCCAGCCGCGTGCGGTATGGCCTGGCCAGCCGGACCGGCCAGGATGTGGTCAGCGGCACGGCCGTGCCGTCGACCGTCGCGATCACCGCGTCCGCCGCCGCCGGACCAGCCTCGTGCAGCTGGCCGAGCACGCCGCCGACTCCCGGCGGCACCAGAACGCGGTAAGCCACCTGGCCCGCGTTCGCCACCGTGCCCAGGCACACCCCGGCCGCCACCACGTCGCCCTTGCGGGCTTGCGGCGTGAACAGCCACTCCTCCGGCTCGGCGCCCTGGCGCTGCCGGGAGGCTGCCGGGTCCAGCCACGGCCCGGCATCGGCGAGCGGTCGCAGCAGCCCGTCGAACACCCCACCAAGCAGATGCGGACCGAGCCTGGCCGACAGCGGCTCGCCCCGGCCGGCCGCCGGGTCGCCGGGCGCCAGGCCGCCGGTGTACTCATACGCCTGCACCGTGACGAGGTCGCCGCTGATCGCGACCACCTCGCCGGGCAACCGGTACTTGCCGAGCTCCACGATGTCGGACATGGCCACCTGCGCCATGCCGGTGACCTCGACCAGCGGCCCGTTCACCCGGCTGACCAGGCCGGCCCGGGTTCCCGCACCCTCGGTCCCGCCCCGCACGTGGCCGGCGGTCTGGCGAGCCCGATGATCCCCGTGGGCCCGTTCAGCCTGACGGTCTTCCGGCGGACTCATGAGCACAGCCTGCTGATCGAAGGACCGAGCAGCTCGATGACTCGGTCGGCCAGCCTGGGCAGTGAGCAATCCACCAACCGACCAGCCGCGCGTGCTGTCACGCCGCCATCGGCATGCTCGGTGACCACGGCATCAGGTCCGGCCGCGCGCAATGCCAGCTCGGTGAGCCGGTCCCGCAGCTCGGGATAGCCCGGCTCAGCACGCAGCCCGCAGACCGCCGATCTGATCTGCCCGGCCAGCTCGTCGTGCACCGCGCGCTCGGCAGCAAGCTCGCGGGACCGGATCTCCTCGCGGCTCCGGTGGCGTTCGGCTGTCGCCAAGGGCCCGGCCTGCGCCGCGCCGTCCGCCCTGGCCCGTGCCACGGCGGCCTCGGCGTCACGCCTGGCCCGGGCGACCAGCGCCTCGGACGCCCGGCTGGCCTGCGCCACGGTCTGCTCGGCCCGCTCGGCAGCGCGCCGCAGCATCTGCGCGCGGGCCGACGTCAATGCGGCGTCCTGCCTGGTCGCCAGCGTCATCCGGGCATCACCACCGGCAGCACCGCTGGCCGTTCCGGCAGCTCGGCGCTCAGCCAGCTGGCCGCGCTGGCGGTGAGCACCACGACGGCGACATCCCCCGGCAGGTCGCGCCAGGCGCTGAGCGCCTCGGCCTGGCTTGAGACCGGACAGAGCACGGCCCCGGCCAGCGCGTACCCGGCGATCCGCAGGTCCTCGCCGATCACAGCGGCGCGGGACACCCGGCTCAGCCCTTCCCGATCAGGATGATGGCGACGATCAGGCCGTAGATCGCGATCCCCTCGGCCAGGCCGACCAGCACCATGGCCCGGCCGAACAACTCGGGCCGCTCGCTCATCACGGCCAGCGCCGCCGCACCGACATAGGCGACCGCGATGCCTGCCCCGATTGTCGACCCGGCGACCGCGATCCCCGCCCCGATCAGCGCGCCCGAGCTGCCCGTTTTCGCCGCAGCCGCAGCGCTGGTCGCCGCCTTGGCTACCAGCACGCCGGTGGCGGCTCCGGCCGGCCCGGCAGTCACCGAAAGCAGCACCACGGCTGCGGCCAGCACCAGCACGGTGACCCCGGCGAGCACCCAGCCGATCCGGCGGCCATACCGCGCAGCCAGCCACGCGGTGATGACGGCAACCGCGATCACCGGCAGCCCGATCAGCCAGGGAAACATCACGCAGCCTCCTGTCCGGGGGAATGATCCCCATCGATAACCAAGCGCTCGGCGCTGGTCTGCACCCGCAGCCGCCAGGGCCGGAACGGACGTCCCTGAGCCACGAACACCCGGGAGAACAACTCGTAATATTCCAGCCGGAGGGCCTGAACGGCCGCCACCAGTGCCTCTAGCGCGAAGGCGACCGAGCTACCCACGGCGAAGACCAGAATCGCCAGTGCGATCAGCGCGCCGCCGCGGTGCCAGAGCGCGGTGGTGCCCTGCCAGACCAGCAGCCCAAGCGCGGCGTGGGCCAGGCCGAACGCGGCCAGCCTGGTGAAGGAGGCGACATTGGAGCCGAGCCGGACCACCAGGTCGAAGATCTCCATCGACACCTGCATGGCGCCGAAGCCGCCGCCGCCAGCCTCCACCAAGAAGCCGGCCGCGGCGAGCGCCAGCGCCGCCGCGGCCAGCGCACCGCCGACGATCAGCAACGCGCCAAGGTGGAAGAACCAGCCAGCGGCCACGACTCCGATGCCGGCGAACAGCGCCGATCCGGCGACCCCGGACGGTGCGTACAAGGCCAGCGGCCAGCCGCCCTCACGCCACCGGTTGATGGTGCCAAGCGCGTAGGCTCCGGCCAGCAGCACCGCGCCGATGCCGACCGCGACAAGCAGCAGCGGGATCGGCTTGCTGAGCGGAGCGAGCCAGAGCACAGGCACCACGCCGGTCGGTCCGAAGAACTCACCGTAGGCCAGGCCGAAGAGTGTCGCGGCAACTCCCGCGCCGCCCACAAACGGCCAGGCAGTCCGGTACCTGCGGGCCCACGACGGCCAGCCGGCCCGCAGCGCCACCGCAGCCGCGATCACCAGCAGCCCGTCGCCGGCGTCACCGAACATCATCCCGAACATCAGCACGTAGCTGGCCCAGGCCAGCCAGCTCGGGTCGAAGTCCGCGTACGGGATGGTGCCGTAGGTCGTAACCAGCGGGGTGAGCGCGCGCCGCGCCTGGCTCCCGGCCACCAGCGTCGGTGCCTGTGCACCGCGCGGACGCCGCAGCGGGACCACCGAGCAGCCGGTCCCGGCCAGCCGGGCAGCCAGATCGCCGATGCGATCCGCCGGGATCCAGCCAGCCAGCGCTGCCGCCGCGTGCCCGCGCACCGCAGTCCCTGCGTACGCCTCAAGCTGCGCCTCGCCGGCCAGCAGGTCATACTGGCCGGTGCGATCCAGTTCTTCCAGGTCGGGGGGTTCGGCCGACAGGATCGGTGCGGCGGGCAGCTGATGGGATGACGGCGCCGCAGCATGCAGCCTGCGGGCTGCCTCGCCACCGGTGTCGGCATCGCCGATCGGCTGATCGAGCTCCACGGCCGCCGCTTCAGCCACGCTGACCAGCATGTCGCGCAGCGATTCGTCCGGCGCGACCAGGGCGATGCGCGTCATCCGGACCGGGAAGGCTGCGTCAAGCCACGGCATCGAAGACCTCAAGCTGCCCACCGCCGCGCGCGGCGATCTCGAGCGCCGCCCCGACCCGCCGGGCATCGGCGGCCAGGACAGCGGCGGCACCGAGCACCGGCTGAGCGTCGAACCCTGGCCCGCCGAGCAGGGCTAGCCCGTCGCGCTCAAGCCGCGCCCACCAGGCTGCCTCGGCCAGCCACAGGTCGGTATCTGACGAGACCGGCTCGAGCACCCAGGCCAGCCTGCCAGGCAGCCGAGCGGACAGCTCGTCAACGCTGGCCGCGTCGGCCGCACCACGACCCAGCAGCCGAACCGCGGCGGACTGCAGCGCCGGCTCCGGCGAACGGCCTGCGGTAAACCGCTCCCCAGCAAGCAGCAGCGCCACGGCGGTGGCCGCCCAGGTTCTGGCAGGTTCGCCGAGCTCGGCGACCCGCTCGGCCCACCTCGCCCGAAGTCCCACCCGGAGCGATAGCTCAGATTCGCCGCCTGGATCCTTCCACGCCGATCCGACCAGTACTGCCCGCAGGTCAGCCCCGCTGCCAGCCAGGCGCAGCCGGGGCCACGCCGTAGCCAGCGCGCCAAGCCTGAAGAGATCACCGGTCGGGCGGCCGGCCAGCTCCTGCAACCGCTCTTCGACGTTCGCGATCTCGAACCAGCCCGCCAGCGCGCGCATCAGCTGCAACCCGCCGGGCGGCAGCCAGCCTGCCAGCACCCGCAGGTCCCACAGCACCGCCTCGGCGACCGCGTGCTCCACCCCGGCCAGGGCCTGCCCCAGGGCTGAACCTTCGGTAGCCGAGCCAGCGGCCAGCAGCGGGCCGGGCAGCACGCCACTGCCGTAGAACCGGTCGGCCGCCTGGCCGGCGCTCATCGCCTTGCCGTACGGGGAGGCGGCTAGCATCGCCGCGGCCTCAGGCAGCGATCCGCAGGCCGCCATCTGGCGGGCCTGGTCAGCTCCCATCCGGCGTCTAGCCAGGGCCCGCGCCCGCACGCTGCCTGCGACCCAGCCCGCGCTCATTCCAGCATCCCGCCGTCTCCTGCGTCCCCGGCGTCTTCGGCCGGCCCGGCGTGTCCCGACGCCCGTGCCCCGCCAATAGCCTGGTCGCCTCCTAGGGCCGCCTCCGCTGGCATCGCCGCGACGAGTTCGACGGCTGCCCGGATCAGCGCTCGGATCTCCGCATCGGCCGGGCCGGGCCGGACCAGGGCCCGCTGCGCGGCGGCCGCCTCGGCCTGCGCTGCCTGCGCCCTGGCCGCGGCCAGGACCCCGGCCGCCGCATCGCTGCGGGCCGCCTCGGCCCGTGCCCTGCACTCGGTCGTGATCAGCTCCGCTCGTTGCCTGGCCTCGGCGGCGATCCGGTTGGCGTCCTGCTCCGCCTGGCTGACTATCCGCGCGCATTCGGCATCGGTGGCCGCCAGCAGCTCAAGCACAGGCGCAAGCTCGGCGGTAAGTTCAGCGCGCCGGTCGGCTGGCACTCCGGCCTGACTTGCCGCGCCGGGGCTGCCCGCTGGCCGGAACCGGCTGAGGAGGTCACCAACCTGTGGCAAGCCGACCTCCGCTCGGTGCCTGGCAAGCAAAGATGCCGTGGGTCAAAGTTGCCGTGGGTCAAAGTTTGTCGTCGGTCAGCACCCTAGTCGATGCCTCCCCGGCCTCCTCGGTGCCGGACCGGCCGTTGGCGATCCTCAAGTTCCGCCCTAGGTCCCGATCCGCGCCCGGTCCTGTCGGTTATGCCTGCGGTACAAGCTGGCCAAGGCCGCGCCGCATTCCGGACCTTCGACCCTGGTCCCAGCCGCTAGATGACGAGACCATGATTCCGGGCACGTCGCTGGAAGGACAGTGTCGAAGGGAGGACTGTGATGAGAGCAGCAGTGGGAGACGAACTGACTGTCAAGGGACGCCATCAGGGCGATGACGACCGGCACGGCGAGATCATCGAGGTCCATGGAACTGACGGCGCCCCGCCCTACCTGGTCAGGTGGCGGGACGGGCACGAGAGTGTGTTCTTCCCGACCTCCGGTACGCTCGCCGAGCATCACCCGGCCGGGCAAGCCAGATAGCGCCAGGCAAACCAAGAATCCGCGGCCGGCTGGCAGGCAGACCAGCCGGCCTGCGGTACCAGGCGCCGGAGCCAGCCCAGACCGCCTGCGGCAGCAGGGCAACGGATGGATCAGAGCTTGTAGCCGATATCGGATGGATCAGAGCTTGTAGCCGATATCGCGCAGCAACTGGTGCCGGGCGGTCGCGTCGGCGTCCGTCTCGATGCCGACCGGGGGCGACCCGTCGATCACGCCGACGATGCCGCGGCCTCGGTCGGTGACGGCGACCAGCAGGTCCACCTGATTAGCCGTTGCGCAGAAGATCGTGCAGACTTCCGGGACCGCCTTCACTGGGTTCAGGACGTTGACCGGGAACCCATCCCTGAGCATGATCACAAACGAGTGGCCAGCGCCAGCCGCCTGCACCGCAGCCACGGCCAGTTGCGTGAGTTCATCGTCATTTCCGGACCGACGGATCAGGCGGGCGCCGGACGCCTCGCAGAACGCGATTCCGAACTTCAGCTGCGGACTGACCCCGACCAGTGCCTCGTGCAGGTCCTCGACCGTCTTGATGAAGTGGGACTGACCGACGATGACATTCACGTCGTCGGGCTTAACTAGCGATACCACCTCAAGCCGGACCGCGGTATCAGTCATCGTGCTGTCTCCATCGGAGGCATAGTTCGTCCAGCTTCTGCAGGTGCAGTTTCCGCGCGTCCATTCTCTGCGACGCCTGCCGTCAACTCGCGCTCGGGTAGGAGCCGGAATCCGGTCACCACGTCCGCGCTGATCGCGACTACCGGCTCCGGGCCGGTCGTCGGGGAGAGCAGCTGGCGGTATCGGTAGGTGTCAGCGAGATCGGTGACCAGCCGGACCCGGCCAATGACGACGACGCTCCAGCCTGAGTTGCCGGTGGGGTCCAGCTGATCAGCCTCGTAGGCAACCACCGTGCCCTCGCTCGGACCCGGCGGTGCGGCGAAGACCAGATAGGGACTCGCTCCGATGATGATCTGATTGCTGGCCAGGATGTGCCGTACCGGGCGGATGGCGGGCAGCGCCTTACTCGTGAAGACCACCCGGCCGAACGGGACGCTGCCGAGCAAGCGCAGCGCCTCAGGCACCGTCAAATCCTCAACCTGCTGGTCCCTGGCCATGGAGCCCCCTAATGCGGTCCGTTCGTTTCAGCTTCGCCAGCCGACGATCGGCAGCACAGAGAATCCAGGCCCCGATCCGAGGGACCTTGGTCAGGGTCAGAGCGTGACATAGCTGGACTAGAGCGCTTATATCCCCGGAAACCGATGATTGCGGAAGTTCGGCGGGGTCAAGTGGCATGGGTCAGGTAAGGACGACCTCAATACTGCGCGGGATTCGCAATGCCGCGGAAGGCTCGTAGTCGACCCGCTCGCCTGGCCGGAAGGCGCAGCGTTCCCGCACCGCGTCGACCACGCCGCAAGCCAGCATCAGTGCCTGCGCCTGCCCAGGACACGGGCGGATCCCGTAACCGAAGGTGAGGCTTGGCCTTTCCGGCCGGGCCGGGTCGAAGACGTCCGGCCGGTCGAACGCGGCCGGGTCGCGATTCGCCCGCTCCACGCTGCAGATCACGGTCCCCCCGGCCGACACCCGGCCGTCGCCGATGTCGACCGGCGCGCGTGCGACCCGACGGCTGGCCCGGACCGGCGGGCTGTACCGCAAGACCTCGGTCAGAACCGCGTCAGTAGTCCATCCGGCAGCCGGCTCGGGGATGTCCTGCAGGATGTGCACTGCCGTACCGATCAGGCCAGCGGTGGCATCGCAGCCCTGGACCATGAGCGTGATCCGGGCAACGGCCACGTCCGGATCCACCAGGCCGAGCAGGCTGATCAGCCGGGCGGTCGCCGGATCAGCCACCGGATCGGTCCGGTCAGATCCGGTGAAGTATGCGGCAGCGATCGCGGTCACGGCTTCGGCAGCCTGCTCGGGATCAGCGGCGCACAGCGCCGCCGCCATGGTGGCCATCGGTACTCGCCGGGCGAGTTGCGCCATGACGTCGACTCGGTCACCGCGGCGACCCGCCGCGTCAAGGACCGCATGCGACCGCTGGCAGGCGGCCAGGCGCAGCTCCGCCGGGTCTAGCCACTGCAACTGCTCCACCGCGCGCGCCCGGCGGCGTTCGTGCTCGATGCCGTTGGCGAACCGGGAGACCGAGGCCCGAAGCCACGCGATCGTACCGACAGCAGCCTCGGTCTGTTCCGCCGCCGGAACCTCGAAGCGGTCGTCGGCCAGTACCGCCCGAACGTCGGCGTAGCTGGTGACAGTCCATACGTCCGTCCCGGCCGAGCCGGAGAACGCCGCACCGGCTTGCGGCGTGATCACTCGTGGTGCGGCGGCACCGGCGTCAACCTCGCCATCAGTCATACCGCAACGGTAAGACGATCGAGGTTCGGCGGCGGCCGAAGCATCAGTTCTGCACCGCACCGAGATCGATCATCAGGCTGGTCTTCCTGATCGTCGGCGGTCCGGTGATCGCTGCGGCCGAGATGGATATTTGGAGCAGCTCGGCCAGCCCGTGCTGGCCTGCCTCGGTGAAGCGGACGGCCCGGCGCTGCTCCGTCCGGCGGAGCCAGCTACGTTCAAGCAGCTGACGGGTGATCTCGGCTGGCAGCGCGCCAGCCGCGTGATACCGGCGCTCCGTCCAGTCCAGGCAGGGCCGGACGATTGGGCGGGAGCGGTTCGATGGCGCGACTATGCCAAGCGGCGCTAGCCGGGACAGATCGCCAGGGCCGAAATCGGCCGTTATGATGCCCGCGCCAATCAGCGCATCCGTCAGCGCGACGCCGAGGCGCCCGGCTAGATGGTCGTAGCAGGTGCGTCCATCACGCAATGCTCGGGCGGCCGCATCCTGGCGCAGGGTGCGGACAGCCATGGCGGGCGACAGTAACGCCAGCGCCTCAAGCGCAGCCGCAACCTCCGGGCCAGCAAGCCGGAAATATCGGTGCCGACCCTGCCTGGTCACCTCGAGCATCCCGCCAGCGACCAACTGCGCCAGGTGTTCACTGGCTGTCGAGGCGGCCACTCCGGCACAACTGGCGAGTTCACCAGCGGTCCAGAACCGCCCGTCGAGCAGGGCGGTACAGAACGCCGCGCGGGTGTCGCCGGCGAGCAGTCTGGCCGCAATCGCGATGTGCGCGTCACCGCGCTCGCTGCCCATAGCGGGAATTATCGCAGGCCGAAAATTCGGTCGACGCCGAAGTGCACGGCACCGCGATCCGGCCGAACCCCGCAGCGCCACGGTAGGGCGCCCCAAAGGTCCCGGCAGGTCACGTCCTTCGACCCTGGGAGGACGGGACGGTCGGTGATGGACTGGCTATGTAAAGGGACTGCAACAGGCTACGGAAGGAGGTGTGCTCCATGAGCACGCTGACACGCAGGGAGAGCCGGCCGTTCCTCGACCTGTTCGACTGGATGGACTCACCATTGACGATGTTCCGGCCATTCACGACTCAGGGCATGCGGATGGAGGACTTCGTCACGGATGGTCACTACACCGTCCGGGCGGAGCTGCCAGGGATCGACCCCGAGCATGAGGTCGAAGTCTCGGTCAACGATGGCGTTCTCACCATCAAGGCAGACCGGCACGAGGAGCACGTCGACAAGACCCACTCGGAGTTCCGGTACGGCATCTTCACCCGCCGCGTGGTTTTGCCGGCCAGCGCCGACGAGGACCACATCCAGGCCAGCTACGACAAGGGGATCCTGGAGGTCGTCGTCGACCTGAAGGAGAAGGAGGCCATGAAGTCGGAACGGCATATCCCGATCAAGCTGGCGAAGCCAGTCAAGGCGGGCTGAGGCTCGCTGAGGGCCGAGGTCCGCCAGGGGCCGAGGCCGTGCCAGACCGGTTCCCGGCCGGGAGTCTCGGCCGGGAACCGGCCTATCCCTGCCGGAGTCCCGACCTAACTGTCTGGCGGGTAACTGAGGCGGTCCCTGACGTCGATCACGCCAGCTACGTCCCAGACCGCGTCAAGCAGGCTGAGTGCAATCGCTTGGCGCTCGACCTTGCCGGCCACGGTCACTACCCCTCCGCTGACAGCGACCTCAAACGTGCTCGGGTCAAGAGCGAAGTCACCAGCGATCACTTGCTCGGCAATCTCGATCCCGATCCCGGCGTCTGGCCGGTCGTAGACGCCAAGCAGGTCCACTCGGCTGACGATCCCGGTCAGCCTGCCCTCGTCGTCCACCACCGGGAGCCGCTTGATCCGGTGACCGTGCATCATCCTGGCCGCCTCGGTTACCGTTGCGTCAGCCGTGATCGTCACTGCCGGGCTGGTCATCAGCTCCGCGGCCGTCATTGCGTCTGCCTTGGGCGGGACCTGGCGGCGCTGCTCAAGCCGGGACGCGGCCGGGCGGGGCGGGTAAGCCTCCCGCATCAGCAGGTCCGCCTCGGACACCACGCCGATCACCCGGTCGCCGCCATCGAGTACCGGGAACGCGCTCACCCTGCGCCGATGCATAACCTCGACGATCTCCTTGAACTCGGCTTCCTTCCGCACGGCCACCACATTGTTTGTCATTACGTCCCTGACGAGACTCGTCATCATGGCCACCCCCTTAGTCGCGTGACCATCCGGTTTCAGGCTGGCACTCGATCCGCCAGCCAGCCAGGGCCGAAAGGCCCGTCGCGGTCGGGATTCCCGCAGGCCCAACAGCCGTAGGCGGGTGGTCAGGTCGCTGTTCGGCAGCCGGAACGGCAGCAGAAAGGACGAATGTCAGCCGGGCGGGCCGACGAACGGGGTCTTTGGTCCCTGCGCACCCGGGCGATTGGTCTCTGCCAGCCATCCGGCCGGGTCGCGGATGCTATCGGCATGAAAGCTATTGGCTACAGAACCGGCCGAGTCGAACCGGACAACCTGCGCACCACTGAGACTGGGATACCGGCAGCCCACGACCGGCCGGTTACCCACCGCATCGACTGGGAAGCTGCCAGGATGGCCCAGCGCAGCTGCTGCTGCGCCGCCAGGCCGGTGGTAGTCGCCGTCCTTCCGCCAGCGCCCGGGCGCGATCACCGGACCGAGTTGCTGCTCTGCATGCATCACTTCCGGGGCTGCAAGGACGCGCTGACTTCGACCGGAGCGGCTGCACTCGACCTGAACGGCAAGCTGATTGCCCCAGATGCCTCGGCCTACCTGCCGCAAGGCTAGCGGCGCAGTGCCGACCTACTCAGTCACCAGGCACAACGGCGACAGGGCCATGCGCGTGAGTGAGCACGGCATGGGTCACTGTGCCGAGCGAGCCGCTGTGCAAGCCGCTGCGGCTGCCGTGCCTGCCGAGTACGACCAGGTCAGCCCGGGCCGAGGCGGCCGCAAGGACCCGGCCTGGGTGCGCACGGAAGACGTCCACCCGGTACTGCACGTCCGGGAAGTCCAGCTGCCACCTGGCGAGATCGGCCTGGAGCTGAGCCTGCGTGGCCGTCAGGACATCGTCGTCCACGTCAGCCACCGCAGCCATCCCGCCCCGGATTGCCTCGACCGCCACCAGGCTCGCACCGCGCAGCTCAGCTTCCTCGAAGCTGAACCGCAGCGCAGCCTCCGATTGGCGCCGGCGATGGATCCCTACGACGATCTCATGGCCAGCGGCCACCGTCTTCTCGCGAGTGACGACCACGGGCATCGGTGCGTGCGTCGCCAGATAGCGGCTCATCGAGCCAAGTAGCAGACCAGAGAACCCACCGGAACCGCGGCATCCGACGACGAGCATCTGGGCATCGGCTGCACTGGCGATCAGCTGATCAGCCGCCGACCCTTCCGGACTTGAGGTCTCGATCACCAGGTCCGGCGCAAGGTCGGTCGCCCGCTGCGCAGCGACCTTGACGGCTTGCTCCGCGCCGGTGCGCTCGACCTGTGTGGCGGCCTTGGCGGCACCCACATCGGCCGCCTTCCCCGGCGGCTCAACATAAGGCCAGAGCTCGGGAACGCTGACGATCCGCAGCGGGACACCGCGCCGCCGCGCCTCCTGTGCTGCCCACTCCACGGCACGCAGCGACTCTTCAGAGCCGTCGGTACCGACCACGATGCCCGATCCAGACATCTCGATCGACCTCCATAAGGCCGTCAATGGCGCCCAAAGACCTCAGTACTCCATGACATCGCTTCCAGCGGCCGGCCGGAAGGGTCTGCAGGGAGCTTTTTCGCCCAGACCTTCGCTGCCCGCGACCGATCAGGCGAGCGCCAGGAAGAGCCGTTCAAGCTCCTCCGCGCTGATCGCTCCTTCACCAGACAGGCACTGCCGCATATTGCTCGCGACGATCTTGAACCCGGCCCGATCCAGCGCTCGCGACACCGCGGCGAGCTGAGTGACGACATCGCGGCAGTCCCGCCCGGCCTCGACCATCGCGATCACGCCGGCCAGCTGACCTTGGGCTCGTCTAAGCCGGTTCAATACAGCGGCACGAGCTTCCTCGTCAACTGTCATGCCGGCTGGTCCTGGGCCATCTCGGCCCGCACCTGATCCATGTCCACCTCGCGGGCCGTGGCGATCAGTTCCTCAAGTGCTCTTTCCGGCAGCGCGCCGGCCTGCGCGTACAGCACGACCGTGTCCTTGATCACCATCAGGGTCGGGATCGAGGTGATGCCGAAGGCCTGCGCCAGCTCCGGCTGGGCCTCGGTGTCGACCTTGCCGAAAGTCAGGTCAGTGTGCTTGACCGCCGCGCGCTCGAAGATCGGGCCGAACATCCGGCATGGCCCGCACCAGGACGCCCAGAAGTCCACCAGCGTGAGGTTATTGCCGACCGCCACGTCGAAGTTCTGTTCAGTCAGCTCTACCGTTGCCACTCGTCGCCTCCGTCATTAGGCGGGCATCGCTGCCCATGGATACCCATCGGGGTATGGCAACAGCGCGCCGCCGCGGCGTATTCCCGCCATCCGGGCAGGCAAGCCGCACGCTTGGCGTTGCTTGTTCGTGGCCGACTTCCCGCTCTACCCCCATCGTTTGCGCGGTCCTCGTGCTATCTCGGCGAAGGCCAGCGCGAGGTCGCTCGCGCCACCGCTCACGAGTAGTCGCGGAAGGCGGGCCAGGCTCGCATCCAGGATGCCCGCAGGCCGGTCGCCAGGTAGATCGAGACACCCTGCTCGTCATCGCTGACACCGATCCCGTTGTCGAAGGTGGCCACCTGCCGCACATGATCGAACTCGCGGCGCAGCAACCCGGGGTCCATGTTGATGGCGATGACCGATGTGTCGGCCGGAGGGGGTGGCCCCCAGAGCCAGAAGTTGTTCGCACCGCTGTATGCCTGGGGAAGCCCGAAGCCGGGACCGTACCGGTCGATCGCGCCCGCCTCGCCGTAGTTCCCCGCGATGATCGCGGTCCGCTGCCGCAGCGCAGCGGGCAGGGCGTCGTACTCACGGGCCACCAGGGCGACCTGCTTCGGCCAGGCGATCATCTCGCCGAGGTCATAGTTAATCTTCTGGAGCGGAATCGTATGCAGCGCACTGGCTGGCAGGACCGGGAGCGCGACCGGCAGTGCGAGAAGCGCGGAACCAAGCATGACCGCACCCATCGCGGTGGCTGGCCGGATCCGGCCGACCATCGGCCTTCTGGTCATCAGCCAGCGCTCCAGCGGTACGCTGCCAGCCGCGAACAGGAACGTGAACACCGCGCCCGGATAGTAGGCCTTGCCGCCCGCCACGAAGAACCAGACGAGCACGGCGAGACAGGCAATGGCTATCGGGCGGAACGGGCGGGCTTCCCGGCTGCGCAGCGACCAGATCAGGCCGGCCACCCAGATTGGTGCGAGTACCAGCCCGGTATAGACAAGCTGGGCTTGCCAGTAGGTGGCCCGGTTATGGCCGGCCGCGGTCTGCAGGACATGGAAGACGGCGATGTTCGGCCAGCCATTCGCCGCCTGCCAGGCGATGTCGGGCGCCGCGAGCGCCGCCGCGCCGAGGACGGCCAGCACGAACCAGCGGCTGACCACCAGCCGCCTAGCCGGTGTGGCCGCGAATCCCAGTGCGAGACAGGCGACCAGGAAGCCGATGTTCCACTTAGCTTCGGCCCCGATTCCGACGCATCCGCCGATGGCCAGCCACCACCGGGGGTTCTGGCTGATCAGCAGCCGCTGCACGAGCAGCAGCGTGACGGCCCAGAACACGAAGTCAGGCGTGGTGGTAGTCAGCAAGTGCGTCGCACCGAGATACTCCGCGCAGGTCGCCGTGGCGAGCGCGGCGAAAAGCTGACCGGTTCGGCCGGCTCCGAGCAGGCGGCTCATGGCCGCGGTCAGCACCACCAGGGCAGCGAGGGCGAACGCGGGGATGACGCGGAACCCGAGCAGCGAGTCGCCGAAGACAATCGCAGACAGCTGCGCAAGCAGCGGCGTCAGCGGCGGCTGATCGACATACCCGAAGGCCGGATGCCGTCCGGCTGCGAGGAAGTAGAGCTCGTCCCGCTGATAGCCGTAGCGTGCACCAACCGCCATCTCGAGGGCGAACGCGGCAGCCGCGATCAGCGCGATGCCCCGCCATGGTGCGCCCGCCCGCGCCGCCGCGTCTGGTCTGGCTTCCCGGCCTTGAGCCGTCATCTGCAGTTTCATGCTGGCATCGTGCCGGCTTGCGCGCCCTGCTGACATCGCCCACGCTGCCGAGATCGGCGCTCACCACGGCTACCGAGGAAGGCACCGGGAACGAGGGTGCGCTCCGCCGCAGGTAGCAGCAGCAAGATCAGCCGCTCGGCCGATCCTGCGCCTCGAATCGGGAAATATGATCAGCCTGTGAAACACCTGTCAGCCACAATCGCGGCGCTGCCGCCGTGGCTGCAGGACCTGATCCTGGCGCTCGCGCTAGTAGCCGTCGACATCGCCACGCTGCTCCCGTACCGGACCGACCTGCATCCAGCGGGTGCGGCAATCGCGCTGGTCGTGGCGCAGAACCTGCCGCTGGCCTGGCGGCGGAAATGGCCGGTGCTTGCGCTGACCGTGATCGGCGCGGCGCGAGTCAGCTATGACCTGATCGGCCTGAGCTACGCCCCGCTGCCGCTGGGGCCGGCCATCGGCTACTACACCGTGATGAGCCAGTGCTCACTGCGGGTGCGGCAGGTGCTCAGTGTTGTGGTGCTGGCCGGGATCATCACCTCGCAGGCCACTCCTGGCCACAATGAGCCCTATGACTTCGCCATCGCGGCCCTGCTCTTCATCGCGGCAGGCACGGCCGGGGTGCTCAGCCGCGCTTACGTGCGCGCAGTGCAGGCGCGCGCGGCCTCGGCTGAATCGCAGCGCGACCTTGAGGTGGCGGCTGCCGCGGCACGGGAGCGCAGCGGAATCGCGCGAGAACTCCACGATGTGGTGGCACATCACGTCAGCCTGATGGCCGTGCAGGCCGAGGCTGCCGCGTCGCTGCTGCCAGATCATCCGGTCGCAGCGCGCCAGTCAGTGGACGTGATCGCGGATACCGCCCGGCAGGCGCTGTCCGAGCTGCGCAGGTTGCTCGGCGTGCTGCGCGGCCCGGATGAGCAGCTGCAGACGGCGCCATCGCCGTCGCTCGGGGACCTTGACTCCGTGCTCGATCAGGTTCGGCGCACCGGACTGAGCGTGGATCTGCATGTCGAAGGCACCCCGTGCGAACTCGCCGCCGGAATCGACCTGACTGCGTACCGGATCATCCAGGAAGCTCTGACGAATACGATCCGTCACTCCCCCGCGGCCTGCGCGGACGTCACCTTGTCCTATCAGCCCGGCTATATCACGGTCTCGGTCGCTGACTCCGGCCAGCCCGCCGCCAGGCCGACCGCATCCTCCGCCGGTCTGGCGGCCGCTGCCACCGGCGACCGTCCCGGCGGGTTCGGCCTGGCCGGCATTGCCGAACGCGTCACCAGCTGCGGCGGCAATCTCTCGGTCGGCCCGACGGGCTCGGGCGGTTTTCTGGTCACCGCACGGCTGCCGGCTCAATGACCGCTAGCTCGCCTGATCCGATCCGGGTACTGGTCGTTGACGACCAGGAGCTCGTTCGCTCCGGATTCTGCGTCATCCTCGAAGCTGCCGACGGCATCACGGTGGTCGGCGAGGCCGCGAATGGCGTGCAGGCCGTGGCAGCGGCTCAGGCACTGGCTCCCGATGTCGTGCTGATGGACATCCGGATGCCGGAGATGGACGGGCTGGCGGCCACCCGGCTGATCACTGGCACGACGTCGGGGGAAGGTCCCCGCGTGGTCATGCTCACCACGTTCGACCTGGACGCCTATGTCTACGATGCCCTGCGGGCTGGCGCCAGCGGCTTCCTGCTCAAGGACTCGCCACGGCACGATCTCATCGCGGCTGTCCGCTGCGCCGCCGCAGGAGACGCGCTGCTTGCGCCGTCCGTGACCAGGCGGCTGATTGAGGCATTCGCACGCAGACCGCCGGAGACCTTGCCGGCTCCGTCGCTGCTGGCCGCGCTGACCAGCAGGGAGCGGGACATCCTGCTCCTGCTGGCGCGAGGCCGAAGCAACGCCGAGATCGCGGCGGATCTCTTTGTCAGCGAGGCAACGGTCAAAACGCATGTCGGGCACCTGCTGGCCAAGCTCCAGCTGCGGGACCGAGTACAAGCGGTCATCCTCGCCTACGAGACGGGAACGGTCGTACCAGGCACGCCAGACCCGGCCAGCCAGTCAGATGCCGGACCCGACCGGCGTCGCTAGCTGGCCGGATGCGGCACCCGCTCAGCGGTCAGCCGGTCAGAGACTGCCACCACGCCGTCCACGTCTGAAGCGAGCCGGACCGCCGCCTCGATCAGGCTGGCCTCGGGCAGCTCGCCGGTGAGCGTGACCACGCCGTCAATGACCGTCACAGTCACCCGGCCGGGCTCGGTCAGCAGGATGCTGGCGAGCACTTCGGTGATCTCGGCTCCGATCTCTTCATCGGGCCGCAGGAACACGCTCAGCAGGTCCCGCCGGCTGACCATGCCAAGCAGCTGGCCGGCCGGATCGACTACCGGCAGCCGCCGGATGTGGTGCCCGTTCATCAGCCGGGCGGCCGCGCCGAGCGGCGCATCCGGATGGATCGTGATGGCCGGCGACGTCATCAGTCCGGCGGCAGTCAGCGCGTCAGCCTGCTCGCGCTCACGGTGGGTACGCCTGGGCAGCCCGACGGTCAGCCGGGCGAAGGAGCGTTCCTCCTTGCGCAGGACGTCGGCCTCCGACACCATGCCGAGCACTCGCCCGCCGCCTGAGACCACCGGCACTGCGGTCAGGTCGCTCGCCGCCAGCAGCTGCGCGACCTGCTTGTATGGCATGTTCTTGTCGACCGTCGCGGGGTTCGTGCTCATCACGTCGGCGACCCGCCACCGTCCCTGGTGCGGCCTGCCACTTGCCTGGCCGCCGACCGGCTTACCGGTCTGCGCCGTACCGCTTTCAGCGCTGCCACGCCGTGCCTGATGCGGCACAGCTTCATGCGCCCGCACGGTCTCGACGGCCCTGGCCACGTCATCCGCGCTCGCCTCGCCCTGCAAGGTCTGGTAGTAGACCGAGCCAAGGTCTCGCAGCATGGCCTCGAAGTACTCCTCTCGGCGGCTCATCGTGTCCTCCCGCTGAACCTCGAAGTACTGGGAACACCAGTTCCCATAACTGATCCGACCACGGCACCTGCCCAGCAGGCAGAGGCGAAGTGCTCAACGACCCGGGACGTGCGTCCTGACCTGGTAAGGGAGGACCAAGGACTCTGCGCCAGGCAACCAACGGCCCTGCCAACTACCGACCAGCCAGAGCAGAGTATGAGTCTGGGCAGCACGTAGCTGCTGCCCAGCGTGTGGCATCAGGAGGCGAAGAGCACATGTCGAAGCTCCTAGCGGACGACGCGGTCCTGCGACGGATTGTCGAGGCGGCAGCCGCGGCACCGTCGATTCACAACACCCAGCCATGGCGGCTCGCCGTCGGCGCGGACGATCTGCTCGAGCTTCGCGCCGATCCTGATCGCGCGCTCTGGGTGGCCGATCCGCAGGCCAGGGCCATGTACCTGAGCTGCGGAGCCGCCTTGTTCAACATCCGGCTGGCGATCCGGATGGCCAGCCACAACCCGCTGGTGTGGCCGCTTCCGCACCCCAAGTTCTCGCCGCTGATCCTCGCCGTAGTGCATGCGGAGCCGGCCCGACCTCCGGCGCTGGCTGAACGCGAGATGTTCGACGCGATCTGGCAGCGGCACACCAACCGCCTCCCGTTCGCTGACCGTGCACTTCCCGAGTCCGTTCAGGTCGCGCTTGAGCAGGCGGCCGGATTCGAGTTCGCCAGCGTGCGGATGCTTACCACCAGGGAGGCCGCGTCCGTCCTCGACCTCGCTGCCCGAGCCGACCGTGAACTGACTAAGGACTTCGATCACCAGGTCGAGCTTCAGGAGTGGGTAGCGACACAGAGCCAGCAGGACGGCATTCCCGAGTCGGCGCTGCCGCCCACGTCACGCCGCGACCCCTCGCCGATCAGGGACTTCGCCGCAGCCACCCCGGCCATCGAGCGGCCGACCGCTACCTTCGAGCAGGTCCCCCAGCTTGCCGTCCTGACAACCGCGCGCGACGAGCCCAGCGACTGGCTGCGGGCCGGACAGGCACTACAGCGGATCCTGCTGGCCGCCACGGTGCACGGCGTCTCGGCGTCGTTCCTCTACCAGCCAATCGAGCTAAGGGACATGCGCGGCGCGGCTGCCCTCTCCTGGCCGTGGCCGGAGAATCCTCAGATGATCATCAGGCTTGGTTACGGGAACTTGACTCCGAGCACGCCGCGGCGGCAGTTGGACGACGTACTGACCGGAACCGGCACCCCCGGCACCGGCTGACCGGGTCCATCCATTGGTCACCCGACCAGCCCGCTGGCGGCGATCTGCTGCCCGATCTGCGCAAGCAGATCGGGGGCCATGGCGATGCTGAGCGCCGGGTCCGGCTCGATCGCGGTGAGCGGGAATGCCGCAACGAATCCCGCCGCGGCCAGGTCGGCGTCGGTCAGCAGCACCCGGCCGGCGACCGCGGCGACCGGCACGCCGCGCCGCGCCGCCGCCCTGGCGACGCCCATCGGCGCCTTGCCGCTGAGGGTCTGGGCATCCAGGCTCCCCTCGCCGGTAATCACCAGGCCAGCCCCGGCCAGCGCGGCGTCGAACCCGATCAGGTCAAGCACGAGATCGATGCCGGGCACGAGTTCCGTCCCCAGGTAACAGAGCGCGGCGAAACCGGTCCCCCCGGCGGCGCCAGTACCTGGGACTGCCGCAAGGTCACAGCCGGTCGCGGCGCGGGTTAGCTCGGCCCAGCGGGTGAGGGCCTGGTCAAGCTGGGCCACCTGCGCCGGGCTGGCGCCCTTCTGCGGGCCAAACACGCTTGCGGCTCCGGATGGTCCGAGCAGCGGGTTGTCCACGTCGCTGGCGACCAGGAAACGGATCGAGGCGAGCCGCCGATCCAGTCCGGCCAGATCGATCGACGCCAGGTCACCAAGCGCTGCCCCGCCCCGCCCGATGGGGCGACCTCGCCGGTCGGCGAGCCGGACCCCGAGCGCCTGCACCAGGCCGGCCCCGCCATCGGTGCTCGCGCTGCCGCCAAGTCCGAGCACGATCGTGGTCGCGCCCAGGTCCAGCGCAGCCGCGATGAGCTGCCCGAGCCCGTAGGTCGACGCGGTCAGCGGAGCCAGCTTCCGACCGGGCAGCCGCCGCAGGCCCGCCACCTCGGCCAGCTCGATCACCGCGGTACCTTCGTGCAGCGCGAACATGGCCGGCCCCGGCTCACCAGTCGGGCCTTCGGCGGTAGCGGTCACCGCGGCGAAGCCAGCCGCGACCGCCGCATCCACCGTGCCGTCGCCGCCGTCCGCAACCGGCAGCTCGACAATCTCGAGATCCGGCCGCGCCGCCCGAAGACCCGCCGCGATAGCACCAGCCACCTCCGCCGCGGTGGCAGAGCCCTTGAACTTGTCCGGTGCCACCACGACCCGCATGGCTCAGCACCCCTACTCGCTGAGGCCGAGGATGGCGATCAGGCTCCGGGCGGCAGCGCCGCCGGCTTCCTCGGCGACCGCCAGCGCGGTTGCCACGTCAAGGTCGTCGCAGAGCGCGGCGATGATGGCGGCACCAGCGGCCTGCTGCGCGGCGCTGCCTGATCCGGCCGAACCACCAGAACCGCTGCCCCGGCCCGCGGCCTGGTACAGCCGCTCCAGCCGGGCCGTGGCCGCCTCCAGCGCCGCGACCGTGTAGTCCCAGTCCTGGGCCCACGGCCGGTCGAGCAGGCAGAGCCGCAGCGCGGCCGCCGGATGATCGGCGAGCACGTCGGTGACCAGCACCAGGTTGCCGGTCGACTTGGCCATCTTCGCCCCGCCCAGCCGGACTACTCCCACGCCGAACCGGGCTCGCGCGTACGGCTTAACGCCCGTGACGGCCTCGACCATGGCCGCCTGGTAGGCGTGGTGCGGGTAGCGCAGGTCGGCTCCGCCGCACTGGACGTCGACGGCCAGGCCGAGTACCGAAAGCGACATGGCCGCGCACTCGGCGTGCCAGCCGGGCCGACCGGTGCCCCATGGCGACGGCCAGCCAGGCTCACCGGGCAGCGACCTGCGCCAGACCGCAACGTCGAGCGGGTCGTCCTTGGCCGGGTCGCCCAGCCGGGCACCGTACTCCGCAGCCAGTGCGGTGGCCTGATCGCGGGTGATCCCGGAGCGCTCCGGGGTCGCCGAACCGCGGAAGTACACGCTGCCGTCCCGCAGGTAGGCGGCGTCCGAGCGGAGCAGCGCGGCCGCGAGCTTGATCACCTGGCTGATATGCCTGCGGGCGCGCGGTGCGAACTGCGGCGCCCGGACGCTGAGCGACGTCATGTCGTGGTCAAACCGGAACTGCTGCACGGAGGCGAACGAGTCGAACGCGGACCCCGAGCGCTCGGCGGCGGCGAAGAGCACATCGTCGACGTCGGTGACGTTCCGGCAGAGCGTTGCGTCCACGCCGATCGCGCCGAGCACCCGGCTCAGCGCGTCCACCCAGACGAATGTCGCCGCATGGCCGAGGTGCGTCACGTCATAGGGCGTGATTCCGCAGCAGTAGATCCGCGCCCGGTCGAGAAGCGGCAGGTGGCTGCCGGCCAGCCGCAGCTCGGGCGGCATCGCGCTCTCAGTCATCCTGCAAGTATCGCTGCGGCGGCACCGCGCACACGGCTCGGGCTCGGCGCGCTAGGGTCGCCATCGTGCGTACGCCCAGCCCGCACCCGGTCGGAACCGGGGCGAGGGTGGTTGCGCAAGACGAGGGAGAGGACGACCGATGACGACCACACCGCTGCGAAGCCGGCCGGCCTGGACAGCGCTGCGGGAACACTACGAGAAGGTCGGCGCGCTGCACCTGCGCGAGCTCTTCGCCGCCGATCCGGCTCGCGGCGAGCGCCTCACTGCCGAGGCGGCCGGCCTGTACCTGGACTACTCCAAGAACCGGATCACCGACGAGACCATCGCGTTGCTCGCCGAGCTGGCCAGCCAGTCGGGTCTGCCGGAGCGGATCGAGGCGATGTTCGCCGGAGAGCGGATCAACACCACCGAGAACAGGTCCGTCCTGCATGTCGCGCTCCGGATGCCGAAAGGCAGCACACTGATCGTGGACGGCACCGACGTGGTGGCTCAGGTGCACGAGGTGCTCGACGCGATGGCCGGGTTCGCGCGCCGGGTCAGGTCCGGGCAGTGGCTGGGGTTCACCGGCAAGCCGATCAGGAACGTCGTGAACATCGGTATCGGGGGCTCCGATCTCGGGCCCGTGATGGCCTACGAAGCGCTCAGGTACTACGCGGAACGCCGCCTGATTTTCCGTTTCGTATCCAATGTCGACTCCACCGACTTCGCCGAGGCGACCCGTGACCTGGACCCGGCGGAGACCCTGTTCATCATCTCGTCCAAGACCTTCACCACCCTGGAGACGCTGACCAACGCCACGTCGGCGCGGAACTGGGTGGTCGGCCAGCTCGGCGACGAATCGGCGGTCGCCAGGCATTTCGTCGCGGTCTCCACCAATGCCGGCCGGGTCGCTGCGTTCGGGATCGACACCGCGAACATGTTCGGCTTCTGGGACTGGGTCGGCGGCAGGTACTCGATGGACTCCGCCATCGGCCTGTCCACCATGCTGGCGATCGGCCCCGAGCAGTTCGCCGACCTGCTGGCCGGGTTCCACGAGATGGACGAGCACTTCCGCAGCGCGCCGGTCGAGCGCAACCTGCCCGCGCTGATGGGGCTGCTCACCGTCTGGTACACCGGCTTCTTCGGCGTCCGCAGCATCGGCGTGATGCCGTATGAGCAGTACCTCAAGCGGTTCCCCGCCTACCTGCAGCAGCTGACCATGGAGTCCAACGGCAAGCACGTCAGACTGGACGGCACCGCCGTCGACTACCCGACCGGCCCGGTCTTCTGGGGCGAGCCTGGCACCAACGGCCAGCACAGCTTCTACCAGCTGCTGCATCAGGGCACCGAGCTGATCCCGGTCGACCTGATCGGTTTCGGCCGGAGCCTGCATCCGCTGCGCGATCACCACGACCTGCTGACCTCCAACGTCTTCGCCCAGGCCCAGGCGCTGGCGTTCGGCAAGACGCTGGAGCAGGTGCTGGCCGACGGGACCGACCCAGGCGTCGCGCCGCACCGGGTGATGGAGGGCAACCGGCCGAGTAACGTGCTGCTGGCGCCGGTCCTCACCCCGCGCCTGCTCGGCTCGCTGGTCGCGCTCTACGAGCACGCCACCTTCACGGCCGGCACGATCTGGTCGATCGACTCCTTCGACCAGTGGGGCGTCGAGCTCGGCAAGGTGCTCGCCGCCGCGATCATTCCCGAGCTGACCACCGGTTCCGAGCCCGAGCTTGACCACGATTCGTCCACGAACACGCTGATCCGCCGATATCGAATGATGAAAGAGGCATAACGATGACCACGGAGCACTCGATGCAGCTTGGCATGATCGGGCTCGGGCGGATGGGCGCGAACCTGGTCCGCAGGCTGATGCGGGACGGCCACCGCTGCGTGGTCTACGACGTGAACGCCGCCGCCATCGATGATCTGGTCGCCGAGGGCGCGACCGGTGCCAGCTCGATCGACGACTTCGTGGCCAAGCTGGAGCGGCCGAGGGCGGTCTGGCTGATGCTGCCTGCCGCGATCGTGGAGCGCACGCTGAACCATCTCGCCGGGCTGCTCGACCCCGGCGACATCGTGATCGACGGCGGCAACTCCTACTACCGGGACGACATCAGCCGGGCGAAGAGTCTCGTCCACCAGCAGATCCACTACGTGGACTGCGGCACGTCCGGCGGGGTTTGGGGGCTAGAACGCGGTTACTGCCTGATGATCGGCGGCGAGGCCGAGGTGGTCAAGCATCTCGACCCGATCTTCCGCACCATCGCGCCAGGCCGGGGCGACGTCGAGCCGACCGCGGGGCTCGACCCGGACGCCGGAACCGCGCAGCTTGGCTACCTGCACTGCGGTCCCAGCGGGGCCGGCCACTTCGTCAAGATGGTTCACAACGGCATCGAGTACGGCATGATGGCCGCGATCGCCGAGGGCCTGTCCATCATCAGGCACGCCAACGCCGGCAAGGAGGAGCAGGAGACCGATGCGGAGACGACGCCGCTGATCGACCCCGAGGCCTATCAGTACGACATCAGCGTCCCTGACGTAGCCGAGGTCTGGCGGCGTGGCTCGGTCGTGGGCTCGTGGCTGGTCGACCTCACGGCCGCGGCGCTGGCGAAGTCGCCGGAGCTCTCCGAGTTCGCCGGGCACGTGTCGGACTCCGGCGAGGGCCGCTGGACGGTGCTGGCCGCCGTCGAGGAAGGAGTCCCGGCGCCGGTTATCACCGCCTCGCTGTTCCAGCGGTTCGAGTCGCGCGGGCTCGGCCAGTTCACCGGGCGGCTGCTGTCGGCGATGCGCAGCGAGTTCGGCGGGCACGCGGAGAAGGCGCGCTAGGAGCGTGCTGATTTAGTCCCTATTCCGGCTCTTCGGCCCCACAAAGCCGCAGGTCAGCGGCCTGCTCTTTGAAGGAAGATCGGCTATTTCAGCAGCCTCCTAGGCCGGAATCTCCGACCGGATGCGCAGCGAGTTCGGCGGGCACGCGGAGAAGGCGCGCTAAGCCGGAATCTCCGACCGGTCTGCCGCCCAGAGCGTGTGGAAGGTGCCGCCGGCGTCCACCCGGTGGTATGTATGGGCGCCGAAGTTGTCGCGCAGGCCCTGGATGAGCGCCGCTGGCAGCCGGTCGCGGCGCAGCCCGTCGTAGTAGGACAGCGATGAGCCGAACGCCGGAACCGGCAGGCCGGCGCGGGCCGCGTCGGCCACGACCCGGCGCCAGCTGTCGACGCCGTCAGCGATGGCCTTGGCGAAGTACGGCGCGACAAGCAGGCTGGGCAGTTCGGAGTCGGCTTCGTATGCCTCGCGGATGCGGTCGAGGAACTTGGCCCGGATGATGCACCCGCCCCGCCAGATCGTGGCGATCGCGCCGCGGTCGATCTGCCAGTCGTACTCCCGCGCCCCCGCCTGGATGTGGTCGAATCCCTGCGCGTAGGCAACGACCTTGGAGGCGTACAGCGCTCTGCGCACATCCTCGGTGAACTCGGCGCGGTCCGGCATCACCGGCACGTTGAGGTCGCTGCTGAACGCGCGGCGAGCCGCGGCACGCTGCTCGGCGTGACCGGACAGCGAACGGGCGAAAGTCGCCTCGGCGATTCCGGTGATCGGGATGCCCAGATCGAGCGCGCTCTGCACCGTCCACTGGCCGGTGCCCTTCTGTTCGGCCTGGTCCAGGACGATATCGATGAACGGGCGCCCGGTCGCCGCGTCGACGTGAGCGAGCACGTCCGCGGTGATCTCGATCAGGAAGGACTCGAGGTCACCGTCGTTCCAGGCGCGGAAGATGTCCGCGATCTGCGCCGGGGTGGCCTGCGCGTATGCCCGGAGCAGGTCGTAGGCCTCCGCGATCAGCTGCATGTCGGCATACTCGATGCCATTGTGGACCATTTTCGCGAAATGCCCGGCGCCGTCCGCGCCGACGTGTACACAGCACGGGGTGCCGTCGACCTGCGCGGCGATCGACTCGAAGATCGGGCCGAGCGTGCGGTAGGACTCAACCGAGCCTCCTGGCATGATGCTCGGCCCGTACAGCGCGCCTTCTTCCCCGCCCGACACGCCCGCGCCGACGAAGTGCAGCCCGTGCGCGCGCAACTCCTGCTCGCGGCGCCGGGTGTCGGCATAGTGGGCGTTCCCGCAGTCGATGACGATGTCGCCCTCGTCGAGCAGCGGGACGAGCTCGCTGATCACCGCGTCGGTGGCCTGGCCGGCCTTGACCATGATGATGATCGCGCGAGGCGGCTGCAGCGCCGCCACGAAGTCCTTGACCGACTCGGCCGGGATGAACGTCCCCTCGTCTCCGTGCTCAGCCACCAGGCTGCGGGTCCGCTCGGCGGTTCGATTATGCAGCGCGACTCGGTACCCGTGCTTGGCCAGATTGCGGGCGAGGTTGCGGCCCATCACGCCCAACCCGGTGACCCCGATCTGCGCGAGGCGGCGATCTTCGTGCACAGGCCCTCCATCCTCCGTCCGCGCCACGACGACCCGGTCGGTACGTGGCTGCCGGGAAGAACCAGCTCGACCAATCATCTACTCCCGGACCGGCGAAGCGCAGCCCGCCGCGAGGGTTGGGCGCGTGCTGCGCCGGGTGCGGATCCGGTCCGGACGGTGTCCCCGGGATCTGGCGCGGCCGTTTCACGTCCTTCTGCAGGCCGCCCCGCTCGGCTCAGAGCGCCTCAAGCAGTATGGACCGCAGCCGCTCGGCACTCAGGGCAACGGGATTGCCTTGCATGCTGCTCGATCTGAGGGCCTTGGCAGCGATGTCATCGGCGTGCTGCGGTCCGATGCCGAACGCGGCGAGCCCGGGTACCGCGAGCAGGGTGAGGGTCTCGCGGATCCAGCCGATGCCGTCCTCGATCGATGCCGTGAGTTTCCCGGTCAGCAGTTGAGCGACCTGGGTGTAGCGGTCAAGAGCGGGGTGGCCGGGCTGCCTGGACCGCAGCGCCTGCACGTTCGCCTCCATCACTGGTGCCAGCAGCGCGGCGCAGGCCATGCCGTGCGGCACGTCCGCCGTCCCGCCGATGACGCCAGCCAGGCCGTGGACGGCGCCCAGCTTCGCGTTGGCCAGGGCGATCCCGCCCAGCAGGCTGCAGCTGGCCATGTCGGTCCTGGCCTCGATGTCCGTGCCATCGGCATAGGCGGCGCGCAGGCCCGCCGCCGCGCGGCGCAGCCCTTCGCGGGCCAGGCCATCGGTGAGCGGGTTCGCCTGGACGCAGACGAACGGCTCCAGGCACTGGGTGAGCGCATCCAGGCCGCTGGCAGCGGTGACCGGCCGCGGGCAGGACACGGTGAGCTGCGGATCGACCAGCGCGACCCGGGGAATCATCAGCGCGCTGCGCAGGCTTGCCTTGACCTGGTGCGCCGGTGCGGCGAGGACGGCGTTGGCGGTTACCTCCGCGCCGGTGCCAGCGGTGGTGGGCACCGCGACGCAGGGCACGGCGGGCCGGGTGATCTTCCGGCCGGCCCCGACCACCTCCAGGTAGTCGAGCGGATCGCCGCCGTTTCCCAGCAGCATCGCGACGGCCTTGCCAGTGTCGATCACGCTGCCACCGCCGATCGCGGCGACGACGTCAGCGCCATGTTCGCGGGCCGCCGCGACGGCATCCCGGGCTAGCTCGATCGTGGGCTCGGCGGCCACCGTGACGACCGCCGCTGGCATTCCCAGCCCGGCCAGTAGCTCGGCGTGGCGGCTCGGGTTCGCGCCGGTGCACACCAGCACCCGGGATCCGAGTCCGGCCAGGATGTCCGGCAGCTCCGCCGCCCGCCCGGCACCGGCAATGATTCGGCCAGCGGTGGCGAACTCGAAGGTCATCGTCACGGCGAGCTGCTCACCCAGCCTGCGCTCTGCGCCGGGAACACCGCGGCGAATCTCGTCGAGTTCCGCGGCTGCGCCATCATCTCCGCGACGCAGTCCCGCCAAGTCGCGTAGTGCGGCGTCAGCTTGTGCGCAGCCGATGCATCATCGTCGCGGTAGATCTCCACCAGGACCACGTGTGCCGGATCGGCCCGATCCTGGATGACGTCGAAACGAAGAACGCCGGGCTCGGCCAGCGACGCCTGCGCATTCACCAGCGTCGCGGCCAGGAAATCCTCGACCCGTCCCGGCCGGACCCGGGCATGAACATGGACGATAAGCATCTGCTCATCCTGCTACACGATGCTCACTCCACGACGATCCCGGACCACCCGATCCCGGACCACCCGATCCCGGCCCGCCGACGGAGATCTTCTGGTCGGCTGGCGGTTCAGCGCACCACAAGGCAGAACGGATGGCTCGCGGGGTCCCGGTAGACCTGCCATGAGATCAGCTCGCCGTTGGGGCCGCGCCGGGGCGAGACGTGCTCACCCAGAAAGCGCCCGCCCGAGGCGATGACTCGCTCGTGCGCACCGGCGATGTCGCCGACCAGAACGTCGAAGTGGATGACCGGGTACCCGGCCGCAGAACCGTCAGGGACTGCGTCGGTGCGCTGGAACGACAGCCGCTGGCGCCGTCCTCGCTACCGATCACCAGTCCAGGATGACCGACGCCATCGGATCCTTCGGCAATCCTCGCATGCTGTGTCGTCAAGGATGCGCAGCGCTGATCTCGACGTTTCGTACGGTCAGCCCGAAGTGGTGCACCCCATTAATCACGGGTCAGTCTCGTGCGGTGCCCTGCTCATGCGCGCCTCGTCGTGGGCGATGATGGCCTGCGGCGGCGTTCAGATCAGCGATCAAGATCGATCCGGTCCGCTCTGGGCGCCGACGATGAGATCACCAGAAACTCCAGCGCGCCGGCGGAATCGTTACGCAGCTGGTGCGGTGTCGCCGGCGGGACTTCGACCGCATCGCCCGGGTGCAAGGTCTCCGCCCGATCATTGAATCGGACGGTGCCAACCCCGTCGAGGATGTAGTACAGCTGCCGAACGACATGGTGCAGATGCCAGCGCTCGGCGCTGCCCGGCGGCATCCGCTCCTGAATGACGTGCAGGTGAGTCTGATCGACCAGAGTCCAGCGACTGCAGGATTGTCCCCAGACGTCGTGCGGCGCGCTGGCCTTGTTGATCATCGCAAGCCTCCTCGGATGGATGACTTCATGGCACCGATCACTCCTTGCCACTCCGGGCCACGGACCTGCCGTGGCCCGGAGTGCTGGCCTGGTCACGTGCGCAGCTCGGCGCCGTCGACGAGAAGGCCAAGCGCCGTCGCGACAGGTGGTTCCCGCAACTTCCGGATCTGCTGGTACTCGTCGGAACTCCACCAAGAGTGCGCCTGGTCAACCGAGTCGAACTCAAGGACGACCAGCGTCGTCCCGGGCC
>Ga0208565_1000399_pt1 | contig 33145 bp, 30 predicted proteins | sample Sb_taG_7_FD_187706 | JGI IMG/M metagenome (GOLD analysis project Ga0208565, IMG submission 187706) | Peat soil microbial communities from Weissenstadt, Germany - Sb_50d_2_FS metaG (SPAdes) (version 2) | ecosystem: Environmental > Terrestrial > Soil > Wetlands > Peat | place: Germany...
CAGCTCCAGTCCCACGAACCACCGGAACAACAGGTTGTAATCGAGTTGCTCCATCAGCATCCGTTCGCTGCGGATCGAGTAGAACGTCGGCAAAAGCAGCGCCCGCAACAAACGTTCCGGTGGGATCGAAGGCCGGCCATTGTCGGCATACATTTTGTCGAACCGCTTCGACATCCTCGCCAGAATCTGATCCACCAACCGCCGGATCGCCCGCAGCGGGTGGTCGGGTGGCACCCGCTCCTCCATCGACACGTAGCTGAACATCCCGCCTTGCTGTTTCTCGTCTCCGCGCATAGCGACAAGACGCTTCCAATACTTTCTTGGCTACACACCAACTGGCTTTTTCAACAGTTTCTTAGGCCGCTCCCGTCGACATGCTTCTGTGAATTCTCGGAGCGGATCTAAATTCGTCTCGCCCTTTGCCACTCGCGCAAGCACCTCGGTGGGATCTTCCTGCGGCCGTTCATAGAATTTAAGCAATCGCTTGCCAACCTCCTCCGCGCCACGAAGAACCGGCTCGCTGGATGTCAGGCGGATGCGTGCCACCTTCGAATAGAGCCGCATAATCTTAGCGGGGTCGATGACTGATTGTTGAGTAGCGTCCACAAATAGAGGTACGGCTTCTTCGACGAATTTTCCGTACAGTTCCTGGCGCTCTGCTAGCTCGGCTGCTAATCGGGCCCATCGAGCTTGCAGTCGATGGCCTACGAACGTAACAGCCACGGATGAACAAGCGCCTACGAGGGACCCGGTCAGAGCCGCAAGTGCCATGACGATTCGTGTATCGATTGCCATACTCGCTTCGACCTCCCAATGGTTAAGCAGCAATTCGTTCGAAACAGCTGCTCTTGCGCCCCGATTCAGACCAGGTCGCCTCTTCTGACATCATGCTTGATGTTCGCTCTCCGCACTAAGAGGCTTGCGATAACAGCACGATACAGATCCCATTCCAGCTATCTTTATGCGTCGCCGGTGGGGGTACTCCGCGCAGTGGCACAGTCCCGACGTTCTGATCGTCCAGCTGAAAACGGGTATGCAGGTAATTGCGTACGAGAGCAGCACGGCTGCGGGACATGGCCAGTTGGACGCTGGGTGCTCCGGACATGGCGTAACCCTCGACCACGATGGCATCACCCACTAAGCGATCCCCAAACTGCGCAACCGCTGCATCGATTCGCACTTTTCCTGCGAGAGAAAGCATTTCGCTTTCACCCTGTTTTGGCTCGAACAGTTCGGCAGCTTCGATCCATACGCGCGGATTTTTCGAATTGGCGAACATCTTGTCTCTGCGATATTTGTCCGGCGCCAGTCGCGCCATTGTGAAGTAGCCACGGCGTTTGAAGAATCCTCGAAAGAAAAACCCATGCTTGACAGCCTCGGTATCCTCGGCCAAATTCGCAGTGGCTTCATTCACGTTTGAGAGCGCCTGCCGAATGTTATCCCCGGCATCTCTGCCGTGCGCGTCTGGCGCGACGGCTTTCGTAAGAGTTTCCTGCAGCTGCTGGGACGTCGCATCGATGTTTTGTGCGGCTCTGTGGACATTCTCCATCGTCTGATCGAGTTTCTCGCCAAAATTTCGCGACTGGATGTCGGAGACGATACCATCCACCTTACCAACCAACCCCCTGGATTGGAGATCAGAGACCAGTGCGTCAGCTTGTGCTGAAGCGTGATTCAGCGAAGAAGTGATATCACGTACGTTGTCAACTGCTTGCCGGATCTCCGTGGCCGTTTTCTCATCGCGTAGCAGCATTCCGATTGCCCCTCGTCCCTCCTTCATCCCGACTACAACATCGTCCGCGTTGTTAACGGTTTTCGTTAATGCGTCGAGAGTGGTTGTCATCTTGTCTGCTACGACTTTCATAGTCCCGCTCGCATCACTGACCAGCCCCGTCGCTTTCTCAAGAAGGTCCGCCATATCGCTCGTTTCTTTGCTCCGCAGTTCGGAAAATGGCGGAGCCTCGGGCAATGTCGAACTGCCGGGTCCAATTAGCACGAATTTGTCGCCCACCACCCCCTCGGTAGCAATGGTGGCTACTGAGTCTGTCCTAACAAGACCGCGCACCTGCTCACTGAGCCGTAGCTTAAGGCGAAAGCCTGCCGAAGGCGACTCCGGAACACTGATGTCGGAGACTTCGCCGGCATCGAAACCTCCGACCCTGACCTTCGCACCTTTCGCGAGACCATTGAGGTTCTTGAATTCCGTATACAATTCGACATGTTTGGCAAGGAAATTATGTTGATTGCCGATCAAGAAGATAGCCAGGGCAAACAATACCGTACCTAAGATGACGAATATCCCGACGCCGACGTAACGATTCCACATCTAGTCCTCCACAACCAATTTCCGCACTGTCTCGTTTTGATGGTGTTCAAGATCTTGAGGTTTTCCGAGCGCGACCAATCTTCCCTGGTCGAGAACGGCAAATCGGTCACCGACACGCCTTCCACCATGCACGTCGTGGGTCACAACAATCATTGTGGTATGACGTTTCTGCTCTATCAGGAGATCGTCAATCTCCGAGGCGGTGATGCGGTCCAGTCCGCTGCTCGGCTCGTCGACCAAAAGGATTTGCGGCTCGAGAACCAAAGCTCGCGCAAGGCCGGCTCGCTTCCTCATACCGCCTGAAAGCTCAAGGGGCATCTTATGCCTATCGCCGCTAAGACCGACCTGACGAAGTACGCGGTCAATGATCTCCTCGATCTCCTGCTCCGATTTGTGAGTGAGTCTGCGGAGCGGCAAAGCCAGATTGTCGTGTAAATTGAGAAAATCAAACAGAGCGGCGTTTTGAAAGAGAAATCCCATTTTCTGGCGCACGCGCGAAAGCTCTTGGCCTTCCAGCTGCGTGATATCCTCGCCATCGATCCAAATGTGCCCAGCTTCTGGCTTAATCAGCGCAATGATGAGCTTCAGGGTGACGCTCTTACCAGTTCCGCTCCTCCCGACAATACAGAGCGCCTCCTGCCGCCCAACGGATAACGTGATATCTTGAAGCACCTGCTTTTTACCAAACGCTTTTGAGACGTGATCGAGCGCGACCGCTGTGTCTTTCCAGTCGCTCATAACGCGCTCTCTGGAAACATAAAAAAAATCATTTTCACCAAGATCACATCCGTAGCGATGATCAGAAGTGACGACATCACGACGCTATTTGTTGCCGCCCTACGAACGCCCTCCGCGCCTTCGTTCGTCGTATACCCACAGAAACACGACACAGTCCCGATGATGAAACCGAAAATGGCGGTCTTCAAAGTTGGAGGAATAAAATTGGACCACTCCATGTCACGGAAGGCCCGCGTCATGTAGAGCTGAAAAGAAATATGGGATAAGAAGTGCTCCGAAAGGAAGCCGCTGATCACCCCGCAGAAGTCCATGAACGTGGTGAGTAATGGCAATGCCAGGAAGCAAGCAACCACACGAGGAACAACCAGCAACTTGAACGAGTCAACGGACAATGCCTCTATAGCGTCGATCTGTTCGGTCGCCCGCATCTCCGCGAGCGAGGCTCCCATTCCCGCCCCCACCCTGCCCGCCACAAGTAGGGCTGCTACCAGAGGACCAATTTCCACGAAAAAAGAAAGGCTTTGTACTTCAGGTATCCAGGCCCCTGCACCAAACTGGATAAGTTCGTTACGCGTGTGCAGGGTCATCACCAACCCTAGTGCCAAGCCGGACGAGATTATCAGCGGCAACGAGCGCCAGCCTTGGTCTGCAAGTTCCATCCACAAGTAGGCCAGCTCGAAAGGCGCCCGAAACGTGTCTCGAATCACGCGCAGAGCAAACGATGCGCAGCTGCCTATTTGCTCGAGACTTCTCGTCAACCAATTTGTTTTGCTCTGTGACATATGTCGTACCGAGCGTTCGCTTCTCGTCAGCTTTTTAGAGCTGCCGATCGGAGCTCAGACCACGCCTAATCCAATCGCATGCGACGTTCCAAATTTAGCCGCCGCTGTGAATATCGGTTTGGCCTAGCTTTTTGCGAGTTGCCCATATATGGATCCAAGGGGATCGCGATTGGTGCCGAAAAACGTGATCAGATGACGAGGGCAGGTGCCGATTTCGCGTTGGCAATCAGTTAGCTTGGTATTAGGATCTCAACGGTGTCGGTCATCCTATGCACAAGGCGGAGCTAAAACCAGTTCTCATCTGGCTTGCAATTGATATTGCCGGTTTCGGCAGAAGCCGATATCGGGCAGCTGTTTCGGCTCATAGCAGAACAAAAGCATTGAACACAATACACTTCCAGTGCGGTCGACAGGAACTTTGCATGCAGTAGTCATTGGCGAGAGGAAGTAGGTCACAACTGAGGTGCATCATGTTCGCTGTTAAATCTGATAGGCTCGATCGGGATGGGAAAATCGGTGTGCTGTGGTGCACGCTGATGCACGATTCGCCAACATGGCCCATTCATGGCCATTATGAGTGCCGCGTTTGCGGGCGACTGCACGCTGTTCCTTGGAGCGAGGGGAAATTCGCCAAAGCAGCGCGACTGCGTGAGAACGAACTTCAATCGCTCCGGTCCGCATAGTCGCCGTCCTCATGCCGAGCGACCATTTTACGCGCTTCGCTACTGATTTCGGCAGCCGAACACTTGAAACAGGCTTCCGTGGCGTTCATAGACTGCTTCCACATTTGCAATTGACTGCACCGGAAATATTATCTATAATTTAGATGGTATATATCGTGGAGGCCATCGAACTAAAGCTGAAGCAGGCCAGTGCCGTTTTGGGGGTTGCGCCAAAAGACTTGCAGAACCTCGTGCAGTTCAAAGTCTTGAGGCCTATCCGGCGCGACAGTTTCTACTGGTTCGACAATCGACTTCTTCTGGAAGCGAAGGTCGCTTTGTATTTGAAAGAGTCCCTCGGTACGTCCACCGAAGTGCTTGCCCTCTTCACGCGTGCTCTCTCCAACCTCAAGTGCGAGGATGTAGCGACAGCCCGTTACCTGTCACTTCGGTCACGCCCTTCGAAAGGCCGCGAACCAGTGGAGGTTCGTATCCCCATTCGAGATCTGGCAGAAGAACTTAACGAACAACTTCCACTTGCTGCTGTCTATAAGGATTTACCCCGCGGCAGAAAGAGACCCGGATGGAAGCGAGAGTTCACGCGCAGCCTTGAGGCCGCGGCGGCTGACTTGTCGGGCGTAAGCGAGTCCCAGGTGGCGGAGGCAATTCGCGGGTTCCGTGCCGAGAAGAGCAAGTTGCCGGAGATAACGGTTGGCCCGTCGAGAAAAACAGCCTAGAGGTGTAGTCGATACCTCGGTTGTCGTAGCCGGAGTCGCGGGATTCAAACCTGGGCGCACTACGGAGAATCCGAGCGCCTCACTTCTTCGTGATTGGCTTGAGCATGGAACCTTCGTCTGGCTCGTAACGGAGGAAGTCCTTTCCGAATACAAAGCCGTGCTCACGAGGCTCGGCGTACGACGCCATCTCGTCGGGGCGATCATCAATTTGCTCCGTGAGGAAGCTGAGTTCGTAAACATTCAGGAAGAAAGTGATGTGTCGCCCGATCAAGACGACAACGCAATCTGCGCATGTGCGGAGCAAGGGGGGGCTGCCTTTATCGTCACTCTGAACCCAAAGGATTTCCCCCAGAAGAAACTTCTAGCGAAAGTGATCGCGCCTGGAGATCTGTTTCCGACCACACGCCGCGGTCGATCTCGCTGAACATCTGATCGGTCCTTGTTCGCGTCGCCCGTACCATATGGTTTGAGTGGCTGACGCCACTGTCCCTACAAACAATCCAAGAGTACGAGACGAGGACGGAAACATTTCGGTCGGCTTGTCTATTGAGAGGTCTGGGCAAAGTGCCGAGTGCTACATAGATCGCGGCGTCGGCGCACTACCACGCGAAGCCTGCGGATCTTCTGCAGGCACTCGATGCGGCGCTGGCGTCTAATCGGACGCCTGTTACGCGGCGCGGCGTTCGTAGTGATGATGCAGACCGCCCACTTCGCGAACCTCGACCACGGCACCCTCTGCGGGAGGCTGTATTCTTCGGGATTGCGGTGCGTCTTTGCCGAGCGACAGGTGGGTTCTCCAGCGATGGTAATAAGCGAAGTACGCTGTGAGTGTCCGATGCAGAGAGCGTTCGCCGAGTACGATGACATGATCCAGGCACTCGCGGCGAATGGACCCGATGAGCCGTTCGACGTAGGCCCTTTGCCATGGAGCTCGCGGCGCCGATAATACTTGCTTGATACCCATCGCCTTCACTTGGTCGACGAAGTCCTTGCCGAAAATCTGGTCACGGTCACGCAGCAGATACCGAGGTGCACTGTCCCATGGAAAGGCCTCACGAAGTTGCTGGGCCGTCCATTCCGCGGTGGGATGAGCAGTCACACCGAAGTGGAGAATGCGGCGCCGATCGTGCGCCAGCACCAGAAACACGTACAAGACCTGGAACCGGACCGTTGGCACGGTGAAAAAGTCTACTGACACCAAGCTGCGCAGGTGGTTGTCCAGAAAGGTCCGCCAAGTCTGTGAGGGTGGTCTTCGATGCCGCACCATGTATTTGGCGACGGTGGGTTCGGTAATGTCTATGCCCAGCTTGAGCAACTCACCATGAATGCGTGGAGCACCCCAGCGCGGGTTGTTTCGGCTCATCGTCCGGATCAGATCCCGAACCTCCCGCGGCACGCTGGGTCGACCAGGTTTACCGCGGCGTATCTTCCACGTCCAGAACAAGCGAAAACCTTTACGATGCCAAGCGACAACGGTTTCCGCCTTGACGATCATCAGGGCGGAAGTCCAGTCGCTCCACACGCGTCGCAACCAGACCCAGAAGACCCGGTCGACTGGCGTCAGCTTCAGGCGTTTTGGAGCCGATCGACGTAAGACCATGAGTTGTTGCCGCAAGGCGAGGTTTTCCAGTCGTAGCTGGGCCGAGGCCTTGAGCATCGAGGTGAGGGCGCCGAGCACGGTGAACAGGCGTTGCTTCGTCGACCACTGGAGCAAATGAAAGTCAATCAACTTCAATGATTGCAGATCGATCGGAGTTTTTTTGGAGGGACAACCGGTCGTCATCGATGCGCCGGTCGGTGCTCGGTTCTAATTAGCACTGCGGCGCTCAAGGAACTGGCGAGCGCCAGCCCAGCCGCTATCCACAACACCGTGCGATAGCCCGCGACGAATGCATCCTCGATAGCTTGCCGCCCGAGAGCGTCTCCCGTTTCGGCGGCCGCTAGCCTGGACCGTTGGGCTTCGATTTGTGCACGCAGCGCCGGCGCCAAGTCGAGACGGTCCAATCGTCGTTCCAGAGCGCTCTGGAAAACTCCGCTGAGTAATACTCCGAAAACCGCCACGGCGAGCAAACCCGCGATCCGGGAGACAGCGTTGTTAATTCCGGACGCCGCTCCTGCATAGCTTTGCTCCACCGCGTTCATCACCGTCGTCGTGAGCGGAGCAACGCTGATCGCCATGCCGAGGCCCAGCACCAACACTGCGGGGAAGAATGTGGTCCAGTAGGACCCGCCGATACCGGGCCTTGCAAACAACGCGAATCCGACAGCCGCGACAAGCGGACCCCCAACCAGCGGAGCCCTGGCGCCGTAGCGATCGAGAAGGCCGCCAGACCAGCGCGACAACAAGAACATCAACAGAATGAGTGGCAGCAGAGCGGCTCCCGCTTCCGACGGCGAGTAACCTTGCACCTGTATCAAATCGAGAGGAAAAAAGAAAAGCATGCCGCTCAACGCGGAGTAAAGAAAGAAGGTGAGCAGATTCGCTCCGCTGAAATTGCGGGAACGGAACAAACCGAGTGGAACCATTGGCGCCGATGAGCGCGCTTCCCAATACAACAGGGCAATCAGAGAGACGAACCCCATCGCACCCGCGGCTGGCATTGATTCGATCAGTGCAAGAACGATTCCGCCAAAGGCGAGCACGGCCAGCAGGCCGCCCAACCAGTCGAACCTCTGGCTGCGGTTGTCAGCCCGGCTCTCTGGGACTTTCCAGAGAGTAAGCCATAGGACCGCGACGCCCAGCGGAATATTGATGAAAAATACCCATCTCCACGAACCGTGCTCGATGAACCATCCACCTAGTACGGGACCGATCGCAGCGGTGATCGCGGTGAAGCCTGACCACGTTCCGATTGCGCGACCCCGCGCCTTCTCGGGAAAATTAGCGCTGATGAGAGCCAGGCTGCCGGGCACAAGCAGCGCCCCGCCAATTCCCTGGAGTCCCCTCGCAAAAATTAGGTGCCGGGTGTTGGGCGCGAGTCCACACCAAGCCGAGGCTATGGAGAAGAGTACTACTCCGGCCGCGAAGATCCTGCGGCGGCCGTACAGATCCCCTAAAGACCCGCCAATGAGGAGCAGCGTAGCCAGGAACAGAGCGTACGATTCCACGACCCACTGAACGTCCGCTAGGGTCGCACGCAGGGCCGATTGCAGCGCCGGAAGTGCGACGTTCACGACCGTGCCATCAATGAACGCCATGCTCGAACCGAGGATGGTCGCGCCAAGAATCCATGGGCCGTTCGTTGTAACCGGGCGCTTGCACGAGTTGGCGAGAATCGCGGCTTCGTCGCAAGGAGGTCTGGCGATGTTGCCCATAGTCCATTCTCTGCCGGGCGTAGACGGGAAAAAGAGTGCGTCTATAACAACTATGATCCCGCGATCTCGGCGACCAACTTCCCAACTTTGGTACCTAAATCCCGCCAACACAAGAAAACTAGAAGTTGCTCGGCATGAAAGACTAGTTATGGTACAACATAATAAACTAGCTATAGTGCAACGCATAAAACTGGTTTTAGGGCAAACATGGCTACCCCTTCTGAAAAACTGGTGGAATCCCTCGAAATCCTGCACGGGCTTCAAAATGCCAACGGGGCTGCGGCCATTCGCGCACGCGACATAACGCGGACTCACCGGGAACGGCTGCTCAGGCACGGCTTCCTGCAGGAAGTCATCAAGGGCTGGTACATCCCGCGCCGCCCGGACGAGGTGAAGGGCGAGAGCACGGCATGGTACGCCTCTTTCTGGCGTTTTGCCGCCGTTTACCTCGGGACGCGTTTCGGCAAGAATTGGAGCCTATCGCCGGAACAATCGCTATCCCTTCACGTTGGGAACTGGACGGTTCCCCGACAGCTCGCAGTGCGGTCTCCCAAAGGGCGGAACAATGTGACGAAGCTTCCGCATGGGACATCCTTGTTCGAACTTGAGGCGCCGTTGCCCGATTTGTCTGACATGGCGGAGAAGGATGGCTTGCGCCTTTTCTCTCTCGAATCGGCTCTGATCGAGGCGTCTCCCCGGTATTTCCTACATCATGCGACCGACGCAAGGGCCGCCGTGGCGATGATTCGCGATGCATCGGATCTGCTGGCCAGACTGCTGGACGGCGGGCACAGCACGATTGCGGGCCGGCTGGCGGGCGCCTTCCGCAATAGTGGCCGCGGTGCCCTCGCGGACGAGATTACGCGTACCATGTCCGCTGCCGGCTACACGGTGCGCGAAACCGATCCGTTCACCGACAGGCCCGCCGTGGCACTTTCGTTCCGCGAGACCTCGCCGTACGTGAACCGGATAAGAATCCTGTGGCAGAAGATGCGCGATCCCGTGATTGAATCTTTCCCGGAGGCGCCGGGGCTGCCGCGCAATCGCGCCGCCTACATGAAACGCGTTGAAGAAGCCTATGTGACCGACGCATATCACTCGTTGTCCATCGAGGGGTACCGCGTCACGCCGGAGTTGATCCGAAGGGTTCGCAGCGGCACGTGGAACCCTGACGCGAACGAGTTGGATCGCGAGCAGCGCGACGCCATGGCGGCGCGCGGATACTGGCAGGCGTTCCAGTTCGTGCAGAAGAGCATCGCCAAGGTGCTGAAGGGTGAGAATCCGGGCACCGTCGTGGACGACGACCACCGGGGGTGGTACCGGGAGATGTTCGCGCCCAGCGTAACGGCGGGGCTGCTGAAACCCTCCGACCTCGCAGGTTATCGAAACGGCCAGGTTTTCATCCGGAAGTCTATGCACGTGCCCTTGAACCGGGATGCGGTCCGGGATGCGATGCCCGCCTTCTTCGATCTCCTACGAGAGGAACAGCACCCAGGGGTGCGCGTTGTACTCGGGCATTTTGTCTTCGTATACATCCATCCGTACATGGACGGCAATGGGCGCATTGGGCGCTTCCTTATGAATGTCATGATGGCGGCGGGCGGCTACCCGTGGACGGTCATACCGCTCTCCGCGCGCAACACCTATATGGCCGCTCTCGAGAGGGCCAGTGTTGGAGAGGACATCGCGCCGTTCGCAGAATTTCTAGCTGGGCTCGTCCGGAAGGGTCTTGCCGGAGAGCCGCTTCCGCCGGTGCCGAAGGCCTAGCTTCTCCCCACGCGAAGAGTGGATTTAGGAAGCTCGCGCATCGTGCTCAGTAGTAGATTGTTTCGTTGATCGACGCGGCCAGGGCTTGATGTCTCAGCCGAATCCGACATCTTGCAGATTCACCAATCGTACCGTGGCAAAACCGTGTCAAAACTCTTCGTATTGGAGCCGTTGGGGTTAGTTAGCTTCGAGCGGAAAGCAGATTCCCAAATTGTTGAAAACATTAAAAGTGTGGAGAGTTTTGGAGCCGGATGGGATGCGCCCAAGGCAGGCGTTCCTGGACCTGTGGACGGTCCGCGCGGCCCTCCAGCGTTGAAGGTGTCCGAGCGACCTTCCCCGAGGGTTGCCTTTAACCCTCCAAAAACCCTCCATTAGCACACCCGCCGAAACGGATCCTTGTTTTGTTGGCGTTTTCCATACCCTGAATCAACGCCGTGCGCAGTTATGTTACTGAAAACAAAACATTGCCCATTTTCCCAAGCTGGACGTCGCGGGTTCGAGTCCCGTCTCCCGCTCCATGTTTTCAATGTTACAACGTTATCGCAGATAGCGATTTGGACGAAAACGGAGTAATCGCCTGTAAGCTTCTGAAAGCGCTAGGCTGAATGCCAGCTGGAAACCGGGCACTGGAACCAAGATTCGGCACATCTGAGCCCGGGACCACTCGAATCGAGTGCGGTGCCGGCGCCCGAAAACCTGACCAATCCCGCGCCCAAAACACAAGGGCCAGCACTTTGGATCTTGTTCGCAGGGTGCCGCGAGCGGGACCAGGCCTATCGGGCGAGGTTGTCAGTTACGTCACGACTCGGCCAGTAGGTTCGCGTGTAACGAGGGCGATTTAACATTGTGTTACACCAGTTCAGCTCACGGTCATTAGACGCACCTCTCGATCCAGCAACTGTCATTGAATTCAACCAGATCGAGTTTTTGGACATTGCGGGGTCCAGGCGGCAACCGGCGTTGAAACTTGGCATAGGTCACACATCCACGACACATGCTTCGGAGGCCAATAAATTCAGCGCTCTAACGGATTAGCGACCCGTCGTTCATTCGCAAATAATGTGCTACGGTTCGCGGCCAATTTGCACGAAGCAGCCCTTATTCGCATTTGTTTTGCGAACTGACATGGGCGGCCGCATTCTCGTTATGCTGTCTGTTGCTGATAACCATTTGGGTGACTCCTGAAAATTCGTTTGCGAAGCGGCAACTTCGCAACCTTCCTGTTTTACTCCAGGATTCTCAGGGTGCCCAAATGGGCTCCTCAATCAGCAGATTCGAATCGCCTCAGATCGCGTGCATAGGTCCGCTTATACGGGACTCTATGGAACTACCTTCGCGCCGATTCGTCGACGTCATCTTGCCGGTCCGCCGCGCCCAATGCCTTTTCAGCTTGTTCGGCCTTTCGCGCAAGCCGGACGAATCCGTTCGCCCGCGCATCGTGTGCCACCGCGAGCAACGCCTCTCGTCCCTCCGGATTCTACCGCTCGCGGCCTTCAATCACAGCGATGGCAAACCTTGCCTGCAAGCAGCGAACGTAAAGGCCGAGTGTTTGCGCCTCTTTCAAACTTCCGCGTAAAATTTTCTTTGCATCAGTCGTTTTTTCCACAGTTCCCAATGACCAATTGCGCTTCGATCGCTACGTCGGTGAAGGATACCAAGCAGGTCCGTGCGGTGGGCACGAGGAATGTGTATCGCCTAGGCGAATAAAAAGCGAATACACTGCTTTAGGCCTCGAAACACCGACCACTCGGCTCCAGGCAGATCAATCTGCGGGACCTCGAAAAGGTGTGACGGGGTGTCGATTTGAGCAAGGTCCATTCGATACACCCCAGGAGGCTTTATGAAAACCCTTGCGATTTCAACCTTGGCGGTCCTAAGTGCATCCCTGATCAGCGCCGCCGAACCGGTGCTCACCCAACAGGAGCGCGATCATGCTATTCAACTGCTCCGTGATTCAGAAACTGAGTTCTTTAGCTTGACCTCTGGCCTAAGCGAGTCCCAGTGGACCTACAAGCCGGCTCCGGATCGTTGGTCGGTAGGCGAAACGGCTGAACATATCGTGCTGGCTGAGGGCCTGCTCTTTTCGAAACTGCAGGAGGCCATGGCCAACCCGCCAAACCCTGACTGGGAGGCCAAGACTGCTGGTAAAACAGAATTCATCGAACGAGTGATGCCCGATAGGTCCCACAAGGCTCAAGCACCCGAACCGATTCAGCCGCATGAGAAGTGGACGCAGGCGGAGACGATAGCACGTTACAAGGAGGTGCGGGCACGGACGCTAAAAGTCATCAACGACACCGATGCGCCGCTGAAAAGCCAAACATCCGAACACCCGGCCGCCGTGTTCGGGACGCTGAACGCTTATCAGTGGCTGATCTACATCCCGCTCCACAACGTACGCCATAATCAGCAAATCGCGGAGGTGAAGAACAGCCCAGGTTTCCCGAAACCGTAATCGCCCCTGGCCACCCAAGCTAATAACGTGGTCGCCACCCCTTTCGCAAGGGTGTCGGAGTAGCGAGAGCGGCACTCTGCATCAACCATATAATGTCCCCATGCCCGTCAACCTCAAAGCCATCAACTCCGAACTGGCGAAGAGGGGATTCAAAGCGACGCTCGCTAAAGGCGAAGGATATTTCTACTTTCAGGGAGGCGATGCTACCGATTGGCTTGACCGGACTGTGCGGGTCGCGACTCTGCACAGCCTCACGCTGGAACAGTGGATGGAGCAGTATCGGGAGCTGAAAACGAAGAATGATGCGCTATTAAAGGTCGAAATCAAATCAAAGCACTTCGAGACGCGTCAGGCACAGCGAGCGTCCGGGAATGCCGGTTCGGAGCGTCCGGCCGCCCCCTCTGCAACAAAACAGCGTGATGCCGTGAAGAGCGTCACCCAAGTTGCACACCAGAAACAGAAGGAGGAGAGCAAACCAGCAACCTACCTCCGCCTTCATCACGTTCCTATCTTCGTCCGTGATCAGGATCGAAGCCTTCGATTCTACCTCGATCAGCTTGGATTTCGCCTGATCATGGATTACAACTATGGTGAGCGTGGTCGCTTTATTCTGGTTGCTCCGCCGAACGGCGCCACGCTTCTTGCGCTCATCGCTCCCAAACCCGATTCTGCGGAACATCAGTTCATCGGCCGCTCAGGGCAGGCAGTGTTTGTAACGGAAGATGTTGCCGCCAAATTCCGCATCTGGCGTCAGGGCGGCGTTCGCTTTCGTCATCCTCCACAGGCGGGAACTTGGGGTGGAGTCTTCACCACCTTCGAAGATCTGGACGGGAATTCCTTTATCCTTGCGGGATGGGACGATCTGACACGGAAAGTTGAAGCCCGCCGCCGCGCGCTAGCCGAGAAGGTGGAATCCGAACGCCGCGCAGCCCGAGAACTGGAAATTGCGAAACAGGTGCAGGCCAGGCTCTTCCCTCAAGCGGCACCGCCGCTAAAAACACTTGAATATACGGGTGTTTGTGTTCAAGCCCGCGAGGTGGGCGGCGATTACTACGATTTCCTTAATTTAGGGCCACAACGGCTTGGCTTGGTGATCGGCGATATTTCAGGCAAGGGAATCGCGGCAGCATTGTTGATGGCCAACTTGCAGGCGAATCTTCGTAGCCAATGTGCGATGGCATCGGATCAGCCGGAGCGTTACTTGCGATCCGTGAACCAGCTCTTCTACGACAATACGACGGAAAGCGCCTACGCCACTCTGTTCTTCGCCGAGTATGACGACACGGAGCGCCGGTTGCGATACGCAAATTGCGGACATCTCCCGCCGTTGCTCATTCGGCGCGACGGTACGATCGAAAGGCTGAAAGCTACATCGACGGTAGTGGGAATCTTCAAAGAATGGCATTGCTCCGTTACGGAGTGCCAGCTCTTCAAAGGAGACATGCTTGTACTGTATACCGACGGTGTGACCGAGTCGTTCAACGAAGCGTGGGAAGAGTTCGGTGAACAGCGTCTGATTGTAGGGCTCGAAACGTACCGAAAACTGTCTCCACAGATGGTGATAGCGGCTATTATCAATCGACTTAAACAGTTCAGCCCGCGTGAACAGCACGACGATATCACTTTGATCGTTGCCAAATGCCGAGGAGATTAGAACCGATTCGATTTTCTAATGCTCATGAAGGCGCTCTGATTCCTGCGCGTTTTTAGCTTTCCCGCCGTACCGCGCGAGCGCCTGCCGATCCTCCCCGAGCGCCAACGAACCTCGAATGCCGCAGGTGCCCCTCCGGTGTCCACTCCACAAAATCGACCTGCCCCACCAGCACCGGTTTCAACCAGCGGCACTCCGCATCTTATCGGCGGTGAGACCCTCGCCCCAGCGTGCGCTCTGCGCTTCCGGCAGATTTGCGAATGGGCAGTCGGCGACCTCTAACCCGCGGAACCGCCTTATGAGCCACTCTCGCTCAGAGCTGGCGCGTCGTAGTTTAGACTAAGCTAGGCAAAGCAACCATGGCAGGAGCGCCACCCAGTCTAGAGCCACCCAGCACGCTGCGCACGGCTTGGCCGCGGATCTCGCTGGGTTGGATTTTAGTATTGATGGCAGGGGTGGGGATGGCGGGCGCCATCTTCTACTGGGCCGAGCAGCAGAAGCAGGCGCTGGGCCTGAATGTTCATGCTACCGACAGCAAGTCACAGGTACGCATCGCCTGGGATAAGACGTCGGGGACGGTGTGCAACGCGAGAGTGGGTTATGTAGACATCGCCGACGGCGACCAGAATGTGCGAGTGGATCTCGACGCCAATGAACTTCACCTCGGCTACGTGAACTACCAGCGGCAATCAAAGAACGTGACCGTTCGCCTGGTGGTGGAGGCGGATGACGGCACGCCCGCCGAAGACCTGGCCCAATTTGTCGCACCCGCTGATCAGCCGCCAACTGGGGAGGTTGCACAGAGTGAACGTTCCGCCGGCAGCGCTGCGGGCGTTGCTCCTGACAAGACGCCGGACCTGGAGGTGACGGCGCCGGTTGAGACCTCGCAACCTGCCGAGCCAGCCAAGGAGCATCCGAAGTTCCCGCCGCCGGCGGCCCAGCCCACTCGAAAAATGCTGGTTGACCAGGCGCCCACTCCAGAGGTGGTGACCGGGCGCCGTGCTAGCGGGAAACCCCACGTGTACAGCGGCAGGGAACCGCCATTCACTTGTTCAGTGGGCGATGTCTTCCGCAAAACGGATGCGGCGCCGGGCTGGGACACCTTCACTTGTCTGGGCAAGAATGTCTGGAGCGTTACGAGGACTCCGGGCAAGCTGTAGGTTTTTACGCCTGTATCGCCGCTGCTGGGCCTGAGCATGTCGTTGCGAGGGCTATGCGCTTGCCTCAAGCACTACGGTCGTGTATAGCTCGAACTGGCTCCACTCCATGGCATACGTCCCGGCGATGCGGTGCGGGCTGACTGGCTCAAACATGACTCGCTTGCCGATTCTCTGAATGTTCCTCACTCGCTCGCCGGCGCTGAAGGTTTCGGAATAGCTTCCGTCAGTGCTCAGGACCGTAACTGCTCCGTCAAATATGCGTGATTCCATGAAGTTCTCCGGGTGCTCTCTCGGAACGTAGGGCAACGCGGTCGCCAAACACAAAACCATTGCGGGCAATAGGCTTCCGTAGCAGACGTTTTGTGCGGTGTGGAAAATCGCCATAGACCAAACGTTAACTCTGGGAAAATTCGCCGTGATCACGGCCCCACTCCACCCAGAGGCGGCCCAACAGTCGCGTGGTGACTTTCTGTCCGAACTGAAGCGACCACTCAAGCGCCGTATCGGTATGCGCTACTCAAACGAGTTCTATTTTGTGACCCCGGCCAATCTCGTCAACGCCGCGGAAATTCCCGCCCATTGCGGACTCGTGGAGGCGGGCCATGCGACGTTCGAGGAATGGAAGCATTTGATCAGCCGTCACGCCGGTTTCTTCAACTATGATCCCGAGAGACAAGCATATTGCATGATCACGGTTCCCGCGCCGTGGCGCGATACTCCTGGACTTACGTGGCAGTTGGTTGCAGCCATGCTGTGGAACCAGCGCCGTAGGTTCGCAGAAGAACCGCCGGATCGCCTAATTCAGCGACGGCTCGAACTGGTGTAGTCCGATCGGAGCGAGTATCGGGAGTTGGTGTGAGCACCACCATTCGTGCTCAATCTCCGGGTCAGGCGTTGTACGGCCAAGTGGTCAGCTTGCCTAACTCAAGGGCGACAGCCGACCGCGGGGCGTTCTTAACCGGGTCTCCTTGGCGGCCTCAGCGTCTTTTGCGAGGAATTGTGCTGCTTGGATAGCCCGTCGGCACGCCCCCGCACCTTCGTCGTCCGCCGCAGCCGGTTCCTGCTTACATTCAGGGTTTAGTAACCGTCGATTAGTAACGATCGTGAGTATTTAAATTCATTGGATCAATCTAGGATTGAGGGGACGACTCTGCTTAGTCGCGAGTGCGGGCGGTTTCTGGAGCCTGATGTTCAAGAAAGGCGCACATGAAAATCCTGATGAGTTATGCGCGGAGCATGTTCTGGACAGTGGGGATCATCACTCTTCTCACGGGGCTCACTTTTCTACCTTCCTTTGTGCGACGTGCGGCTGGGCGACCCGCTTGGATCGTGCTTTGGGCGTGTTTTCTGTTCTTCATGGAAGGCGTCGGAGTCATAACGTGTCTCGCCGCCCGAGCGCTGAAAAGGCAGGGGCGTCTCGCGAAAACGCTGGTTCTACTTGGGAGCCTTTACAATTTGCTGATATTCCCGTTTGGAACAGTAGCTGGTGCCGTCGGAATTTGGTGGTGCTTATCGAAAAAACTGCGGGACGTCGAGCCTCTGGCGGAGGCCTTTGACTACCAATCGAAAAAGGGAGACGGCACGCACAAATGGATACAGATCGTCGTGCCTGCAGGCAGCATTGTGATTCTGTTAGGTTCGCTGCGCGTTGCAACTTGGTGGGGAGAAAAACACGGCCTTCCGAGAAATGCTCCGATCAATGGGCTGGTGTTGTTGTTCCTTTGTGGTTGGGTGTCGGCGTTCTTTCACGAGTTGGGGCATACGATAGCGGCTTGGATCTCTGGAATGAAGTTGGCCTACTTCAGCGTCGGTCCGTTCATGGCCCGAAAGAAAGGGGGCCGGTGGAAGTTTGGGTTCACGCTGGCAGGCTTCGCCGGCCTTGGCGGCGCCGTTAGCACAGTTCCGCTCCATCTGCGAGACCTGCGCCGCCGCATGGCCCTGGAGGTTGCGGGCGGACCGGTGGCTTCGCTGCTGACGGCCGGCATCGCAATGCGTGTGCTTTTGATGATGCCGGGCAGCGCGTGGGTAATGTGGTGGAAGGTAACGGCAGTGATAGCGGCGATATCGATAGCCGAAGTAGTGATTAACCTCATTCCGGTCGCTTCCGCGGCCGGGTTTTCCGATGGAGCAGTGCTGGTTCAGTTGCTGGGTGGAGGACCTTTTGCCGACATGCGTGAGGCATTAAAGACACTTGGTATGACCACGGTCACCCCAGTGCGGCCGCGCGACTTGGATGCGACTGTCATGGCACGTAGAATGAACGCGGCCGAAGGGGGTCCGATGGCTGACTGTGTCCGAATGATCGGGATGATCTGCGCCGTCGACCGTGGAGACCTGGCATTGGCGCGTGGTTGCCTGGATTCCGTACTGGAGACCGTTCCGCATCCAGACAGGACAGATTCCCCCGGGGTAGCGGCCGAGTTGGGCTACTATATCGCATATCTGGATGGCCATGCGGGTCGCGCGGGACAGTGGCTATGCGGTGTGGAGACGGTAGCCGCGAAGAAGAAGTTTCCGTTAGCAAGCGATTTTGATTATTGGCGAGCTGTGGCGGCTGTACGCCTGGCGGAGGGACGGCAACAGGAGGCCAACGATGCATGGCGCCGAGCCAAGCAACTGGCAGACTGTTTCCCCAACGTCGGTCTATATGAATACGAGCGCGATATGCTGAACCGGGTGAAAGATGATGGTTGGCTGCGCTTGCCAGAGGTGAGCGAGAGCGAGACATCGGCTTCGGACCCGATCATGGCGATACCGGTTGCGAAATAGGCGGGCCGGTACTGGGCTCAAGGTCGCCCGGCCGGCGAGCGATCACGGCGCCTGCCACCAGCCCGTCCGACACGTTCCAGTGACGTACTTCAAGGAATTTCATCCGCGCAAACACGATCTGCGGGGTTATCCATGCGGCCGGCGGCTACACGGCGTGGTCGGACAAGCACGCTGCCTATGCCTCCGTTTCCGGCCCGACCGGCACGGCGATCCCCAGCAATGTAGACGACTACTATTCCCCGGATGTCAACTCCAACATAATCGGCTTGCCGGGAGTAGTTACTCCTGCCACGGCTTTGCGCCCCAGCCGGATTCAGTGCAACAACAGTGGCGACCCTCCCGACAATAACGGCGGAGCATGGACCGACAGCTTCGTGAATATTCAATGCTACGACACCCTCAAGGTGAACGCCATCCTGAACGAGATCGACGGCAAGACTCACCTTGGTCAAAGCAAGGCGCCAGTACCCAACATCTTCGGCATGAGATGCTGAAGTTATTCAAGAACATGAAGGACGGCACGTTTCGGGACGTCACAGCGGAGGTCGGCCTCGATCGGGTGTACGCGCCGATGGGCGCCAATTTCGGAGACATTGATAATGATGGGTTTCTCGACATTTACCTGGGATCGGGTGGGCCCGAATACGGTTTTTTACTTCCCAAGGTCCTGCTTCGTAATGACGAAGGCAGGGCCTTCGTGGATATTAGTTCTTCAGCCGGCATTGGAGATTTGCACAAGGGGCATGGAACGGCGTTTGCTGACCTGCAAAATAGCGGCCACGAAGATATTTTGATCTCTATGGGCGGCGCAACCCCAGGAGACGCACACGCTTTTCGAGTTTTCAAGAATCCCGGCAATGACAGTGACTGGATTAACATCAAGGTAGTCGGTGTCAAGACGAACCGGGCAGCCATTGGAGCGCGGATAGAGGCCATCGTCGAAAACGAGGGGCGTGGAAGGCGCTCAATCTTTCGTACAGTTAGCAGCGGCGGATCCTTTGGTGCCTCACCGTTGGCACAGCACATTGGCTTGGGAAGAGCAGCGCGCATACTCAGTCTGGAAATAACTTGGCCAGCAAGCAACACATCGCAGAAGTTTGCGGGCGTCAGTCCCAATCAGTTTATCCAGATTACTGAATTCGGCAAGGCGTATAAAGTGCTTACACCAAGACATTTCCGGTTCGACGGTGCTCGGGCAAGTGAGCCGTAAGTGCTTCTTGTCTGCTATGACGAGCAGCTTATGAAATCCAGTATCCTACTTGCGACACTGCTGGTTTCTTCTAACTGTATTTGGAGCGCACAAAGGTATTCGGCGACCGGACTGGTCTTGAAAGTTGATCCACCCCGGCGGACTATTCTCGTTTCCTGCGAGAGCATTCCAGGGTACATGGATGCTATGACCATGTTTTTTTCCGCGCGCGATCCGAAAACACTGACCAGGCTCGAACCAGGGCTGATGGTGGACTTTACACTGGTGGTCAGCGGTAAGTCATCTTATGCCGAGGGTATTCATGTTCGTGACTTTGAAAACATGGAGCAGCAAGCTTTAGCTGCCCGTCGCTTGAGGATGATTGCGGATTTGGATGCGGACGAGCCGTCTGGCGCCAGCGTGCTTAAAGTCGGCACACGGGTACCGAGTGTTGTCTTGATGGACCAGAAACGGAACGAAGTTGATCTGGCCGGCTTTGCAGGCAAAGTCGTGCTCATGAATTTCATGTACACACATTGCCCGCTTCCGGACTACTGTTTTCGGCTTTCCAACAACCTGGGCAATGTTCAGAGGCGCTTCCAGGCACAGATGGGCAGCGATCTCATCCTTCTTAGCGTGACTTTCGACCCTGTCAAGGACCAACCTGAGGTGTTGGCGAACTACGCTCGCACTTGGAAGGCGGACGTCAATTGGCATTTCCTCACTGGAGCACTACCAGAGGTCAGGCGAGTCTGCAAGATGTTTGGGGTTGATTTCTGGCCGGATGAGGCCGAGTTGCTGCATTCTCTGCATACGGTGATTATTAATCGGCAGGGAAGATTGGCGGCCAATCTCGAGGGGAATCAGTACACTGCGCGACAGTTAGGAGACCTGGTGCAGACTATATTGGATGAATCACGATGAGCCGCATTTAGGGCGCCATTTGATAACGAGACACGTATGGGTTGTGGTGCGACCTCTTTCTTCTTCCGCAATACGAACTTCTACTACTTTTGAGAGGACACGACTCAGGCTGCCAATATTCCCGGAAAAAAATCTGGGTGCGCCTTCGCGACCGTCCATCGACTCCAAAGGCGATAACGTTGTAGGAGCGGTCACCAGATCAGATTTGCCCGATGATTGTCCGGAAGTCCCGATCTCGGAGATCATCCAATCGCGGGAAGCCTTGTGTCCGACATCGCCGGGGAGTTCCAGCAGATTACGAGTCCGTGTGCACCATTGGCGGTACCGAGCGCGTTTACGGCTTGCTCGGCCCCGAGCCGCTGCCCTTTTGATCTGTGGTGTCGGTGTTGCTCGGGCACGATGCTGGCGCAGGCTCATCGACCCGGTGCCAGCCTCCACAACGAGGCTTCGGATCCTTCTTGCCGGTATCAATCGCGGCGGATTGTCGTGAATGATCGTGGATCTGCCGTGAGCCTTCCGGGGCGGTGGGGTTAGGCTGCGCCTCCCCAGCTGCCGAGCTAGCTGTATTGATCAGCGGGCCCTGCGTTGATCCCTCGTCAACGCCCGGTCGCCGCTTGAGAGTTGTCGTCGAGGTGACGACCGCCGGCTGGGTAAGGCCGTCAGACGCGTCCGTCTGCGGGCGAGTGATGACCGTCGGTGCCGTGCCTGCCATACTGCTGGCATCCGCCATGCTAGTCGGCACCAGGTAAACGCGCCGGTAACGGACCTCGGCATCTGGATACCGCTGGCGCGCAGCCGCTGCCAATTCCACCTCAATCGCTCGTTCCTGCCCGGGCTTCGCGCCCTCTGGCAACGAGAAGTGAAGCGCGTACCGTTGCCGGATCCGGGCCAGCGTAGTTTCAAGCGCCGAGGCGTCGTCTACCGGCATGTTGTCACCGCCAGATCGGCGCGCAATCTCCGCGGTCCCAGCTGACTGCGTGTGCCGGCCTCGCGTCCCTGGTCCCTGTCCTCCAGCGGGGCCGCGACGACCCAGAATGATTCCGCCCAGCGGCCCACCCAGGGGGCCGGTGCCCGGCCATGTTCCACCAGACGATCCCCCAGGCAATGGACCGCTGCCACCCTGACGTCCACCTCCCATTCCCCGAGAACGGTTCGCCATTGCGTCAGGCGCCAGCAGGAGGCTCAACACGGCATCCGCTCTCGTGAGCGCACGCGAAACGCCTTCTACGTCACGGTTGTACTCCGTCTGATCGTCGGTCAGGATAACGATGGTCCGCCGCGCATCGCGCCGCCCCTGGCGCTCCACATATTCGGCCGCATCGAGCAAGCCGCGAGTGATGTCCGTGCCGCCCTGAAAGTTTTCCTCCTTCAGCAGTGACGCGAACTCACGCTCCACATCGTCCCGGCTGTTGCGGAACGGCAACCGCAAGCGCGTTGAGCGGTCAAACACCATGATGGCCACACGGTCATTGTTCCGGAGTACTTGCAACGCCTGGCGAGCCGCTGAGGCGACTCGCTCCACATGGGGCCGCATGCTGGCACTGACGTCCAGCAGCAACACCACATCCAACGGCATGTTTTCGCTGGCAAAGTTGCCGATCCGCTGCGGCTGGCCTTCGTCGTGCAAAATGAAGTCTTCAGCACGAAGGCCAGTGATTGTGCGATTATCGCGGTCCACGACTTGGGCGTCTACACGGACGAGCGAGACGTCACTCCGGAACACAATATCACCGTCTGCGGCCAACGCAGGGAGCACGGCTCCGCCGACGAGGGCAAGCAGCACGGAACACGTTGAGCGCGTCATGGACTCACACTTCCAGAACTTTGAGAAGATGAAGGCCTGCTTCGCACATACGTAGCCCGAGCGCATTGCGTTTCAGCGCGATTCGTACTTTGGCAACTTTGCGTTGGGCATGATCGCCTTACTCGGCGTTGGTCCTGCACTCCACGCATTAGGCGGGCACGTTCGTCGCCAGTTGCCGTTTGGCGGGAGTTGCCCTGGGCAGCGCCGGTTGATCAGACAGATGACACCCCAAGTTGCGTAGGGGAAGACGGGGTTGGAACACGCCAGCACAGGCTCAGGGACATTCCTGCCACCTGGCCATATGAAGGGGGCGGCAAGTTGTCGCCTCTGCCCTGGTCGCAAGCCACCATAAAGAGCACTAGGCGCTCTATCCCCGTATTTTTATTCGGCCTCACCAAAATGGAAATTGAAATGAACTGGCGCTACGATTGCGAGTAGTTCGGGACTTCCGATGAGTACTGATGGGTTTTGCCTCACCCACATCGACGCGCTTCGCCTGCCTCGGTTTGATTCAAATCAGCGCGGACGCGGTACCGGCTGAATTCGAGCAGGAACAAGGTGAGAGGGAACTCAGCCAACATCGTTTCGCTGGCAGCAATCGTGCTTGTCTCGGCGCTGCTCGGGACGTTTGTCTCTTGGCGGGCGCCTGGCATTGATCAATACATACGCGATTGGATGGTCCGGGCGCGTGGCCCGCTTCCGGCGCCGGACGATATCGCCATGGTTGCCATCGATGAGCCGAGCATTGAACGGTTCGGCCGTTTCCCCTGGTCGCGTGCTCTCTCGGCGCGCGCCATCGACGCTATAGCCGCGGCGCAGCCCAAAGCGATCGCGGTGGATGTGTTGTACGCCGATCCGACATCGGAAACAGACGATAGCACTCTGGCACGCTCGATACGAGAAGCAGGAAATGTAGTTGTCGCGGCCCAACTGGTGGCACCTCCGATTGCTGGCGGCCCTACAATGTGGCTGCTGCCGTTGCCTGCCATAGAGCGCGCTGCGGCGGCGGTTGGCCATGTGAATGTTGCGACAGAGTCGGACGGAATTGCGCGCCAGATTCTGATCCAGGCTGCCGACGACCAGGGGCGAGCCCTCCGTGCGATGGCAGTGGAAACTATTCGTATCGGCGATGGCATTTCAGGACAGTCGGTGACAGAGACCTCACGCAGCCTATTGCTCGGCTCGCGCGTCATCCCCGTGGAAAGCGTAGCTCCCAGCGTAGTGATCGGCGGGGTTCCGGGCGTTGAAAGCTCGACGCAGACACTGCGCGCCGCCCGTATGGCGATCGACTATATTGGGCCGGCGGGATCCTACAGAACATTCAGCTTTGCGGAAGTTGTGGGCGGGCGCATTCCGCCAGCACAATTCCGCGGCAAATACGTGCTTGTGGGTGCGACGGCGGCTTCCTTGGGCGATCGCCTCGCCTCGCCGTTCGTTCATCTAGCGGACGCACGGGGGGATCAGCACGGGTCTTTGATGCCGGGTGTCGAAGTACTTGCTAACACCCTGAACACGATCTTGCGGTCCCGTTTCTATTCCGAAGCTTCGGATTGGCTCGCGTTTCTTTGCGGCGCGCTGGTAGCGGCGCTCACCATGTTCGTGCTGGCGGTCGCCCAAGGTCGTCACGAGGCAGTCAAACAAATTGGCTTTCTAGCGGCGGTAACCGGGGCGGTCCTGCTGGCGGGTTATCTCGCGTTCACCCGCTTTCTCGTGTTCCCGCCGCTTACGCTTTCTTTGGTTTCATTTGCTTCCGCGGGAGTGCTTGGATTGCTGCGACGTTCGTTGGTCGCAAGTTCTCATCTCGATAGTAGTATCGAGGACATAAAGCACGCTGGAGAGTCCCTGTGTGCGATGAGCTTGGGATCGGCAGCAGAGTCTATCGCGCGGCTAGCGGACGCCGAGGGTGTAGCGATCTACGCGTCGCGAGGGGGCGGGCGTATGCGATTGGTGGCAGCGCAGGGAATCCCTATTCTCCGGAAGGGCTCCGATGGTTTTGCGTTACCGACTCACGTCAAGCCCGGCAAGGAACTGTTGACGATTCCAATCGACGGGTCGGACGGCGCAGTCACGCTCGTGATAGCGCAAGGGGCCGCCACGGCACCCTCCATCGAAATACAGCGACTTTGCGCCGCGATCGCTGGCAGCACCTCTGGGGTTTGGGCCGAAGAAGAGGAATTCTCTCGATGGTGGTGGCCACGAGGACTGGCATGGAAGGCGCGGTCTCTGGGCCAACTGAATGGCCGTATCCTGGACCGGGCCAAGTTTGTGGACCTAGCGATGCGGTCGGTCGAAGACGTACTCATTATCGCCGGAGTGGATGGACGCATCACGTTTGCAAACCGGCGCGCGGCGGCGGTTCTTGATTGCTCCGAGCACGCACTTCGTGGCCGCGATCTGCTAGAGCTGTTGGCCGAGGCAGAACAGAGCTCACCCGAAGCCGGCCGCGAGATACTCGTGCACCTCGTCGTCGACCGCTCTAAGATCGGGCGGGAAATCACAATTCGAGGCGCGCGCCCGCGGCACTTCACTTTGCGTGTTGCCGCGGTGTGCTCGGGCGAAGACGGCCGCGGCACCGTGCTGGGCATAGTCGCTTCGCTCTCCGACATCACTCGGCAGCACGAGTTGCAAGAGACCAAGAATGACGTCATGGCGCTGGTTTCGCACGAGATGCGTACTCCCCTTACGGCGATTCAAGGAATGAGCGAGTTGCTGGCGCAATTCGAGCTCGATCCGAAACGAGCCCGTGAAATGAGTACCGCGATTCACGACGAGGCCAAGCGGCTGACGCACATGATTAGCGAGTATCTGGATATTACTCGCCTGGAATCAGGGACGACTGTCCTGCGCCGCTCGGCGGTGCGGATAGAGGCGCTCGTAGAGCGAACGCTCCTGATGCTCGATCCACTCGCCGCAGAGCGGAACATCCGTTTGACACGGCGTTTGGATTCCAATGTACCGCCCGTACTCGCCGACGCTGACCTGCTTTCGCGCGCGATCAGCAACCTCGTGTCGAATGCGGTCAAGTATAGCCCACCGAAAACAGAAGTCATCATTTCAACCAGGAATGCCGCAAGTGGCGTTGCGATCGAAGTCGCCGATCAGGGGTACGGTATACCGGAAAGCAGTGTGAATCGCATTTTCGAAAAGTTCTATCGTGTTCCCCGAGTGCAAGATGTGGATGTTCCCGGCACGGGCCTTGGCCTCGCCTTGGTGCAGGAGATCGCCGAACTGCACGGCGGATCGGTTGTGTTTCGCAGTTTGGTGGGTACCGGTTCCGTATTCACGCTCTGGATTCCGCGTATTGAGGAATAAATAGATGATCGAGAAAATTGGGCCCAGCATGTCCACGCACATTCTGGTTGCCGACGATGAGCGCTCCATACGTCTCATGCTAGAAGCGGGCCTGAAACTGAACGGTTTTCGGGTAACGTCGGTACCTACAGGTGCCAGAGCGCTTGAAGTGGCGCGGAATGGCGGCATCGATGCTGTGCTGAGCGACATTTACATGCCGGACGGAGGGGGCCTTGATCTCGTCAAAGACCTTCGCCAGATCGATTCTGCGATTCCAATTATTCTGATGACCGCTCAGGGATCAGTCGAGGCTGCTGTCACAGCCATGGCCGAAGGAGCGACTGATTTTATCGGAAAGCCGTTTGACGTTGCGGCGGTGGTCGAACTCCTGCGGCGTCACCTGCGTGCACGACGGGAAGCAGAGTCGGCACCGGGGTCTTCGAGTATTGAGAGCGTTATTTCGCGTTCCGGACTTGCTGGTCGAAGTGCGCCGATGGTAATGGTCTACAAGCTGATCGCACAGGCCGCGCGCAGCGACGCAACGGTACTAATTCTGGGTGAATCTGGTACAGGAAAAGAACTAGTGGCGCGAGCGATTCATGACTTCAGCACTCGATCCAGCCGCCCTTTCCTTTCGGTGAACTGCTCCGGCCTGACGGATACGTTGCTCGAATCGGAACTATTCGGCTACGTGCGCGGAGCTTTCACGGGCGCCGCGGGAGATCGCGGAGGCCTTTTCGAGGCAGCCGATGGTGGCACACTGTTTCTCGACGAATTGGCCTCCACAAGCGCAGCGTTTCAAGCAAGCCTGTTGCGTGTGTTGCAAAGTGGAGAAGTCCGGCGCGTCGGTTCCACGCAAGCACGGCAAGTCAGCGTGCGTGTGATCGGCGCGAGCAACGCGCCGCTGCGTGGGTTGGTGGACGCTGGAACATTCCGGGCCGACCTTTTTTATCGTCTCAGCGTTCTTAGTATCGAGCTGCCTCCGCTGCGCGCCCGTGCCGGGGATATCGAACTGCTGACCGCCCACTTTCTACAACGATTTGGCGACGCCGCGAAGCTGCCACTGCATCTCACGCAGGAAGCGATGGCAGCGCTATCTTCGTACCACTTTCCTGGAAATGTGAGGGAATTAGAGAACGCTTTGCGCCGGGCAGTGGCACTCTCCTCGAATGGTCTTGTCACAGCGGATTGCCTTCCATCCGAAATAATAGATGCCAGCCAGGGCAGTCCTGGCAGTGTCGAACAGCGGTTGATCGCGGACCGGCCGGGCATGGATGAGCTACAACGACGGTACCTGCAATTGATCCTCGACGAGACAAGCTGGAACCGCAGGCACGCAGCAGCCGTCCTTCACCTCGACCGCCGAACTATCCAGCGCCTCATCGCCCGATATAAACTCCAAGGCACGGCGGATCCGGAAGGGGATGCGGAGGGGGATGCCGAAAATACAAAATAAGCATAGCTGAAGGAGAAAGGGCCGGCCATAGAGATTTTGCGACACCACGCCCGCGCGACAATCACTCACCGTGCCCTGATGATCCTGGGCGCGGCGCTCGTGTTATGCCCTGCCATTGATGCTCAAACTGTCATGGCGCGAGTCTCCAGCGTAAGCGGACGGGTTTTGCTTTCAAGCAATGGAGCCTCCGCTCTTGCGGCGGTTGCGGGAAGCGAATTGGGCCCTGGGGACAGATTGGATACGCACGGCGGCGGCCGGCTCGTCATTGAACTGACCGACGGAAGCATGATCGTCGTACAGCCGGAATCTGTGATCCTGATCAAAGATTTTCACGCTGCGGCTTCAATCCGTGAACTGTTTGAGATCATGCTGGGCAGCGTGCGAGTGAAGATCAATCATTTTGCCGGGCGACCCAATCCGTATCGCATAAACAGCCCCACCGCCTCGATCGCCGTGCGCGGAACTGATTTTAGCGTCACGGTGGACAGCCAGGGCGATACACAGGTAATGGTCTACGAGGGCTCCGTCGAAGTGACCAGCCTCATCGACGCTGCACAATCGGTGGTGATCGAAGCCGGTCGGGGCGTGCTGCTGGTACCGGGGCAAGGCTTTCAATTGTTCAACGTGCTCTCCGGCCGCGAAATCGCAGAGCAAAACCAGGGCAACGGGCGTGCGTCCGGCACGGATAACCACAGCGGCCAGATGGATGAGCGCGACTGGGATTCGCCGCGTAATATCGCCAGCATTTACGAGCAGTACATCGCCGGTCTTTCAGAAATTGGGCAGGTTCCGTTTCTGCTGCGTTACAACGCTTTTCCCGAAGCGCATCTGGATAGTCTGGAAAATCCTGCATACGCCACCGGTTTCAAAGCGGCCGAGGGCCGCGTCGTCTTCTTACCTTCGTTAAACGGCAGCGGCGGGCTAGATGAAAACCCCACCCCGCCAGGACTCTCTGCCGTCAGCCCGCTCAATTACAGCGCTGCGTCGCAGCTTTCGATGTTCGTTCCGCTAGCCAATAGCTTTGTGATCGGTGGGAGCGTTACCGGATCGAAGATTGGAAGTGGCGTGCAAGGTGCACCGTCCGATCTCGGCTTGTCGAGCATTTTGGGCCAGACCGCACCGCAAGGAAGCTTAGAAACCAGCGGTTCGTCAACCGGCGAGTTTCTCTCGGGCTCTTTGCTCGCCGCACGCCGCTTCGGCGCTAACACTAGTGTTGGGATTGAAATCGAGAGCTTGCGAGGTATCGGCTCCTTGACCGCACAGATACTTTCAACGGGACAGCCGAGCGGCTCCATCGAGAGTATAGATGCCGGGTCCACGATCTCACAGAGGCGCATTACCGCGGGCTTTGAAACAGATCTGCCGCGTGGTCAAAAGCTCGGGTTCTTCTATCGCTACGGCTTCATCGAGGCCGGGGAGAGCGACACGAGTCATACGTTGAACAACCTTCCAGAGCCCCTCGATTCCACGCGTTCTTCAGGCCATTCATCCGAATTTGGTCTTCGCCTTCGCGGCCCGGTGAGCCGGAGGTTTTTCTATGGAGTGGAGGCCTCATGGCTCGGTCTGGCGCTCAGCGACGACTTGACGCGATCGATCGCGGTCGATTCGCATCAGCGGGACCGTGGGCAGCGAAGCACCGCGGCGTTGGGCCTCGGTTATTTTCTCAATCAACGGACGGTGTTGAGTGTCGATTTCGCCGGCGGTGTTTCAAGCGCGAGTACGGGACGTACGGAAATTGGCACCGGCGCCCTGCTCCAGACCGGCACCCAGAACAGCCGCTTCGTCTCGGCGAACCTGGGCGTTCAAACCAAGTTGTCCTCACACCTGTTTTTGAACGCGTCGTTGCTCGCCATTTCGCAGGCGTACGATCTGAGTCAAGCTGTTTATCCGGAGACCTTCGGGAATGCAGTGCTCATCACAGACCCGTTTCTGCCGCTGACTGCCACTGGTTATAGGCCGCCGCGCCGCTCCTCCGACTTCGGCGCGGGGTGGCGTTTTTCCAATAGCCTGTTTTTGCAATATGTGTTCTCCACCTCTTACGGTGTCGATTCCGGAGGCCACACATTCATGCTGCGCTACACGTTCCATTTGCACGGCGAGTAGTTGTGGGACGCCAATCGTGAGCAGGAGGCAGAGAGAATGATGTCGGCATGTCTTTTCAAGAGAAGAAAGGGGGCGAGGGAAGTCCGCCCCATGAACAAACACAACAGAGTGCGGCGCTCGTGTTATGAACATCGCGCTGGAACCATAGCACGCAACGTACCGAACGACCGCGGCGAGGTAGGTCACTGAATCCAACGACCGCATGGTTTTGCTGCCAATAGCTGAGATCCTTGGCGTGGCATCTCGTCACATCAAGAGATTCAGGCGGCGGCCGAATGCCGCCGACCCGCGATTCCAGTGATCGCGTGCCGCAATGGTCCTTGGCTCCGAACGACAAACCTCGAATAGACCTTATCGCGCGTCATTCCGTCCCAGCGCGGTGATCTCGCGAGAGCTTGCGGTTTATGTCCGGCCAGAACTCCTTCAAGACGTTCGACGCCATGTCCACCCCAAGCTGAACACCGAGTTTGGAGATTGCGTTGGTGGCCGTCCGGTTGTCCGGGTAGTAAGCGGTCGAAATCGCCACGGCGGTTGAATTGCCGATGATCTCCGAAAAATTGAACTGCGCGTGATCCGAGTCCGCGTGGGTCCAGAAGATCTGGCCGGCCGCGCTCGCCAAGCGGGACCAGCCGCTCCCCGTCCCGCGCCGGAAATAACGCGGGTCCTGATGAAGCACCGCAGGAAAGACGGCTTCCGTCATCATATCCCCGATCACGAAATCGGCGTATGACGTCCCGAGGTACCGCGCGTAGCCCTTTACGCCTTGGCCGAACGCCGGAGTGGCGTTGGTCAACTGAGCCTCGGCTGCGAACAGCACGGCAAGAGCAGCGGTGCCGCGGTCGAATGAGTCCTCCGTAGCAATCTTGAACTTTTCCTCGGCAGTGAGCGGCTCGTAGGGATGCAAACTCGGCGACGTCCTGTAGTTGGGAATGATCCAGAATATTCTTTTGTCCTCCGGTTGATCCGGATTCGGCGTAGGCGAGGTCTGCTGGCCTAGCGCAAGGGTCGAAGCGACAGGGAAAAGAACCGCCAGAAAGACGCGGTCACGAAAAAGCATGTGTCCACATGAGCAAGAGACCGGCCAACCTCCCCGGTGGGCAGATGAATAAAAGCTCTTGCTCGATCATTGGCACGTCGCGGCCGATCGAAAACGGCGGCAAATTGCCGCACTCGAGAACGATAGCGCGACAGTTTGCCCACCAGCCGTCCGGTACTTTGTCGGCGGCGTTGGACAATTCGCCTCGGGTTGGCAAAGAGATTTATGTCCTGCGGTAGGAACGAAAGGCGCGCGTGCCGAAAGGAGCGGCCCACGCGCCAGACACATTAACTAATGAGAGTCGCCGTCGTGATCGACATCGCCGGCGGCGGAATGAGCCTGCGAACTCAAATGAACTGAATCCTCTTGCGGTTTACTGGCAGGCTGCTGCGCGGTAGACGGCGAATTGGGTACCTGAGCTGCCACATGAGCGGTCACCATGCTTGAACTGATTGGATTGATCATCTAACCTCCGATTTGCATATCGGCCAAAATCGTCCGATGTTCAACAAAACTGAAGCTTTATCTTAATTGAGACGGTGGCAAATTGCCGCTGCGGAATTGTCACCCTCCGGCCCACCCGAAACAATCACGCTCTATTTCTCGCGTCTAAACAGGCTGCACCTTGAGGAGACCGTGGCGGAAGCAAACGTGCTTCAGCGGAGCCTCAAATGAATCCCAAAGCGGTAACGTTCTTCCTTGCGTTTCTCCTCATCTCGGGTCCGTTGCGGGCACAACTTGGTGGTTCTACGCTGTCCGGGACTATCACGGACCCTTCGGGAGCCGTCATTCCAAACGCCAAAATCTCCGTCAAGAATGTGGCCACCGGTCAAGCGACGGACGCCCAAACCAACTCGGCCGGGATGTACAACGTAGCGGACCTCATGCCGGGCGACTATGAGGTTTCCGTCACGGCGGAAGGGTTCAGTAACAAAGTAGCGACAGTGACGCTTACGGTAGGGGTCAAGCAGACCATGGACCTCGCCTTAATAGCCTCCGCCACCAATGTGGTCCCGCCGCCTTCGCTCGGTGATCTGGGTTTCCCTCCTGCTGACGCACAGGGAAATGCCCAGGATCAGGCGAGACTCGACAAGCGCGCGCACATGCTCAAGATGCATCAACGGTTCGGTTTGATAACGCTCGCGCCTTTGATCGCTACGATCGCCACTTCCAACCTCGCCGGCGGAAGGCACCCAAGCGCGACTGGCCGCGATATACATGGCGCGCTGGGCTCAGTGACGGCGGACATGTATTTCATGACCGCTTACTATGCCATCCGTGCACCCACGATACCAGGAACCACAACGCGTGGACCGATCCGCCTGCACAAGGCCTTAGCCTGGATTCATGGCCCTGGGATGATCCTGACCCCCATCTTAGGGGCCATGGCTTTTAGTCAAGAAAGCCACGGAGAAAAGGTCCATGGGATCGCCAAGGCGCATGGGGTCGTGGCTGACGTGACGTACACGGCGTTTGGTCTCGCCATTGTGTCCGTGTCCTTTAAATTCTAGGCAGAGGCTTATGAATAAAAAAATAGCCTTCCTGCTTGTGCCGCTTCCCGCGCTTGCCGGATCGGACAACCAATGGGTGCTTGAACAATCCACTCTCACGTACCATGTATCTCACCCGCTGCACCAGAGCGAAGGCGTCAGTCATTCTGCGCGAGGCAAAGGCGTTTGCCGCGCCGGACAATGCGATTTCTTGATCGCGGTACCAGTGAAGTCGTTTGATTCGGGGGACAGCAACCGGGATCTTCACATGCTTCAAGTGGCGCGCGGGGCGCAATTTCCGATCGTCAGTGTGCGCACGCGACTGCCCGAAACAGCATCCGCGTCCACAACAATCCATTGCGATCTGGAGATCCAGTTTGCGGGCCAGACCGCTCAATACAAACAGGTCTCATTTCAACTGGCGACTCAAGGTAACCAGATCCGCATATCAGGAACAATTCCGGCCACGCTTTCCGATTTCAAGATCGACCCACCCTCGCTGTTAGCGGTCCCTGTTAAGAACGAGATGCCGGTGCGCGTGGACATGACGTGGCGCCCGCAGTGAATCACACGCAGGCGTCGCCTCCCTCGTCAAGAATGTGGCCGCACTTCATCCGTTCACTCCCAGTTAGGGCTGGCTCGCCCGAGACTCGACGCGGTGCAACGCCAGTGCGCAGCGGTCATCGGCATCGCCTATGAGGATACTTCTCCACAATCCAGATAATGGCATCACTGGCAACTTTATGCCCCATCTATGGATGTTCCTGCTTCAGGCACGGACGCCCCCGCACCACGAAGTATTGTTGCTGGATGGCAACGCGAAACCGCTGAACGACGCGGAGCTGGTGCAGTTCGTTAAAGACCGAGGAATCGATCTGGTCGGAATTGGAGCAATGACACGCATGATCGCAAGGGCCTACCGCGCCGCGGTGTTTCATGTAGCTCGCTTCGGCGGGCCCACAGCCGTTGAGACCGGCGCGGTCGCGCCATTCCGAATCAAGCTCAATCCCGTACGGCGGATCGGTAACCAGCAAGAGCGGTTGGTGGCGCTCGCCCAGAAGCCGTGCCACATTGTCCGAGCTGGTGGAATCCCCGCAGAGCGCGCGGTGTTTACCACAGAGCCAAAGGTCGCCCGTGCGGGAAACCGGGTTCTCGGGTAGTTCTGGGACCGAATCGAGTTGTGCATCACCTCCAGCGTCGTACGCGGCCATGAACAGGTCGATCTCACGAGGATCGAATCCGGTCAAGGTGGGCTCAAAGTTCAGCTCCGCCAGTTGGCCAAATTCGATGGCGAGCAGTCGCTCATCCCACTCGGCCCAGGTTGCCGAGCGATTCACCAGAAGACGAAATGCTTTCACCTGGTCTGTGACCGTATGAAAGAGTTCCTTTTGTAGCCGAACTTCCGACGGGCAGCTTTGCGGTCGAACGTCCAGTTGATCTTGGTGCGGGCGCGATTCATCCGACGATTCCAGGCTCGGCTTTCTCGACGCAGA
>Ga0208565_1000401_pt1 | contig 32966 bp, 27 predicted proteins | sample Sb_taG_7_FD_187706 | JGI IMG/M metagenome (GOLD analysis project Ga0208565, IMG submission 187706) | Peat soil microbial communities from Weissenstadt, Germany - Sb_50d_2_FS metaG (SPAdes) (version 2) | ecosystem: Environmental > Terrestrial > Soil > Wetlands > Peat | place: Germany...
CGGTCAGATCGACGATCGTGTCGAGGACGGATGTGTCGGAAGCCACGGGGAGCCTCCCGGGTGGTAGCGGACGCGCGGGCGGACTGCCCTTGCGGGAGATACCAGCAGTCCATCGTGGCCGGTGACCGGGGACATCACCCTAATGGGGTGAACCAGCCCGGGTATAGCGCGGCCGGCCGGAGAACCCACCCGGCATAGGTGATGACCCGCCCCCCTCCGGTGACGAGAATTCCTGCTGGACAGATATAGCTCCGACTTCGCCGGGGAGGGCAGATGACAACGCCTGCGGGCACGAAACCAGCCGATCCCCTGGCCCCATGACCGCACCCCGCTCCCATCCGTGGCGGCGCCTCGGGCGCTCCTTTCTCGAGGGGGACAGCTACGGGTTCGTGTTGTTGCTGGTCATGGTGACCTATATCGTCTCCGTCTCGATTACCGAGGCGTGGGCGGGCTCGATCGTGCTCGCCGTTCAAGTCGCCACGGTCTGGTTCACGCTCCGGACCTCACAGGCCCGCCCCGCCGTCAGGCGCGTCGCTGACATCGTGCTATACGTCGCGACCGCCGCCGCCATCGTGAGCTTCTTCCTGCACAGTGCGGGCACCGAGCGCGGCGGGGTGTTCGTCGTCTGCTGCCTGCTCTACCTGATCGCGCCGTTCTCGATCGTGCGCCATCTGATGCTGCGCCAGGACGTCGACACGGAAACCCTGCTCGGGGCCGTCGCCGCCTACCTGCTGATCGGCATGTTCTTCGCGTTCGCCTACAAGGCCATCGGCGAACTCGGCAGCGTGCCGTTTTACGGTACCGCCGGGCACGGGTCGCTCAGCCAGGACCTGTTCTTCAGCTTCGTCACGATGACGACCGTCGGGTACGGGAACCTGGTGCCGGCCGCCAATCCCGGGCAGACCCTCGCGGTGCTCGAGGCGTTGATCGGGCAGTTGTTCCTCGTGGTCGCCGTCGGGAAGATCATCTCCAGCTACCGGCCCAGGGGCCAGGGTTAGCCCTTGAGCCTGGTCAGCAGGACGGTGCCGTCGGGGCTGCCGAGGCCCGAGCAGGCGTCCCAGCCGGGGCCGGCCGCGTAGGCGCCGTTGTTTCCGCTGGTGATGTCGCGGAAGCCGGGCCCAGAGGCACCGGGTGTCACACCCGCGTACAGAGCCGGCTGGATCAGGCCGAACTGCTGCCCCGTCGCCTCCGCGAGCCGGCTGACCAGCGCCGCCCACAGCGGAGCGACCCCGCTGGTGCCGCCCACCACCTGCGGCTGGCCGCCGGAGTAGATCTGGTAGCCGGTCGTCGGATCGGCGTTGCCCGCCACGTCGGGCACGCCCCGACCCGAGGACTCGCTGCCGCCCAGGGACCCGCTGCCGCCCGAGGACCCGCTGGCCCGGGCCGGCACCCCGGCGTTGGCCTGCCAGGACGGCAGGGGATACCGGTCACTGACTCCGCCGCCGCCGGCCCCCTCGTTCGAGGCGGTCTCGTTCCATACGACCTCCGAGCTGATCACGCCGGTGGACGGGTCCGCGAGCAGCTGGGTCCCGCCGCAGGCCAGCGCGTGCGGGTTGGACGCGGGGAAGTCCACGTGCACCCGGCCGTCCTTGACGGCGTCGCCGCTGCCGTTGTCCCCGGAGGCGACGCACACGGTGATGCCCAGCGCGGCCGCGTCCTCCATCGCCGCGTCCATCGCCCTACGCCCCTGCGCGGTCCAGGAGTCCTCGGACTGGCCCCAGCTGATCGAGATGGCGATGGGCGTGGGGCTGGCGTGCTCGGCCTCGGAGATCGCGTCGACGAAACCCTGGTCGCCGTTGTTCGGCGCGAAGTACACGACCTGGGTCGCACCGGGCGCGGCGGCGCCGATGACGTCGATGTCCAGCGCGACCTCCACGTCGGCCCCGGTCGGATCCGAACCCGGTGCGTTGGACGCCCCGTCCACGCTGACCGCGCTGATGGACGGGACCGCGATGCCGAGCCCGCCGAAATAAGCGTCGAGGTCGCTGGTGGAGAAGCCGCCGCCGAGTTCGATGACCGCGATCGTCTGGCCGGCGCCGGTGGTCCCGGCCGGGAACTGGTAGATGCCGGCCACCTGGTTCGGCGCGTACGACGTACCCTGCGCGGCGGCCGCCCGCGGCCGGAAGTGCGCCCGGAACTGCGGCCGGGTGTCGAGGCCGAGCACGGCCAGCACGATGCCTTCCAGCGCGGCCGGGACGTACACCGGACCCTCGCGGTAGCGGTGCGTGACCACCTGGCCGCCCGGGCCGGTGCTGGTGACCAGTTGCAGGGTCACGCCGAACGCGCGTGACAACTCGCCCAGGGTGCCCGCCACCTTGATCCGGCGGGTGCCCGCATGGACGGCGGTGACCGCTAGGCCCAGGCTGCTCAGCGTCTGGCGGACGAGGTCCACGTCGGCCGGGTCAGCCCCGTACCGCGCGCCCAGTTCGTCGCTGGTCAGGACGGTGGGCCCCTCGACGATCTCGGCGGGAAGTTCGGCCCGGCGGCGCAGCACCAGCGTCAGTTCGGCCCGCTCGGAGGTGTCCAGCTGGCCGGCCGGCCTGGCTTCCGCCAGCGGCGCGCGCTCGCTGCCAGCTAGCTGCACCAGAGGTTGTGCTTGGTCAGACACTGTTACTCCTGCTCGGTAGGTGCCGGGGACAGCAGGTATTAGGCCCGCCGCGGGCGGATTCTGCCTTCCGCAAAGCAAGTACCCTACTCGTTCGGAATAATCATTTCATCCGAACGGGCGCGGCTGGCAGTGACCGCGAATACTGAAAGCCTGATATTTCCGGCCCTTGGGCTTAGAAAAAAGCGTGCACCGCATCGATCACGCGGCCGTCGTCGCTCACCACCGGGATCACCCGCCATTTGTCCAGGGTGGTGCACGGATGCGAGATGCCCAGGCACACCACGTCGCCGGGCGCCAGGGCCGTCTCGGAGTCCAGCCGCAGGTACGCATGCTGGTCGTTCAGCTCGGTCACCTCGCCGCTCAGCCCGCTCAGCCCGTCCGGCGCGCCCCGGCGCACGGCGCGCAGCGGCACCGGCAGCCCCGCGTCGAAGCCGACGTCGCGGCGGCCGGCGCCGAGCAGCGCCAGGCCGGGCTCGGGGCGGGACAGCACCTGTGCCCACAGCTCGAGCGCGGGCCGCAGCGCCGGCGCGTCCGGCGCGCCCCGGCGGGCGGGGGAGACGCTGCCGTAGTGCCCGTGGTCGTGGGTGACGTACGCGCCGCTGCGCAGGATCACCGTCATCCCGGCGGTGCCGCCCGCCGTCAGCTCGCGGGTCACCACGTCGAAGTACGCGCTGCCGCCGGCCGTGACGATAAATTCGCCACCAGGGGCGGAGCCGCCCGCCGCGGGCCCTGTCTCTGCGGGCCCTGTCTCTGCGGGCCCTGTCTCTGCAGGCAGGGCCTCGGCCAGGCCCCGCAGCCGGCGGCAGAAGGCGGCGATCAGCCCGAGCCGTTCCGCCTGGCTCCCGGCGCCGATGCTGCCTTCATACCCGGCCACGCCTGCCACCCGGAGCGTGCCGGTGGTGGCCGCCGCCTTCGCCACGTCGAGCGCCTGGGCGTCGGTGCGGCAGCCGGTGCGCCCGTCGGCGTGGCCGATCTCCACCAGGACACCGAGCCTGCGGCCGGCCGGGAGATGGCCCGGGAGATGGCCCGGGAGATGGCTGAGCACCCGGTCCAGGATGGCCACGCCGTCGGTGCTGTCGACGTAGCAGTAGGCCTCGAAGCCGGGATCGGCGGTGAGTTCGGCGGCCAGCCAGGCGATGCCCGCCTCGTCCACGAGCTCGTTGGCGAGCAGCAGCCGGGGGAAACCGAACGCGCGGTACGTCCGCAGCTGCCCGACGGTGGCGACGGTGATGCCCCAGGCGCCGTGGGCCAGCTGGCGGGCGGCGAGTTCGGGCGACATGGCGGTCTTGCCGTGCGGGGCCAGCGCCACCCCGGCCCGGTCGCAGTACGCCGCCATCGCCTCGATGTTGTTCGCCAGCGCCGACTCGCGCAAGGTCAGCAGCGGGTAGGTGAAACCCGCCGCGTGCAATCCCGGCCGGGCGGCGGCCAGCCGCGCCGCGGTCGCCGCGGCCAGCGGCCCGAAGCCCTTCTCGGTCGGGTCGATCGGACGCTCGCGGAGCGCGCGGAGTCGCTCCGCCACCAGCGGCGGCAGTGGATTGCTCACCCCGTCTCCCATGCTTCCTGCCCGGCACCGGGCAGCCGATATGCGGCTTTTGTTCAGATATAGCAGAAAGTGGCGGCCGCCGCGAGGTACGCAGGCGCCTGCCGACTCCGCTTAATCCTTATTCGCCGGGGAATGGTGAGAGCTTGTCGATGCCCGCTATTTTCTCTATTTCACGGTTTATCCAATTGCACCGGCGGTCGCCAGCTCAAAGGGGTGGTGGTGGCGGCGCCAGCGACGGCGGTGGCCGGCGCCACCACCACCACGATTGCGGGTTTTAGGCGCGCAAGGCGCCCCGGGGTCCCGCGGCGGTGGTCCTTGAGCCCATCCGGCGAGCTCGCCCGGTGGCCCGGTGCCGGGCCAGCCAGGTTCCTGCGACGATGAGGCCGGCCAGGATCAGCGGCAGCAGGTAGGTCATGGTGACCGAGGTCGGGATGAGGGTCGAGGCGCCGCCGTTGGGCGAGCCGAACAGGTCACCGGCCAGCTTCTCCTGCCACAGCACCGCGTAGGGGATGACCGGGATGGCCAGCAGCGCGAGGACCCGGCGGCTGACCGGGGCGCGCAGGCAGGCCGCCGCGACGGTGACCAGGACCGCGGCGATCAGCAGATCGCCGGGCAGGCCGGCCACCTCGCCGCCGAGACCGGCGAACCCGAACGACGGCGGGGACGCGGCGCCGAACCACATGGTGCCGCCCACGCTGAACCCGCCGAGGATCAGCGCGCCGGCCCCGACCAGCGCGGTGCCGCCCCGGGTGAGCAGGACCAGGCCACGGTCCGGTCCGGGCGAGAGCAGCAGCGCCGCCGCGGCCGTGCAGGCGAGCAAGACCGTGAACGCGACGGCCGGGCTCCCGTACCTGGTGAAGGCCGGAGCGGATCGCAGAACCCCGGAGATGATCTGGCCAATCGCGGTGGCCAGTGCGGCCATCCCCGCCGTCCGCCTCAGCCGGCCGAACGCCAGCGCGGCGACCGCGGGCGCGCCGGCCGCCAGTGGCAGGTCGGCCACGCTCAGGGCGGCGCCGAGTTGCCAGTGCGGATGCCCGGTGACGCTGCTGGCGGCGGCCTGCGGGATGTGGACTTCGGCCAGCGCGGCCACCAGCAGCAGCACCGGGGCGACCACGCTGACCACGGCCAGGGCGTCGCTCCAGCGCTGGTCGCGCACCGTCCACCCGAACCAGCCCGCCCGCCGGACGCGGTTCAGCGCCATCCGGCCGCGGATCCGGAGCGCGCCGGCCACGAGGTCGGCGCTGTCGGCCGTGTGCTCTCCGAAGCGCAGCGCCCAGGCCACCGGCTTCGGCGCCCGGACCTGCGCGTCGTCGTCGGCCGCGGCGGCGAGTAGCACGCCGACCATCTCCTCGGCGTGCTCGCGCCGGTGATCCTTCGGGTACAGGGCGAGCAGCCGCCGGTACCGTCTTTCCACGCGCTGCTGCCGCGCGCGCCTCCGGATCGCCTGGTCGGTCATGCTGTCCCCGGAGCCAGGCCTAGGCGGCTGGCGGCGACGGCGGCATTGGCGCGCAGCCTGCCCACCTCGGCCGCGAGTTCCTGGGTGCCCTCGTCGGTGATCCGGTAGTAGCGGCGCAGCCGTCCGTCCACGATCTCCTCTTTGTCGCTGGTGACCAGGCCGTCCGTCTTCAGCCGGTCCAGCGCCGCGTACAAGGTGCCCGCCCGGAGCCTGACCCGGCCTTCGGAGATCCGGGCCACGTCCGTCATGATCCCGTAGCCGTGCTGTGCCCCCGCGGCCAGCGCGGTCAAGATGAGGAACGTCGGCTCCTGCATGGACTGCTTGCTCACAGACCCTTGTATATGCCGACGAACGGCACATATCAACTCCGCCGGGGTACTAAGAACCAAGGGTGACCGATTCCGTACAACTTGTTGCGATTTACGCCCTGGCTGGGTCATGATGAAGCCACGTAAACATCCGGGACCACGGACAAATGGGGGCCTGAACAACAAGGTCACCGCGAAAGGGTGCCGTGCCGCCGCGTGCCACGTTCCGCGACGTGTTCGCAGTCCGCGAGTTCCGGGCCCTGTGGTTCTCTGAAGTCCTGTCCGTCGCGGGCGACCGCCTCGCGCTGGTGGCCCTCACCCTGCTGGTCTTTTACCACACACGATCGCCGCTGCTCACCGCCATCGTGTACGCGACCGGCTACGTACCGTGGGTGGTCGGCGGCTTGTTCCTCGCCGACGTGGCGGACCGGCGGCCCCGCCGGTCGGTGATGGTCGTCTGCGATGTCGTCCGCGCCGTCCTGGTCGGGGCCATGGCGGTGTCGCACGTGCCCATCGCGGTGCTGGTCGCGCTGCTCTTCGCGGCCATGATGTTTGCGCCCCCGTTCGAAGCGGCCCGGGCCGCCATCACGCCTGACATCCTCCAGGGCGAACGTTACGCCCTGGGCACGGCGGTGTTCTCCACGACGTTCCTGGCGGGCCAGACGGTCGGCGCGGTCGGCGGCGGATTCGCGGTCGCGTTCATCAGCGTCCGGCCCACGTTCGCCATCGACGCGCTGACGTTCGTGGTCTCCGGATTGTTCGTCGGGCTGGGCACCCGCGCCAGACCCGCGGCCGCCAGGCCCGAGACCGTCCCGCCGTCGCCGCTGGCCCGGATGCGGGACGGCTTCGGGCTGCTCTTTTCAGATCAGGCGCTGCGCACCTTGCTGCTGTTCGGCTGGCTGGTGGTTTTCTACACGATCCCGGAAGGGGTCGCGGCCCCGTACGTAGCGAAGCTTGGCGGAGGGCCGATAGCCACCGGAGTGGTGCTGGCGTCCACGGTGTTGAGCACGGCGATTGCCATGCCGCTGTTCACCCGTTTCGTCCGCCCGCGCCGGCGGCTCGCCTGGATGGGGCCGCTGGCCGTGCTGACCTGCGCGACGCTGCTCCTGACGGCCCTCCGCCCGGGTCTTGCTGTCTCGCTCGTGATCTTCTCAGTGTCGGCTGCGTGTGGTGTTTACCAGATCGCGGCCAACACCGCGTTCGTCGTCAGGGTGCCGAACGAACGCCGGTCTCAGGCCTTCGGCATCGCCAACATGGGTGTGATCGTTGGCCAGGGGGCCGCTTTCGTCGCGGCCGGCGCCGTCGCGGAGGTGGTCTCTCCGGCGACGGTCATCGCTATTGGTGGTGCGGTCGGTGCGGTTGTCGCCTTTATATTGACGCTGAGGTGGCGCCACGTGTCACCACCCGGCGGGCGTCATGCGGCAGGACGGCGTCCCGGCCATGCCGCTTCGAGAAGTTCCGTGCCGCTGCGGGAATCGTCGTAGCAGCCTTAATTGCGGACTGCGGTCAACTCCACGTGTCGCGCATCGCGGCTCCCCTTTCAGGTGGTGGTGGCTACTGCGGCTCGACATCTTCAGGACCAGTTGACGCGCATGGTCTCCCTCCCTTCGGCAGCGATATCTGATCTGCGCGAAGACCTTTCATGGCAAGCACACGGGGTAATCGTTGCTCGTCAATCACCATTTAGCTCCTCTTTGTCGGGGTATGTCGGCGAATCGGACGGGATAGTGCACAAGAAGGCCAAGATGGGTTAAGGTAGCTATACGGAGCTAGTCCTTTACGGTGAGCTTCCGACTAGACAGGTGTCTGTCATGTCCCATCCGGAACGGTGGAAGATGAAAGCCTCGTCCGTCACACAACGCGTGCTGGCGAACAATGGTGTCCGGAGCTGGGCTTGGTGGCAGGAACCCTTGGCCCTTCGCGTCTACGTGGCGCTCGTCCCGCTTGTCGCGTTCGGGCTGACGTGTTACGCCGCGTCGCAGACGACGTGGCAAGCCACCGACCTCCTGAAGTTCCTCCTGCTGGTGGGCTGCGGCATGGTCTCGGTCGCGGCCACGCCCCGGACCGCCTACCTCCAGGGCGGGATGACCAGGGACTTCCTCACCGTGTGGGTCCTGCCCGTAGCCATCTTGCTGCCGCCTGTCTACGCGATGCTGACGCCGATCCCGCTGCAGATCCTGACCCAGCTCCGGGTGCACCGCGGGGTTGTCTATCGCCGGGTGTTCACCGTCGCCGCGATCGCCCTGTCCTACGGTGCGGCGTCACTGCTGTTCCGTGCCTTCCCCGATTCCTTCGCCGGCAGTTCGATCGGCACCGGCGTGCACGCTCTGACCTTTACCGTGGCGGTTGCCATCTGCGAGATCGTGGGAGGCAGAGGCCACCAGCTGCTCATCGTGGCCGGCATGAAGCTGACCGATCCCACGGTACGGTTCGCTCAGCTGGAGCTGAACCGTGAGGCGCTGCAGGGTGACTTCGCCGAGTTCGACCTGGGCGTGTTGATTACCGTTGTGGTGGCCGTCAACGTGGCCCTGGCGGTTTTCGCCGTCCCCACGGTGCTGCTGGTCCGGCGGTTCATGATGCATGCCCAGCTTCTCGCCCAGTCGCGGATCGACACCAAGACGGGGCTGCTCAACGCGTCTACCTGGGAGCGGGAGGCGGCGGTCGAGATTACCCGCGCCGTCCGGACCGGCACCCCGCTGGCGCTGGCGCTGGTGGACATCGACCACTTCAAGGCGGTCAACGACACCTATGGCCACCTGGTGGGGGACAAGGCGCTACGGGCGGTCACCGATGCGCTGCGCAGCCAGCTCCGCGCCTACGACCTGGCCGGCCGGTTCGGCGGCGAGGAGTTCGTGGTCCTGCTGCCGCAGGCCCGCGAGATGGACGCGATCAACGTGGCCGAGCGCCTGCGCGCGCACATCGCCAGCATGTCCATCCCGGTCGGGAACGACATCGAGGGCCCGAGCATCAAGCTCACGATCTCGGTCGGGGTCGCGGCCCTGGACGGCGCGAGCCGCGAGCTGACCGACATGATGGCCGCCGCCGACGCGGCCCTGTACTACGCCAAGGAAACCGGCCGCAACAAGACGCACGCCATCAGCGCGACCGCCCAGGCCTCCTCCTAGCCCTCACCGCGCCAGTACTGACTTCCCGCGGTTCTCGCGGGCAATCGCCGCCAATTCGGGCATAACTTGCCCGGAATCGGGCAGAAATCTTGCCTAAATCGTCGGTTGGCAAGTAAGAAGTACCCATGCCAGTCCCCAGAGCCCCCGGAGCCCTCTGGGACTCCGGGACCGCGGGAGACCTCGCGGACCCTTTCCCGCAGGACCTCGCGCGCTACCTGGCGGCCTCGACGGGCCTGCCGCAGGCCACCGTGGTCCGGGTCATCGCCGACGTGGCGACGTACTTCAACGAGACGGTCGAGGAGTTCGTCCGCAGGCGCCACGCCGAACTGCAGCGACGCCAGCACAAGAACGACGAGATCTGGCCGCTGATCGCGGCCGAGCTCAGGCAGCGCAGGTTCCCGGCGCCAGCACGGTCGGAGCGCCAGCTCCGGCGCATCGTCTACAGCTAGCGCCAGCCAAACAGGCGCCAGCCAAACAGGCGCCAGCCAAACAGGCGCCAGCCAAACAGGCCGCCAGCCAAACAGGCCGCCGACTGAACGGAATGCCAACCGAACAGGAGAGCCGCAAATGTGCGGAATCGTGGGATACATCGGCCGCAGGGACGCGGTCCCGGTCCTGCTCGAGGGCCTGCGGAGCCTGGAGTATCGCGGCTACGACTCGGCCGGCCTGGCGGTTATCCACCGGAACCGGCTGCAGGTCACCAAGACGGCGGGCCGGGTCCAGGATCTCAGGGACAGGGTCAGCGACCGCACCCGGGCCACCATCGGCATCGGCCACACCAGGTGGGCCACCCATGGTGAGCCGAACGAGGTCAACGCCCATCCGCACACCGACAGCGAAGGCCGCATCGCCGTCGTGCACAACGGCATCATCGAGAACGCCGAGCAGCTCAGGGAAGCACTCACCGGCCGGGGTGTCCACCTCGTCAGCGACACCGACACCGAGGCGCTTGCCCACATGATCGCGGCCGAGGCGGCGGGCGCCGTCAGCCTGGAGGAAGCGGTCCGCCGGACGCTGGGCCACGTGGAAGGTACCTACGGCCTCGTCGTGCTGGACACGAAAAATCCGAACGAGCTGGTGGTAGCCCGTAACGGCAGCCCCATCGTGCTCGGCATCGGGGAGTCGGAGATGTTCGTCGCCTCCGACGTGGCGGCGCTGGTGCGCTACACCAAGCAGGTGGTGTACCTGGACGACGCCGAGGTGGCGACGGTGCACGCCGCCGACTACCTCACCGCGTCGCTCGACGAGCGGGACCGGCGCGGTCCCGGCGAGGTCCGGAGCAAGGCGCCGACCACCGTGGAGGCCGAGGCCGGGGACTACGAGCTCGGCCCGTACGAGGATTACATGCGCAAGGAGATCCACGAGCAGCCTGAGGCGCTGCGCCGGGCGCTGCGCGGCCGGCTCGACGAGAGGTTCGCCACGGCCAAGCTGGGCGGGATCAACCTGGACGCGCGCCAGCTCAGGTCGATCCGGCAGGTGAAGTTCCTCGGCTGCGGCTCGGCCTATTACGCCGGCCAGATGGGCGCGGTGCTGACCGAGGAGCTGGCCCGCATCCCCTCCGACGCCGAGCCCGCGTCGGAGTTCAGGTACCGCAACCCCGTCGTCGACCCCGACACGCTCTACGTAGCGGTCAGCCAGTCCGGCGAGACGCTGGACACGCTGATGGCGGTGCAGGAGCTACAGCGCAAGGGCGGACAGGTCATCGGCGCGGTCAACGTGGTGGGCAGCGCGATCGGGCGGGAGTGCGGCCACGGGATTTTCCTGCACGCGGGTCCGGAGATCGCCGTCGCGTCCACCAAGGCGCTGACGAATATGGCGGGCACGTTTGCCATGCTCGCCCTGCTGCTCGGCCGGGTCCGCGACCTGTCCTCGGCCTCCGGCCAGCGGATCGTGGCCGGCCTGCGCGCGCTGCCCGGGCAGATCGAGGAGATCCTGGCCGCCGAGGAGGAGATCGCCGAGGTCGCGCGCAGGTTCGCCGGGGCCGAGCACATGTTCTTCATCGGCCGCGTGCGCGGCTGGCCGGTGGCCCGCGAGGGCGCGCAGAAGCTGAAGGAAGTCTCCTATGTCCACGCCGAGGCCTACCAGGCGGGCGAACTGAAGCACGGCCCGCTCGCCCTGATCAATTCCTCGATGCCGAGCGTGGTCGTCGTTCCCGCCGACGACCTGCGGTCGAAGAACATCTCCACGATCGGGCAGATCAAGGCCCGCGGCGGCCCGGTCATCGCGGTGACCAGCGGCGACCTGCCCGCGGGGCTCGCCGACGCGGTCATCAGGGTTCCCCGCGGCGAACCCGAGCTCGACCCTCTGCTCCTGAACGTCCCGTTGCAGCTGCTGGCCTACCACGTCGCGGCCAAGCTGGGCCGGGACATCGACAAGCCCCGTAACCTCGCCAAGAGCGTGACCGTCGAGTAGCGCGGGCCGGGCCGCCGTCGGCCGACCAGGGTACCGCTGTTCAGTGCAGCGCCTCTCAATGCAGCGCCACTCAATGCAGGGGCTGTATGTCATCAAAGGCGCCGGCGCTGCCCGGCAGCGGCTGCTCGCACCAGACGACCTTGCCGGTCGCGGTCCGGCGGGAGCCCCAGCGATGGGAGAGCTGCCGCACGACCTGCAGGCCGCGGCCGTTCTCGTCCTCGCCGTTGGCCTGGCGCAGCCTCGGCAGCGCGCCGGAGTTGTCGAGCACCTCGCAGACCAGCGCCTTCTCGTTGACCAGCCGGAGCGTGACTTCGCCGCGTGAGTACCTGACCGCGTTGGTCACGAGCTCGGAGACGAGCAGTTCGGTCGTGGGGATCAGGTCCTCCAGGTCCCACCGCTTCATCGGCTCGGCCAGGACCGAACGTGCCTCCCGGACCGAGGTCAGCTTCGGTGCCAGCGTCCACGAGGCGTAGCTGTCCTCGGGCAGCCGCCGCAGCCGCGCGATGAGCACCGCGATGTCGTCGCGCTGATGGTCGGAGTACACCCCGTCCAGCGTGGCCTTGCACAGGTCCTCGAGCGGCCTGGTCGGCGAGCCCGGGCCGAAGATGCCGCGCAGCCGGGCCAGGCCGTCGCTGATGTCCTGGCCCTTGTTCTCCACCAGGCCGTCGGTGTACAGGACGAACAGGCTGCCGTCCTCGATCTTGAACCGGCGGCTCTCTACCTCGCCGTCGCCGATGCCGAGCGGCGGGGCGGGCGGGACGTCGAGCAGTTCGTTGCTGCCGTCCGGGTGCACAAGCAGCGGCGGCAGGTGGCCGGCCACGGCGACCTCGCATTCGCCGCTCACCGCGTCGTAGACGGCGTACGCGCAGGTGGCGAAGTGCGGCTCGCGCTCGCCGAGCGTGTGCATGAGCTCGTCAAGCTGCTGCAGCGAATCGGCGGGTGGCAGCTCGAGCATGGCCAGGGTGTGGATGGCGGTACGCAGCCGGCCCATGGTGACGGCGGCGCGCACGCCGTGCCCGGCCACGTCGCCGACCACGAGCGCGACCCGGCCTCCGGGCAGCGCGATGGACTCATACCAGTCGCCACCGACCTCGATGAGCTTGCTGCCGGGCAGGTAGCGGTGCCTGACCTCGACCGAGGAGGGGTAGGAGAGCCCGGTCGGCAGCATGCTCCGCTGCAGGGTCAGCGCGGTGGCGTGCTCGCGGCTGTAGCGCCGGGCGTTGTCGATGAACATGGCGGCGCGGGACGCGAAGTCCATGCCGATCTCGATGTCGTACGCGTCGAACCGCCGGAACCCCTCCTGCCGGGTGCAGGCGAAGAAACCCAGCATGCTGCCGCGCGCGATGAGCGGCAGCAGCATCAGGGAGGCGCCGGACAGCAGCTTGGCCACGGGCTTGCGCCGCCAGGCCTTGGCGATCTCGCTCGCCTGGTTCTTGCTGACTGTCGTCTCGAGCACCGGCGTGGCGGTGTCCATGCACTGGTAGTACGGCGTGTGCTGGGGGTAGCGCAGGATCTCGCCGGTGGGGAACACGGCCTCCCAGGCGGGGTCCTTCCTCTCGTGCAGCAGCGCGATCCGGCGCAGCGGCGCCGATCCTTCCGGTCCGTACGCGGGCAGTTCGTCGTCGCCGGCCAGGCTCTCAAGCAGCATCAGGCCGGCCACGTTGCAGAACGCCGGGACGAGCGCGTCCAGCAGTTCGCTCGCCACCTGCTCGATGTCGAGCGTGTCGCCGATCTTGGTGAACGTGTCGTCCAGCATCTGCCTGCGCATGAGCGCGGGGTCGACGAACCGCTCGGATTTGGGCGCGGGAATGCGGAGCAGGGCGAGCGCGGCCAGGCTGGTGCCGGCCGCCCGCATCGGATGGACGGTCACCACGGCCTCGGCCGGACCGTCGCGTGTGTCGATCGTGAGCATCGCGCTGCCCTCACGATCGGAACGGATCGCCTCGAGCAGCCCGGCCACCGCGGCGGCGCCGTCGGCCTGCCGGGTACCGTGCGAATTCGCCTGCGCCGCGTTCGGCTGGTCGCTGTTTCCTTGGTCGCTGCTTTCGTGGCTGCTGGCCGACGTGAGCTCGATGAGCTGCACGCCGAGCAGATCCTCCGGTTCGCGGGCCAGGATCTTGGCCGCGTTCCTGTCGTGCTGGACGATGCGCCCGTCGTAGTCGATCCCGAGGATCAGGGTCCGCACGGACGAGGACATGGCCGGAACGGACGAGGACATGGCCGGATGAGAGCTCTCGGCCGCGACGCTTCCGGCTGAGGTCTCCGGGGTTTCGGCGATCCCGGCCTCCTGGACGTTCGTGCCGGTACTGGGTTGGTGGCTTCGCTTGGTCCCGTTGCCAGAAGCCCGCGGCAACGGGGCGCGGCTCGGTACGACACCGCTCTCGGAACCATCAGCCCCGAGAGCGCTGCCCTTCGCCGAAATGCCGGATGTCACGTGCGGTCTCCTGATGGCGTCGCAGGCTGCTGCGCTCCTGTCAATTATGAGCCACGGATGGCATGTTCAGACAGGAGTTCCGATGACTCACCTTTCTCCCGAAAAGTCACCATTTATGCCTTTGTGACGCTATTCTAGTAGCTTACTGGGTCTCAGGTGACTCCGGAGCTCGCCTGAAATGAGGATCATTCCGGTTTCGGGGTCATCCCAGGGCGTGCCCTCTAACACGTCGGCCTCATCTGATTACGCTGAGTGACAGAAGGTGACGGCCGGCCGCGTCTCGCCGCTCAGGTCAGTGCCGCTCAGGTCAGTGCCGTTCAGGTCAGGCGGGCCACGGCCATCGCGGCGGCGAGCAGCATGATCGCCCAGGAGGCCGCGCGCAGCGCCCGTTCGAGCGGCTGGAGCAGAGCGTCCACCGTGATCGGCACGGTGTGCCCGTCGCCGAAGGTGATGCTGCCCTCGACCTGCTGCGCCCGGCGGCGCATGTTCCGGGCCGGGGTGCTCAGCTGGCGCTGGGCCGCCGACAGCGCGAAGGCGCCCCCGGCGGCCAGGACGGGAGCCAGGGCCAGCGTGCCGGTCTGAGCCACATAGGCGGTGAGCACCGGGAAGGCCCCCCAGGCGGCGGCGAATCCGAAGTCGGTGTGCATGAGGCCGCCGAACAGCTCCGCGTTGTACGCGATCACCAGCACGGGGCCCGCCACCATGAACGGGATCAGCGTCCAGCCGACCCGGATCACCCCGAACACGCCGAGCGCCAGCGCGCCCAGCAGCCCGACGACGACCACGGCAATCAGCGTGGCGGACGGGATCGCCGTCCGCAGCGGCCGCCCGCGCAGCTCGTCCAGCGCGTGCGCGGCCAGCCCGACCGCGAAGAAGAACGCCAGCACGGTCGCGATCAGGTAGCTGGCCTGCACCCGCGGCGCAAGCGAGGCGCCGATGACCACATAGGACAGGTGCCAGGCCGTGTACGGCGGGTGCAGCAGCGTCCACCAGTCCCGCCACCCACCCGACCGGGCCGCGTAGTATGCCGGGCGCGGTGTTGCCGCCGGGTCCGCCTCACTGGCCGGCACGTGTCCCCCACATGACGAGACCGCCGCCGAGACTCATGATCCGGGTCCCGACGTCGGTCAGGCCCGCCCTCTCCCACGCCGCCACCGTCCAGGCGACCGGGTACCTGCGGTAGTGCGCGGAGATGTTGGGGCCGAGGAAGCGGCCCACCCGGAACCACTCGCGGCCGCCGAGCAGCAGGCCGCCCGCGGGCAGCACCATCCGGGTATACGCCCACCAGGCCGGATGCCAGAGCGGTCCGGCCGGCACGCAGAACTCCAGGCTGGCCATGACCCCGCCCGGCTTGAGCACGCGGGCCAGCTCGGCCAGCGTGGCCTGCGGGTCCCGCACGTACCTGAGCAGGTAGGTGAACGTCAGCGCGTCGAAGCTGGCATCAGGGAAGGGCAGCTGCTCGGCGCGCCCGGCCACCAGCGTGATCCGGTCCCGCTGGCCGGCCGCCGCTACCCGGCGCTGCCCCTGGCGCAGCATCGGCTCGGTCAGGTCCACGCCCACCACCCGGGCCCGGCTGCGCGCCGCCAGTTGCAGCGCGACGCCCGCGGTGCCGGAGGCGACGTCGAGGATCACGCCGTCCGCCGGGACGACCCCAGCGATCCCAGCGACCCCGGAGACCCCGCAGACCCGGCCGGTCATCGCCGCCCGCCACTGCCCGTTCTGGCCGAAGGAGAGCAGCTCGGCGAGGCGGTCGTAGCGGGCGGGCAGCGGAGCGAACAAGTCACGTGCGAAGCGGTTGGGACCCGAAAGGTCGTCGGGCATAGCGGGTTTCTCCCGAGTTCTCCTGGGGCTCCAGCGGGACAGGGCGGTAACCGGGGCCAGTGCCTACCACCCACCGTAACGCCGCGCGAAACCTGGTGGTTCAGTTCAGGCCTGGGGGAGGGCGGCCCTGATCTTCTCCGCGTAGGCCCCGGCCGGGTGGGTGTCGTCGTACGGATGCCGCGGCCCGAGCCAGAACCGCAGGCCATCGCCTTTGCTCCGGGGGATCACGTGCAGGTGCAGGTGCGGGACGGACTGGCTCACCACGTTGTTGACCAAGATCATCGAGCCGTCCGCGCCCAGGCCGTCCTCGACCGCGCGCTCGAGCCGCTGCGCCGTCGTGAAGAACTCCGGCACCCGGTCGGCGGGCAGGTCGCTGAGCAGCCGCACGTGCAGCTTCGGCACGAGCAGCGTGTGGCCCCGGAACAGCGGCCGGTGATCGAGGAACGCGATCAGCCGTTCGGTTTCCAGGACGGTCGCCGCAGGCTGCTCGCCGCGGATGATGGCGCAGAAAACACAGGTGGCTGGCATCAGCCGTGAGCCTACCGGCGTCTCCGCGGAGACGCCCGGCGGTTCAGCGGCCGAGTTCGAACCAGACGCAGGTGCCGGCCTTTTCGCGCACGAATCCCCAGCGCTGCGTGATCTCGTTGACGAGCTGGAACCCGCGTCCGCCCTCGTCCTGTCCGGTGGCCTCGCGCCAGTGCGGGAGCCCGCTCCGTCCGTCGTCGATGACGTCCACGTGCACCACCTCGCCGCGGCGCGTCACCGCCACGGTCACCCAGCCGGCGTCGGTGGCGTGCTGCACCGCGTTCGTCACCAGCTCGCAGGTCAGCAGCTCGGCGTCGAAGGAGGAGGGGTGGTCGTCCAGGGCCTCCCTGACGAACCGGCGGGCCACCGGCACTTCCTCGGGGCGGCGGCCGAAGGTGCGGGTCGCGGTCGCCGGGGTCGCGCACGCCACGCTCGGCAACTCCAGCGTGTCGGCGACGGTGAAGGGTGCACCCGGCATATCGGCCTCCGCATCCTGGGTTATTACTGTCCGTACTACTAATGTAACTCTCGGCTGACAGTAGGTCACCCAGGGCGCGGGCTGCAGCGGTGAAAAAGTTCTGTGATGTCGCTCGGTTTACTGGTTCAGCGTGGTGTTCTGGCCGGAAGCGGTGATCTGGAGCCCCTGCTGCGTGACGCTGATGCTCTGGATCGTCACTCCGGCCGGGAGCTTCGGAATGCTGAAGCTAAAGTTCGCCAGGTTGCCGAGGACGTCAGCCGGAATCCCGTTGAAGTTGGTGACCTTCACGTTGATCTGGTTCGATCCCGACCTGGTGACCTGGGCGACCGCCGAGCTGGAGAAGCCCAGGATGTCAATGCTGGCCTTGATCTGGTTCGGTCCGTCGGCCGATAGCGTGATGCCCTGCGGGATGCCGCCTATGTTCCCCAGGGCCGTGAACGTGACCAGCGCCGAGGCGTTGAACTGGTCGATCGTGGCGCTGTTGAGGCCGTGGATGTGCATCCCGTGCAGCGTGGCGGTCAGGCTGGCGATCTTGAGCAGCCCGGAGCCCGCACTGCTCGCCGTGATGGTCTCGTTGCTCGCGTTCACGTTCACGGTCCGAAAGTCCCGGGCGGCCAGCTGGGTCAGGAACGGGAACCCCTGGATGGTCACGCTCGGCTTGCCGGATAGGCCAAGGGACGACTGGATCTGGCTGGCCATCTGGTTCTCGGTGTACGCGTTGGCGGCCCGGTCGCCGACCACGAGCACCAAGACGATCACGATCAGCGTGATGAGCGGCCATCTCCTGCGCCGCCGCCGCATCCGGGTGGGAGGCGCCTGGTAGCCCTGCGCCCCCTGGTAGCCCTGCGCCCCCTGGTAGTCCTGAGCCCCCTGGAATCCCTGATTGCCCGGAAGCCCCTGCGTCCCCTGGTGCCCCTGGCCGCCAGGACTGTCCTGGTATCCCTGGCCCGCGGGGAACCCCTGCCCCTGCGGGAACCCCTGCCCCTGCGGGAACCCCTGCCCCTGCGGGAGCTGCTGCGTCGCCGGGGAGTCCTGGTAGCCCGGATTGACGGGCTGAGCCTGTGTCTCCTGAGAGTCCTGGTAGCCCTGCTCCCTCTTGGGATCCTGCGGCTGCTTCCACCACTCCGGACCGGGCTGAGTCTGGTCGGAGCTCATGCCGCGCCCCCTGAGATTCCGGCCATGCTGACCATATCCCCACAATACGTACCTGCCACTGTCATTTCCCACCCCTGAGGTGTCATTTAGTTACGGGGGATAACATTGAGTCACATGTAGCGTTCAACATGGCTGTGGCTCGGGTTTCGGACGCTCAAGTTTTCAGACGCTCAGTTTTCAGGCACAGTGCCCGACGTTCCAGTATCAGGGTGTCCGTCTCCCAATATGTCAAAACGCGCGGTCAACCTGAATGGTTCTCCCGATTCCCGTTTACGCCCGGCGGCCCTACACTTTGTAAGCATGCCACCCGAGCGTTTTGACTGGTCTGACCGTAGGCCGCCGCAGGCCAGTCCTTCCCCAGCCGGGCTCGCGCCAGCCGGGCTCGCCGAAGTCGCGCCGCCGCAGGGAGGGGCCTCCAGCGCTCCTGCACTGCCCGATCTCGAGGTACGGAGCAGGCGCGCAGTTCACCAGATGAAGGCCGGGACGACCTACCGCATCGGCCGGGACCCGAAGTCCGACATCGTGATGACCGACTCACGCGTGTCGTGGCGGCACGCGGTGCTGCGGGTGGACGGGGACGCCTGGATCATCGAGGACCTCGGCAGCACCAACGGGACGTTCCTCGGGCCGCAGCGGCTCGACCGGATCGAGATCAGCGCCGAGTGCGTGGTGCGGCTGGGGAACCCGGACGACGGGCCGGTCCTGCGCTGCGTGCCCCAGGTGCCCGCGGCCGCGGCCGGCCAGGTCGGCTCGCCCCCGGCCGACCATCCGGACACGGCCCTTTCGGTCCCTCCCGCTCCGCCAGCCCAGGAAGCCGCCCCCCCGTACGCGCCCGAGCCCGAGCCTGCTCCCAGGCCGCCCGAGCCTGCCGCGCCGCGCGACAGGTTCGCGCCGCCCGAGCCCGCGCACGCCCCGCGGCACGCCATGTCGGCGGCGGCAGCCCAGTCGGCCAAGCCGGTCGCGCCGGTCGCGCCGGACCTGCTGCCGAGCGTGGACCGCAGGCCCACGGCGCGGATGCCGCTGCCGGCCAAGGCCATGCGCATCGGCCGCGTGCCCGACAATGACTTGGTCCTTTCCGATCTCAACGTTTCGCGGCACCACGCGGAATTGCGCAAATCGCCCACGGGCAGCTACGAGATCGTCGACCTCGGCAGCCATAACGGCACCTTTGTCAACGGCCAGAAGGTTTCCTCTCAGCTGCTGACCGAACAGGACATCGTCAGCATCGGGAGCTCCACGTTCCGGCTCAAGGACGGCGAGCTCAGGCAATTCGTCGACGACGGCAACATCACCTTCAACGCCCAGGACCTGGTGGTAAAGGCCGGCAGCAAGGTGCTGCTTGACCACGTCACGTTCCCGATCCCGGAGAAATGCCTGCTCGGCGTCATCGGCCCGAGCGGCGCCGGCAAGTCCACGCTGCTCGGTGCGCTGACCGGGATGCGTCCCGCGACCACCGGCACGGTGCTCTACGACAACCGCGACCTGTACCGGAACTACAACGAGCTCAGGTATCGGATCGGCCTGGTGCCCCAGGAGAGCGTGCTGCACACCCAGCTGACCGCGCGCCGCGCGCTGCAGTACTCGGCCGAGCTCCGCTTCCCCGCCGACACCAAGGCCGACGAGCGGGACGGCCGGGTCGACGAGGTGATGAGCGAGCTCAGCCTGACCAGGCACGCGCAGACCCGCGCGGACCGCCTGTCCGGCGGCCAGCTCAAGCGGGTGAACGTGGCGCAGGAGCTGCTGACCAAGCCGTCGCTGCTGTTCCTGGACGAGCCGACCTCCGGTCTTGACCCTGGCCTGGACAAGTCGGTCATGGAGCAGATGCGGGACCTGGCCCACGACGGCCGGACGGTCATCGTCGTCACGCACAGCGTCGACAACCTGGACACCTGCGACCGGCTGCTCGTCCTCGTGCCCGGCGGGCGGATCGCGTACTACGGGCCGCCCGAAGAGGGACTCGCCTACTTCGGCCAGGCCCGCTGGGCCGAGGTGTTCCAGGCCTTCGAGCGCTACCCGGACCGCGACTGGGCCGCCGAGTACGCCGCGTCGCCCGCCTACGCGCAGTACGTGCTGGGCCGCCCGAAGCCGCAGGCCCCGGCCGGCGGGCCAGAGGTGGCGGCCGCGCCGCCGCCGCAGCAGCGCGGCGGTTTCCGGCAGATGACCACGCTGACCCGCCGCTACGTACGGGTGATCGCGTCCGACCGCGGCTACCTGCTGTCCATGGTGCTGCTGCCGGTCATCCTCGGCGTCCTGATCCATTTCGTCGGGACGAGCCAGGGCCTGAAAGGACCGCCCCACACCAACCAGACCGCGCAGGAAGTGCTGCTGATGCTGGTCATCAGCACCTGCCTGGCCGGGGCCGCGCTCTCGGTCAGGGAGCTGGTCAAGGAACGCGCGATCTACGTACGAGAACGCGCGGCCGGCCTGTCTTCCGGCGCCTACTTGTCGTCCAAGCTGCTCGTCCTCGGCGTCATCAGCGTCGTCCAGTCGATCCTGCTGGTGCTGCTGGGACTGGTGGGACACCCGCTGCCCCCCACGGGCTCCTTCCTGACCGGCGCGCCGCTGATCGAGCTGATGATCGGCATCGCCCTGCTCGGGCTCGCGTCGATGTGCCTCGGCCTGCTCGTCTCCGCCCTGGTCAGCACGTCGGAGAAGGCCATGCCCATCCTCGTGCTGCTCACCATGGTCCAGGTCATCCTGTCCGGCGGCGTGCTGTCGCTGGTCGGCAAGGCCGGGCTCACCCAGCTCGCCTACATCTCGCCGTCCCGCTGGGGGTTCGGCGCGGTCGCGTCCACCGCGAACCTCAACGTCATCAACCCCGCCCTGGGCAGCTTCACCGACCCGGTGTGGGATCACACCTCGGCGGCGTGGCTGCGCGACGTGGGCTACACGGTCGCGCTGGCGGTGATCTTCACGCTGATCGCCTGGATCCAGATGCGCCGCCTCGGCCCGCGCCGCCGGAAGTGATGACGGCCGGGGCGGTAAGGAGCAGAACCTAGGAGCAAACCTAGGAGCCGAACCTCACGACACCGGTTCCGGCGGCACCAGGTCACCGAGCAGCGCCCGGCGCAGTTCGGCCAGCATGACCTCGCTGACCTCGAGGCCATAGGTCAGGAACCGGCCGAACGATCCGTAACTCCGGTCCGTCTCCTCGAACGCGGCGCCCAGGTAGGTGGCGCTCTGCTCCAGGACGGGCCGCAGCAGCTCGGGGTCGGCCACGATCCCGGTCTTGACCAGGTCGAAGCGGAGCTTCTGGTAGCCCGTACGGTGGAGGTCGTTGGACAGCAGGTAGTCGCGGAGCACCAGCTCGCGCGGCACCCCCAGGGCGGTGAGCACGAGGGCGGTCATCCACCCGGCCCGGTCCTTGCCAGCCGTGCAGTGGTAGAGCAGCGGCCGCCGCCCGGGCGCGCATATCAGCCGCAGCGCGGCTCCGAACGCCTCCCGCTGCCGGGCATCGGTCACGAACCCGCGGTTCATCTCGGCCATGAACGAGGCGGCGCGCCCGTCACCGAGTTCGCGCCGCTGCCGCTCGTGGTCGCCGCTGGCGATGAGCTCATAAAGGGCACCGAGGTCGCCGCCGCTTACCGGCAGGTGAGCGAATTCGACGCCGTAGGGCAGTCGGTCGTCGCCGCCGAGCAGGACCTCGCCGGGGCTCCTGAAGTCGATGACGGTGCGCAGCCCGAGCCGGTCGAGCCGCTCGACGTCGGCGCTGGTCAGCTGGCTGAGCGAGTCGCCGCGGAAGAGCCGGCCGCAGGTGACTTCCAGCCCGTGAACGCTGCGGTAGCCGCCGATGTCCCGCACGTTCACCGCGCCGTCGAGGGCCACATGGCGGGACGGGGCCCGCTCTCCGGTCATCGGACCAGGCTCACAGTGCACCGCCTAACGTGCCCCCAACCACCATAAGAGTAACTCCGGTACGCTGCTTCACCAGCATGAATGCCGGCTATTTACGATCACGCGAGCAAGCCGCGCCACGGCGGTCGCCGGGTCAAACGCAGGCTGGCCCTCTGGGCTGGCCCCATAAGCTGGCAGCGTGACGGATCTCGACCTTCAGGCGCGGGACCTGCTGCGGCGGTTCCCGCTCATCGACGGGCACAACGACCTGCCGTGGGAACTGCGCGAGCGGGCTCAGCAGGATCAACGGGGCGGCGGCGACGTGAGCACGCTGAGCCTCGACCCGGGCGATCCCGCCGCGGTCAACCTGGCCGCCCCGGTCGCCGGCACGCACACCGACCTGCCCAGGCTCTCGGCCGGCGGGGTGGGCGCGCAGTTCTGGTCGGTCTACGTGCCGGCCTCGCTGGCCGGGGACGGGGCGGTCGCCGCCGTGCTCGAGCAGATCGACGTGGTGCGCCGGATGATCGCGGCCTACCCCAGCGCGCTGGAACTCGCGCTGACCGCGGACGACGTGGAGCGGATCTTCGCCTCCGGCCGGGTGGCCTCGCTGCTCGGCGCCGAGGGCGGCCACGCCATCGCCGGGTCGCTCGGCGTGCTGCGGATGCTGTACGCGCTCGGCGTCAGGTACCTGACGCTGACTCACAACGCCAACGTCGGCTGGGCCGATTCGGCCACCGACGAGCCGCAGGCCGGCGGGCTGACCGAGTTCGGCCGGGACGTGGTTCGCGAGATGCAGCGGATCGGCATGCTCGTCGACCTGTCGCACGTGTCCCCGGACACGATGCGGGACGCGCTCGACGTGGCCGCGGCGCCGGTGATCTTCAGCCATTCCTCGGCCCTCGCGCTGTGCGACTACCCGCGCAACGTGCCCGACGACGTGCTCGCCCGGCTCGCCGGCAACGGCGGCGTCTGCATGGTGACGTTCGTGCCCGGCTTCGTCTCCCAGGAGTGCGCCGACTGGCTAGTCGGCCTCAAGGCCGAGGCGGCGCGACGCGGCCTGGACCCGAGGAACTTCGACCAGCTGTTCAGCATCAAGTCGGAGTGGGAGCGCGCCCACCCGCTGCCTCACGCGACGCTGGCCCAGGTCGCCGATCACGTGGAGCACGTCCGCGAGGTCGCCGGCGTGGCGCACGTGGGCCTGGGCGGCGACTTCGACGGCACCCCCGACGTGACCGTCGGCTTGGAGGACGTCTCCGCCTACCCCGCCCTGTTCGCCGAACTGCTGGCCCGCGGCTGGACCGAATCCGACTGCGCCGCCCTGGCCGGCGGCAACGTCCTGCGCGCCCTGCGCGCCGCCGAGTCCTGCTCCATGGCCACCAGCGGCCGGGCGCAGCCCTGACCCGAACGCCACTAAGCTCTGACCCGATGACCTCCGACACCCAATCGCCTCCGTCCACCGTGCTCCGCGCGATCGGCGGCCTGCGCCTGCTGGCCTGGCCGGCCCTGGACGCCTCGGGCGCCGATGCCGCCGTCACGGCTCGCTCCGGCGGGGTGTCGTCCGGGCCCTACGCGACGCTGAACCTGAGCCTGAGCGTCGGCGACGACCCAGGGTGCGTGCTCGAGAACCGGCGTCGGCTGGCGGCCGGTTTCGGTGCGAGCCCGGAGGACTTCGTGTTCGCCCGCCAGGTGCACGGCGCCGCGGTCCGCGTGGTCGGCGCGGCCGACCGGGGGAGCGGAGCGTTCTGTCTCGACGATGCCGTCGCCGACGCCGACGCGCTGGTCACTAAGTCGCCCGGGGTGGTGCTCGCGATCCTGACCGCGGACTGCGTGCCGATCGTGCTGCACGATCCGGTGGCCGCCGTGCTCGCCTGCGTGCACGCGGGCTGGCGCGGCACCGTGGCGGGGGTGACCGCCGCGACGCTCGCTGCCATGCAGGCCCTCGGCTCCCGCCCGTCCGACGTCATCGCCGGGATCGGCCCCGCCATCGCCGCGGCCCGCTACCAGGTAGGCGCCGACGTCCACCAGGCCGTCACCCAGGCCTTCGGCCCCGCCGCGGCCGCCTTCATCCGCCCCGACACGCGCCCGGTGGCGCGTCCCGACGCGCGCCCGGTGGCGCCTCCCGACACGCACCCCGACGCGCGCCCGGTGGCGCCTCCCGGCTCTGGCCCAGACCGCTGGCTCCTCGACCTGTGGGCCGCCAACCGCCACGCCCTAGTCGAGGTCGGCGTCCCCGCCCCCCAGATCTACACGACAACTCTCCCCACCGGCCCCACCCCAACCACCACCCCCGCCGGCCCCGGCTACTTCTTCAGTGACCGCTCGGCCCGCCCCTGCGGCCGCCTCGCCCTCGTCGCCCGCCTTCGCGACCCCGGTCAGATAGGCATGGATGTGACAACGTGACCAAAAGAGGGGGTACGGTGCCACAACCACGCGTGCGCGGAAGCGCGTTCCGGTACGGAGCGTTCGATATCGACGCCGAGCGGGGGGTGCTGAGCTGCCGGTACGAGCTGGACGGGCGCGAGTTCACCGAACGGGTGACGCTGTCGGCCGGACCGCGCTGGCACACCGAGGCGGCCCGGGCGGCGGCGCGGCTGGTGTTCCTGCTCGCGGGCGTCTCGTACTACAAGACCGCGGCGCCGCCGGTGGTCGACTTCGGCGAGACCGCGCTGACAACGGCCGAACTGGCCTTCCTCCGCGAGTTCTACCTCCAGGGCCTGGGCGAGTTCGCCTACCGCAATGCCCTGGACCTGACCTCGCTGCGCCTGGAGGCGCGCTCTGCTGACCCCGGGGGGACGACCCCCCCAGACCCCCCCGCTCCTGGGGGGACCCATCCCCCCAGACCCCCCTTGGGGGGGACGACCCCCCCAGATCCCCCCAGACCCCCCTTGGGCGAGCAGCGGGCCCTGGTGCCGTTCGGCGGCGGGATCGACTCGATCGTCACGGTGGAGCGGGTCCGGCGGCGCGCGGACGCCGCGTTGTTCGTGGTGAGCGGGCCCGCCGACCGGTTCGACGCGATTGAGCAGCCGGCCGCCGTGACCGGGCTCCCGGTGGTCCGGGCGGAACGGGAGATCGACCCGCAGTTGCTGCGCTCCGCCGAACTCGGTTTCCTCAACGGGCACGTCCCGGTGACCGGGATCTTGTCCGCGATCGCCGTGCTGGCCGCAGTGCTCGAGGACCGGGACGCGGTAGTGATGTCCAACGAGTGGTCGGCGTCCGTCCCGACGCTCGAGTACCAAGGACGCCCGGTCAACCACCAGTTTTCCAAGAGCGAGCAGTTCGAGGCGGCCTTCCGGGACGTGCTGGCCAACCGCCCGGCGCCGCTGCCCGGGTACTTCTCCTGGCTCAGGGACCGGACCGAGCTCTGGGTGGGGCAGGAGTTCGCGGCACTCGAGCCGTACCACAGCTCATTCCGGAGCTGCAACAAGGCTTTTTATACCGAACGGGCGCGACGGCTCGACCATTGGTGCGGGCAGTGCGACAAGTGCTGCTTCATCGACCTGATCCTCGCGCCGTTCCTGCCGGCGCAGGCGCTGCGGCGGATCTTCGCGGTCACCGGGGAGCCACTCGAGGATCCGGGGCTGGCCGCCAAGTTCCGCTCGCTGCTCGGCGCGGGCGCCAAGCCGTTCGAGTGCGTCGGCGAGGTCACCGAGTGCCGCGCCGCGGTGCTGCTGGCCGCGCGCCGCGATGACCGGGTCGGCCCTGGCCTGCTGCAAGAACTCGCGGCCGAGGTCGCCGGGTGGCCGGACGCGCCATCCGACGCGGACGCCGCCGCCATGTTCCGGCCCGTGGGCCGGAACTTCATCCCCGCGGGATATCGGTGAGCCGGCCCAAGCTCTCCTGGTCCGACCTGGCCGGCGCCCGGGTAGGCGTCTGGGGCCTAGGCCGGGAAGGCCACGCCAACCTGCGCAAGCTGCTGGCACTGGGCGTCGAGCCGGTCCTGGTCGACGACCAGCCGTCCGCGGCCACTCTGCCCATTCCCGGGCCCATTCCCGGGCCCATTCCCGGCGGCAGGCGGGTGCTTGCCACCGGCGACGGCGGGCTCGCCGCCCTCCAGCGGTGCGACGTGGTGGTCAAGACGCCCGGCCTGTCCCGGTACCGGCCGGAAGTGGCCCGGCTGACCGAGCTCGGCATCCCGGTGGTGGGCGGTCTCGGCCTGTGGCTCGCCGAGGCGGACCTGCGGCGCGTCCTCGTCGTGACCGGCACCAAGGGCAAGAGCACGACCGCGTCGGTGACCGGCCACCTGCTGGCCGGCCTGGGCTACCGGTGCATGCTCGGCGGGAACATCGGCGCCCCGCCGTATGATCCCGCCGAGGAAGGCGACTTCGACTACTGGGTCATCGAGGTGTCCAGCTACCAGGCCACCGACCTGCCGTGCTCGCCGCCCGTGGTCGCGGTCACCTCGCTGCACCCGGACCACCTCGACTGGCACGGGGGAGTGGAGCAGTACTACCGGGACAAGCTGTCCGCCTGCTCCCAGCCGGGCGCCGAGCTCACCGTGGCGAACGGCGACAGCGACCTGCTCAGGGAGCGCGCCGGCCTGCTTGGCCCGCGGGTCGAGTGGGTCCGCGAAGACGACGAGCCCGGCGCCGACTGGATGGAGCCGCTCGGGCTGCCCGGCCGGCACAACCGCCGCAACGCGCTCATCGCCCGCCGCTGCCTGGCCGCGCTCGGCGTGCCGGGCGCCGGCGATGACGCCAGGCTGCGCGCGGCGGCGGTCGGCTACCAGCCCCTGCCCAGCCGGCTCGCGCCGGTCGGCACGGTCGGCGGCGTCACCTTCGTCGACGACAGCCTGTCCACCAACGTGCTGCCTACCCTGGCCGCGCTCGACGCCTTCCCCGGCCGCCGGATCGCACTGATCGTCGGCGGGCAGGACCGGGGCATCGACTACGCCCCACTGGCCGCCGGGGTCCTGGCCCGCCAGGCGCCCACCTGCGTCCTGACCCTCCCCGACAGCGGCCCCCGGATCCGCGCCCAGATCGAGGCGGCCCAGATCGAGGCGGCCCAGATGGAGGCGGCCGGCTTCGCGGGCGTGACGGACTGCCGCGACCTGGACGACGCGGTGGCGGCGGGGTTCGGGTGGGCCAGGCCCGACGGGGTGGTGCTGCTGTCGCCGGCCGCGCCCAGCTTCGGACGGTTCCGGGATTACCGCGACCGCGGCGATGCCTTCGCCCGCGCCGTGCGTGCGCTCTCGTGACCACGTGACGGCGGTCGCAACCAAAGCCTGGTTACGTCGTCTCAGTGAGTAGAGGCGAGGAGGTGCGCCATGGTGGCTTCTGCGCGGGTGCCGCTCCTAGCGGCGGCGGCCGGGCTGGTGCTCGGCCTCGCCGGGTGTGGATCGAGCGGGGCGTCCGGCCCGGGAGCGTCGAGCGGGGCCGGGGCAGGCAGCCCGCCTCGTTCGGGATCAAGCCCTTCAGTATCGGCCCAGGCCCCAGGCGGGGCCGTGACTACCGCCGGGCCGGTGCCCGCCGGATTCGGGGCCACGTCCGTCACGTTCGTGTCGGCGGACGAGGCGTTCGTCCTCGGCACCGCCCCCTGCGCGCATGCGCCGTGCACGTCGATCGTCCGCACCCTGGACCGGGGCGCGAGCTGGGCTGGCCTGCCCGCACCGCCCGTACCGGTCGGGGAGCCCGGGTTGACCAGCGCGCCGATCGTATGGGGCATCCGCTTCGCCACGCCTGAGCACGGGTTCGTGTTCGGCGACACCGGGCTGTGGGAGACCACCGACGGCGGTGAGCACTGGAGCCGCGCCTTCGTGCCCGCTGGTTCGATCCTGTCCCTGGCGATCGTGCGGCAGCAGGTGCTCGCGATCAACGCGCTGTGCACGCCGGATAGCGGCTGCACGTACGGCACGCTGATACGCCGGCCGCTGAGCGGCGGCAGCTGGACCGGCGTCGCCAAGGCCACCGTCACTCACCTGATCGACCCGGACGACATGATCGCCACCCAGGCCGGGGTGGCCGCCGTCCTCGACGGCCGCGACGTGCTCGTCACCCGCGACGGCGGGTTTACCTTCACCCTGAATCCCGTGCCGTGCACATCGGAGTCCAGCGCTCCTTCGGTCGCGGTGACCTCCGCGACCGGGCTGGCGATCTTGTGCACCGGCGGTGGCTATACCGGGCACACGGTCAAGCAGGTCTACGTGAGCGACGACGACGGAGCCCGCTGGGCGGTGGCCGGAGCGCCGAGCCCGGTCGGCGATGGCGGCACGATCGCGGCCACCACCACCGGTGACGTGGCCATCGCCACCGCGAGCGCGGCCAGCTGGCTGTTCCATTCCGGCAACGGCGGAGTGACCTGGCGGATCGTGAACGAGCAGTACGACGGCGGGGCGGGCTGGGCCGACCTGGGCTTCACCACCGCGACCGACGGCGTGGTGGTGCACGGGCCCGCCAATGGCGACGGTAACTCCACCGGTCGGCCCGGGCAGCTGTTCCTCACCTCGGACGGCGGAACGACCTGGCAGCAGGCCAGTTTCTGACCCCGGTCACCGCGCGCATCCCGGGCGGCAGCTCCGCGTCGCCGAACCCCGACCCCACCGTGGCCTGCACACCGTGGCCGGCCAGCAGCGCCGGTATCCGGGACGTGTCGATGAGCACGTTCTCGTGCAGGCCATGTCTCCTCAGTCCGTGACGGTGATGCCCAGGTGACGGGCGATCAGCGGGGCCAGCGCGATCAGCTGGCCGCTGTCGATGGTGGCGCCGCGCAGCGACTCGTACCCGGCGGTGATGCCGAGGGCCGCCCCGCGCAGGTCCACGTCGGTGCAGCTGACCTTGGCGAAATCCGCGCGGGTCAGCGTGCAGCCGCCGAAGCTGACCCGCCGCAGCGTGGCGCCGCCGAACTCGGCGTCGCGCAGCAGGCAGTTCTCGAACCTCACGTCGGTCAGCGTGCCGCCGCGGAAGTTCACCGAGTCGAGCTTGCAGTCGCGGAAGGTGACGCGGCGCATCGAGACGGAGAAGGCCTGCACCCCGGCCAGCGCGCAGCCGGCCAGCGTGGTGTCCAGCCAGCCGGTTTCGGCCAGGTCGCTGGCCACGAACCTGACCTCCCGCAGGCGGGTGTCGGTAAACCGGGCCTTCCTCAGCCGGCCGCCGTCGAAGGACGCGCCGGTGAATTTGCAGTCGAGGAAGTGGCAGTTCCCGGCGTCGGCGTCGGCGAACGTGGGGTTGGCGAACAGCACGCCGTCGTACTCCTCGCCCGGCTCCAGGTCGCCCTCGTACGGGGTGAGCTCACCGGCCATGGACCGACCCTACCGGGCCTTATGATCGGCTGGACAAGCCAACTGAACAAGCCAAGAGCAAACCAGAAGGGAGCCGGCCATGGCCGATACGGAGGACTTCAACGGGAAGGTCATCGAGGAGTTCCGGGCGAACGACGGGAAGGTGGGCGGCTGGTTCGAGGGCCAGACCCTCCTGCTGCTGCACCACACCGGAGCCAAGAGCGGCACCGAACGGGTGAACCCGCTGGTCTACCAGCAGGTCGGTGACAGCCTCGCGATATTCGCCTCGGCCGCGGGCGGGCCGCGTCACCCGGACTGGTACTACAACCTGGTCGCGCACCCGGACACCACGGCCGAGGTGGGCACTGGCACTGTCACCGTCAGGGCGCGGGTGGCGGACCCGGACGAGCGGGACCCGATCTATGCCAGGCAGAAGGAAATCGCCGCCAATTTCGCAGATTATGAGAAGAGTGCCGCGCCGCGCGTGATTCCCGTCATCCTGCTCGACCCGGTGGCGTAACCTCCTTCCTGGCGGCCATAAGGGTCCGCATCCGGATATTTCCGGCCCGCTGGCGAAGGGGCACGCATGGACGTGACCGAACCCGTCGTCCGCACGGCCGGCGGGCTAGTCCGCGGACGCGCCAAGGACGGCGTGGCCGTCTTCCGCGGCATCCCGTTCGCTCAGCCCCCAGTGGGCGACCTGCGGTTCGCCGCCCCGCGCCCGGCCCGGCCCTGGGACGGCGTGCGGGAGGCGGCCGCCTTCGGGCCGCCCCCGCCGCAGTCCGGGTTCCTGCTCACGCCGATGTCGCCGGCCGCGCCCGACGCCGACCCCGACGACTGGCTCACCGTCAACGTGTTCTCGCCCGACCTCGGCGCGGCCCGGCTCCCGGTCATGGTCTGGATCTACGGCGGCGCCTACCGGTTCGGCGCGTCCAGCCTGCTCGGCTACGACGGCACGCCGCTGGCCAGGCAGAACGTAGTGGTGGTGACCTTCAACCACCGGATCGGCGTGGAGGGCTACGCCCTCTTGCCCGGCGTCCCGGCCAACCGGGCGCTGCTCGACCAGGTCGCGGCGCTGCGCTGGGTCCGGGAGAACATCGCCGCGTTCGGCGGCGACCCGGACCGGGTGACCGTGTTCGGCGAGTCGGCCGGTGCGGGCGCTATCGCGTCGCTGCTCGTGATGCCGGCCGCGGCCGGGCTGTTCCGGCGCGCGATCGCGCAGAGCGTGCCCGGGACCTTCTTCTCCCCGGACCTGGCCGCCGAGGTCACCGCGGCCATCGCCAAAGAGGCCGGGCTGCCCGCGACCACCGAAGCCTTCGCGGCCGCCGACCCGGCCCGGCTGGCTGCCGCCTCCGACGAGGTGCGGCCCGCCGACTACCCGTGGGGCCCGGTCGCGCACACCGGCGTGCCCTTCTCGCCGGTCGTGGACGGCGAGGTGCTGCCGGTGGCGCCGTGGCAGGCGGTCGCGGCCGGCGCCGCCCGGGACATCGACCTGCTCACCGGGCACAACCGGGACGAGTACCGGCTGCTCACCGAGCTGAACGGGCTGCGCGGGAAGATCACAGAAGAGGCGGCCAGCCAGGCGCTGCGCGGCCTCGCGGGCCCGGGCGGCGAGGCCGCCTACCGCCAGGCCTACCCGGACGCGGCTGCCGAGACGCTGTTCGAACTGGTCAACTCCGACTGGCTGTTCCGGATGCCGACCCTGCACCTGGCCCAGGCGCACGCCGCGGCGGGCGGGCGGACCTTCCTCTACCAGGTCAGCTACCCGGCGTCGGAAGGGGGCCTCGGCGCCTGCCACGCGATCGACGTGCCGCTGGTCTTCGGCGTCTACTCCGGGATCGGCCGGATGCTGTTCGGCCCGGAGCCGCCGGCCAGCGCGGTGGCGCTCGGGGACCTGATGCGCTCGCAGTGGGCGGCGTTCGCCGCGGACGGCGACCCCGGCTGGCCGCCGTACGCGCCGGGCCGCCGGACGACCCGCATCTTCGACGATCCGCCCGACGTGGCCCCGTACCCGGAGAAAGCATCGCTGCACATCTGGGACCAGCACCGCTTCGGCGTACTCGACCTGAGCCCAGGCCTGGCCTGAACGATATCCTCGTGGCCTAGCCTCCAAGGAAGGGTCCGAGAGTGCCGATTTACGCGCTGGGCGACTACGAGCCGGACATCCACGAGACCGCCTTCGTCCACCCCGACGCCGTCGTCATCGGCCGGGTCCGGATCGGCCCCGAGGCGTCCGTCTGGCCCTGCGCCGTGCTGCGCGGCGATCACGGCCGGATCGAGGTCGGCGCCCGGACGTCGGTGCAGGACGGAACCGTGGTGCACTGCACGCACGACTGGCCGACGCTGATCGGAGCCGAGTGCGTGGTCGGGCACAACGCGCACCTGGAGGGCTGCGTGGTGGGGGACAGGTGCCTGATCGGCTCGGGCTCGATCACCTTGAACCGGGCCACGGTGGGGGCCGGCGCGATCGTGGCGGCGGCGTCTTTGGTTCCCGAGGGCTTTGAGGTGCCGCCGGGCGCCCTGGTGGCCGGCGTGCCCGCGACAATCAAGAAGACCGGGGTGCCCGCCGACTGGGTCGACCGTGCGGTGAAGACCTACGTCGAGTCCGGCCGGGCCCACCGGGCCGGGCTGCGGCGCCTGGACCGGTAGCCGTCCGTGATCGACGGCATGGTGGTGGTGGACGCCCACGTGCACGTGCCCCGGCTCAGCACGGTGACGTTGGCGTGGATGCAATGGGCGGACGATTTCGGTCAGGACTCCCCGTGGCGCGGCGTGTTCGGCCCAGATGGCGATCCGGTCCCGGCCCGGCTCGACGCGCTGCTGGAGGCCGAAGGCGTCGACGTCGCCCTGCTGTTCGCCGAGTACAGCCCGCGGGCGACCGGCATCCAGCCGGTCGAGGACCTGCTGCCGCTGATCGCGTACAACCCGCGGCGGTTCCGCCTGGTGGCCAACGTGAACCCGGCCGTGCACGCCCAGCCGGCCGCCGAAGCGGCCCGCCAGCTCGACCTGGGCGCCGTCGCGGTCAAGCTGCACCCGGTGCACGGCGCCTTCCGCCCCGACGCCGGGGACCTGTACCCGGTCTACGACCTGTGCGCCGACCGCGGCGTGCCGGTGATCGTGCACACCGGCGGGAGCATCTTCCCCGGCTCGCAGCCGGAGGCGGGCGACCCGACGCTGATGAGCCAGGTCGTGGCCGACTTCCCGGGCGTGACGTTCGTGCTGGCGCACGGCGGCCGCGGGGCGTGGTACGCCGACGCCGCCCGGATGGCACTGGCCTGCGACAACGTCTGGCTCGACCTGGCCGGGCTGCCGCCGAAGCGGCTGCCGGACTACTACGCCGCCTTCGACCTGACCGAACTGGCCGCCAAGTGGATCTTCGGGACCGACTGGCCAGGCGTGCCCGGCGTGGCCAGGAACGTGCGCGCGGTGGCCGCCCTCGGCCTCCCCGACGACGTCCTGGCCGGCGTGCTCAGCGGCAACGCGGCCCGCGTCTACCTGTCGGCTTAGCTGCCTGCGGGCTTAGCTGCCTGCGGGCCTAGGTGACTGCGGGCCTAGCTGAGCAGGCTCGGCGCCTCCGCCAGGCTGCCGGAGTCTTCGGCCTCACCCGGCCCGTCGGGCCCAGCCAGGCTGTCCGTGCCGCCCGTGGCGAGCAGCCGCTGCAGCAGCACCACCTCGCTGCGGTCCAGATCGGTGCTGACCGGCAGCCTGCGGACTCGTTCGGCGGCCAGCGCCAGCGACCGCTGCGCGGCCCGCAGCTGCTCCCGCAGCCTGACGTTCTCCTCGGCCAGCTTGCCGTGCTTGGTCCACGCCGTAGCCAGCTCGTACTCGAGGCCGGTGACCGTCTCCTGCAGTGCTAGCCAATCAGGGGCCAGCCGATCCGGGGCCAATCGATCCGGAGCCAGCCGATCCGGAGCCAGCCGATCCGGAGCCAGCCGATCCGGGGCCAGCCGATCCGGGGCCAGCCGATCCGGGGCCAGCCGATCCGGGGCCAGCCGATCCGGGGCCGAACGGTCCAGCTGGCTCGCCTCCGGCTCGGCCGCGGCCAGCCGCCTGA
>Ga0208565_1000406_pt1 | contig 32622 bp, 23 predicted proteins | sample Sb_taG_7_FD_187706 | JGI IMG/M metagenome (GOLD analysis project Ga0208565, IMG submission 187706) | Peat soil microbial communities from Weissenstadt, Germany - Sb_50d_2_FS metaG (SPAdes) (version 2) | ecosystem: Environmental > Terrestrial > Soil > Wetlands > Peat | place: Germany...
AACGACTCGACCTCGCTGCACCTGACCACCGGCATGACGCTGGAAGCCTGGGTCAACCCCTCGACCGTGACCAGCGCCTGGAGCGACATCATCTACAAGGGCAACGACAACTACTACCTCGAGGCGACCTCGACCAGCGGCGGCGTGCCGGCTGCCGGGGCCACGCTGGGCTCGGCGGATGTGGATACTCCCGGCACGGCGGCCTTGACGACCAACACTTGGGCGTTTCTGACGGAGACCTACGACGGGTCGACCCTGCGGCTGTACGTGGACGGGACGCAGGTCTCGAGCCTGGCGCAGACGGGGCCCATTGCGACGTCGACGAACCCGTTGCAGATTGGTGGTGACAGCATCTTCGGGCAGTACTTCGCGGGGATGATCGACGAGATCCGCGTTTACAATGTGGCGTCGTCGCCGCAGCAGATCGTGGCGGACATGAACACGCCGATTGCTCCTGACACGACCCCCATCACCGTGACCAGCGAGAGCCCGGCCTCGGGGGCTACCGGAGTGGCCGTGAACACCACGGTGAGCGGGACGCTCAGCGAGGCGGTTCAATCAAGTACCATCAGCTTCGTCCTCAAGAACAGCGCGGGCGCGACCGTCCCGACCTCCGTGTCCTACAACCCCTCGAACTTCGTGGTGACTCTGACCCCGAGTGCGGCGCTGGCGTATGGGACGACCTACACGGCGACCCTCAGCGGCGCGCAGGACCTGGCGGGCAACGTTATGAGCCCGGTGTCGTGGTCGTTCACCACCGCAAGTCAGACATCCTCGATCGCCGACTCGGGGTTCGAGCAGGTGTCGGTGGGGGCGGGCAAGTTCCAGTACGACCCCACCGGCTCACCGTGGGCCTTCTCCGGCAGCTCGGGCATCTCCGGCAACAACAGTGGCTTCACCGCTGGCAACCCGCCGGCACCTCAGGGCTCACAGGTCGCCTTCCTCCAGGAAACCGGCTCGTTCACCCAGTCGGTCACCGGTTGGGCAGCCGGCTCCTACGTGCTCACCTTGGACGCCGCCCAGCGCGAAAACTTCCAGGCGTCCCAGCAGAACTTTAACGTGCTAATCGACGGCAGCGTCGTGGGCACCTTCACACCATCGGGTACGTCTTACCAGAGCTACTCCACTGCCGTGTTCACCGTCACCGCCGGGGCTCATACGATCACATTCCAAGGATTGGACAGTGCCGGTGGAGACAACACCGCCTTCCTCGACCAGGTCGCCGTGGCACCGGTCACCACCCCCTCGATCGGTGACCCTGGTTTCGAGCAGGTGGTGGTGGGGGCTGGCCACTACCAGTACGACCCCACCGGTTCACCCTGGACCTTCTCCGGCAGCGCCGGCATCGCCGCCAACAACAGCGGTTTTACGTCCGGCAACCCGCCGGCCCCCGACGGCACGCAGGTCGCCTTCCTCCAAACGACCGGCTCGTTCACCCAGACCGTCAGCAACTGGGCTGCCGGCTCCTACGTGCTGACCTTCGACGCCGCCCAGCGCGGCAACTTCCAGGCGTCAAAGCAGAACTTCAACGTGCTGGTCGACGGCGCCGTCGTCGGCTCCTTCACACCCTCCGGCACGTCGTACCAGAGTTTCACCACTGCCGTGTTCACCGTCACGGCCGGGTCACACACGATCGCCTTCCAGGGATTGGACAGTGCCGGCGGCGACAACACGTCCTTTATCGATCAAGTCGCCACCGTCGCGCAGGCGACCATCGTACCAACCGTGACGAGCGAGACCCCTGCGCCGAACGCCAGTAACGTCGTCAACACCACGGCTGTAACGGCCACGTTCAACGAGTCGGTTCAGTCCAGCACAGTCAACACCACGAACTTCACGCTGAAAGACGCCGCGGGTAACCTCGTCTCCGCCGCTGTTACCTACACCGATAGCACTCACACCGCCACTCTGACACCAAACGCAGTCCTTGCCGACGCCACCACTTACACAGCCACGATCAGCGGCATGCAGGACCTGGCTGGCAACACGATGAGCCCGGTGTCCTGGTCATTCACCACAGCATCCGCTCCGACGACCCAAGGCCTGGTGGCGGCGTACGCGTTCAACGAAGGGACGGGGACCACGGTCACCGACTCCTCCGGCAACGGCAACAACGGGACGATCACTGGCGCCACCTGGACCACCGTCGGCAAGTACGGCGACGCCCTGGTCTTCAACGGCACCAACGCACTGGTGACCGTCAACGACTCGACCTCGCTGCACCTGACCACCGGCATGACGCTGGAAGCCTGGGTCAACCCCTCGACCGTGACCAGCGCCTGGAGCGACATCATCTACAAGGGCAACGACAACTACTACCTCGAGGCGACCTCGACCAGCGGCGGCGTGCCGGCTGCCGGGGCCACGCTGGGCTCGGCGGATGTGGATACTCCCGGCACGGCGGCCTTGACGACCAACACTTGGGCGTTTCTGACGGAGACCTACGACGGGTCGACCCTGCGGCTGTACGTGGACGGGACGCAGGTCTCGAGCCTGGCGCAGACGGGGCCCATTGCGACGTCGACGAACCCGTTGCAGATTGGTGGTGACAGCATCTTCGGGCAGTACTTCGCGGGGATGATCGACGAGATCCGCGTTTACAATGTGGCGTTGTCGCCGCAGCAGATCGTGGCGGACATGAACACGCCGATCGCCCCGGCCGGGTTTGGGATCAGCCCACACGTGGCGACGTTGACGTTTACGCAGACGCAGCAGTTCACGGCCAACGGCACGAGTGTAATCTGGTCGGTAGATGGCGTTGTCGGTGGATCGGCCTCTTCGGGAACGATTACGTCCACGGGATTGTACACGTCGCCGAACAGCATCGGCACTCACACGGTGACAGCCACCACGGCAGATCAGGTGCATTCCGATAGCGCGACCGTTTACGTCACAAATTACCCGGGTACCTTTACATATCACAACGATAACTTCCGGACCGGTGAGAACCTGAATGAAACGATATTGACTCCGGCCAACGTAAATTCAGCGACCTTCGGAAAACTCTTCACCTATGCGCTCGATGGGATGACGTTTGCCTCTCCCCTCTACGTCGCCCACGTGAACATTCCGGGGAAAGGCTTCCACAATGTCGTCTACGTGGCGACTGAACACGACAGCGTCTACGCCTTCGATGCCGACGGCTTGAGTAGCACTCCGTTGTGGCAGGTGAGCTTCATCAATCCGGCCGCGGGCGTTACGACTGTTCCGGCTGCCGATACGGGGGAGACCGGGGATATCCCTAATGAAATTGGCATCACGGGCACCCCGGTGATTGATCCGACGACCGGCACGCTGTACGTGGTCGCCAAGACCAAGGAAGTCGTCGGCAGCACGACGAATTACGTGCAGAGGTTGCATGCTCTCGATATCACGACCGGCGCCGAAAAGTTTGGCGGTCCGGTGGTGATTCAAGCAAGTGTGCCGGGGACCGGCGATGGGGCGTCGGGCGGCCAGGTACCCTTCAACGCTCTTCGAGAGAACCAGCGAACGGGGCTACTCCTCACGAACGGGGTGGTTTATTTCGGATTCTCCAGCCACGGAGATAATCCCCCGTTCCACGGCTGGGTGCTGGGGTATAACGCCACCACTCTCAAGCAAGTCCTGGTATATAACGACACCGCGAACGGTTCCGAAGGTGGCATCTGGATGAACGGTGATGGTCTGGCCACCGATTCCACGGGAAACCTTTACTTCATCACAGGCAATGGAACTTTTGACGCCAACACCGGAGGCAATGCTTATGGAGACTCCTTCGTAAAGATGAGCCCCACCGGCGCGGTCCTGGACTACTTCTCGCCTTCCGTTCAGAGCACGTTGGCTGCCAACGATCTCGATCTGGGGTCGGGGGGAGTGCTGTTGCTGCCGGATCAAAGCGGGGCACATCCCCACGAGATGGTCAGCGCCGGCAAGAACGGGACGATCTACCTCGTCAACCGCGACAACATGGGGCAGTTCAACCCAAATCAAGATCAGATCGTTCAAGAACTGGTCAATATCTTCCCCAACACCCTCGGGAATGAGGGTGGTAACTTCAGTTCACCGATCTATTTCAACGGATCCGTTTATTTCAGTCCGGTTGCGAACGCGGTCCAGGCGTTTTCGTTGAACAACGGGTTGTTGTCCACGGCGCCGACGTCCCAATCCTCGGAGGTTTACAACGCGCGCGGCGGAACCATGGCCATTTCCGCCAACGGCAGCACGAACGGGATCCTTTGGACTCTGCAAAGTACCGGCTCGTCGTCGCCGGGTATTCTCCATGCTTATGATGCGACCAACCTGGCCAATGAGCTTTACAATAGTAACCAGGCTGGGTCCCGAGACACGCTGGATACCTGGTTGAAGTTCAGCCTCCCGCTCGTGGCGAATGGAAAGGTGTTCGTCGCCGGCGTCAGCCAACTGACGGTGTACGGGCTGCTGCCGAATGGAAACGGCGTGCAGACGGCCAGCGTGGCCTCGACACCGGCGCAGACCCAAGTCAGCATGAGCGCGCCGGTCGGCCAGGCTTCCGCCGGCTCTTCGGTCGGCCCTCAGGTGGCGGCTTCGGCTTTCACGCAGACGCGACAATACACGGCGGGCCTCTGCAATGGCGCCGGCACGGCGACGGCGATCACGCCGGATCTGTTGCAGTCGAATGACACAATTGACGGGAATCTTAACCGTCCCCACGCCCAAGTCGGCATGGGCACTCAAAACGGACGGCCTTTGACCACGCGGTCAGTCGATCCAGGATTGAGTTCGGCATGGAGAACGAGATTCAAGTTCAATACGAGTGGAATCCCAGAGAGGTGGAGTAAGAATGTGGGCCGCTCTTGGCGTTGGCCGAACACCTCCAGTCTCTATACCAGTCGAGCATAGACTTCTCAGGAATCACCGGGGCAGTAGGTGGCTGATATCACTGAGGAGTTGCTGATCCAGAGCGACGAACCCCTTGGCGGCCGCTTGTCCGCGCCGGGGAACTCGGTCCGCTGGTTCTCGCGCTCGTACGTCCCCGCGCGAACTGGTCCACTGTCAGGCGTTCATAAAGGGGAAAAGTGAGGAAGTGAGGAGAGCTGCTTCTCGTTCACTGTCCGCATGTACTGATCTTTCCCTTCGGCACGTGAGCACACCCTTTCGGGTTTGTAGCAAAGGATCTCGGTTCACCCTGCACCCCCGGGCCCCAGCGAGAGGTCGCTCCTGATCGGAGCAGAACTGAGATGGGCACATCGTCGTCGAAAGGGTCGAGCGAACGCTTTTTTGTGAATTGAGTCGCCGGGGGATCGTTGGGCTCGTCGAAGAGCACTTGTGTTGGAATCGAACAGCAGCTTGAGAGAGCCGTATGAGGGACATGTTCTCGACCCCTGGTTCGACTCTCAACCCATGTTGAGTCAACTGATATTCCAGCATAACAGGTGGTTCCGAATTTCTAGTATTACTTGTGGCGAGACACAACTTAGTTGTCGTTTGGCCACGAGACTCATCTGAGGCGACGCGACAGCGATGACGTATCATCAGGTGCTAGTATCACAAGCGCTTTGTGGAGCTGGGCTGACCACTTTGGGGATCGCCGCCCACTTGCGACTCCGCCTTCATTCATCTTGCGTCTGGGTCCCCGGAGAAGGCCCGGCCGCATGCGAGGCGCGCCACCTGGACCTTCGGGTGCGCCTTTATGACGAGTCCCTGGCCTCATGCTCTGCATCGAAGTGGAGAACCTTTCTCGGCAATCTTCAGTTCATGAGTCGATTGCGTAGCCACGGACGATCTTTGGTTCATGTCCAATCTCCGAGTGTTTACCGCCTGTTGCTGCCCGCTCTGCTATTTTCCAGGTCTTCGTTCGCCGTTCATGTTCACATTGAGGAGGACCTCGAAACTCTTCAGTGGGCGTTTCGGCGGCCTCCTGAGCTCATCATCACATGCGCGCGGTTCCTGAGCGATTACGTCCGTCGAGCACTGCCGGAGCACTTCCGCGAAACACAATGGATTGAAGCGGTCCCAACCGGTGTCGATACAGCGACCTTTTCCCCGGGTAAGAAGATCGAGGCTAAGCAGCGTGTCGGTGCTCCCATTTCGACGCCCCTGGCCTTGGTTCTGGCGAATCTATCTCCACATAAGGGGCAGGAGACCGCCATCCGAGCGGTTGCCATCCTCAAGGGGCTTGGCATTTCGCTGACATGTTGGCTTGCCGGAAGCGAACGAGGAGGGAGCGCTAGTTATACGACTCGTTTGAAAACCCTTATCGAAGAGCTCGGTGTGGGTGATCGAATTCGATTACTCGGCTACCGCGATGACGTTGCCGAGCTACTTCGGGCTGCCGATTTCTTCCTACTCCCTTCGACCCGCGAAGGTCTCCCTCGCTCGATTCTCGAAGCGCAGGCGACCAAGGTTCCCGTGCTTGCGGCGCCGACGGCAGGCATCCCCGAGGTCGTGATCGATGGCGAAACCGGGTTCCTCATCGAGGCCGACGACGCCCCAGGCTACGCCCACCGGATCCGATCCGTGCTCGAGAACCCCGCCCTCTGCCAGCGCGTCGTCGAGCAGGCTTATGGGCAAACAAGGAACGAATTTAGCTGGCAGGTCCATTGTGAAAGAATCCTGAGTCTCTATGACTCGCTCACGGATCGAGATGGAGTGCGGCGAAGTCGAAGGGCGACTCCGAGTCGTGTGACGACGTGACATCTTCTCAGGGCAAGACGCGAAGTCGCGCGGGTCCGGGCAAACGATCGTCCTGCAAATCGTGAAGAAAGTCGAGGAGCAGGATCGAGAACAAGCACATGTCGATACCATTGAGAGCTCCACTTCACGAGCGCTGGAAGACCTTGGGTAAGATCCGAAGCGAACTGCGTCGTCGCTACTATGAAGTCGTCCGTCGGACCCTGGCAACCGACGACGGACGGCAGATCATCCGCGACGCTGCGAGCAGCCTCCGGGTCCAGCATCCCGGAGCCCTGCTGCGTGACATGGACCTCGCATCGCCCTATTCCGACCTCGGAACGACGAGAGCGGAATTGTCACCGTCGCATCGGTCCGACGTGGTCATCATTACGGGACGCTTCCGGAGCGGCTCGACTCTGCTCTGGAACCTGTTCCGCCAAGCCGGTGGATTCACTGCGTACTACGAACCCCTCAACGAACGGCGATGGTTCGACCCCACGGTCCGGGGCGATCGGACCGACTCCACCCACCGCAACGTGTCGGACTACTGGCGCGAATACGACGGTCTGGAGACACTGAGCCGGTTCTACCGCGAAGACTGGATCCGGCGCGATTTGCTGATGGATGAACTCGCATGGGATCCGGACCTGAGGTCGTATGTCGACACACTCATCGACCATGCAGTCGGTCGACCGGCCCTCCAGTTCAACAGGATCGACTTCCGTCTTCCCTGGTTCCGCCGTCAGTATCCTAATGCCACGTTCATCCATATCTACCGCCGCCCGCGCGACCAGTGGTGCTCGACGCTGATGGGAGATGTCAAGCACTTTACCAAGAACGCCAGCTTCGCGGACTTCCCGCCGTTCGACCGTTTCTATCTCGGAATGTGGGCGCAGGATTTGAAGTACCATTTCCCGTTCCTCGAGGAAGCGCGGAATTCGCGCCCTTACCAGCTCTTCTACTATGTCTGGAAGCACTCTTACCTGTTCGGTGTGAAGTATTGCGATTACTCGATCCAGTTCGAGTCGCTCGTCGCCGATCCGGACGCAGAGATCGCGAATGTGTTCCGCGTGGTCGGGGCCGAGCCAGTTGACCTGCCGGCGCTCCGGGGGATTGTTGTCGCTCCGCCATTTGGCAAGTGGCGCCAGTACGCCGAGGCAGCGTGGTTCGAAAAGCACGAGGCTCGGTGTGAGGAAGTGCTGGGCGAGTTTCTGGGGATAGGAGAGGCCCCGGGTGTTTCTACCTCTCGCAACAGAGGATGCTTTTCTGTTCAGCTTGGTGCCCGAATTCTTCCCTCTTCGAGTGAGCCGATCCAGTTGACTCCCTCTTGACTCAAGACGTCCTCTAGCAAGTTGATGCCAATGATACCCGCGTCCACCACGATCGCCTCGGAAGTTCAGATCCAGAGGGCCTATGAAGACGAGGCTGTCGCGTCGAGCTACATCGACGTCCGATTCAAGAGCGAGCTCAATCGCCTACTACACGAGCGACAGGTTGATGCAGTGCAAAGGGCGATCGATCAAGCTCGACCCGAGCGGATTCTCGAAATCGCCCCGGGACCTGGGCGGATCACGAGGCACATCCGATCGAATGGCCAACTTGTCTGCCTGGAGTTTAATGACTCTATGATAGAACAGGGGCGACAGGCTACCAGTCAGGTCATTTGGGTGCGAGGAAACGCATTCCGGCTCCCGTTCTCCCAACAATTCGATCTGGCCTACAGCTTCCGCTTTGTCAGACATTTTCACCGGAGAGACCGTGAGCGGCTCTACCAAGAAATCAGGCGAGTTCTTCGACCTGGCGGACTGTTCCTTCTCGATGCCGTCAACGACCGCTTTTCCCGTCCACTTCGCGAGGCTCGCCCGGAAGAATACCCAATTTACGACAAGCTCTATCGCGAGGATGAACTCCGCGCCGAACTAGGCTCGGCCGGTCTCCGGTGTCTTTCGATCTTGCCCGTCCAAAAATTTCATGGCTGGCAATCGCAGAGCCAAGTCCTGCTTGGCCCCCGAATCAATTGGCTCAATCGGTACATCATCCGAGCGCTCGAGTGTCTACCAAGGCACGCGGGTCTGGAATGGATCGTGAAATGTCGTTGCGAATAGCTTACTGGACGAGTGGCTTTGAGCCTTCGATGGAAGCCGTTTCCTCGGAAGTGCATCTCCTGCGTCGCTCCTTCCCAAGGAGCGTTGTCTGGGGACTAAGCCACCGGCGCTGGTGTCGCTTGTCCCTCCAAGAACGAAGCTGGTGCCTGCACCCCAGGCTTCACCTCGTGTTTCGAGGAATGACTCGACTTCTGGAATCACGATTCGACTTGAATCATGTGTTCGGGAGCCTCAGTGACTGGTTTTACCTCGAGGGTCGGCGGCGGCGGCCCATCGTATTGACAGCGGCGGCATTCTCTACCCCTGTGCATCCTTCGCTACTCGAGCGTGTCGATCGATTTGTCGTGGAATCGCCTTCGGGCCGGGAACTCCTCCAGGAACAGGGTATCGACCCTTCACGGATCCGCTTGGTTTTCCCGCCCGTCGACCTGAAACGATTCACACCGATGGGGGAGCCGAATGGCCCGTTCACGGTGCTATTCGCATCGAGTCCGGAGCGCGTCGATTGGCTCGCATCGCGAGGGATTCTCCTTCTCCTCGATACGGCCACCTTGCTCCCGGACGTTCACTTCCGTCTCCTCTGGCGACCTTGGGGAAACGGCCTGCGAGAGGTACGGGAGTGGGTCCAAAGGCGTAGCCTTAGGAATGTGGAAATATCCGTGGGTCGATTCGCCGACATGGCATCTCAATACCAGGCGGCGCACATCACCATCGCTCCGTTCACCCGGATCGAGCACTGCAAGCTGATGCCGAACTCTCTCATCGAGAGTCTGGCTTGCGGCCGCCCGGTACTAGCAACTCCCCAAGTGGGTCTTTCCCAGATGATCGCAGACGAGGGATGTGGCTTGGTGGCTGAGCCTTGTGCCCACAAGTGCGCTGAAGCGATTGTCCGGTTGCGCGCCACTTGGCATGACGCATCACATCGGTCCCGAAGGACCGCAGAGCGGTGGTTCTCGGAAAAGCGATTTGCCACTGATTATCAACATATATACCACGAGTTGGTTTAGCCCCTTTTGGCTGAACGTTCGAGGTTCGTGCTCTTGAATACGCTACTCATTAGCGACAACTTTCCCCCCCGGACCGGGGGAAGCGGCCGTTGGTTCTGGGAGATATACAGTCGACTGCCTCGAGCGTCGTACGCGATCGCTGCGGGAGAACACCCCCGCCAGCACGATTTCGACGAAGGTCATGATCTCCGTGTCTTTCGACTGCCCCTGACCCTATAGAAATGGGGAGTGTTCAGCCGCGATGGGCTTCAAGGCTATTTGCGGGCAATCCGCGGATTGCGTCGCGTCATCCCTTCGGAGCGAATCAGCATGGTGCATTGCGGCCGATGCTTGCCGGAAGGGGTCATGGCACTGGCGGTGAAAATGATGTCCGGAATTCCCTATTCCTGTTACGTACATGGTGAGGATGTGACAACCGCGGCCGACGGCCTCGAATACTCCTGGCTGGTTCAACGATCTGTGAAGAACGTGAGTTTCGTCATCGCCAACAGTCAGAACACATCGCGAATCTGTTCCGCGTGGTCGGGGCCGAGCCAGTCGTTTTTTCGACGCTTCGGGCGATCTTCTCCGCCGGTCGTCTTGGCAAATGGCGCGCGTACGCCGACGAGGCGTGGTTCCAGGAGCACGAGGCGAACTGCGAAACGGTGTTGGCCGATTTTCTTCAATGCGGTCGAGATCGCACCGGCCCTCGCGACGCTCGATCGGTGATGCCTCTTGACGTGAGCCGTTCGACATGAATCTCTTCATCCGACTGGTGGGCTCGGGGGCCAAGCTGGTCCAGGTCGTGTCCAGCCAATTCTTCTCCACAATTCAGGCCTTGGTCCGTGGCGATCTTCCCACGGCCCGGGTTCGTCTGAGCATCATGCTCATCTTCATCCACGACGACCTTGTCCAGTGCATTGTCGCCCTTCAGCGGATGATCCTCGGGTCGCACCGCGTCCCTGCAACGGCGGATCGCATCTTGATCGTGAAGCTGGACCGGATTGGCGACATGGTCAACACGACGCCTGTTCTGAACGCGTTGCGGAAACGGTTTCCTGGCGCCAGCCTAGACGTTGTTGGACATCCCCTCTGCTTGAGCCTCTTTGAGGGCGACGACCGCGTCGGGGAATGCATTGCCTACAACTCGTGGTTGTACCACTCCTCGCCGATCAGGCTTCCGGGAGTAAGATCCTGGTGGGTCGTCTTGAAGCTGATCGGGAGGCACTATCCGCTGGTCGTTTACCTCCGGGGCTCGATCCCGTTTTTGTTCCTCGGGCTCACCTCTCGTTTGGCCGCCGCCAAATTCATCGAGGGAGAGCCAGTCATCGACCGCTGCTTGAAGCCGCTGGAGAAACTCTTCGGACCGGTTTCGGAACGGCAGCCGAGCTTGTGCGTCCAGCCCGAGACGTCGAGCGCGGCGCGCGCGTTGCTTTTCAGCGAAGGAGCACGCCCCGGCCCGACAATCGTGATCCACCCTACAGCCAGCACGAGCACCCGAACCTGGTCAGCGGAGCGGTTCGGCGAACTGGCTGACCGCCTGGTTTCCGAGATGGACGCCCAAATCCATTTCCTGGGGAGCCCGGCCGACCGAGCCGGCCTGGAAATGATCGCCGCGCGTGCCCTGACGGCGCACGCTTATCACTGGTCGCTCAAGCTCACAGACGTGGTCGCTCTGATCGCGGAATCCGACCTGCTCATCGGCAACGACTCCTCCCTCGCACACGTCGCCGCGGCGGTCGAGACTCGCATGGTCGTCATCTGGGGTGCAGCCAATCTGAGCATGTCGCATCCCAAAGCTCCTCCGGAAAAGTGTCTCATTCTTTACCACGATCTCCCCTGCCGAGCTGCTTGCGATGAAACCGCGTGCAGCAACGCAATCCACCTGGAGTGCCTAATGCGGACTCAGGTGTCCGACGTCTTGAACGCTGTAGGAAATCTGCTTTCGCCGCTGGATCGCGCGGTGAAGGGTCCGATTCATGAAGGCGCAGCGATGGTTTCGTCGCTAAAGCCATTGGCCCTGGATGGTCATCAGTGAAGCCAACCCATCTGAGTCAGGTTTGCTGGGTCGTCGAACGGTTCGACTGGGACGTTCTCGGCACCGAGGACGCTGATCTTTTTGAGAAAGAGACAATCGGCCCTTTCCTCAAGACGGTGGCGACATGAAGACGATCGCCAAGACTCTAACCGACGGGCTGGCCTTGATTCTGGTCTCTCCAGCCTTGCTGCTTTACTGGCTGGGCTGCTGGACGATCAGTCCCCAACGAGCCTTCCCCGGCTGGTCTCAGGCCTTTGCCCTCATCCCAGGTTGGACCGGCGTTTACTTGCGCCGCGCTTTCTACCGCAGGGTCCTCCGCAAGTGCGAGCCAGGGTGCTGTCTCTCATTCGGATCCGTTTTCTCGCACCCAACGGCCGAGATCGGCAGAGACGTTTATGTTGGACTCTTCTGCAGCATTGGCGCTGTGACGCTCGAGGATGACGTGCTCGTCAGCTCTCATGTCTCGATCATCAACGGCGGCGCTCAGCATGGCATCGAGCGGCTCGATATCCCCATCCGCGAACAGCCGGGGACCTGGACCAGGGTTACCGTCGGACGGGATACCTGGATTGGCGAACATGCGACGGTCATGGCGGACGTCGGAAAGCATTGCATCATCGGTGCCGGCTCGGTGGTCACGAAGCCGATTCCGGACTATGCCATTGCGGTGGGCAACCCGGCCCGGGTGATCCGCTTCCGCAACCAGAATCCTGGTTCGAGCCAGGCTTCTGCGACCGGTCGAAAGGATGCACCAAATTGCCGATCCGAGCCATCTCAGTACACGTTGTTTTCCCTGTGAAGGCCGCTGCTGAATCAAGCCCGGCACAGGGTGCTCTGTGGGCACGATGCGCGGTTCCCGCCGGTACAACCGGCCCTAGTGCGCCTGTAATTGCATCGAATCAGCACGGTGAAAGACCCTGCCGGAGTGCTCTGGCCCCTGGGGGACTCGACTCGCATGCCCGCCTCTCGTTCGTCCTGAAGGCCCCGACTCTCAGCAATCCACTCGATCATCGGGAAGTCTGATGACGAAGTCGAATACGATCATGGTCGCGGGTCACCCGGCCCGTTTCGCTGGAGCGTTCGCGATGAGTACCACTTCCGATACCCGCCGATGGGTTGATGAGCCAGCTAAGAGTTATCATATAGCACATACAATTTTATTATTTGCACTGCTCATTCATACGGCGATCTTCGTGCGGATCGCGGTCCTTCATGCTCCCTATCTGAGCTATTTGGGTCCGGCGGGCGCTGACCGCGTGTTCTTCTATGTGTACACGAGATCGGTCGTCGTCGACGGCGACCTCGAGTTTGACGAAGATCTGGCGCTCCATCCACCGACCAGCGGCCTCAAGACCCTTCACGGCAAGCAAATTAATATGAAGCCCGTCGGGTCGAGCCTCCTGGCCCTGCCTCTCTTCGAGCTGACGCACCTGATGATCCTGGCTTCTGGCAGGCTGGGAGGACCCTTGTTCCCGGCCGATGGATTCTCGACACCCTATGTCCTTTCCTTTGTCGCAAGCCAGATGTTCTTTGCCCTGCTCGGGATCTGGCTGCTCTACAGGGCCCTCTTGAGGTACGTCAGCCCTCCGCTGGCGGCCTTGGCAGTCGTCGGAGCCTGGTTCTCGACGAACGCAGTGCACTGGACGTCGATCGACTTGATGATGTCTCATGGGGCGGCCCAGTTCAGCATCGCGTGGTGCTCGTTCGAGTCGGTCCGGTTGAGGGAGAAGCCGCTGTGCTGGAGTCGGTGGCTGCGGCTCGGGATCAGTTTCGCGCTGGTCGTCATGGTTCGATATCAAAACGTGGGTTTTGTTCCGGTGCCGGCTGCCGCGGCGTTCCTCGGCTTGCGGGAAGGGCTCGGGAGCGGCTCGAGGAGACGTATCTTGACCTGCCTTGGCAGCGGTGTGGTTGGGTGTGCGGTGGCGTTCTTCCCCCAAATGCTCGTCTGGAAAGTTGTCTTCGGCTCTTGGATCACCAACTCCTACTCTGCCGACGCGGGTAAGATAAAATTCCTTGAGCCCCATCTCTTCGAGGTCCTGACCAACCCGCCCATCTCCGGGCTATCGATCTGGCTGCCAGGGTTGAGTGTCGGCATCATCGGTTGCTTTGCGCTGGCACTCCGCCGGAAGGATCTCATCGTCTTGGCGTCCGGCCTGGCCTGGCTCGCCCATCTCTACGTGATCAGTTGCTGGTACGCCTGGTCGACCCTGGTCGAGAGGTGCCCCTTCGATTTCAACTTTCCGATCTGCTTGGGATTCGCCTATCTTCTCTCTACGGCGGGTCGGCGCTGGCCGAGGGCCGCGCTGATCGCGTTGTTGCTGCTGGTCGCCTGGAACATCCCCTTGGCTGTCTCGACCCCCACCCCCGGCTTCCCCTTCGGATGGACTCAAGGTGTCAAGACCCTCACGGGAGTTTCCAAGGTCGCTCGGTTGTGGGAAGCGAGACAATCCCCATCGGACTCGATGAGGCCGAATCCCAAGGGCTCGCCTACTCGCTGAAGGATCACTCATGTGAGGGATTGCCGGCTGATCATCCTCCAATGCGAGAGCTCTCCCGATGTTCGGTCACCGCGACGGGCGCTGGATTCTTGGTTGTCGGCCCGTCACCATGATGCTTCAGATGGTGGCGTTCTTGCTCCGGGAGTTCGATCCATCGACGAAGCGAGCTACGAATGTTAATAGTCGACGTGAGGGTGGCGGTTCCTGGTGTCGAGAGCGAGTTGCGATCGCACGGCGAGACCCTTGGCTCCGGAGACACGGTGGGGTAGGCAGCATCCAAAGCTCCATCCACTCGCAAGCGGGTGACAGTCACTTTCGGAACGAGGCCGGAGAGGAGGGGAGGGCCGTGGACGCGGGATCGGTTCAAACCCTGAGACATCTCAGGTCTTGTCAGCCTTCGTTTAGGGGCCGGGAACGACTCCTACGCGGTGGTCGAGTCTAGAAAGGCGAGGCATTCATTCCATGTGTGGTATTGCAGGCATCATCTATTCCGACAGGCACCGCCCGGTCGAGCCAGCCGTGTTGAAGGCCATGGGCGATGCGATCGCCCATCGCGGTCCGGACGCCGAAGGGTTCTGGTTCCGACCGGGGATCGGCCTGGCGCATCGGCGGCTCTCGATCATCGACCTGGAAGGGGGCGACCAGCCGATCGGCAACGAAGACGGCTCGATCCAGGTCGTCTTCAACGGCGAGATTTACAACTACCAGGAGCTGCGCCGCGGGCTCGAGGCCCGGGGACACCGATTCCAGACCAAGAGCGATACCGAGGTTCTGGTCCATCTCTATGAAGAGCACGGCGCTGCGCTGGTCGAACGGCTGCGAGGGATGTTTGCCTTTGCCCTCTGGGACCAGCACCAGAGGCAACTGGTGCTGGCCCGCGACCGTCTGGGCCTCAAGCCGCTTTACATCTATCGCGACACCGAAAAGCTGGTCTTCGGCTCGGAGCTCAAGGCCATCCTGGCCTGCCCTGGCGTGCCGCGCGCCGTTGACCCTGCCGCGGTGGAGGACTACCTGGCCTATGGGATGGTTCCAGGCGCCCGGACGATCCTCCAGGGCATCATCAAGCTGCCGCCGGCCCATGTCCTGGCTGTCTGTCCCGGCGCCTTCGCGGCGGCGGATCGCTGCTACTGGCGGCTGCGGATCGAGCCCGATTTCGGCCCGACCGTGGAGGAATGGCAAGAGGCGATCCGCGCCAAGCTTGCCGAGACGACGCGGCTGCACCTCATCGCCGACGTGCCGGTCGGCGCGTTCCTCAGCGGTGGCATCGACTCCAGTATCATCGTGGCCCTCACCGCCGGTGCGACCCGGGGCCCGCTGCAGACTTTCTCGATCGGTTTCGCCGAGGAGCGGTTCAGCGAATTGCCCTACGCGAAAGAGATCGCCAATCGATTCGGGACGCGACACACCGAGGAAATCGTCAATCCCGATGCCGTCTCGCTCATCGATGAATTGACCCACTACTACGACGAGCCCTTCGCCGACTCCTCGGCGATACCGACGTATCTCGTCTCCCGCCTCGCAAGTCAGCATGTCAAGGTCGTGCTCTCGGGCGACGGGGGCGACGAGGCCTTCGGAGGTTACTCGCGGTACGCTCACGACCTGACGGAGGCAGCGCTGCGGCGGAGGCTTCCCGGGTGGCTCCGTCGCTCGGTCCTCAAGCAACTGGCCCAGGTCTGGCCGAAGGCGGATTGGCTGCCGCGGCCGCTGCGCGCCAAGACGATGCTGACGAACCTGTCGCTGGAGGCAGGCCCGGCCTACGCCAACACACTGACCTTGTGCCGGCAGCCGCTGCGTCGCCGGCTGATGGGCGCCGATCTGCGCGGCACGCTCAACGGCCACGACCCAGGGAGTTTGCTCCGGGAGAGTTTCGCCACGGCTCCTCAATCTGATGTTCTGGGTGGTATGATCGCCGCCGACGTGGCCGTGGTCCTCCCCGACGACTTCCTGGTGAAGGTCGACCGGGCCAGCATGGCCCACGGGCTGGAGGTTCGCCCGCCCCTGGTGGACCACGAGCTGATGGAACTTGCCGCTCGGATTCCCTCCCGCTGGAAGGTCCACGACGGTCAGACCAAGTGGATCTTCAAGAACGCCTACCGCCAGATACTGCCGGACAGCATCCTTCGACGCCCCAAGCAGGGATTCGAGATCCCGATCGACGATTGGCTCCGCGGCCCCTTACGCCCGATGTTCGAGTCTGCCGTGCTTGATCCGAAAGCGCCGATCTCGGCACTCGTCGAGCAGAAGGTCGCGCAGCAGATTTATGCTTCTCATCTCAACGGCACAAGCCGCCTGGGAAACGTGCTCTGGAGCCTGCTGGTCCTGGCCAAGTGGGCGGAAAGGTACCATGGTGCACGCGCCAACTCCCCGTCGGTGCAAGCACGCACGAAGATGATCGACTCCTCCAACGAATGAACGTCGGAATGCGTGCAACAATTGATGGTCTTTTCACACTTAACAAGCCGCTCCTCGACTCCGGGGCTCTTTCGGTTGCAATTGTGGTGGCGCATTCTTCACCGAGACTTTCTCTTTTACCGTTTAGTGTTTGCGCGGTCTGGCAGCGACGAGGGGGTAGTTTGCCCCCGAAAGACGAAGCTTGCCGGCGAGAAAACCTCGAGGTTACCTGTGCCAAGCCGCACTAGCTAATCTCGCCAACATCGAGAAGGACAATCTGCGATGCAAAGTGAGTATTCCCAACGGCTAAAGAACGTTTACCACCATGGTGGTCTTCTCTATTCGACCCTCTACATCACCCGGTGGCTCATCGGCAGTGTGTTGGATCGTATGGACCTCTGGCTCGTCGCGATCGAGCAGCGGCGGCGATTGGTCGAGCCATGGACCATCTCCTCGCGGCGCTTTACGACGACGACCAATAAGCAGCTTTGGAACGAGTATGACTGGTCACGACGTGGGGAGGAATGGACAAAGGATCAGAAATGGAAGGAGCAAATCATCACTGAATTCATTCTTCCGAATATTCCTGAGCGTGGGGCTGTTTTGGAAGTCGGACCAGGGGGCGGGCGTTGGACAGAGGTGCTGCAACAACGTGTCTCCCGGCTGTATGTCGTGGATGTATCGGAACGCGCGATCGAACTATGCCGTGAACGCTTCGCTGACTGCCCGAACATCGAGCTTCAGGTAGGTAACGGGGAAAGCGTCAACGTGATCGATTGCTCTCTCGATGCGATCTGGTCATACGATGTCTTTGTGCACATCAATCCTCAGGACGCTAGGAGCTATTTCCGGGAATTCCGCAGGATCCTCAAGCCGGGAGGACGCGCGGTCATCCATCACCCCGGACCTCCTCTCGCCCCAGGCAAGGAGCGCAAGGGTTGGCGATCCGACCTCACCGACGATATGGTCTTGGACTTCCTGCGCGAGAACGAATTGCGGCTGGTTTCCCAGACCCGAAAGCTCGTCAATGAAGGGGACGTATTGACTGTCTTCGAGAGGCCGCATTGAGCTGAGACGCGAAACAGAGCGAATTGAGGACCACAGTCGATGAAAGGATTACTATTTACATATGGGATTACGTACTGCGGAGCTGCCGCAGCCTTACTTAATCCTTTCATCGGCATATTGGTTTATATCTGCCTTGCGATTATCAAGCCGGAGTCCCTTTGGCCTTGGTCGGTTCCACCGGGGAACTACAGTCGCATTGTTGCCATAGCCACATTAGTGGGCTGGGTTTGGCAGGGGTTCGGCGACTGGAACCTTGGGAAGGCTCGAGCAATCTGCTTTGCTCTCGTGGGTTTTCTTCTCTGGTCGATCCTGCGCGCTTTTGGCGCTCCCGATCAAGATGTCGCCTGGGCGTTCGTTGATTCGTTATCGAAGATCGTGATACCCTTCGTCGTCGGGGTCTCCTTGATTCAATCGGTCCATCAGGTCAAGCAGATCGCTTGGGTCATCAGTCTGAGCTATGGATACTTGGGGCTAGAGTTTAATCGGCTCTATTATTCGGGACACTTCCTTCGAGGAGAGTTCACTTTCGCCGGCATGGAGGAGGGGAGTGTTGCTATCGCAATGATTTGTGCCTCCAGTTTTTCCTTCTGCTACGGGGTCTACCAGAAGGTGCCGTGGAGGAAGATCCTTCTTTTCATCTCCGCGGCTCTGACGGGTCACGTTGTCTTGTTTAGCTTTTCGCGGGGAGGGACTCTAGGTCTGCTGACGAGTTTGTTCGTCGCCTTCGCCGTCGCAAAGAAGAATCCGAGGTTCTTATTCGCTCTAACGCTCGCCGTGCTTCTGGCTTTGCGCTTTGCGGGGCCGGAAGTTCGAGAACGGTTCGCAACGACTTTTGTCACTGAGGAGAAACGGGACGCTTCCGCGCAGAGTCGCCTGGATCTGTGGCGTGCTTGCTGGCAAACGATGTTAAAACACCCGATCTTGGGGTTAGGCACAGACCAATGGAACGTTGTTGGGAATCGGGAGTTCGAGGGCAAGATCGCCTTATATGCAGCAAATAAGGAGGCTCATACGCTGTGGCTTCAGCTAGGCGCGGAGCTCGGCTTTCCGGGACTATTCATGATTGTTACATTCTATGGTCTCTGCATTGCTCGGGTATGGCCGCTCACCCGTCGGGTGGTAACCGCGGGATCTCCCCAGGATGGACAGGCTGCTGATACGGATGATTGGACCGGACACGCAGCCCGCATGGTCGTTGTCGCGCTGAGTGGATTTGTTGTCGCTGCTCAGTTCATAAGCTTAGAGTTCCTTGAGGTCCCCTATTACATCGTTTTGGTTGGATCGGGATTGCTAAAGCTAGAGTCGACCTCAACCAACACCGACCCATTGCCCCCTCCTCAAATACCTTTCACAGTCGAATCCTCTAACGTGGATATACATACACAGTTCGTGTCGCCGATACATTCAGGTCTCTGGTACGGCCGCAGCGAGTATAAGTAGCTTCTACGGAAGCCGGTCACGGAGGCGATCGAAGCGCCTGTTCGGCGTCCGTCCTACCTTACCTGTCCATTCAGAACTTAAGCCCGATCCAAGAACTAACGACCGAAGTCGCCAACGGAAGTAAATAGCTACAATCTTGATTTTTGTACTCGTGCTAGGGTCACCGGTCGTACATGCAACTATACGAACAATACTACATTGCAGTCGTCGGAGCTCGTGTACTCAAGCTTTCGACTCATTCGGTACCACCGGCTCAGGATTCAGAAGCTCAAGCCTGGCAACCCATCGACGAACCAAATCCAGCCGATTTCGTCTGGGTCGACGATCGGGGACAAGTCTATGTCTGATCGCTCGAGGCAAGAATCGAGCGGTGTCTTTTTGTGTATCAGGACAGGTGTCCCGGCTTCGAGGGGAGTAGTTCTCCAAACTGCCTTCGAAGCAGTGATTCTTCCTTTCTTGTCAAGTGCCTCCAAATTCGCCTCGGATGATCGGCTCTCTCATCAACGGACTGTTGCGTCAACTTGAGCCTGCGACATCATGGCGCCAGGCGTGCATGGACAGGTGCATCTGATTTCCAATGTCGAAACGAAACTGGCGGAGATCTGGGCTCAGATTCTCGGCGTGGAAAGGGTTGGCGTTTACGACGACTTCTTCCGGTTGGGGGGCGATTCCCTCGCGGCTGCGGACTTGGTCGTTCAAGTCCAGAAAGTGTTCGGATTGACTCTTCCCCTCACAATTCTCATGCAGGCACCAACCGTTGAATCTCTGGCCAAAGTCATCCACCGGCACGATGGAGTGGCAGGATGGTCCTCGATCGTGGAGCTTCAACCCCATGGCTCCAGGCATCCCTTCTTCTGTGTCCACGCGGTTGGGGGCGAGGTCCTTTGTTTCGTGAATCTGGCCAGAGAGATGGCTCCGGATCAGCCCTTTTACGGAATCAGTGCGGATCGAGCGAGTGGAATCGAGAAGACAGTTCCGCAAATCGAGGGCATGGCTGCTCGGTACATCGAAGAAATCCGTCGTATTCAGCCGGAGGGACCTTACTTCCTCGGCGGGTACTCGTTCGGGGGGAGTGTGGCCTTCGAGATGGCCCAGCAACTCACCGCGCAGGGACAGAATGTAGCGCTCCTGGCAATCATCGATCACACGCCTCCACCGACACGTTATTACATGCGTTTCTGGACCCCGGCTTTCTTGATGGAGTTTCTCCGCAATACGCCCTCTTGGCTCTTGGATGAGATCTGTAACTCGGAACTTGAAGAGATTCTGGCTCGCATTCGGCTGAAGACGGGCGCGGTAAGGAGGAGGATCGGTGCTTTCCTTCATCGCGCCAGTCCTGGATCGACAGCGTCAGGCGCGGAGGGTCTTATCGATCTTTCGCGCGTGCCAGAGCCATTCCGGAACTTGCTGGAGGCCCACTACCGGGCGTTGAGGGAGTATGTCCCCACGGCCTACCCTGGGCGTGTTACCCTCTTCCGAGCACGCACCCGACCTCTGTTGCGATTACACGGTCGTGACCTGGGTTGGAGTCGACTTGCTGCCGGAGGTCTGGAAATCATTGAAATCACGGGAAATCATCATAGCATTCTGAGCGAACCTCATGTCAGGGTCCTGGCGGCGCGTCTCAGATTCTACCTCGAGAAGGCACAGGCAACGAATGAACAGCGCACCAATCATCGCTGAATCGAATCGCGGTTCCTTCTCCGGTCTTGATGAACATGGTCCTCGGATCACCGATCACTCAGTTGCGCCGGGAGATCTCTCGGTTCCACTGATCGTGCAATCGGCTGGCCCTACGTTAGCCCAGCAGCCGGTCGCGGTTGGCGTTCCCTTCCCGCGCGGGGTTCTCAGGGATGACACGTCTCTTTCACTCCTTGATTCCTCCGGCAAGCCGGTCCCTCTGCAATTCAATCCCCTGGCGCGCTGGTCCGATGGGAGCGTCAAGTGGATGCTTCTGGACTTCATGCTCGGTCCGGTCGTTTCTGGCCAGTGTGTCTGGTCGATGCAGCTGCGCCACGGCGATCCGCATGAGGTGGGCCGCCCAGGAGAACCGATCCGCGTGGCGGAAACCGATCGAACTGTCGTGGTCCACACCGGATCGGCCGTGTTCACCCTCGATCGCCAGATTCTCGCACCACTGGCCCAGGTGGAGATCGAGAATACGCCGGTACTGGATGAGGGAAACTCACGAACGGTGCTGGTCGAAGCAAAGGGTCGTAGCTGCTATCCTCAGATCGAGCGGTATGAACTCGAAGCGAACGGTCCCGTGCGGGCCACGGTGGTGTTCGAAGGGACTATTAGGGGGCGTCGTCGTAATCGCTACCGTTTTCGGGCTCGACTCTCCTTCTTCTCGGGCTTGTCCCTGGTTCGAATCGAGCTCACTCTGCATAATCCCAGGAGGGCTCGCCATCGCGGCGGCCTATGGGACCTGGGCGACCCGGGTTCTCTCTTCTTCCGCGATTTCTCGCTCCAGCTCGCGCTGGCTGAGGCAGGGGCAAGGCGAGTGCACTGGACGGAGAATGGGAACGACGGCATTAAGTCCGCGGAGTGCAATCGATTCGAGATCTATCAAGACTCCAGCGGCGGGGAGAACTGGCAAAGCCCAAACCACGTGAATCGCCAGGGTCGGAATCCTGCCCGTTTCCGCGGCTACCGCGTTAGCCATGATGGGATCGAATCGTACAGCCTGCGGGCAAGCCCCCTCGTCACACTGAGGGGAGACGACCGTTGGCTCACCGTCGGCATGCCGGAATTCTGGCAACAGTTCCCCAAGGCCATCGATGTCGAGGATGGTCGCCTCAGCGTACGTCCCTTCCCACGCCAATCAGGCGAGCTCTACGAGCTCCAAGGCGGGGAACAGAAAACGCACACGATCTGGCTCGCCTTCGGTTCCCAGAACCCTGCCGCGACCGAGAGTCTCGAGTGCATCAACGGGCCGGCTCTCGTGCATTGCTCTCCCGCGTGGTATGCGGACAGCCAGGCGATTCCCCAGCTCCCGCCCGCTTCTACGACTCGTGACGAGCGTTTCGAGAGGTACCTCTCCGCAGTGATCGATGGCCCCAACAATCTTCGAGCTCGGCGCGAACTTATCGACGAATACGGCTGGCGTCACTACGGCGAGCTCTATGCGGATCACGAGAACGAGTACTTCAAAGGACCGAAACCGCTCGTCTCGCACTACAACAACCAGTATGACCTCGTTCAGGGGACACTTCTTCAATGTCTGCGCACTTCAGACACTCGATGGTTCGAGCTGTGCGATACACTTGCTCGGCATGTCGTTGATATCGATACTTACCACACGACGCAGGATCGGGCCGCATACAGCGGCGGGCTCTTCTGGCACACCGACCACTACCGGGATGCTGCCACCGCCACGCACCGTTGCTATTCGCGGGCGAATCGCGGATCAAGAGGTCGCGATTACGGCGGCGGTCCATGCAACGAGCACAACTACACCACAGGATTGCTGCACTACTATTTCCTGACGGGAAACCCTCAAGCCCGGGATACAGTACTCTGCCTTGCGGACTGGGTCATTGCCATGGACGACGGGCGTAGAACGATCTTTGGATTGATCGACCCCGGCCCGACGGGGCTGGCCAGCTCAACGGCGGAGGCGAACTTCCACGGGCCAGGCCGTGGATGCGGAAACTCGGTCAACGCGCTCCTGGATGCCTGGTTGCTCACGTGCGACCGCGGCTATCTCGACAAGGCCGAGCAACTGATCCGGCGCGTGATTCATCCGGTCACTGACATTGCTGTGCTCGATCTCTTGAACGTGGAGCGACGCTGGTCCTATACGGTCTTCCTGACCGTGCTGGCCAGGTACCTTAGTCTGAAGCTTGAGCATGGTGAGCAGGACCAGATGTACGACTACGCCCAGTCAAGCCTCACTCATTTCGCCGGCTGGATGGCTGGGAACGAGGTCCCTTACTTCGATCACCCCGAGAAGCTGGAGTTCCCTACGGAAGCCTGGGCAGCCCACGAGCTTCGCAAGGCGAACGTACTCCGTCTGGCTGCGGCTCACGTCGACGAACCACTTCGCTCGCGATGGTTCAGCCGGGGGAATGAACTGGCCGAGCGCGCCTGGAGCGACCTGCTGCGGTTTGAGTCGCGTCACTCCGCCCGGGCCGTGGCCATCATGCTCCAAGAGGGGCTTCGTGACACTCGGCTTCGGGGCTGCACGATCGCAAGCCAGCTCCGATCCTCAGGAGCCGCCAATCATGGAACTCCGGAGTCCTTCGTGCCTCAAAAAAGGCGAGTGCTCGCTCAGTTCAAGACACCACATGGCCTTGCTGGAGTTCTGGGGAAGGTGCTTAAAAACTGTTTCAAAAATGGGTCCTGGCCTCGAAATCCTAGGGAAAACAAGCACTTCGCCCGGTTTTTGAAACAGTCTCTTAGCCCCCGCAATTGGGGCAGGTTCTTGGCCGACTACCGAGGCAACCGGAAGACCATCGGCGGGTCATCGAAAGGGGCACCCCGTGGATTCTGAGCGAAACCCGAGTTTGCAAGGGGCGTGCCGCAACACAACGCCGAGTCGCTCGGTTGTCGCTTTGGCGCTGGCCGGGCTTGTTCAGTGTTTGTGTGCTACAGCTCTCGCCGAGCCGTGCAGGCGGTGTGGGTGGGAACCGCCTCGGACCACCACGATCATCCGTGCCCGCTCGATGAATGAACTGCGAGGCGCCGTCGGGCGGGCCAAGCCTGGAACGACCATCCTGCTGGAAAACGGTACCTATCGCCTGGACGGAAATCAACTCGACATCCCCGTTTCCGGCCTCGTCCTGCGCGGGAGGAGTGGCGATCGCTCGAAAGTCATCCTGCGCGGTAGCGGAATGGCGGAGCGGATGGTGGCGATCTCGGTGAGCGCACCCCGCGTGACCATCGCGGACCTTACCGTCACTCAGGTTGGATTTCATGGCGTCCAGGTTCATGGCGAGAACGGCGCCTCGGACGTCGTCATCCACAATGTCCATGTGCGCGACGTCGGGCAACAGCTTATCAAGGGATCGACGGCTCTCGGAAGCAAACCTTGCCGCAATGGTCTGGTGAGCTGCTGTCTGCTGGAATACTCCGATAGCGCACCGAGTGATTACACCAACGGCGTCGATGTCCTCAACGGTGACGGCTGGACGGTGCGCGACAACACGATCAAACGGATCCGCGGGCCGGAATCTAAGGGCTATCGCGCCGGACCGGCGATCCTGTTCTGGAGACATTCACGGAATACCGTCGTTGAACGGAACTGGATCCTGGACTGCCACCGCGGGATCGCACTGGGATTGGGCCCTGAGTCCAACGATGGCTCGGGTCAGCTCGACCATGAGGGAGGGCTGATCCGCCGCAATGCGGTCTGCAACCTGAATCCCTGGGCCGACGAGGCAATCGAGGTCAACGCATCACCCGGAGCTCAGGTGGCGCATAACACCGTGATGGTGGAGGGAAAGGTTCCCTGGTCCATCAGCATTCGTTTCCCGACGGCAAGCGCCCGGGTGTGGAACAACCTGAGTAATCGTCAGGTCATCTTGCGAGACGGGGCGAAAGCCGACCTCAAGGCCAACGTGGGTAACGCGCAGCGCAACTGGTTCATCGACGCAAAACGCGGCGATCTTCGACTGGCCCGCCCTGATCTTCCCGCAATCGACGTCGGCGTGGTCGTCGCCGACCCAGAGCAGAGTGCCGGGAAAGGTCCCTCTTTCAGCGGATCGGCACCCGATGCAGGGGCGTTCGAGTATCGAGGTCCAACCAATGAGCCGGACTGAGAATTCCTGGAGTACCGGTATCACCATGCTAGACTCGACGGGTCTTGAATCACGCCCCTCCGATGCGACGTTTCGGTCGTCTCGTCTCGGCCCCGCCTCCCGAGTCGCGACGATCTGCCAGGTGCTTCACGGTCTGAACATGGGGGGTGCGGAGGTTTTGGCCGCTCGCCTGGCCCGACAACTTCGGGAACAGTATCGTTTCTTGTTCGTCTGCCTGGACGAGCTGGGTACTTTGGGCGCGGAGTTACGCGACGAGGGCTTTCCTGTACGTGTCCTGGATCGGCAACCTGGCCTGAGCCTGAGGTGTTCGCGGCAGCTCGCCGAGATCGTTCGTGGTGAGCAGGTCGACCTGCTGCACGCTCATCAGTACACGCCGTTCTTCTACAGCGCAATCAGCCGGTTCCTGGGCAGTCGAATCCCTGTGCTGTTCACAGAGCACGGCCGGCACCATCCGGATCATCCCAGCGTGAAACGAAAGCTGGCCAATCGCCTACTGCTCCGAAGACACGACCGGGTGGTCGCGGTCGGCGAGGCGGTCCGCCAGGCCCTGATCCACAACGAGGGGATCGCGCCGGGGAGGGTGGAGGTCATCTACAACGGGATCCCGCTCGAGCGATTCAATCTCCGGCTCACGACCTCTCAGCGCATGGCCATTCGGACCGAGATCGGTCTGGAGCCCGACGACTTGATGCTGATTCAGGTCGCCCGGCTCGATTACCTGAAGGACCATGCCACGGCGATTCGGACCGTGGAGCGGCTGGTCCCCCGAAAGGGAAACGCGAGGCTCGTGCTGGTCGGAGAAGGTCCCGAACGAGCGACCATCCAGGACCTGGTGCGGGATCGTGGCCTCGAAGGCCATGTCAAGTTCCTCGGGCTCCGCACGGATGTCCCACGGCTGCTGGCCGCGGCCGACATCGCCCTGCTGACCAGCATCAGCGAAGGAATCCCGCTGACCCTCATCGAGGCGATGGCGGCCGGACTCCCGGTGGTGGCAACCCGGGTCGGCGGGGTGCCCGAGGTGGTCGTTGACGGCGAGACCGGCCTGCTAGCTCCGGCGGGTGATGATCGGGCCTTGGCGGAACTGGTCTTCCGCCTGGTCGCGACGCCGGACTTGCTCGAAGACCTCGGCGTCAAGGGACGCGACTGCGCGGTCTCGCTATTTTCCGAGGTCCAGATGCACGCCGCTTATTGTCGCGTGTATGAGGAAATGCTCGATGGCTGACCATGGGCGAGATCTTCCCACGGTGCTCGTCTTCGCCGATGACTGGGGCCGTCATCCCTCGAGCTGCCAGCACCTGGTCGGCCATCTGCTGGACCGGTACCAGGTCTTGTGGATCAACACGATCGGGACCCGCCAACCCCGGCTCGACTTCGCGACACTAACTCGCGGGCTGGAGAAGGTTGCTCAGTGGGCCGTTCCGAAGGGGAAGGAGGAACGTGCGAGAGCCGGTGAAGGCAGGCATCCCAATCTCCGAGTGCTCAACCCGAAGATGTGGCCCTCGTTCGGATCCAGACTGGAGCGGCGGATCAACCTGAGCCTGCTCCGAAGGCAAATCGCTCCATTCCTGACCGGGCTGCCCCAGCCGGCTGTCGCGGTGACCAACATTCCCGTTGTCGCCGACCTCGTGGGGCATCTTCCCGTCCGGCGCTGGGTTTATTACTGCGTGGACGACTTCGCCGAGTGGCCCGGGCTGGACGGCTCGACCCTCCGCGCGATGGAAAGTGAGCTGGTGACCAAAGTCGACGCACTCATCGCCGTGAGCGACGCACTTCAGGAGAAGCTCGAGAGGAGTCGGAGCCCTGTTCACCTGCTGACTCATGGCGTGGATCTCGCTCAGTGGCGAGAGGAAGTAGGAAGCCGGGGCGAGCTTCCCTGGCTTTCGCGCCTGGAGCGCCCCTTGATCGTGTTCTGGGGGGTGATCGATCAGCGGATGGATGTCACCTACCTCGAACGTCTGGCGCAAGACCTGGACAGCGGAACGATGCTCCTTGTCGGGCCCCAGTCCGCGCCTCCTCGCGGCCTGGAGTCGATTCCCCGCCTGGTCTGCCACCCTTCCATCCCCTTTCAGGAACTCCCCGCGGTTGCTCGGGCGGCTGATGTGCTGATCATGCCGTATGCGGACCTGCCTGTGACCCGAGCTATGCAGCCCCTCAAACTGAAGGAATACTTGGCGACGGGTAAGCCCGTCGTTGTCCGTGATCTGCCTTCCACCCGGCCCTGGGCGGATTCTCTCGATGTAGTGGCGACTCCCGAAGAGTTCTCCCAGGCCGTGAGAGAACGCCTGGCGACTGGCTTACCCGAATCGCAGCAAAGCGCGCGAGTGCGACTGGTCGATGAAGCGTGGTCCGCAAAGGCGCGGGATTTCGAGAGATGGCTGTTCGACTCCGATCTCAAGGCCCCTCGAACCCAGATGGTCGAGAATCGCGCGCCTGGGGGGAGCGAACAGCGCCCGCTCTCCTTGAATCATTACCTCCCCCAGGGTTTTCACCTGCAGTGATCGAGCCCATGCAAAGCATCGTCGCGAGGAACGAAGTCTGCACCGCGAGATGTTTCTACCAAGGCACTTCGTCGCCGAATCGCCCACTCCAGTTGGGCTCTTCGCCCTGAGCAATTCCATTCTGCTCAGTCCGGCTCTCCTCGAAAACGTGGTCGTCCCGGAAGCGGCTCTCCTTGGCGATCCTCGCGAGCAGTTTCCCTCCCTGAGCCCTGCTTGCAGTTGGCCGCCACTCGAATTTTAGCGCCGAGACAGTCACAGATCGATCCCTGGTCGGAGTCCAGCATGAAGAAACAAGTAGGCCAAGGGTTCACTTCTTCGCACTTGCCCGTCGTCCTTGACACGCGCGTAGTCACAGGTACTGGCGGCGGTCCCGACAAGACGATCCTCAACTCTCCCCGGTTCCTCGAGCCGATGGGTTACCGCAACCTGTGTGCCTACCTGCACCCGCCGGGAGATCCCGGCTTTGAGACCCTGCGGCGGAAGGCCGAAGCCTGGAATGCCCCTTTGATCTCGATTCCCGATCGCGGCCCCTGGGACTGGAAGGTTGTCACCAGTTTGCTCGAAACCTGCCGCCGCGAGCGAGTCGCCATCTGGCATGGGCACGACTACAAGAGCAACGCGGTGGGGCTCTTGCTGCGGCGGTTCTGGCCGATGCGGCTGGTAACGACAGTCCACGGGTGGGTGAAGCATACTCGTCGAACCCCCCTTTATTACGGCATCGACCGCGCCTGCCTGAAGCGTTACGAGGTCGTGATCAGCGTATCGGACGACCTGTTCCAGAACTGCCTCGATTGCGGCGTTCCCCGCGAACTTTGTCTTCTGATCGAGAACGCCATTGACACCCGGCAGTTCGCCAGGACTGTGGATCGCGAGGAGGCCAAGCGACGACTGGGGATACCCGCAAATCGACTCCTCATCGGGGCTATCGGACGGCTCTCCGAGGAGAAAGGATTCGACCTGCTCATCGCGGCAGTGGACCGGCTGCTCGAGCAAGGTTTCGACGTGGAACTGCGAATTGCCGGTGAAGGAGATCAACAAGAGCGACTCGCCAGTCTGATTCGCGCCAGAGGGCGCGAGGAGCGCATCCGGCTCGTCGGTTACCAGGCACAGACCATACTCCTCTACGAGGCGATGGACGTTTTCGTGCTGAGCAGTCTCCGCGAAGGCTTGCCCAATGTCGTGCTCGAGGCAATGGCGATGGAAGTTCCCGTCATCGCCACCAGGGTTGCCGGCATCCCCCGGCTCATCCAGCATGGGCACAACGGACTGCTGATCGACCCAGGTTCCGTTCCTGGACTGACCGATGCGCTCGTGAGCGTGCTTCAAGACGGTCCGCTGAGAGATCGTCTGGCCCGCTCTGGCCGAGCCACCATCGACCAGAACCACAGCTTTGAGGTTCGGATGGAGAAAATCCGGGCCATCTACGATCGACTTCTCGGCAGGGATCTCACTTCAACACTCACAAGCAAGGCAGCACTCATCTCATGAGCATCACTCTCACCAGTCGGGTCTCGATCCTAATCCATACCCCGCAGACCTATCGGGCAAGGCTGCCGATCTGGGCAGATTTCGTCAGGCGGCAGGGCCGCTTCCACCTGAGCTATCACCCGGCGTGGCTGGCTGTCCTAGAGCAAGGCCTCCAGCATGAGCCCTATGTGCTCGAGGCAGTCGAGGATGGGGAACTCCGCGGAATACTGCCCCTGGCCTTAGTCAAGAGCAGACTCTTCGGCCGTTTCCTCGTGAGTCTCCCCTACCTCAACTACGGCGGGATCGTCAGCGACTGCGAGGAAACGGCTGAACACCTGGTGGATCGGTCGATCGAACTGGCCGCGCGGCTCGATACGCGTACTCTCGAGCTCCGGCAGGAGTACGAATTGGATCATCCCGGGTTCATCACCTGGAAAGGCAAGAAAGTTCATATGCGGCTCGACCTGCCGGGAACGATCGCCGAGCTCTGGAAGCAAGTTGGCTCCAAGGTCCGCAACCAGATCCGCAAGGGCGAGAAAGCCGAACTGAAGGTCGTCTGGGATGGTGAAAAACTCCTGGACGAGTTCTACGCGGTTTTCAGCCGGAACATGCGAGACCTCGGGACGCCGGTCTATGGCCGCAGACTGTTTCGCGCCGCGCTGGAGCAGTTCCCCGAACGTGCGGAAATCTGCGTGATACGATCGGGCAAGAAGCCGATCGCCGCCGCGCTGCTCACCCACGGCTGGGGCGTCACCGAGGTCCCCAGCGCCAGCTCGCTCCGCGAGTATAATTCGACTTGCGCCAACATGCTGATGTACTGGAACCTGCTGCTGCGAGCCATCGAGCGCGGCCAGCAGAGCTTTGACTTCGGCCGCTCCAGCCCCGACAGCCCGACCTACAAGTTCAAGGAGCAGTGGGGAGCGAGACCGGCACCTGCAGTCTGGCATTACCATATGCGGGCAGGGCATATCTCTGACATGCGCCCTGACAACCCACGCAACCAGCGGATGATCAGGATCTGGAAGCGATTGCCTGTGCCCCTGACTCGGGTCATCGGCCCACCCGTCATGAGAGGCATACCCTGATTCTGGATGCATGGAATCCACTCCGGGTTGGGGCGGTTTCACTCTGGAGGCAAACCGGGGGTGCTCAAGATGCATGCCATCGTGACCGGCGGGGCAGGGTTCATCGGGTCGCACTTGGTCGATCGGCTACTCGCCGATGGGGCAGAAGTAACCGTGGTGGACAACCTCGATCCCTTCTACCCGCGGTCCATAAAGGAGTCGAACTTGAAACAGGCCCTGCGGAATCGTCGATGCCGGCTGAACGAGCTGGACATCCGCGATGCCCAGGGTGTCGGGAGCCTGGTACAGCACGTGCGACCCGACGTGATCGTTCACCTGGCCGCACGTGCCGGAGTCCGCCCGAGCATCGACAATCCTGCGCTTTACACCGAGGTTAACGTTCAGGGGACCGTCCACATGCTGGACGCAGCGGCGCGGCTCGAGCCTCGTCCGCGATTCGTCTACGCGTCCAGTTCGAGCGTCTACGGGGACAGGGCAAGCGGGCCGTTCCGCGAGACGGACCCCGTTGATCTCCCCGTGAGCCCCTATGCCGCAACCAAGAAGGCCTGCGAACTGCTGGCCTTCACCTTCCATCATTTGCACGGACTTCCCGTCACGGGGCTGAGGTTCTTCACGGCCTACGGCCCAAGGAACCGCCCTGACCTGGCAATCGCCAAGTTCACCCGGCTGATCGATCGGGGTGAGAGCGTGCCCATGTTCGGTGACGGCTCGACCCGGCGTGATTACACCTACGTCTCAGACATCGTCGATGGCATTGTTCGCGCCATCGAGCGGTGCACGGCGCACCACCTCTACAACCTGGGGAACTCGACTCCTGTCGAGCTGGGGATGATGATCAAGGCCATCGGATCAGCGCTGGGGAAGACGCCGATCATCCACCATCTTCCGGAGCAGGCGGGCGATGTTCGCCAAACCCATGCCGATATCACTCGTGCGAGGACCGAACTGGGATACAGCCCTGGAACACCTTTCACAGAGGGACTGGCGAGTTATATCGATTGGTACCGCTCTCATGGTTACTGAAACCCGTTGCGGTTCACCGGTGTAATAGGAGGTGCTGTACTGAGGCTTGTGCGTAACCTCGTAGCGTGGCGACGAAGTCTGGACATGACGGGTTGGTTTTCAATGCGCAGCATCGAGCGCCAGACGTTTGAGCAGTCAAACGACTGGTTCCCCGCCTTCGAGGAGACGTACGGCGACCGTATCAGGTGACGGTCTTCAGCCGACACCAGCTCGTGGACGAAACAATCGGGGTGTCATTGCCGCACTTTCCCGGCCGAACCCGTTCAGCCTTGCAGTCAACGGAATGACTGTGATGAGCCGCCAAAGTAGCCGTTTTCGCGACTTCGCACAAGGCTCTTCCCCCTGCGAGTGGGGTGGATATCCGCAACAACACCGGTGAACGGCTACCTGAAACCCCTTGTCTCGAAGGGACCCGTCATGTCAAGTCACCTGATGAAGATTGGTGAAGGAGTCAGGGCAAGGAGGATCAGAAGCGAGTCGATCACGCTGGATGCAGACCCGAGAGCGGCCCTCGCCCAGTCCGGAGACGAGGACACGACCATCGCCGCGAACAGCGCTCCCCCGCTGCCGGTCGTTTTGAGCTTTGATGTGGAGGAGCATCATCGGATCGAGGCGGCAGCCGGGCTCCAGGTTGATCCTGGATTGCAGAGGATCTATGGCGAACGAATGAACCGCACGACGGCATGGATCCTCGAGCAGTTCGCCGCGCGGAAAATTCGAGCGACATTCTTCATCGTGGGCCAGATCGCCTTGACTCATCCATGGCTTGTCAAGTCGATCTGCAACGATGGACATGAAGTGGCCAGTCACGGTTGGGACCACCGCCGGATTCATGTCATGAGCCCCGAATCCTTCAAAGCAGACATTCGAACCAGCAAGGACGCACTGGAGCAGGTCTGTGGGACAGCCGTTGTCGGTTACCGGGCACCGACATTCAGTGTGGTGCGCCAGACTGCGTGGGCCCTGGATATTCTCGCGGAAGTGGGAATGGCCTATGACTCCTCGATCTACCCCGTCCACCACGATCGCTACGGGATTCCGGGTGCTCCTCGCTGTCCATTCCTGGCCCAAGGCTTGGAGCGGGAAATCCTGGAGTTACCCCCGGCGACTCTGCGGATCGGCGGTCTTAACGTGCCCATCGGGGGAGGCGGGTACTTCCGAGTCCTGCCGTTTCCTCTCATGAAACTGGCCCTGTCGCTTTCCCGTAGCGACCCTCGGTACGGGGCCACCGTTCTCTATTTCCACCCCTGGGAATTCGACCCTGACCAACCTCAACTGCCACTGAAGGCTCTCAGCCGTTTCCGGACCTACGTGGGCATTCGACGCACCCGCGGCCGGTTTGCGAGGTTGTTAACGGGCTATTCGTTCATGCGCGCGATCGATCTCGCACGCCAACTCGACGAAAATCGCGAGAGGCTCACGCGATTCCGCCCATGAGTTCTCCCCAGCATCAGCTCGTTTCGCGATTACAACCCAGCCTCCCCCAACATGCCGATGTTCTGGTACCACCTTCTACGAGCCATCGAATGAGGCTAGGGCCCCTTCAACTTCGGCCGCTCCAAACTGGACAGCCGGACCACCAAGTTCAAAGAACAATGGGGAGGCCAGCCCAAGCGGGCCCGGCGGTAACT
>Ga0208565_1000409_pt1 | contig 32419 bp, 33 predicted proteins | sample Sb_taG_7_FD_187706 | JGI IMG/M metagenome (GOLD analysis project Ga0208565, IMG submission 187706) | Peat soil microbial communities from Weissenstadt, Germany - Sb_50d_2_FS metaG (SPAdes) (version 2) | ecosystem: Environmental > Terrestrial > Soil > Wetlands > Peat | place: Germany...
CTGGGTCATGGCCGCCTGTGTCCTGGTCGGCTGTGTTGACTCGGGGGGACGACCCCCCGGAACCCCCTGCTGTTTGTCCCGGGGGGACCCATCCCCCCGGACCTCCCTTGGGAGAGACCCATCCCCCCGGACCCCCCTTGGGGCGGGCATCCGGCGGGTCTGCGCGTCGGCTCCTGGATCGCCGCCGCGCCGGGCGGGGGGTCCGGGATCCCACCCGTTACCGCTCACACGTCGCGGGCCGGAGTCGCGGCCGGTCCAGCCGGGATCACGTCCACGGGGATCTGACCTGCGTGAATCGCCCGGCCCCCCACCCACCTCCCCGGCCATGTCCACACGGCCGGGATCGCGGCGGGGCGTCCGGGCACCGGCCGGCGGCGTCCGCGGCGCGCCCGGCGGGATCCCGGGATCGCGACCGCGCGGCCTGGCTCCAGGCTCGCTGCCGTACGGCCTGCTGGGGCGCGCTTCGCGCCATTGCGGGTCACTCATATGTGCTTTGGATGTTAGTCGTTGTGCATTGATAACGGGAACGTGACGGTAGGCTTCGACGAACGGTATCGATCCAGAGCTGGACTCCTGAGGAAAATGCCATGGTTAGGCCAGGCTCTTCGGCCCCGTTGTGGGGTGCCGCCGGGAAGGCCGGGTATGCCCTGAGCTGCGTGGCCGCGGCCCTTGTCCTCGCGGTGAGCGGCTTTTCCTACTTTGTCGTGCGCGACGTGAGCAGCATCGGCGGCTCGCACGCCATCGCCAGCGGCCCGTCGATCGGCGCGCAGAACATCCTGCTGATGGGACTCGAGAGCCGGACCGACTGGAACGGCAACATCCTGCCTAACAATATTCTTAACGCGCTGCACGCCGGGAGCAGGCAGGGCATCGAGAACGGGGTCGGCGGGAACGCCACCAACACGCTGATCCTGATCCACATCCCGGCGGGCGGCAAGAAGGCGGTCGGCTTCTCCATCCCGCGCGACGACTGGGTCAACTTCGCCGACACGCTCGGAACGCAGCAGGTCGGCAAGATCGACCAGGCCTACGGCGTGTCCCTGGCCGCGAAGGAGTCCCAGCTCCGGACGCAGGATCCGGGCATGAGCCAGAACCAGGTCGCCTTTGCAGGCAACGAGGCCGGCCGCGCCGCCACGGTCGCGACGGTGGAACAGCTCACCGGGGTGCACATCGACCACTTCGCCGAGGTCAACCTGGACGGGTTCTACGAGCTCGCGAGCGTGCTCGGCGGCGTGGAGGTCTGCCTCAACCACCCGGTCCCCTATGACCCCAACTCCGGCTTTTATGCTCATAGGGCTGGCTACCAGCACCTCAGCCCCGCAATGGCGCTGGCCTTCGTCCGCCAGCGTGACGGGTTGACCAACGGCGACCTGGACCGCACCCACCGCCAGCAGGCGTTCCTCGACTCGGTCATGCAGCAGCTGCGGACCGAGGGCGTGCTCAGCGACCTGACCAAGATCAATTCTCTGCTGTCAGTGGCCAAGCAGTACGTGATCACCGACTCCGGCTGGAACCTGCTTGACTTCGCCAGCCAGATGCGCAGCCTGACCAGCGGCAACCTGACCTTCCACACGCTGCCGATCGTGGGCTACGAGACCATCGACGGGCAGGACGCGAACCAGGTCAACCCGGCTTTGATCCAGCAGCTGGTGCAGGAGACGTTCTACCCGGCGCCCCGCACCTCGAGCTCGTCCGCCCCCCAGCCCGCCAGCACGGCCGCCACCGACAAGGCCGCCGCCGCCATGACCACGGTGGATGTCTACAACGGAGGCAACACCCAGGGGCTGGCCGGCCAGGTCTCCGCCGCCCTAGTGAAGGACGGGTACAAGGCCGGCCAGATCGGGAACACCGGCGCGCTGGCCACGACTGAGGTGCTCTACGGCACCGGTTCGGCGGCCAGCGCCAGCAAGATCGCTTCGCTGTTCGGCGTCACCGCGACCGCGAGTTCCACGGTGGCGGCGGGGCACGTCGAGGTCATGCTCGGCGCGGACGCCGCGGTGCCCGGTGCCAGCGCCACGCCGACCGCCTCGAGCTCGGCCGTTCCCATCCCCACCACCGGCGCGCAGGGCGGCGCCGTCACCGCGAAGAACGGTATTCCCTGCGTCGACTAACCGTCGGGACGGCAGCCAGCCTGTGTGATGCGACCGCGATGATGCGGTTAGGCTTGGCGTTATGGGCAAGATCCGGGTGATCGTCGCGAAGGTCGGCCTTGACGGCCATGACCGGGGGGCAAAGGTCGTGGCCCGCGCGCTGCGCGACGCCGGCGTGGAGGTCATCTACACCGGGTTGCACCAGACTCCGGAGCAGATCGTGGCCGCCGCCATCCAGGAGGATGTCGACGCGGTCGGGCTCTCCATTCTCTCCGGCGCACACATGACGCTGTTCCGCCGGGTGATCGAGTTGCTCAACGAGCGGGATGCCTCGGACATCGTGGTGTTCGGTGGCGGCATCATCCCGGACCAGGACATCGAGGAACTCTCCCGGATGGGCGTGGCCAGGATCTTCACCCCGGGAGCGTCCACGACCGAGATCGTTGCCTGGGTCCGCGCCGCTTTCGGCCCCCAGGTGGCCGAGAGCCAGGCGTAGCCCCGGGCACCGCGCCGTGCTGAGAGTCAGCTCACACCGTAACCGTCGCCGGCCAGGGAGCCGGGCGGACGGGGTAATGGCTAGGCGTTCCCATGAACGCCGCACGTGACGCGGCGGTAGGAGACGGAACCTAGAACGGACCCCCTGTGGACCTGTTTGAGTATCAGGCAAGCTCTCGGTGCGGTCTTCATACCGAAGGCGCCGTGGCCGGTCGAGGCGCGGAGCCGGCCTGCTGCGGTGGTCATGACGACGGCCAGCCAGCGGCCGGATAGCCGACGGAACGCAGGTACTCGCGAGCCTGCGCCACGGCGGCATCGACATCCGGCAGGCCGAGGCCGACGATGTAGTCGTCTGGGCTCCCCTTGCCGTCGGTGTCATAGTTGAGCACCCAGCCGGATCGCCAGCCGCGGCCGACCGGGTAGTGCTCGTGCCAGACCAGCATTGGCGTCAGCTTGCCGTCGAATACCAGGTCGCCGGGATCCAGATCATCCTCGAACACCCGGCCGCTACGGTCGGGCGGGACGATCACCCGGACAACGGGCAGTTCTTCATCGCGGAGCTGGCCGATCTCGCCGGTCGGGTTAGCCACAAACAAAGTTCAGCATATTTGCTGCGGGGACATCATGAACTGGACCGCTTGCCCACGGTCGGCCCAGTATTTCAGTACGTGATGCCGGGGAACTGCTCGCGGGCGTGCTCCAGTTGGCCGGCCCACTCGCGGGGCCAGCCGAAAGCGCGGGCGGCCTGGCCGCTCATGTCGGCGGCCGCAGCACCGCTGGTGAAGTGGACGTACTCGCCCCAGTTCATCCGCCGCGTGTAGGTGCCGCCGGAGTCGCGTGGGAAGTGCCGGGCCAGCTCCCGGAAGAACCTGTTCATGACCTCTGCCCGCCCGCAGTCCCGCCATAGCGGGTAGAACCAGTCGCGGAACCAGCGGGTCCGCCGACGAGGGAAATCGTCGGTGTTGCCGGTGAACCGGCGGTAGACGCCCTTGGCCTCGCGATCCATGCCCAGCGCCGTGTAGAGGTCATAGATGTAGAACTCGGCCCACTTGCTGTCGCCCCAGATCTCATACGCCGGTGAGCCGTGGACGCCGTTGTTGGCGCTCTCCACGGAATGCCCGATCTCATGAGCGGGCAGCTCGCGAGCGAGGGTGTTGCCCTCCCGCCAGGTGTCCAGCCCGCAGTCGCTGACGTTGTGGTAGTCGTGGACCGGGCTGACGTAGTAGCCCGCGTGACCGCCGCCGTGCCGCCCGGCGTGGTGGATGGAGTAGATGCGCGGGTCGAACCCGAACGCGTCGCCGTAGGTTGCCTTGGAGTACTGCCAGGTCACATTGATGAACCGGGGCAGCCACCGGACCTCGGCCCGGCGCACGTCGGGGTCCACGTAGATCGCGCAGTGCTCGTCGCTGTGGTATAGCCGGAGCAACTGGCGGTGGTCGAACCAGTGCTCCTGCCAGGTGGCCGGCGGGTCAGCCAACTGACGCTCCGACTCTGCCTCCACCAGGTCCTCCCACCTCTCCGGGCACTGCCCCGCGGGTTTCGTTAAGCCCTCATCAACGCGATCGTATGGCCAGTGAGCTCGCTTGTCGTACCTCGGCATCTGCAACGGCGTAACGGGCGTTCATGCCACGGCGCGTATCCTGCCGGCCGTACCGGGTGAATCCCGCTCAGCTCGTGAAGCACCGCCTCGCTTGTCATGGTTGCTGGCAGACTGGCGGCGTGGAACCAGTCGCGGAGGTCTCGGCCGCAGAACGCGGTGGTCGCGTCGGCCAGCGGGGCAGGTACGGCATCGACGGCGGGTTCGCCGGGCTGGCGGTGTTCGCCGTGACCGAGGCCGGGCTGGCGGGCACCGTGGCCTGGGCGGTGCGCCATCGCAGGCCGGCCGTTGCCGCGTTGGCTGGCGTGGGCGGCGCGGTGGTGGCGGGGTCAGCGGCGAGTTACCTGTACTCCACCGGGCCGGGCAAGCGGGCGATCTGGGCGCAGCTGCTGGATGAGCTGGGCCTGCGCGGTGACGAGCACGTGCTGGACGTGGGATGCGGCCGCGGCGCGGTGCTGATGCTGGCGGCCCGGCGGCTGCCCGCCGGCCGGGCGGTGGGAGCGGACGTGTGGCGCCGCCGCGACCAGAGCGGCAACAGCCGCGCCGCCGCTGAGCGCAACGCGGCGGCCGAGGGCGTGCGCGACCGGGTGGAGCTTGCCGACGCGGACGCGCGTGACCTCCCGTTCGGGTCCGCGTCGTTCGACCTGGTGGTCAGCAGCCTGGCGCTCAGCAACATCCGGGAAGCCGCCGGGCGGGCACAGGCGCTGCGCGAGGCGGTGCGGGTCCTGCGGCCCGGCGGCCGGCTGCGCATCGTCGATGACGGCGCGGACCGCTACGCCGCCGTGCTGCGGGACGCCGGCTGCGCTGACGTGGCCGTGCGGCAGCTGGACTGGCGGACCTGGTACGGCATACCGGGTCATCACCTCCCCCTGGTCGCAGCCGCCCGGCCACCCGGCTGACGACCGCCAGCCATGGCCGGCCAGGGCAAGCGCGCCCCTGCCGCCAGCCGCAGGCGTCTGCGATCGCCGGGGCATCCGCGCCGGCGCGGTCATGACAGGTACAACCCGGGCATATGAACACACAGCCGGCCGATCCGGCGGCCACATTTCAGGCGAACATCTGATCACGCGTTGTCACTGCCGGGAGCAGGATTACTAACTTGGCGAGGCACGTACTCCCGCCGACATACAGCTCTGGGCCGGTGATATGCAAAACTCCGAGGTGCGCTGACCGGACACGGCGATGAATTCCGGATCACCTATACGCGAGACCAGCCAGGAAGAACCAGACCTGCCTGCCGAACGACTGGCTTACTCGGTCGATGAGGCGGCTCAGCTGACCGGGCTGTCCCGGGACCTGCTGTATGACCAGATGCGGCGCGGGAATCTGCCCTACGTGAAGATAGGCAGACGGCGGCGCGCGGAGACGAACGCTTGGCGCGAAACCGTCGGCAGGACCATGAGCAGCTGACATCAGTGAATCGGATTGGCCGCCAACGGTTTTTGGGCGAGCCACCATGAGAGCCTGCGCGGCCGACAAAAGTCCCACAAGTCCAGGTTGCGGTGATGTTCCCCCAGAAGAATCCCACGGACGAAACGGCTCTCTCCGCCACACGGCGGCAGGCTGATATTATGAGTTGATAAGTCCCTGACATGCCTTTTATGCAGATGAAGCGGGGCTAACCATGTTCACCTCTTTGGATGCCGCAGAAGAGACAGGATCTCTGTTAACCGGCAGCTACGTATCAGGTTCGAGACAAACTAGTTGCCTTTTCGGCAGGTAAAGTCGCCGCCAAGCTCAGTGTGACCCGCGACCTGATCAACGGCGCCATGCGGTTACGGCGGTTACCATCACTAAAGCCGGGCGGCAGGCGTCTCATCACGGTAGACGCACTGGAGGAGCTCCTGACCGAGGCGCGCTAGGAGGAGTCATGGCAGAGGCCAAGCGCCGTGCCCGGGGCGAAGATTCGATCTACTACGACCGGAGCCGGGACCGCTGGGCCGGGACGATCACCGTCGGCTGGAAGCCAGACGGGCGCTGGGACCGGATCATCGTTCGCGGCCGGACCAAGACCGAGGTCAAGGACAAGCTGCGCACCAAGCACGCCGAACTTGCCGCAGGCATCCGCACCCCCGCCCATTACACCGTCGAGCAGTGCCTGAAGGACTGGCTGGAGACCCTGAACACGCAGGCAGAAAGCACGCTAACGGGCTACCGGATCATGGTCAGGCACCTGGTCGAGCTTATCGGCACTATCAAGCTCGTCGAGCTCAAGGTGCGGGACGTCGACTTCGCACTTGGCAAGCTGGCTAAGCACCTGTCAACCAGGAGCGTTAGGCTGGCCCGGATGATCCTGATCCAGGCCATCCGGAACGCGGTGGTCAATGACCTCGTGGTGCGGAATGTCGCGGATCTATCTGCCGTGCCCACAGGAATGCCGGGACGGCCGTCCCGGTCACTCAACCTGGAGCAGGCTCTTGCCGTGCTGGACGCAGCCAAGGGAGAGCGCCTATGGCCGTACGTCGCCGTGAGCATGCTCGGCGGCATCCGTACCGAGGAAGCCCGGGCCCTGCGCTGGTCCGAGGTGGACCTTGAGGCTGGCACCGTGGCCGTTTACCGGCCGGTACGGCGCACCGGGGAGACTAAGACTGAGAAGTCGCGGCGCGTGTTTCAGATCCCCGAGATCGCCGTAGCGGCGTTGCGGGACCTGGTGCTGAAGCAGGCGGCCGCCCGGGCGAAGGCCGGGACGGCTCCCAGTTAGGCTACCAAGATCTCTAATGACCAGATACCAAGGCTGATGAGCAGCGGAAATAGTAGGGACTGAGAGTGGACCTGTTCGAGTATCAGGCGAAAGACCTGTTCGCCGAGTACGGCGTCCCGGTGCAGCCGGGCAAGGTCGCGCACACGGCCTCCGAAGCGCGAGATATCGCCGCGGAGTTCGCCGCGGCCGGCCACCCGCTTGTCGTGGTGAAGGCGCAGGTGAAGACCGGCGGGCGGGGCAAGGCCGGCGGCGTGAAGCTAGCGAACGGCCCGGACGAGGCCTACGCCAAGGCCAGCCAGATCCTCGGCATGGACATCAAGGGCCACACCGTGTACACGGTGCTCATCGCCCAGGCGGTCGACATCGCGGCCGAGTACTACCTGTCGTTCCTGCTCGACCGGGCCAACCGGACGTTCCTGTCTATCTGCACGGTGCAGGGCGGCATGGAGATCGAAGAGGTCGCGCACAGCAGCCCCGACGCCGTGGCCAGGATCACGGTGTCGCCGCTGACCGGCGTCGATGCCGCGAAGGCGGCGGAGATCATCGCGGCCGGACGCATCCCGGCGCAGGCCGCCGAGGGCGCCGCCCTGCTGGCCGAGCGGCTGTGGGCCATGTTCTCCGACGAGGACGCCACGCTGGTCGAGGTCAACCCGCTCGCGCTGACCGAGGACGGCGCGGTGCTCGCGGTCGACGGCAAGGTGACGCTGGATGACAACGCCGCGTTCCGGCAGGAGCACGCGCGGTTCGCCGATGTCAGCAGCACCGACCCGATCGAGGCCCGCGCGAAGGAGAAGCACCTCAACTACGTCAAGCTCGACGGCGAGGTCGGCATCATCGGCAACGGCGCGGGCCTGGTCATGTCCACCCTGGACGTGGTGGCGCAGGCGGGCCAGCCGTTCGGCGGGATCAGGCCGGCGAACTTCCTCGACATCGGCGGCGGGGCGTCCGCCGAGGTCATGGCCAACGGCCTGGAGATCGTGCTGTCCGACCCGAGCGTGCGCAGCGTCCTGGTCAACGTCTTCGGCGGGATCACCTCCTGCGACGCGGTAGCCAACGGCATCGTCTCGGCGATCGCCATGCTGGAATCGCGCGGCGAGCAGGTGGACCGCCCGATCGTGGTCCGGCTGGACGGGAACAACGCCGCCGAAGGCAGGCGCATCCTGGACGAGGCGGCCATACCCGCGGTTGAGCAGGTGGCGACGATGGACGGCGCCGCCCGCCGGTCTGCCGAACTGGCCAGCACAGCGAAGGGAGCATGAGATGGCCATCTTCCTGACCGGCCAGAGCCGGGTCATGATCCAGGGCATAACCGGCTCCGAGGGGCGCAGGCACGGCGCGCGGATGCTGGCCGCGGGCACTGCGATCGTCGGCGGCACCAATCCCCGCAAGGCGGGCCAGAGGATCGAGCTGAACGGCACCGAAGTCCCGGTGTTCGGCACGGTCGCCGACACCATGGCCGCCACCGGCGCCGACGTGTCCGTGGTGTTCGTGCCCGCGTCCGGCACCAAGGACGCGGTGATCGAGGCGATCGAGGCGCAGATCGGCCTGTGCATCGTGATCACCGAGGGCGTCCCGGTGCACGACACGGCGGAGTTCTGGGCGCGCGCGGTCGCGGCCGGCAACAAGACCCGCATCATCGGGCCGAACTGCCCGGGCGTCGCCTCTCCCGGCCAGTCCAACGCCGGCATCATCCCGGCCGATATCACCACCGCGGGCCGGATCGGGCTGGTCTCCAAGTCGGGCACGCTGACCTACCAGATGATGTACGAGCTGCGTGACATCGGCTTTTCCACCGCGGTCGGCATCGGCGGCGACCCGGTGATCGGGACCACGCACATCGACTGCCTGCAGGCGTTCGAGGAAGACCCGGAGACCGACGCGATCGTCATGATCGGCGAGATCGGCGGCGACGCCGAGGAGCGGGCCGGGGCCTTCATCGAGCAGCACGTGACCAAGCCGGTGGTGGGGTACGTGGCCGGGTTCACCGCGCCCGAGGGCAAGACGATGGGGCACGCGGGCGCGATCATCTCGGGCTCCTCGGGCACCGCGCAGGCCAAGAAGGAAGCCCTGGAGAAGGCCGGCGTCCGCGTCGGCAAGACCCCGAGCGAGACCGCGGGCCTCGTCCGCGACATCATGCGCGCGCGCTAATCCGCCCGGCGCGCCTCCTGCGGTAGGGAGGCGATCGTTGCCAGGATCGGCTTTGTGAGCGTTTCCACCGAGGCACCGAGCAGGCCGAAGACGCAGCCCGCCCGGCCGCTGGTCGTCACGGGCGGCATCGCCGCCTTGGCGGCGGCCGCCAGCGGGCTGGCCGTGCTCACCACGCTCACCGCGATCGGCTGGATTACCGCGCCGCACGTCGGCATCGGCACCGGTCTCGGCGGGGTGCTGCGCACCGCGGCCATGCTCTGGCTGGTGGCGCACCACGTCGGCTTCACGGTCCGCGGCGCCGGCCAGATCGGCCTGCTGCCGCTCGGCCTGGTGCTGCTGCCGGGCTCGCTGCTGGCCATGGCCGGGCGCTGGGTCGTGCGGGCCGGCGCGGTCACCCGGCTGCGCCACGTCGGCTACGCGGCGGTCGCGCTTGCGCTGCCGTACGCGTTGCTGGCTGGCGCGCTGGCGGTGGCGAGCCGGACGGCTGTCGCAGCGCCCTCGCTGCTGCAGGCGGTGATCGCGTCCTTCCTGCTGGCCCTGGTGGCGGGCGGGCTGGGCGCCGCCCGCGGGCTGGCGCCGTGGTCGCGGCTGGCGAGCCTGATGCCGCCCAGGCCGCGGTCGATCGTCATGGGTATGCTCGGCTCGGCCGCCATCCTCGCCGCAGCGGGCGCGGTACTGACAGGCGCCTCACTCGCGGTGCACCTGCCTGAGGTCAAGGCGGCCACCGACGCGCTCGCGCCCGGCGTGGGCGGTGCGGCGCTGCTGCTGCTGGCCCAGCTCGCCTACGCCCCGAACGCGGTTATCTGGGCGGTCGCCTACACCCTCGGCCCGGGATTCGCGTTCGGCACCGGCACCGTGGTCGCCCCGACCGGCTCAGTCCTCGGCCCGGTCCCGGTGTTCCCCTTGCTTGCGGCTCTGCCGTCGGAAGGCCGCCCTGGCGGTCCGGCCTGGGTGCCGGTCGCGGTGCTCGCCCTGCCGTACCTGGCCGGCCTGTTCGCCGGGATCGTTACCGTGCGGATCGCGCCGACCCCCGTGATGGAGGCGGCCCCGCTCTGGGGATTCGCCGCGGGAACGGCGGCCGGTGCCCTGGCCGGCCTGGGCGCGGCGTTCGCGGGCGGCCCGCTCGGCGACGGCCGCCTGGCCGCGGTGGGCCCGTCCGGGTTCGCCGTCGGACTGGTCGCGATCCTGGAGATCGGCGTCACCGCCGCCCTAGCCGCCGCCGCCACGAACTGGCTCATCCTCCGCCGGGCACGCGGCCCCCGGCCCGCCAGGGTCCCAGGGGGGTCTGGGGGGCCAGGGGGGCATGGGGGGCATGGGGGGATGGAATCCCCCCATGATCGGGGGGTCCGGGGGGTCGCCCCCCCGGGTCAGCACGACGAGACCGACGACGCCGCTGGTCACCGGATCTACATGAATCCGTGGGCAGCCGAAGACCCGGACGACTGGTAACCGGCAGGCCGGCTATCGAGGCCACCTCAGCTGAGGGTCAGCGGCCGACAGCCGCTACCGCTTTCCCGCATGCCCCATACGCCCCACACGCCCCACACGCCCGCCCCGGGACCGAATCCGCCGGTCTGCCCGCGCCGGTAACAGCCACGCTGGAACATCGTTGCTGTCCCAGCGACAACAATGCTCCATCGTAGCCGTAAAGCCCGGAGCCAGGACCGTGCCACGGATGCCCGTGATAGGGGCTTGACGCGCACGCCAGCAGAGATCCACGACAGCCGCAATTGCGCGAAGCGTCTCCCGCGGAAACGTTTTGCCGCGGGACGGCTGGCTACTTGCCGTTCTGCAGCACGCTGATCTCGCCGCTCACCGAGTTGGTGAACTGGGTGTGGCACGCCTGCTGGGCCGCCACCGTGTTCGCGCCGCTCATGCACGTGTAGTACGCGTTCAGCTGAGGCCAGAACGCCGCCAGCACGAGCAGCCACAACGCGCTGAACGCGAGGCCGAGTCCGCCGAGCACGACGCCGCCGGCCGCCCAGCGCGGCCGGGCGGTGCCGCTGCGCCGCGCCTTCTTGCTCGCGGTGACGCCGAGCCAGATCGCGGCCACCGCAAAGAGCAGGGTGAGGACCGCCACGTAGACTCCGCGACGCAGGTTGCCCAGCCCGAGCATCAGGCCGACCAGGCTGAGCGCTCCCATCGTCAGTGCCGCCAGCGCCTGCTGGCGCACGGCGGGATCGGGGGGCGGCAGCTGCCGGCGGGCAGGCGGCATCCCTCTGGGTTGCGGCCCGCGCCCGCCCGGTGGCTGGTATCTGGCCATCGCCACCTATTCTGCCCCCTCCGCTGACCACCCGGCGACGTGCCATAGGGTGGCGCCGTGACCTCTCGGCTGGTGGTGCTCGTCTCCGGGGAGGGGACCAACCTTCAGGCCCTGATCGACGCGTGCCGCGACGAGGCTTACGGCGCGCAGGTGGTCGCGGTCGGCGCGGACCGGGGCGAGATCAACGCGCTCGCGCGGGCCGAACGGGCCGGCCTCCCCACCTTCGTCGTCCGCCTGGCCGACTATCCCGCCCGCGAGGAGTGGGACGCGGCCCTGGCCCGCAGCTGCGCCGGCTACGAGCCCGACCTGGTCATCCTGGCCGGGTTCATGAAGCTCGTCGGCAAGCCGTTCCTCGAGGTGTTCGGCGGCCGCTGCCTGAACACGCACCCGGCGCTGCTACCGTCGTTTCCCGGGACGCACGGCGTGCGGGACGCGCTGGCCCACGGGGTGAAGGTCACCGGCTGCACCGTCTTCATCGTCGACGACGGCGTGGACGCGGGACCGATCGTGGCGCAGGCCAGCGTCCCGGTAGCCGACGATGACGACGAGGCGACGCTGCACGAGCGGATCAAGGTGGCCGAGCGGTCGCTGCTCGTCGGCACGGTGGGCAGGATGGTCCGCGAAGGCTGGTCCGTCCGCGGCAGGAAGGTGAGGACCGGCAGTTGACTCAGATCCCGATCACGCGGGCCCCAATCAGTCGAGCCCCAATCAGTCGAGCACTGATCAGCGTCTACGACAAGACCGGGCTGGAGGACCTGGCGTCCGGGCTGCACGCGGCCGGCGTCGAGATCGTCTCCACCGGCAGCACGGCGGCCAGGATCGCGGCCGCCGGGGTGCCCGTCACGCCGGTGGAGGAGCTGACCGGCTTCCCCGAGTGCCTCGACGGGCGGGTCAAGACGCTGCATCCCAAGGTGCACGCGGGCCTGCTCGCGGACACCGCGAACCCCGCGCACGAGGCGCAGCTGGCCGAGCTCGGCATCGAGCCGTTCCAGCTGGTCGTGGTGAACTTGTACCCGTTCGAGGCCACGGTCGCCTCCGGCGCCACGGCGGAACAGTGCGTGGAGCAGATCGACATCGGCGGCCCCTCGATGGTCCGGGCCGCCGCCAAGAACCATGGGTCGGTGGCCGTCGTCATCGAGCCGTCCAGGTACGCTGACGTGCTCGCCGCGCTGGCCGAGGGTGGTTTCACCCGGGACCAGCGCCGCCATCTGGCCGCCGCGGCGTTCGCGCACACCGCCGCCTACGATCTCGCCGTCGCGTCCTGGTTCGCGTCCGGGTACGCCCCCGACGAGGTCGCGCGGGACAGCGGCTGGCCCGCGGTGGCGGGCGCCCTGTGGCGGCGGGCCGACGTACTCCGCTACGGCGAGAACCCGCACCAGCGCGCCGCCCTGTATGAAGACCTTTCTGCCGAACGGTCTGGGGTGGCCCGCCCCGCCGCCGCCGCGGGCATCGCGGCAGCGGAGCTGCTGCACGGCAAGGCCATGTCCTACAACAACTACGTGGACGCGGACGCGGCCCGGCGCGCCGCGTACGACTTCGCCGAGCCGTGCGTGGCCATCATCAAGCACTCCAACCCGTGCGGCATCGCCACCGGCGCCGACCTCGCCGAGGCGCACGCCAAGGCGAACGCCTGCGATCCGGCCTCGGCGTTCGGCGGGGTGATCGCGGCCAACGGGCCGGTGACCGCCGACCTGGCCCGGCAGATCGCCGAGGTGTTCACCGAGGTGGTGATCGCGCCCGACTTCGACGCCGAGGCGCTGGACATCTTGTCCGCCGCCAAGAACGTCCGCTTGCTCCGCTTGTCCGGGGGGACGACCCCCCGGAACCCCCCGCTCCAGGGGGGATTCCATCCCCCCCGGACCCCCCGCGGGGGGGAACTATCCCCCCCGACCCCCCAGGGGGGGACACGTCCCCCCGGACCCTCAGGGGTGCTCGGCGGGATGGAGCTGCGGCAGGTGAGCGGCGGGATCTTGCTGCAGTCCGTGGACCAGGTCCGCGAGCCGGGCGACGACCCGGCGAACTGGCAGCTCAAGGCGGGCCCGGTGGCTACCCCGGAGCAGCTCGCAGATCTTGCATTCGCGTGGAAGGCATGCCGTTCGGTCAAATCGAACGCCATCTTGCTCGCATCCGGCGGAGCCTCGGTCGGTGTCGGCATGGGCCAGGTCAACCGGGTGGATTCGTCCCGGCTGGCGGTGATGCGCGCGGGTGACCGGGCGGCGGGGTCGGTCGCGGCCAGCGACGCGTACTTCCCGTTCGCCGACGGCTTCGAGATCCTGGCCCAGGCCGGGGTGGCCGCGGTGGTCGAGCCGGGTGGCTCGATCCGCGATCACCTGACGATCGCGGCCGCCGAAGCCGCGGGCATCCCGCTCTACTTCACCGGCGTCCGGCACTTTTACCACTGATCCGAAAGGTCGACGCGTGACCGCACAGGTGCTCGACGGCAAGGCCTTGGCCGCGGAAGTACGGGCCGGCCTGGCGCAGCGGGTGGCCGCGCTGGCCGCGCGCGGTATCGTGCCCGGGCTCGGCACGGTCCTGGTCGGCGACGATCCCGGCAGCCGCGCCTACGTGAACGGCAAGCACCGGGACTGCGCGCAGGTCGGGATCGCGTCCATCCGGCGGGACCTGCCCGCCGACGCGACCCAGGCGCAGGTGGAGGCGGTGGTCGACGAGCTGAACGCCGATCCGGCCTGCACCGGGTACATCGTCCAGCTGCCGCTGCCGGCCGGGCTGGACGCTCCCGCCGTGCTCAACCGGATGGATCCGGCCAAGGACGCGGACGGGCTGCACCCGGTCAACCTCGGCAAGCTGGTGCTCGGCGAGCCCGGCCCGCTGCCGTGCACGCCGCGCGGCATCGCCGAACTGCTGCGCCACTACGGGGTGGCCATCGCGGGCGCCGACGTCACCGTCGTCGGGCGCGGGATCACCGTCGGCCGTGCCCTCGGCCTGCTGCTGACCAGGCGCACCGAGAACGCCACGGTGACGCTGTGTCACACCGGAACCAAGGATCTCGCCGCGCACACCAGGACGGCGGACATCGTGGTGGTGGCCGCGGGACGGCCCGGGCTGCTGACCGCGGACATGGTCAAGCCCGGTGCGGCCGTGGTCGACGTAGGCATCACCCGGACGGACGCGACCCCAAATAACCCCCCAAGGCTGGTCGGCGACGTCGCCCCGGACGTCGCGGACGTGGCCGGATGGCTGGCGCCCATGCCCGGCGGGGTCGGCCCGATGACCCGCGCCATGCTGCTGGCCAACGTGATCGAGGCGGCAGAGGGTTAAGACGGGCAGGGTTAAGGGCGCCCTAGCGCATGGACAGTCCAGCCGGCGTTGCGCCATAGGTCGGCGTCCAGGCAGCAGCGCGCGTCGATGATCACCCGCCGGGCGACGACCCCGGCCAGGGCGGCGGGGTCGATGGCCCGGTAGTCGGACCACTCGGTGAGATGCAGGACCAGATCGGCCGCTTCGGCCGCCTCAGAAACCGACGGTGCGTACCGCAGGTCCGGCCGTTTGGCGGCCGCGCTGGGCATGGCCACCGGGTCGTGCACGGACACGGTCGCTCCCTCGGCCACCATCTGGTCGCAGACGGCCAGGCTGGGGGAATCCCGGACGTCGTCGCTGCCGGGCTTGAACGCGACGCCGAGCACCGCCACCCGCCTGCCCGCGAGCGAGCCTCCGGCCGCCTGGCGGGCCAGCGCGACCACCCGGTCCCGGCGGCCGAGGTTGATCGAGTCCACCGTGCCAAGCAGGCTGACCAGTGAGCTCACGCCCAGTTCAGCGGCGGTGGCGCGGAACGCGCGGATGTCTTTGGGCAGGCAGCCGCCGCCGTAGCCGAGCCCGGGCGACAAGAACCGCCTGCCGATCCGCGCGTCGTAGCCGAGCGCCTCGGCGAGCCGTATCACGTCGCCGCCTGCCTCCTCGCAGATCTCGGCCATGGCGTTGATGAAGGAGATCTTGGTCGCGAGGAACGCGTTCGCGGCCACCTTGACCAGTTCGGCCGTCTCCAGGTCCATCACGAGCAGCGGCGTTCCCGCCTCGAGCGGCGCGCGGTACACCTGGCGGAGCCGGGCCTCGGCCCGGTCGGAGGCCACGCCGAGCACGATGCGGTCCGGAGCCAGGCTGTCCTGCACCGCGAACCCTTCCCGCAGGAACTCCGGATTCCAGGCCACGTCGAGGAGGCCGCCGGCCGGCGCGATGGCCCGCATCCGGTTCATCAGCTGCCGGGCCGTACCGACCGGGACGGTCGACTTCCCCACCAGCAGGCACGGCGACGCCAGGTGGGGGGCGAGCGCCTGCGCCGCGGCGTAGACCGAGCTGAGGTCGGCCCGGCCCGACTCGCCCTCGGGCGTCCCCACGCACAGGAAGTGGATATCGCCGAACTCGCCGACCTCGGCGAACGACATGGTGAACCGGAGCCTGCCGGAGTCCAGGTTCTTCCGCAGCAGCGGTTCCAGGCCGGGCTCGAAGAACGGGGCCTCGCCGCGGGCGGCCTTCGCGATCTTCTCCGCGTCGACGTCGATCGCCAGCACCTCGTGCCCGAGGTCCGCCAGGCAGACAGCGTGGGTGAGCCCGAGGTATCCGGTCCCGATGACGGTAACCCGAGGCAATGACCGCTCCTGTCCTTGAATGTGCTCTAAACGATACTGAGGCCCCAGGACTTCCAGGCGCCGACGGGCCGGTGGCTGACACCTGCCCGGCGCGGAAACAGTGGCTGAATATCAGAAACAGTTAAATAGTTGATATAATTGAAGCGGCCTGACGGCCCAGCGGCCTCGTTCTGCCCCGGAGGCCGGCGCGGACGCATGCTACCGGCTAGTAACATGTCCGGTATGGACCCGGTGCTGCCAAGCGCGAGACGGTTTGGCAGGCTGTACCCGAGCGACAGAGGAGGTCGGTGTAGTCCATGAACATCGTCGTGTGCGTCAAGCAGGTGCCCGATACCTGGGCCGAACGCAAGCTCAAGTCGGACGGCACGCTGGACCGCGCGTCGGTGGACGGGCTCATCAACGAGCTTGACGAGTACGCCATCGAGGAGGGCCTGCAGATCGCCGAGGCGCAGCGCGCGGCGGGTAACGAGGCCGAGGTCACCATCTTGACCATGGGCCCGGAGAAGGCCGCCGAGTCGATCCGCAAGGCGCTGTCCATGGGCGCGGACAAGGCCGTGTACCTGCTGGACGACGGGCTGGCCGGCTCGGACGCGCTGTCGACCTCCTACGCGCTCGCCCAGGTGCTCTCCCAGACGGGCTTCGACCTGGTGATCTGCGGGTCGGAGTCGACCGACGCCAGGATGGGCGTGATGGCCGCGATGCTGGCCGAGCGCCTGGGCGTCCCGCAGGTCTCGCTGGCCAGCAAGGTGGACATCGACGGGTCCGTGATCCGCGTCCGCCGCGTCTCAGATGACGGTTACCACGAAGTAGAGGCCTCGCTTCCCGCGGTGATCAGCGTGGTCGAGAAGATCAACGAGCCGCGCTACCCGTCGTTCAAGGGCATCATGGCGGCGAAGAAGAAGCCGGTACAGACGCTCAGCCTCGCCGACGCGGGCATCGACCCGGCCGCGGTCGGGCTGGCCGGCGCGGCCACGGAAGTGGTCGACCACACCCAGCGGCCGCCGCGCCAGGCCGGCGTGATCGTCAAGGACGAAGGCGACGGCGGCGTCAAGGCAGCCGAATTCCTCGCCGCGCGCAAGTTCATCTGAGGCTGGAGGAGACGGCATGGCTGAGATCCTGGTGCTCGCGGAGCACACGGGCGGAGATGTGAAAAAGGTCACCTGCGAGCTGATCACGCTGGCCCGCAGGTTCGGCGAGCCTTCCGTGGTGTGGACCGGGCCAGGAGCCGAGGAAGGGCAGGAGCGCTGCGCGGAGTTCGGCGCGGCCCGCGTCTATGTCGCCGCCGACCCGGCCTTCGACGACTACGTCGTCGCGCCGACGGCCGCGCTGCTCGCCCAGCTGGTCCAGGAAAAGTCGCCGGCGCTCGTCCTGCTGGCGGGCACGGCCGAGGGCAAGGAGATCGCCGGCCGGCTGGCGGTCAAGACGGACTCCGGCGTGCTCACCGACGCGGTGGACCTGACGCCCGGCGACGACGGAAACCCGGTCGCCGAGCAGTCGATCTTCGGCGGGGCGACGATCGTGCATTCCCGCGTCAGGCGGGGGACGCCGATTGTCGCGATGCGACCCAACGCGGTGGCGCCCGAGCCCGCGCCCGGCGCGGCCGAGCTCGCTGCGGTATCCCTGGCCAGCGAGGCGACCGGCGCCAAGGTCACCGGGCGCGTCGTGGCCAAGCGCGGCGAGCGTCCGGACCTGACCGAGGCGTCGATCGTGGTCTCCGGCGGCCGTGGCACCGGCGGCGCCGAGGGCTTCGAGATCATCGAGACGCTGGCGGACGCGCTCGGCGCGGCCGTCGGCGCGTCGCGCGCGGTGACCGACGCGGGCTGGTACCCGCATCAGTTCCAGGTCGGCCAGACCGGCAAGACCGTCTCCCCGCAGCTGTACATGGCGATCGGCATTTCCGGCGCGATCCAGCACCGGGCCGGGATGCAGACCTCGAAGACGATCATCGCCGTCAACAAGGACCCGGAGGCCCCGATCTTCGAGCTGGCCGACTTCGGGGTGGTCGGGGACCTGTTCAAGGTGGTCCCGCAGCTCCTGGAGGAGATCGGCAAGCGCCAGTAGCCCCGAGTTTGCCCGTTACATCTGTTTCTTCTGTATCTTCGCGGCGGCTAGGCTGTACGGAGCCATGAGTTCGTACAGCACAAGTCCCGTGTACCTGGATCACGCGGCGACGACGCCGATGCGTCCTGAGGCGATCGCCGCGATGACCGAGGAGCTCGCCCGGCTCGGGAACCCGTCGTCGCTGCACGCCGCGGGCAGGCGCTCCCGGCGGGTGGTGGAGGAGTCCAGGGAGCAGCTCGCCGAGGTGTTCGGCGCCCGGCCGAGCGAGGTCGTCTTCACCAGCGGCGGGACCGAGGCGGACAACCTCGCTGTGAAGGGCCTGTACTGGGCGCGCCGGGAGGGCCCGCGCCGGCGGGTGCTGACGACCTCGGTCGAGCACCACGCGGTCCTGGATTCGGTGCGCTGGCTGGAGGAGTCCCAGGGCGCCGAGGCCGTCTGGCTCGTGGTCGGCGCCGACGGCGCGGTCCGCCCCGACGCGCTGCGCGCCGCGATCGCCCGCGCGCCCGAGCAGGTGGCCGTGGTCAGCGTGATGTGGGCGAACAACGAGGTGGGCACGGTCCAGCCGATCAGCGAGCTCGCGGCGGTGGCGCACGAGTACGGCGTGCTGTTCCACACCGACGCGGTGCAGGCCGCCGCGCAGCTGCCCGTCGACTTCGCGGCCAGCGGCGCGGACGCGCTCACCGTCACCGGTCACAAGCTCGGCGGCCCGGTCGGCGTCGGGGCGCTGATCCTGGCCCGTGGCGTGACCCCCGTTCCCGTGCTGCACGGCGGCGGCCAGGAGCGCGATATCCGCTCCGGCACCCTCGACACCCCCGCGATCAGGGCGTTCGCTGTGGCGGCCGAGGTGTGCGCCAAGCACAGGGCCGACGAGGCCGCGCGGCTGTCCGCGCTCCGCGACGACCTGGTGCGCCAGGTGCTGGCCGCGGTGCCTGACGCCGCGCTCAACGGCCCGCCGCCGGGACCGGACCGGCTGCCGGGAAACGCGCACTTCTCCTTCCCCGGCTGCGAGGGCGACGCCCTGCTCATGCTGCTCGACGCGAACGGGATCGCCTGCTCCACCGGCTCGGCGTGCACCGCGGGCGTGGCCGAGCCCAGCCACGTGCTGCTGGCCATGGGCGCCGACGAGTCCCGGGCCCGCGGCTCGCTCCGCTTCTCGCTCGGCCACACCTCCACCCAGCAGGACGTGGATGCCCTGGGCCTGGTGATCCGCGAGGTGGTCAACCGCGCCCGCCGCGCCGCCGCCCGCTAACCCCGCCCGCAACTCCTCCCACCTGCCCCACTCACCCCACCGGCCCGTCCGCCCCGCGCCCGTCCCCGCCTCCCGGAGTCGGTGGGCCCCTGGGTACCAAGGAAGGTGCCCAGGGGCCCACCGACCGCCTAAGTTGGCGCGGTCGCGCCGGCGGCGGGATTGGTGACGTGGGGCGCGTAGCCTTGGTGGGCGATGAGTGGTCTTCGGGTGCTCGCGGCCATGTCGGGCGGGGTGGACTCCGCGACGGCCGCGGCTCGTGCGGTGGACGCGGGTCACGAGGTGACCGGCGTTCATCTGGCGCTGTCCTCGAACCCGTCGTCCTACCGGACCGGCGCCCGCGGCTGCTGCACGCTGGAGGACGCCCGGGACGCGCGGCGGGCCGCCGACGTCATCGGGATCCCGTTCTACGTGTGGGACATGGCCGAGCGTTTCCATCGCGACGTAGTGGAGGATTTCGTCGCCGAGTACGCCGCGGGCCGCACCCCGAACCCGTGCCTGCGCTGCAATGAGAAGATCAAGTTCGCCGCGGTGCTCGACCGCGCGCTGGCGCTCGGTTTCGACGCGGTCTGCACCGGCCACTACGCGCGCGTCTCCGACGGGATCCTGCGCCGGGCCGCGGATCCGGGCAAGGACCAGTCCTACGTGCTGGCCGTGCTTACCCTGGACCAGCTCTCCCACGCCATGTTCCCGCTCGGTGACACGCCCAAGGCCCAGGTCCGGGCCGAGGCGGCGCGGCGCGGGCTCGCGGTGGCGGACAAGCCGGACAGCCACGACGTCTGCTTCATCGCCGACGGCGACACCAAGGGCTTCCTGGCCCGCCACCTGGGCCAGGCGCCCGGCCGGATCGTCGACGCCTCCGGTGCCGTCCTCGGCGAGCACCTGGGCGCGTATGCCTTCACCGTCGGCCAGCGCAGGGGCCTGGGGGTCGGCACGCCCGCCGGTGACGGCAGCCCGCGCTACGTACTCGACATCGAGCCGGTGACCAGGACGGTCACCGTGGGACCCGCCGGGGGTCTCGACATCACCGAGATCACCGCGACGCGCCCCGTCTGGACTGGCTGCGCCCCGCCAGCCGAGCCCCGCGACTGTCTCGTCCAACTGCGCGCTCACGGTGACGTGCAGGCCTGCACCGCCTGGCTCGATGACGATGCGGTGCGCATCCGCCTGCACCATCCGGCGCGCGGCGTGGCCAGGGGTCAGGCCGCCGTCCTCTACGACGGCGACACCGTCCTGGGCAGCGCGACCATCAGCGGCACGGCGGCCCCGGCGGCACTGGCCGTTTCCCGTGAGCAAGGCCGGAGCTAGGTGCGTCTGCGCCCTATCCCGCGCTAGCGGGGCAGGCCACTCATCGGCACCTGACCGTCTCCGGCTGGCAGCTGGGCCAGGGGTGGGTGCTGGCTCAGCTGCCAGCCGGGTCCGGAGACCGGCTTTCCGCCGGTCATCGTCCCTGCTCGTCACGCAGCTTCGGCTGGTCCTCGGTGCCCCTGGTTTGATCGCTCTCGCCGATGGCGGGGACGTACCCGCACACGGCGATGAGTGCCGCGGCCGCGAGCGCGGCCGCCAGTTCGGCGAAAGCAAGGGCGATGAGGGTGGGGGCGATATGAAGAGTAAGAACCGCGCCGCCGATACCCGAGAAGATACTTCCCAGGATGCCGAACGTCGTGATCAGGTGACGCGCCTGATCGGGCGGGACGGTTCCCTCGGCTAGCTGAGCGGGTCCGACCTTTATGGTCAGCTTCGCCGCGGCGGTTGGCCGCTCGGCGAGCATCAGGCCGGCGGTGGGCGACTTGTTTTTTGCCATGAACAGGTACCTTTCTCGATCTGTTGGGCGCCCCGGTTCTCTCCTCTAGGTCCTAGAGGTCGGGTGGCCGCTCCGTCATCGAGCCGGGCTGTTGGCCCGGTCGGCGCTAGAAGCCAGCGCGTGATCTCGCCAAGGCCGTTCATGGTGAGGTCCCTTCTGCCTGGGGGGCGTGTGGGTGTGCAGTTCCACGTGAGGACTGCCGCGACCTAGTCTACGCTGAGTCAGCCAGCGACTGCAAGAAAGCTGTTGAATGTATGAGCTTAATTTGCTACAGTCTCATAGATACAGCAGTGAATAGCTGCGGTCAGAAAGAGATAGCTGTTCAGGGCCCATCGCCAGCGTCGTTTTTGAGGAGGTGAGCACCGCGCCGACCGTGAGTCGGTCATGACCCCTAGTCCGCGACGAAAGAGAGGAGGCCTTCGCTTGTCCGGCTCCCACGGCCCTGGAAGGACAAGCGGCATCCGCCGGCCCCGCTTATCCGCGGGGCCGGCGGATCGCGGAAGGTGCCGGATGCGCCGGCACACGCATTCCGGGCTGGCCCACCGGGCCAGCCCGCCTGTCGGCAGGATCTTCTGCCGCCCGTCGGCCGAGCAGGCCAGAAAGGGGAGACCCGATGAAGACAAACCTCGCGTACCCACTGCGCGGGCAGCTCGCCACGATGACCGCCGGGGCGCGGGCCTGTCCAGCTGCCCCGGCCAGCGGGCGCTGGGCGGCCGGGAGGGCTCCGGCCCTCCGGCGGCACGCCTGTCCGCGGGAGCGGGCCGTCGCGGCCGCCGAGCACGGGCAGGTGCCATGATCGAGGTATATCTGCTGATCGCGGTCGCGCTGGTGGCCGCGGGCGCCACGCTCGGCGTCGTCGCAGTCATCTGCCTGGGGATTCGGCGGGACGAGAGGGCTCACCGGCTCGCCATCAAGAGCCCGGACCGGATCGCGGGCTTCGCGCGGGGTGCCTGCGGCTTCTACACCCGCATCCCGGAGTGACGGAGAGCTTCTCCCGGAGTGACGGAGAGCTTCGCTGGTCACATCAGCTGAACGGAAACGGTGGACCCATCGGAGCGCCGGAGCAGGATCTCTGCTCCGGCGGCACGTTCCTCGTCCAGGAACTCATAAAGCGAGATCGCCCGGTTCACGACGTCCGTGGGGGATAGCCGGCTGCGCTCACACGACTTCGTCAGGTCGGCAGCCGCCTTATGGATCAGGGCCAAGGGGATAATTTTGTCGACTTCCGTCGTCGGCGTTCCCACCCTTACCTCCCTTCCGGTACGCTCCATCGCCCGCATGCTCAGGCCGACTCGCGGGCAAGCACGGCCGCAGGATCAGCTCACCAATTATTTACCAACGGCATCAGATATGCACAGGATTCGCGTTACTTTTTGTCTGCTTTGGTCCGGGAGCGCATAGCTGCCCACGCCTTACGAGCCCATACATATCCTGGCCCGTCTCATACCCAGCGCGCCGGGTGAATGCCCAATCGCGCGGGTCAGGCCCGGAGCTCCCGCCTGGTCGATGACGCTCACCGGCGGGTGCCCGGGCTCTCCGCGGACGCCGTATCGCTGAGGTGAGCGCGAGCTCTCCGACTCGCCAGGAACGCTTCCCGCTGCCTCCAGCGGGCGGCGGCTCTCGTCCCGGCCGGATGCCCGCGTGTGCTCGCCGTGCCTGCGCGCCGAGGACGAGCCGCAGATGCGGGACGGTGCAAGACTGCCGTGCGGGGACAGCGTGAAGCTGCAGGTAAGGAGAATATCGCCGTCTTAAGTCAGAGGAGAAAGCATTAGAAAGCTGCAACAATGCTGTTGCTTTCATGGTCATGATGCCGTACAGTGACATTAACCGTACTGTACCCAAGCAGCTACGGTGCAGAACGGAGCCAGCTCACACAGAGGTGGCCGAGCGCGACCAAGCGCTTCGCCGACCGTACAAGGAGGGATCGGTGCGAAATCCGCGACCCGGATTACCAAGGGAGGGAAGGCCGCCATCATGACTGCCCCGATGGGCAACAAAACTACTGAGGTGAAAACCGCACCGCCGCAGTGTCATGACCTTCAGCCTCCCGCTGACCTTGCGCCTTGCCCTGACTGCCCCTCTCCGCCCGAACGAATCACGGTTGCCTTGATTCCGAAGGTCCGGGAGGAGCTGCAGCGGCTTCAGGACCAGACGAGTCTGTCCAAGACAGACATCGTGAACCGCGCCATCACGCTGTACGAGTTCATCGAGGCACAGCGGAGCGCGGGCCAAGATCTACTGCTCCGGCACAAAAACACGGGGGAAATCCAGGTCATCCTCATGGTGTGATGCCTGGGTTACTAGAGCTGAACTACAAGTGAACACGGGCGTATTCAGGAGCGCGGTTCCAGTCGCCGGTGACATGGTTAAGCCGTCGGCGCTGGCTGCGGGTGCGGACAGCGCCGACGGCTTCGTGGAAAACGGCGACCCGGCCCCGCGAGGGGCGTCATCGGCCGTTTCGCGCGCTACCGGTCAGCTCACGTGACGCGAGGGTCGTAGTGCTCGTACCGGTATTGCGTGGAAGGGCGGCTGTGACGCTTGGCCATGACACCTCCTTGCTTGGCCTGGACGACTCCGTCACCTTGGCGTGCAGCCTTACGGTCGAGCATCCTCGCGAGATGCCTGACCAGAATGTCGCCTTGTGGCTCCGTCGTCCCCTCTCAAGTTGAGTATCCGTTACTGCGGCCTTGCCGTCACGTTCAACCTTTTCGCGAAGAACAGGGACCTTGATCCGCTCAGCCGGTCTGCGCCCCCTACTGGGGGAGGTGACCAGGGCAGTTGCTATCTCGTCCGGGCAAAGAGGGGTACCCGGAAGGTAATAAAACCGTATCTCTAAAGTTATTGACGAGCCGTGCGGTCGTGGCCGCGCGGGAATGGACGACGCCTCACGTGCGCTGAGCCAGGTCATAGCAGGGGATCCGGCGGTCCGGCTCGAAGTCGGCGGAGCTACCTGTGACGTGCGGAATGGCCAGATCCCCGATTGCCGATACGGGCTTCTGGAACAGCGCGCCCGACGGGTAGCTCTGGTTGGCGCAGTACCCGCAGGCCTCGAACCGTCCCATCTTGTAGTATTGATGCAACGCAGTGTTATCAGTCCAGACGTCGATCCTGATCCACATCGCCCCGTACAGCAGGTAGCCGCGCATCCCGGCCCAGTCGATCAGTTGAGCCCCCAGTCCGCGGCCGGCGTAGCCCCGCGCCGTGATTAGTCGATGCACGTAAGCGGCTCGCTCGGATGGGTCGCAGTCGCTGCCTTCCCAGACCTCGAGGTTGGGCTTCTCCGCGATGGTGACCGTTGCGGCCAGGGCCTCCCCGTCCCAGACGAACCAGGTTTTCCCTTCCGCCAGGTCTCTGCGGACTCTCTTGTTGCGCTTTCTCTTGGTCGGCCACGGCACCGCCCACTGGTCCGTGTCCTTGGTCCTCAGCCAGGCGCTGGCCTCGTCGACGAGGCGGAGGACTGCTTTCCGGTTTCTGCGCGTGTTTCTGGCGCGTTCGATTCGCATCGTGGTCGTCATCGTCCATCTATGGTCTGATCTACCTCTTCTGCTCGCTGCACGACGATGTGCAGCGGGCAGAAGAAAGCAGAGCTGGTTATATCTAGAAAAGGAAGCGCAGCCGTCGGGTAGCGGCATTAAACCGATCGAGACGTTTTCGCCGCGATCAAGACCGACGGGCCAAGGCTGGTGGGCGGGGCTCCGTCAGCCAAGCGCAGCACAGCGTAAATTGACCGGCTCCGCTCGACTTACTATTCCAGGTTATTATTGACGGCTGTCCGGCTGGTGTCCGAAGGCTATCCTGAACGCCTTCTTCAGCCGACTCAGCCAGGTCTGTTCGGTTATCAAGATGATCTTGAGATCCGCCTTATCCGACGGATGCTCATGAGGTGTCCACATGGACGGCGGGGGAAACTCGGAGGGTTCCACTGAACCCGTGTATCTTGCCATCTACCCTCCTCTCGGCTTCGGCATGCCACGAGCCACGTCCCTGTGGTTAGCAGGGAAAATTAAATGTCTATTCATTTCCCCTTCTTCCCTTGGCTTGAAGGAACGGAATGGGCCTGCCAGAGCGGGGGCGCAGTTACGTCTTCTTGCTGGCCCCGCCCTCCTTAAGGTCCGGCACTTCTCCGGCGTTAACTATGAACTGATTCCGGTCTGTAGGAAATACGCTTACGGTCAGCCGCATAGGCCTGCCCGTCTGGTCGAAGGCAGTCCTGAATATCTCGAATACTCCGACCCGCCCGTCCTGCGGCAGGTTAAAGAAATTCGCTTCGGTTGGGTCAGGAGCTCGTACCTTGATCCAGTCCTGGTAGGAGGTCTGCTGAAGGCCAAGGGTCGCTGCCAGGTACGTCATCGTGCCTTCGGTAATGTCGCCGGCTTCGATAAGCCGTTCCGCTCCCTGGGCTACGAATCCCCTCGGGTAAAAGGATGTCTGCAGTGACCACGGAGTATCGTCGATATAGCGCCGCTGGTGACGGCTGATCACCTGAGTCCCCTCCGGGACCCGTAGCCGGCTGGAGACCTCAAAGGGCGCTTTCTGGATCTCGACCTGAGGTTCGGAGTAGAAGGCCTCCCGGTCCTGGTCGCTCACCTGAGACAGGTAGATAGCCCCCTCACCACCGCCTAGCCCGGTTGTGGGATCGGCTGACAGGGTGGTAATAAACGGGTCGATCTTCTTGACGACGAACGTGCCCTGCCCTGGCCGCGTCTCCACGAGCCCGAGGGTGGTAAGCCATTTGATCGCGTCGCGGACCGTGTTCCGGGAAGCCCCGTAGCGCTCTCTCAGCTCGATCTCGGTCCGCAACTGCTGTCCGGGCTTCAGGATCCCCGACTCAATCTGCTCGCGCAGCTCCTCGGCGATCTGCCGGTACATGGGGTTCCCCATGGGTTCCTCCTACCGCCAGACTGCCGATGACGTAGGTATAGCCCAGATCATCCGGACCGCCTGGCTTGCCAGAATATTTGGCTCAGTTGGGTTCGTACCCCATTCGGCAGCGGTAGCACCCTGGGAGGTACCGAAGGTTGGGATGACTCGGATGGCTCTACACATAGGCCCTAGCCTAGCAGTTCCACTGCACTGGTGCACTAGGACATGGGGGATGGGTCTGAAGAGCAGGACAGTCAGGCTTAACTGGACGTACCGGGGCAACATGTTCGGATCGTGGGCAGACGGGGACGCTATGGCCCACGAGCACCGGAGGTCGGCGGGGATCTCCACGCCAGGGCCTGGATGGAAGGAAGCGTGACCTGCGGAAGAAAAATCCGCGGGAAAAGAAGGCTGGAGGCCGTCATGGCCGGTGTGGTAATCGCAATGATCATCGCCCCGTTCGCCGGACTCATGACCGGGGTCATCGCGGTCGTCGCCTTGTCAGTGCGCCGCGAAGACCGTCGGCACAGCCTGGCCGGAGAGGCGCCCGACCGCATGTCCAGGAGTGCGCGCAGGCTTAACGGCGTGAGCCGCCGGGACCTGGACGCGGAACTCTTCCGGGTGCGCGAAGCGGTTCACTAGCCTTACCAGCAGCTGACCTGGACTTTTACCCGCTTTGCCGGCTTGCGCGCCGCAACCGCGAGGGCCACTGCCGGGCCAAGGGTTCGCTCGCCTACGCTGCGGACCAGGGCAGCTGGGCAATGTGCACATGGCCGATAGCGGTCGGTTGACAGTAGCCATGAAGGCGTGGCTTCACCGGGCCCAGCCCGACCTGATCTGGTGTCAGATAAGCCTGCGACGCTGAGTCGTCTGACGCACCAACTCAGCGTCTGGCGGCCTAGCGTGCTCATGTCAAGCCCCGTCCAGCGGGGACCTAGGGCACGTTCTCTTGCTCGGGGAGATCGTGGGTGAACCTCCAGCACGCCGCCGGGCGACAGCGCTTGGCCCATGCCAGTCATCCCAGCCGCTGGGCTGACTCCATCTAGTGGAATCATCCTCGCTGTCCGAATAAAAGCTGTTTCAGGTGGTTTCCTCGCCTTCGGCGAGGGGTATCCAGCAGCTATGTACCAAACATTGGGATCGCCAGGACGATTGGTAGTAGCCCAGCTATTCGACTGCTTGGTCATAGAAGTACATGTCATACCACCCCTACTGGACCAATGATTCGCCTCAGCCTGGTAGGGCGGATGATCTGCCCAGCTTGCGAGCCGGTTGAGGCCCCTCAAGCATGGCGCCCCGGGACTCTGCGGGGCAGGAAACTGAAGCGCCCGGCGGTGCCCGCACCACCGGCAAGTTGTGTGGGGAGGCTGTCTTGAGCGGCAGCGCAGCATCAGTAGCGTACTTGGTAATGGCGGTCTTCTTCGGCGGGTGCGCGTTCGGGGTGGTCGCGATGGTCGCGATGGTCGCGGTAGCCGTGCGGAAGGAGGACCGGCAGTTCTCCCTCTCCGCCGCGGCACCCGGTGCGATGGCTCGGGGGGCGAGAAGGCTCACCGGCTTCGGCGGCGCAGGCTCTCATTTCCAGCCGCGCGGCCGGGCGTAGCGATGCACGGCTCGGTGGTAGCCATCGTGAGCGAAGCTATCCGCGTCCCCGGCCGGGGTGCGGGGTGGCCGGGCTGGCGTTGATCGCGGGTTTGTCATCAGGCGGTTCTAAGCTCGACATGTGAGTGATGACCATGACGGGCCGCGCTACCCGTGGCTGGCCGCCAGCGCTACCGGGATCGGCTCGATGCCCGGCACCAACCCGGCCGAGGCGATGCGCGTCATCGCCGGGGAACTGCCGGGTTTCCCGTACCTTCCCGAGCTGCCGGATCGCGGGCCGGGAGCGGACCTGACCGGCCGGACCGCCGCGTTGCTTGTCGGCATCCCCGTCGAGGTCACCCCGCGCGGCTGGCGCCTGGCCGAACGCCCGGGCCGCGACCTGGCGCGGGCCAGGTCGATGCTCTCCACCGACCTGGACGTCCTGGAAGAGGTGCTTGACGGCTTCCGCGGCCCGGTCAAGGTCCAGCTGTGCGGGCCCTGGACGCTGGCCGCCACGCTGGAGCTGCCGCGCACGATGAACGTGGCGATCGCCGATCCCGGCGCGGTAGCCGACCTGACCGCGTCACTGGCCGAGGGCGCGGCCGCCTACGTGGCCGACGTCGCCAAGCGCGTTCCCGGCGCCCGCGTCGTCGTCCAGTTCGACGAGCCGGCCCTCCCGGCCGTGGCGGAGGGCCTGGTGCCGACGGCTAGCGGGCTGTCGCGCCTCGCCGCCGTCGAGACTGATGTGCTGCGGGACCGGCTGGCGCAGGTGATTGAGGCCACCCATAGCTACTCGGTGGTGCACAGCTGCGCTGCCTCGGTCCCGTTCGGGATCATCAGAGCGGCGGGGGCCGATGCCCTGTCCTTCGACCTCAGCCAGCTACGGCGGGGGGAAGAGGACGGGGTGGCCGAGGCCGCGGAAGCCGGCCTGGGGCTGCTGACGGGTGCGGTCCCGGCGGCGCCGGGCCAGGCCGCCGAAGGCGGCGGCGCCAGCCGGGCCAGCGGGCCCGGCGGCCAGCCGGGCGGGCCGAGGGAGAGCGCGGAGCGGGTTATCCGGCTGTGGCGGCGGCTGGGACTTCCGCTGGCGACCTGCGCCGAGCAGGCCGTGATCACGCCGGCCTGCGGGCTGGCCGGCCTGTCCCCGGACCAGGCCCGCGCCGCATTGACGCGGTGCCAGGAGGCGGCCAGCATGGTGCCCGAGCTGATCGAAGAGACAGGGGGCGAGTACCGATGAGCGAGCCGAAGGGGTGCGGCGTTGCCCGGACTGAGGAGCGAGGAAACGAGCGACGGGGGAAGGCGGCGCCAGTGAGGAGGGACGGGGAGGCGGGCGGGGCCCCGGACACGAGCGGGAAAACACAGTGAGCGAGAACGATACGAGCGGGCGGGAGCCTGAGGCGGCGCCCGCGGACGCGCGGCGGCGGCACGCCGACCTCAGCCTGGAGATCACCGAGGCTGATCACCGGTACTACATCCTCGATTCGCCCACGATCTCCGACATCGACTACGACACCAAGATGCGCGAGCTGCGCGCGCTCGAGAACGAGTACCCGGACCTGCGCACGCCCGACTCTCCGACCCAGACCGTGCACGGGACGATATCGACGCTGTTCACCCCCGTCGAGCACCTGGAGCGGCTGCTCAGCCTGGACAACGTCTTCTCCGATGAGGACCTGGGCGGCTGGGCCGACCGGGTCACGCGGCTCGGCGGCACGGGGCCGTACCTGTGCGAGCTGAAGATCGACGGGCTCGCGATCGATCTCGTCTACCGGGACGGGGTGCTGGTCAAGGCGGCCACCCGGGGTGACGGGCGCACCGGCGAGGACGTCACGCCGAACATCAGGACCATCGCCTCCATGCCGGCGAGGCTGGCGGGCTCCGGGCATCCCGCGGTGCTCGAGGTCAGGGGCGAGGTGTTCATGCCGGTCGAGGCGTTCGGGAAGCTGAACGAGTCGCTGCTCGACGCGGGCAAGGCCGCCTTCGCCAACCCGCGGAACTCCGCGGCCGGCTCGGTGCGGCAGAAGGACCCCCGGATAACCGCGTCCCGCGCCCTCGACGTCATCATCCACGGCATCGGCCGGGTCGAGGGTTCGGCGGATGACGCGGGCATCAGCGGCCCCGCCGGCGAAGCCGGGATCAGCGGCAGCAGCGCCGCTCCCGGCGAGGAAGGGCACCTGGAAGGGGCCCCGGACACGCAGTCGGGCTGGTACGAGCGGCTGCGCGGCTGGGGCCTGCCGGTCAGCGGCCTGTACCAGGTCGTGCCCGACATGGCCGGAGTCCGCGAGTACATCGCCTACTACGCCGAGCACCGGCACGACCCGCCGTACGAGATCGACGGCGTGGTGGTGAAGGTGGATCAGATCGCGCTCCAGCGCGAGCTCGGCTCGACCAGCCGGGCGCCCCGGTGGGCCATCGCCTACAAGTACCCGCCGGAGGAGGTCACCACCCGGCTGCTCGACATCCGGGTGAACGTCGGGCGCACCGGCCGGGTCACCCCGTTCGCCGTGATGGAGCCGGTCAAGGTCAGCGGGTCGACGGTGGACCGGGCTACCTTGCACAATGCGGACGAGATCAAGCGCAAGGGCGTGCTGATCGGCGACATGGTGATCCTGCGCAAGGCCGGCGATGTCATCCCCGAGGTGCTCGGGCCGGTGGCCGACCTGCGCACCGGGTCGGAGCGCGAGTTCGAGTTCCCCGCCGTGTGCCCGGCCTGCGGCACCACCCTGGCCCGCGAGGAAGACGAGGTCGACTGGCGCTGCCCGAACACCCGGTCCTGCCCGGCCCAGCTGCGCGAGCGGCTCTTCCACCTGGCCGGCCGGGGGGCCTTCGACATCGAGGTGCTCGGCTACGAGGCGGTCGGCGCGCTGCTCGATTGCGGCCTGGTCGCCGACGAGGGCGACGTGTTCGCGCTCACCGCCGAACGGCTCGGGACCTGCCCGTTCTTCGTGGTCAAGCAGGGCACGCTGAGCGCCAACGCCACCCGGCTGCTGGCCAATCTGGCCGAGGCGCGGACCAGGCCGCTGTGGCGGATCCTGGTGGCGCTGTCCATCCGGCACGTCGGACCGACGGCGGCGCGGGCGCTGGCGGCCGAGTTCGGTTCGCTGGACGCGATCGAGGCGGCGAACGTGGACGCACTGGCCGCGGTGGACGGGGTCGGGCCGACGATCGCGGCCTCGCTGCGTGACTGGTTCGCCGTCGACTGGCACCGGGCGATCGTGTCGAAATGGCGTGATGCCGGAGTCCGGCTCGAGGACGAGGACTTCGACCCCACCCGCGCGGCGGCCCGCCTGCTGGCCGGGGTGTCCGTGGTGATCACCGGCACGCTGGAGGGATTCAGCCGGGACGAGGCCGGGGAGGCGGTCCGGCAGGCCGGCGGCAAGGTGACGTCCTCGGTGTCCAAGAAGACCGACTTCGTGGTGGCGGGCGAGAACGCCGGCTCCAAGTACGACAAGGCGGTTGAGCTCGGCGTGACGATCCTCGACGAGGCCGGCTTCCGCCTCCTTCTCAGCCAGGGGCCCGACGCCATCCGCCAGGCCGGATAGCCCTCCGGGCGGGCGCCGTCCTGGGTCATGCGACCATTACGGGGTTTTCCCGCCAGCATTGTTGATGTTCCTGACATCGTGATATTGCCCAGGCAACGCTAATCTCATTGCGGAAATGCAGCAGACAGCTGTGTGCATACACCGCACGTGTTGTGCTAATGTCGTATTTCTCGCGAATTACGCCTCTGGCCTGCGGAAATATGTCAGTAAAGCCAGTTGGTGTGCAGTCAGGATCCCAGCCGGCCGTGCCGCCGGGCATGACGGCGAGCCGTTTGCCCTGGTGTCTCAGTTTTCACACTGATTGACAGAACCTGCCCTCCTGCGGGTATTTGCCCGACTTGGTTCAGGAGGGGTAAGCTTCACTGTCAACGTTCGTCGACACACGTAGCCAGCCGTGGAAGTGATCATGAGACAAGGCAGGAACTGCACGAAAGGACACCAATGTGACCCGGCTTCTCGAGTCTCTCGTGCCCGCGCTAGGACCACCCCGGCCATCGACCGATACTTTAGGGAGTGAGAGTGCAAGAAGAAGAGCGCGGAGCGGTTGCATCCGCCCCGGTTGAGGAGCCAACCGGGGCAGCGGCCTTGCATATCGTGGTACTGCCCGAGAGGGGCAGCGAGAACAACCGGGACAGCACGCGCGGAATGATCTCCGCTTCGTGGGCGCGGCTCCGGCGCGCGGTTCGTCTCCCTCGCGAGGCCCGCGGCCATCAAGGAGTTTTAGGGCGTATCTGGGGGGCCAGCATCATCTGCTGGCCCCAGGTGCACCCTTGAAGGGGAAGCAGGACAGTCATGGAAACAATCAGCATCCGCGACCTGCGCGGAGCCGATCTTCAGCAAAGAGCCCGTGCGGGCAAGCCGCTGGCGATCACCAATCGCCGGGCGCTGATCGGCGTCATCATCCCTGCGTCATCGGCCTGGGTGGAACACCTCGTCTATAACAACTGGTCGCGCGTGCGTCAGAGCATCACCGAGGGCGAGCAGGCTATCGCCGAAGGCGAGCACGCCGGGGCTGCGGCGGTGCCGGTCTCGGGCCACGCGGCGCATAGCGTCGGCTCGGCCGGCCCGGGGGAAAGACAGGATCCTGGCATTGCGGCCAGGCCAGTGGCGCCGCTCGCTGCGGTTGTGCTGGGCGAGACCGTGGTCCAGACCCCGGAAAGCGAGGAAATCCTCGGCCAGTTGCGGGCGATATTGAGCCCCTCGCGATCAGCCGGGGAGGAAGGCAGCCTGGCTGAACCGTCAGTTGTGCGTCCCATACGCATCGGTGACCTGTCGGCGGCCCAGATCGAGAAAGCCGGCGCGGACGGCCAGACCCTCGCGGTCACCCATGACCGCAAGCTGATCGGGATACTCATACCCGTCACGCAAGGCCTCGTGCATTTCCTGATCGAGCGGAACATTTCCCGGGTGCTGACCAACATCCGCGATGG